>ERZ1673697.53-NODE-53-length-171583-cov-47.407269_pt1 | contig 171583 bp, 145 predicted proteins | sample MGYA00580227_ERZ1673697 | MGnify/ENA primary metagenome ERZ1673697 (study PRJEB41218, sample SAMN15661759) | gut metagenome | host: Homo sapiens | place: Canada: London | collected 2015-08-20/2019-03-30 | study: EMG produced TPA metagenomics assembly of...
AGCTGGCCGCCGATGCAGACCATCACACCAGCCTGACCTACGACCCCTACACCTCCGAGCTGACGCTGGATCGCAGCTATGCCGGTTCCCGTGCCGACATCGTTCACCGCCGCAGCTGCAAGGTGCGCAGCCAGAACGGTGCGCTCAAGCTCCGCATCCTGCTGGATAAAAACAGCATCGAAGTTTTCGCCAACGATGGCGAGCAGACCATGACCGCATGGATCTACACTCCCCAGTCTGCCGATGGCATCACCTTTGCTGCCGATGGCAAAGCAACCATCACGGCAGAACAGTTTGAATTGAATCTGTGACCTGATATTCCCTTCATTTCTCCTTCATTGAATACAGCCCCGCTTTGGCTTCTCCTTCACCAAAGCGGGGCTGTGTTTGTTATGTCATTGACCTTCCAGCCTGCCGTGGTCGCAACCAAGCGAGAGATAACGCTCAATCTCCCCACCCAGCACAAGCTGGGCATACTCCAAGAGCTTGTTGTAGAGCAGCCAGTCCAGCTCTGCCCGCTGCGCCGGAGTGTTGCCATACTCGTCTTCAATGGCGATGCAGTCGATGGCAAGAGTAGTTTCATCTTCGAACCGGGCTTCCACCCGGTTGGTGTCCATGTTGTAGCGGCAGGAAAGCAGTTTGTTCATAAGGAAACCTCCATGTTTTTCACATTTACTTCTTCTGCGGTGGAAAGTTCCGGCTGTCCGTATGCAAATCCATGAATCCACTTTCTGATGCAGCCCTTTGCAGGTCTACATCCATCCACCACACGTCCAATTCTTACACCAAACGCGAACTTGTCGGGGCGGGGCCCCTCCATCTTGCTTACGCAAGACCGTTCGGTCGCTTAAAAGCCCCACTGGGGCTTTCATTGCTCCGCTTCGCTGCGCAAACGCGAACAACGCTCTTTTTGCTCTGCACAAAATCCTGCATCGTTTGGCGTAAAATTGGCGTATGGCGCAATTTTCGCTGGAAATCCATCAAAAGAAAAAGCCTGAAACTTCTCGGTACATCAAGAAGTTTCAGGCTTTGTTTCGCTTAAATTGGAAATTTACTGCTCAATCGGCTTCATCGTGGGGAACAGCAGCACATCACGGATAGATGCACTATCGGTGAGCAGCATCACCAGACGGTCTACGCCGAAGCCCAGACCGCCCGTGGGAGGCAGGCCGTACTCCAGTGCGTTAACGTAGTCGTAGTCCACCTGTGCCTTGCACTCGGGCTCCAGGGCCTTGCGCTCGGCCACCTGACGCTCGAAGCGGCCCTTCTGGTCGATGGGATCGTTCAGCTCGCTGAAGGCGTTGCCGTACTCGGTGCAGTCGATGAAATACTCGAAGCGCTCGGTGAAGGCGGGATCATCCGGCTTGCGCTTGGCCAGCGGGCTGATCTCCACAGGGTAATCGTAGATGAAGGTGGGCTGGATCAGCTTGTCCTCCACAAAGGCATCGAAGAACTCGGCCAGAATGGCGCCCTTGGTGGGCACCTCGGGCAGCTCCACGTTGTGTGCCTTGGCGGCAGCAATGGCGTCCGCATCGGTCTGCCAGTCGTTGAAGTCCACACCGGAATACTTCTTCACAGCCTCCACCATGGTCAGGCGCTCCCAGTGGCTCATATCGATCTGCTTGCCCTGATACGGAATGACCAGACTGCCGCAGATCTTGAGGGCAAGGCGCTTGTACAGCTCCTCCACCAGATCCATCATGCCATGGAAATCGGTAAAGGCCTGATACAGCTCGATGGTGGTGAACTCCGGGTTGTGCTTGGGGTCCATGCCCTCGTTGCGGAAGATGCGGCCCACCTCGTACACGCGATCCATGCCGCCCACGATCAGGCGCTTGAGGTACAGCTCGGTCTCGATGCGCAGCACCATGTCCATGTTCAGGGTGTTGTGATGGGTGTAGAAGGGGCGTGCAGAAGCGCCGATCTCGAACGGGGTCAGGATGGGGGTATCCACCTCCAAAAAGCCCTTCTCGTCCAGATAAGCGCGGATCTCCTTCAGGATGCGGCTGCGCTTGATGAAGGTGTCCTTCACCTCCGGGTTTGCGATCAGATCCACATAGCGCTGACGGTAACGCATCTCGGTATCGGTCAGGCCGTGGAACTTCTCGGGCAGGGGGCGCAGGCTCTTTGCCAGCAGGGTCAGCTCAGTGGCGCGCACGCTCAGCTCGCCGGTCTTGGTGCGGAACACCTCGCCCTTCACGCCGATAATGTCGCCCACGTCCAGCTTTTTAAAGGCGGCGTAGGCCTCGTCACCCAGCTCGTCGCGGCGGACATAAAGCTGGATATCGCCCTTGTCGTCGCGCAGGTGGGCAAAGCTTGCCTTGCCCATGACGCGCTTGGACATCATACGGCCTGCCAGTGCCACCAGCTTGCCGCTGTCGGTCTCGTTGGGCAGTTCTTTAAATTCTTCCTTCAGGTCAGCAGAATACGCGTCCTGCGGGAACTTGGTCAGGGTAAAGGGGTCGTTGCCGGCGGCCTGCAGGTCGGCCAGCTTCTGGCGGCGCACCTGTACCTGCTCGCTCTCGGACAGACCCGCAGCGGGGTTTCTCTTTTGCTCTTCCATGGTTACTCCTACTTAGTTTGCAGAATGGGTGATAGCCAGCACGGTGTACTCCACGGTCTGGCCGGTGGGCAGCAACACTTCGACCTTTTCGCCCACAGCCTTGCCCATCAGGGCGTGACCCACGGGGCTCTCATCGCTGATCTTGCCGTTGAAGGCGTCAGCCTCGGTGCGACCCACGATATCGTATTCCTCGGCCTCGTCCTCGCCGGTCTCGCGGATGGTGACGTGGGTACCCACGGAGACGTTATCCACGCTCAGCTCACTCTCGTCGATCAGAACTGCGTTCTTGATGGTCTGCTCCAGCTCAGTGATGCGGTTTTCCACCAGACCCTGCGTATTTTTGGCCTCGTCGTACTCGCTGTTCTCAGACAGGTCGCCGTGGCTGCGGGCTTCCTTGATCTCTTCAGCCAGCTCCTTGCGGCGGACGGTTTTGAGGTATTCCAGCTCCTCCTGCATTGCCTTCAGACCGGCAGCGGACATCTTGATCTCTTGTGCCATTTGAGAATCTCTCCTTGTTATTAGCTGTATTTCTTTCGCGCAGCCACAAAGCCGCACAGGAATGCCATTTTGACTACACTATTATAATAGCAAGCCGGTGCCTTGTCAACAAAAAAGGCGGTGCTGGGGCAAAAAAGTACGCAGAGCGGAAGAACGGCAGGGGCAGAGCCGATCAAAGAGTGATACTTTCGATAATTCGTGCTCTTTTTGGGCATTTTGCGCCATTTCCCTTCCAAAATACGATAAAATGTAATATAATGGAAGTACCGTAATACATACCCCCCCCCCGTAAATAATACGAGGGGAAAAAGGAGGTTGTACCATGAAACAAGGCAAACTTATCCGACGTGCAGTATCGGCAGCGCTAACCGGATGCATGATGTTCACCCTCTCAGCCCCGGCTCTGGCTGAGAGCACTGATGCACTGATGCAGTTGAACATCAGCGGCAACCGTGCGGTCAGTGTGCTGGATGCGGAAAACGGCAACGGCATCACAGTTAATGGCGTAGAGGTCACAGATGCTAACAAGGACGATGTCCTTGCAGGAACCTTGAATGCCGGTAAACTCAGATATGAAAACGGTGCATTATGCTCAGATAATGTACAGCTCTCAGGTATTCTGCGTGTAACTGCGCCGGGCACGAATATTGAACTGAACGGCGGAGCGTACAGTCCTCTGGCTACAATCTATATTAATGATGCAGATAACGTAACAATCTCCAGCGATAACTACTCCGCGATTGGCAATAAGGCAGAGATTGACTGCACCGGAAAAGTAACGATCAATGCGTCTGGTAATTTTGGCACCTATGCCATAGGTGCCCGTTCTCAGGCAGACGAGGGCACTCTGATCATTCGGAATGCCAGTGCAGTAGAGATCAATGCACCCCAGTATAATCAGGTCATCGGCGGACGGAAGGGCATCGCCGATATTACCTGCAACGGTCCTGTTACCATCCGCGGTAATGCAGAAAGCGGCAATAGAATTGCCAAGAACTTCACCTACCAGCGCACGGATGGTGCAGACTACGTCTACTACACCAGCGAGGATGCGGAGACAGAAGCCATCGACGGAAGCATTACACCCATCCCGTCCGATGCACCCTACAGCTATCTGCATATTGAGGAAAAGACGTTTTCCGCAATTACCGTAAACAATGGAATCGCAAAAGCGGGCGGAAGCGAAGTGCAAATGGCCTTCAACGGTCAAAAAGTGACCGTCACCGCCCAGATTGATGAAACTGACGAGCGAAAATTTGACGGCTGGGAAGTAGTAAATGCTCCCGCAGGCTTTACGATCTCTGCCGAAAAACTGGCGCAGAAGGAATTTTCGTTCATCATGCCTACAGGCAATGTAGAACTGACCGCACACCACAGCAACAAGCTTGAGGTGTCCGGCGGTACTGCCAAAGTGAACGGTAACAGCAATGCAGACTTTGCCCGCCCGGGCGCAGCCGTTACCGTGACCGCAGGCAGCCCCGAGGATTACCAGTTTGACCACTGGGAGGTATCTGGCGGCAATATCGGCAAGACCGAAGAGGAGCTGAAGGTCAGCCCTCTGAGCTTCACCATGCCGGATGCAGCCGTCAAGCTGACCGCTGTCTACAAGGCTGCTGTCAAGGTGAGCAACGGTACTGCCCAAACGGACAATACCACCGGTGAGACGGTGTATGCACTGGAGGGTGCATCCGTTACCGTGACCGGTCACGACAGCAACGCAAGCTTTTCCAAGCTCGTAGGCTGGAAGCTCAAAAAGGGCAGCCTTACTGCAATCATCGATGCGGACGGCAATAGCCTGAATGTTACGGTGGACGCAGAAAACAATTATCTGCTGGATGCCAGCGGGGCAAAGATCAAAAACGAAACTTTTACGTTCACCATGTCTGACAAGCCTGTGGAACTGAGTGCTGTCTACAGTATTCCCGCCATCGCAATGAGTCTGCCGGTCATCGTGGAAGGCGGTACAATCAATTGCACGCAGGACAGCTTTGTGCGTGTAAAGGCGGGCGAAAAAGTCACGATCAAGGCTGATGCACCTGCTGAAAACATGCAATTCCATCACTGGAAAGTGGAAGAAGGCACCAGCGCGGACTTTGGCGTAACGGTCGGCACGCTTGGCTCTGATACGGAGCAGGGTACTGAGGAGATCGCATTCATCATGCCCCGGGGTGCTGTCAGACTGACAGCACAGTGGTCCGCTACTCCGGCGACCCGACCCGATCCAGATCAGCCGCTGGACGAGGATTTCGGTGTTGATACTCCTCAGCCGAAGCCCGAACCTGAAGAGCCCGAAGCACCCGCAGAGTCCGCCGCCGGTGCTATTGCAGCAGTCGCCATTGGCGGCGCAGCAGTCTGGGGCGGCTACGAGATCACTACCCGCGCCATCCTGAAGAACCTGCTGCCCGCAGATGCAGCCATCCCCAAGACTCAGGGCCAGCTGGCTGAGCTGCTGTGGCAGAACGCAGGCTGCCCCCAGCCCACCATTGCACAAGCCACCGATGCCGCTGCCGCCGCCCGCTGGTGTGTCGAGCAGGGCTATCTGGAAGAGGATTTCGCCCCGGAAAAGTATGTACCCAAATACAAGGTGATTCGTATCCTCAAACAGGCTAAAAGCGCCACATAACCTCTGATATCATCTCACATCACTGCACAAAAATGGACGGAGGAGCGTCTTTGACGTTTCTCCGTCCATTTTCTTTTAACACACTCAGACCAGCTTTGGCACCTCTGCGGTCAGCAGTTCTGCCAGCCGGGCGTGACCCTTGCAAGTCAGGTGCATAAAGTCCACCTCGTTGAACTCGCACTCGGCGGCGTCCATAAAGTGCACGCCCTGCCGCTCGGCTACGATGCGCAGCTGCTCGGCGACCCCGCGGGATTTTTCCACGCAGCCTGCGCCCATGACGGCATCGTGGAAGCCGTCCTTGATGCAGGGCGGCGCCACCACCAGAATGTTAGGCGCTTTGCCGCCCCAGCAGTCCACGCTTTTCACCTTGAGCAGCAGCCGCTCCATGCCCGCACCGATGCAGGCGGCGTTTGCGCCAAAGCGCTCCTTGACGTCATTCGTGCCCAGCATGATGATGAGCAGGTCGATGACCTCGTGGCTCTTGAGCAGGGCGTAAGCCACGCTCAGCGCATCCATGGATTCGTGCAGCGGGTCCACGAATACGGTAGTGCGGCCGGAAAGCCCCTCCTCGGTGACTAGATACTCCTCGCCCAGCGCCTTTTGCAGGCGGCAGGTCCAGCGCTCGTCCTCGTTGAAGCGGATGCCGTGGTCGGCGCAGTCGTTGGGGTCGGCGCAATAGCCGTGGGTGTTGGAATCACCCAGACAGAGAATATGCTTTTTCATAACCAAATCACTCCTTTTCCATCGTCTGCCGGAAGTAGTACACAGCGCCCACCATCCCGGCGTCATTGTGCAGCTGCGCGGCACGAATTTCCAGCCCTTCGGCAAAGGCGGGCATGACGGATGCTTTCACCTTTTCAGCGATAGGCTCGATAAGCAGCTTCTGCTGGGCAGACACGCCGCCGCCGATCAGGATCAGCTGCGGGTTGAAGATATGCACCATGCCTGCAAGCCCCTGCGCGATCTCGTCCGTCCATGCGTCCAGCAGCGCCAGCACGGTCTCGTTGCCCGCTTCTGCGGCGGCAAAGATGGCGCGGCCATCCTTCCATGCCGGGTTTTCCTCCTGCGCGGCGCGCACCAGAGCAGTGGTGGCAGCGTAGCGCTCCCAGCAGCCCTTTGCGCCGCAGGTGCAGTCCACGCCGTCCAGCGCATGGGTGCGGTAGTGGCCCAACTCACCGCCCAGACCCCGCGCACCTTCCAGCAGACGGCCGCCGGTCAGGATGCCTCCGCCCACGCCGGTGCCCAGCGTCACGCCGATGACGTCCGTATAGCCCTGTGCACCGCCGACCCACACCTCGCCCAGTGTCATGCAGTTGGCGTCGTTGGCTACCGTGACCGGCAGACCAAAGGTCTTTTCCAGCTCCGCCTTGATGGGTGCGCCGATGTAGTTGGGCAGATTGCCGCAGGTACCCGCCACGATGCCCTTGCGGCTGTCGATCTGCCCGGTGGCAGAAACGCCGATGCCCGCAAGGCTTTCCGCCGGGACGCTCTGCGCGGCAAGGAAAGCTTGTGCAGCCTTCAGCACGGTGATCAGGATGGGGGTGCGGTAGCCGTCAAAGCTTACGCTCTCTTCGGCTTTCGCCAGCACTGCACCGGCTTCGTCCACGATGCCCAGCTTGACGGCGGTGCCGCCGATGTCGATACCAAGATAGTGTTTCATAGCAGGCACTCCCCTGTGTTATTTCTTTGCGGCGTTGATGGCACCGGTAAAGCGTGCGGTGATCTCTGCCGGGCGGGTAATGGCACCGCCCACCACCAGCGCAAAGGCACCGGCTTCCAGCGCCTTGACCGCCTGCTCCGGGTAGTGGATATGACCCTCGGCAATGATCTTTGCCGGGCACTCTGCGGACAGCTTGCGGATGAAGTCAAAGTCGATATCATCAATGCCGGTGGTCTCCGGGGTGTAGCCGCGCATGGTGGTGCCTACAAAGTCGGCACCGGCTTCGGCGCAGAGCATGGCATTTTCAAGGTTATCGCAATCAGCCATCACCAGCTGTTCGGGGTACTTTGCCTTGATGGCGCGGATGAACTGCGCGGAGGTAGAGCCGTCCGGGCGCAGCGCACCGGTGCCCTGCACGGCAAGGATATCCACGCCGCAGGCCACCAGCTCGTCCACTTCCTTCATGGTGACGGTAATGTACATGGGCGTGCCGGGGTAATCCTTTTTGATGATGCCGATGACCGGCAGGTCCACCACCTGCTTGATCTGGGTAATGTCCCGCACGGTGTTGGCGCGGATGCCCACAGCCCCGCTCATGGCGGCAGCTTTCGCCATCAGGGGCATGACCCCGCCCTCCTTGGTATACAGCGGCTCGTGCTCCAGTGCCTGACAGGACACGATGAGTCCGCCCTTGATCTGTGCAAACAGCTTTTCCTTATCCATTCTTACTCCTCCATTCTGATCTTGACAACGGCCTTGCGCACGCTGACGCAGCCGTGCTGTACAAGGCCGGGTTTATGCAGTTCCTCCGGAAAGAACAGTACAAAGCGTCCTTCGCCCAGTGCACCGGTCACTACGCTGGCACTGTCCTGAAAGCCGCAGTCCCCGGTAAACTCCCCGATCTCCGCGCCGGGCAGATTGGTGTAGCCCCAGCCCTCGCTGCCGGTAAGATCCACCTGTAAATCAGCATAAAGCTTGTGGTACTCCGGGTGGTAGCCCGCGTCTGGGTGCAATGTGGCATCCATCAGGTTGATGAACACCTTATCGCCGTCCACCTCGGTGCGTCCCAGCGGCAGGGCGGCAAGGTCGTGGGTAAGCAGATAGTCAATGGCGGTATCCAAGTTGGGGTGCAGTCCCCTGTACCGGCCCAGATGCTGCAAGGTATCGCAGATCATTCGCGTTTCCTCCAATAAAAGAAGCGCCCGCCTCCCCTCTGAAAAAGAGACGGAGAGGGGCGCTTTTATCCTGTTACAGCTTTGCGATGGCAGCTTCGATCATGGCCTGTGCCTCGGCAACGATGGGCTCATCCTCGGGGATCAGGCCGGGCATCGGGGCGCGCACGCTGCCCAGCTCCAGACCATACATCCGGCGCAGAATCTCCTTTTGCACGGCATACAGGTTGCCGTGGGCAGAGCACATCTTGTAGATGATGCGGTTGGCCTCGTACTGGATAGCGCGTGCCTTTGCGATCTCGCCCTTTTCCAGATGGGCATTCATGGCCAGATACAGCTCCGGCATCACGGCGTAGGTACCGCCGATGCCGCCGTCTGCACCGATGACGCGGCCGGAAACGAACTGCTCGTCCGGGCCGTTGAACACCACAAAGTTTCCCTCGCCGCGGGCGGCGATACCGGCATCCTTGAACATCTGGATGTCCTGCGTGGGCATGGAGCTGTTTTTCACGGCCACCACGTTGGGGTTCTTCAGCATCTCGTTCAGCAGGCTCATGGTCAGCGCCGTGCCAGCCAGCTGCGGGATGTTGTAGATGACGAACTCGGTGTTGGGTGCTGCTGCGGACATATCGTTCCAGTACTTGGCAATGGCGTACTCCGGCAGGTGGAAGTAGATGGGCGGGATGGAGGCAATGGCGTCCACGCCCACGCTCTCGGCGTGGCGTGCCAGCTCCATGCTGTCGGCGGTGTTGTTACAGCCAACGTGGGCAATCACGGTCAGCTTGCCCTTGGCTTCGCTCATCACGGCTTCCAGCACCGTCTTGCGCTCCTCGACGTGCTGGTAGATGCACTCGCCGGAGGAGCCGCCCACATACACGCCCTTGACGCCCTTGGCGATCAGGTGACGGGTCAGCGCCTTGACCCCCTCCACCGAAATGTTGCCCTCTGCGTCATAGCAGGCGTAAAAGGCAGGGATGACACCCTGATATTTTTTGATATCTTTCATGTTTCAAGCCCTTCTTTGCAATCAGTAATAATTCAAGATAAAATAGTCGTTCGTATCAGGTTCTGAGGCTTTTTGCTCCGGGCGGGGGGTATTTTTGCCCTCTTGCCGCTGTCGCAATTTTAGCCCTTGACCGCACCCATTGCGATGCCCTTGGTGAAGTACTTCTGGAAGATGAGGAAGATGATGATGATCGGCACTGCGGCCAGTGCGGCACCGGCCATGATCAGGCCGAAGTCGGTGCTGTTCTCTGCCTGCAGTTTTGCAATGCCCAGCGAGATGGTCAGGTTGCTGGTGCTGGACAGCATGATCAACTGCATGAAGTAGTCGTTCCAGCTGTTGATGAAGGTAAAGATGGCCAGTGCACCGATACCGGGCTTGACCATGGGCAGCACGATCTTGACAAAGGTGCGTGCCTCGCTGGCACCGTCGATGCGGGCAGCTTCCAGCATTTCTGTGGGGATGCCCTCACTGAACTGCTTCATCAGGAACACGCCGAACGGCCAGCCCACGATGGGGAAGATGACCGCCCAGATGGTGTTGTACAGGTTCAGTGCGCTCATCTCCCGCAGCAGGGGGATCAGGATGACCTGCTTGGGCAGTGCCATAGCGCAGACGATGAGGGTGAACAGCAGCTTGCGGCCCACAAAGCGCTTTTTGGCCAGCGCATAACCGGCCATGGCGGCGGTCAGGCAGGTAAGGATCATGGACATAACGGCCATGAACACAGTGTTGATCATCCAGCGGATGGCAGCGGGAGCCATGGGGCCTACCGAGAAGTAGACGGGCTCGCCGCTGGCGCTGAATTTGGAGCCGAAGGGCACAGCCAGCTGCCACAGCGGGGCACGCTTGCCGGCAAACAGCTTCTGGTAGTTGGTCAGCACCCACTGGCTGGGCCACCACTCGGGGGTAGTGGCGTTGATGGCGGCACCGGTCTTGAAGGAGCCGGTGATGATCCAGTACAGCGGGAAGGCGAACAGCACCGCCATGATGCTGATGAGGATGATCGCCAGAATGGCGTAGGCGCTCATCTTTTTCAGTTTACTGGGATGGCGCTCCAACGGTTTTTGCTTTTTTGCAGCAGTTGCACGCATTGTTCCGCACCTCCTTAATTATCCTTGTTGCCCAGCTTGAACTGGACAGCAGACAGAATGGCGATGATCACCGCCAGCACCACGCCCATGGCGTTGCCGTAGCCGTACTTGTACTGCTTGAAGGCGGTGTAGTAGATGTAGTACATAATGGTATCGGTCTTGTGGTTGGGGCCGCCGGAGGTCAGCAGCTGGATCAGTGCAAAGCACTGGAAGGAGTTGATGGTGGTGATGACCAGAATGTACAGGGTGGTGGGCATAATGGCCGGCCACTTGATCTTCCAGAAGCACTGGAAGTCGGTCGCGCCGTCCACTTCGGCAGCCTCCACGATGGACTGATCCACGTTGCCCAGTGCCGAAACGTACAGCACGATGGGCTGACCCACGGAGGTAGTGAGCAAAATCAGGATGATACAGCCCAGTGCAAACCGCTCGTCACCCAGCCAGTTGATGTTCTTGTCCAGAATACCAAGGCTCTTGCCCAGATAGTTGAAGATGCCATAGTAGTTGTTGTACATCCACTTCCACACCACGGTAACAGCGACAGAGCCGGTGACCACGGGCAGGTAGAACACGCAGCGGAAAAGGCTGGTGGCCCACTCCGGCAGGTCTACGATGGCGGAGGACACCCACAGCGAGAAGATGCAGGTGATGGGCACCGACACGATAACGATGACGAAGGTGTTCTTTAATGCGCCAAGGAAGATGGGGTCGGCAAACAGGGTCTTGTAGTTTGCCATCCCCACAAAGATATCCGCGCGGTTCATGGTGGAGTCAAAGAAGCTGGTCACCACGCAGAGGATCATGGGGTAGATGACGAAGCCCAGAAAGAAGATCAGGCTGGGCAGCAGGAAGCAGTAGGAGGCGAAGGTTTCGCGCCGTACCAGCGCACTGCTGCGTTTGGGCTCTTTCATTGCCGTCTTTGCAGCCAAGAGGATCACCAAACCTTTCGTTTGAGAGTGTTTTTTCCGTAAAAGGGCCCCTCCCTCACCCGGAGGAAGGGGCCTTGCGGTTCAGCTGTGATGCAGTTCAGAAAAAGTAGCGCTTATGCCTCGGCGGCAGCGGCTGCGTTTGCGTTGTCCACAAAGGTCTTGACGGCAGTCTCGACGGCCTCGCCGGAGCCCACGCGCTGCAGCATGTTCCACCACTCGGTGCGGGCAGTGGTCCAGCCCGGGGTGATCTGGTAGTAGTCGCCCAGATAGCCCATGAACTTGCTATACTCGCTCATGACCTCGTTGCCGGCGTAGATGTCGCCCACGCTGGTGCGGACGGGGAAGTAGGTGGAAGCCAGCACGCTGTCCTTGACCTGAGAGGGATCGGCAGCGATGAACTCGATAAAGGTCTTTGCAGCCTTGATCTTGGCCTCGTCGCCGTTATCAAAGATGCCGAAGCCCCAGATGCCGCCGCACAGCTTCGGGTCGCCGCTTTCGGTGGGGAATGCCATGGGGAAGATCTCGTCGCCGCTGATGGTCTGGCCTGCGGCAGCGGTGTCAGCGTTCAGCTGCTGTGCAATGTTCCAGCAGAAAGCCATCTGCAGGGTGCCGTTGCGGAACAGGGTGATCTCCTCGCCGCCGTTGATGGAGGGATCGAAGTTGACGCCCTTTGCATCGTACAGAGTCTGAATGGCCTTGATGTTCTCGGCAGAGTCGGCGGTGTACTTGGTGTGGGCTGCATCGGTAAAGGTGCCGCCGTACATATTGTTGATGATGGCGCGGGTGCCCTGGTCGCCGCCCTGACCGCTGCAGTAGATGGCTGCCACGTTCTCGTAGCCGCCCTTGTACAGTGCGTCCACAGTGTTCAGGAAGCCCTCGGTGCTCCAAGTGTGCTTGTCGGTATCAATGTACTTGTCCGCGCCCACTTCCTTGACCTTGGTCATGTTCACGGCCATGCAGTGTGCGGTCATGCACAGGGGGTACTCGTAGTAGTCGCCCTTCTCGTTGTGGCAGGCAGACTCCACAGAAGCGTAGATGTCTTTCTTGGCATCATCGGTCCACAGATCGTTCAGCGGAGCCATAACGCCCTTGGCACCCCAGTTGGCCACCAGACGCTCGGGGCCTTCCATGACCAGATCGGGTGCGCTGCCGCCCTCGATGGCGGTGTTCACCTGATCGTCGCCGTTGGTGTAGTCCAGATACTCCACGGTCACCTTGATATCGGGATACTTTGCGTTGAAGCTGGAGATCAGGTTCTGGACAGTCTCGTCATTGCCCCAGCCGCCGATGGGGTATGTCCACAGCTTGATGCTTGCGCCGGTGCTGGCTGCACTTGCAGCAGCAGAGGAAGCGGTGGAGGAAGCAGCAGTGCTGGTGGAGGAGGAACCGCCGCAGGCGGCCAGTGCACCGGCAGCGCCCAGAATACCGGCAGCCTTCAGGAAGGAACGGCGGGAAATGCAGTTTTTCATGGTAGATTCTCCTTGTTCATCTTCTTCGACCCATCGGGGGATCGTACTCCGTTTTGCTCGTAGCGGCTGCTCGTGTCCGCAGCCGTTGTTTGTAGCCTAATTATAGAAAATTATTTTCATTTTGTCTATTCGTTCTTTTCATAAATTTTCATTTTTAAACCCGGCAGTCTGCACAAAATTGTGGGATATCAGAAAAAACACAATATTTTCATCCACTTTACTTGTCAAAATAGTTACAAAACGGTACACTTTCCCCGGTTGCTCTGAAAATCACTTTCAGCTTTGAAATTGTAAAAATGAAAAGCATTTTCACCATTTGGGCCGTTTTTTCCTTCAAAACTGTGCCCTCTGCACAGAATCGGCGGGTAAAATGTGTTCATTACGCCTCTTGCACAGCGGCGCGGTTTCTCTTATACTTTTATATAAGAAGGTAAGCACGAACACGGCACCGGCACCCGCCGGCGGCCTAAGTCAGGAGAGGGAAGAATGTCTACAAATTTTTGGGAGCTGCTGCAGCAGCATCAGGGCGACCTGACAAAATCCGGCCGCACGGTGGCCGAATATCTGGTGCAGCACGCTGCGGAGGCACAGTATCTGTCCATATCATCGCTGGCCAGAGAGTGTCAGGTGGCCGAGGCCACGGTGTTCCGGTTCTGCCGGGCGCTGGGCTTTGAGGGCTACCACGAAATGCGCATTGCGCTGGCGCAGGCCAATGCCACCGGTGTGCTGGTAAACCAGCAGGAGCCCGCCCCGGACGCCGACACTGCCACCCTGTGCGAGCACGCCTCGGCGCTGTTCATGACCGCCATCAACGGCACCCAAAACGCCCTTTCGCCGCAGGCGGTGGATCAGGCTGTGGCGCTGCTGCACAGCGCCCGGCAGGTGTTCTGCATGGGACAGGGCGGCAGCATGGCCGCCGCCAAAGAGATCTGCGCCCGGTTCGCCTGCATCACCAACAAGTTCCGTGCCGTTGCCGACAGCCACATGCAGGTCATGGCTGCCAGCCTGATGACCGAGCAGGACGTGGTGCTGTTCGTCTCTTACTCCGGCGCTACCCGGGACCTGATGGAGACCCTGCGCACCGCCAAGGCCAACGGCGCAAAGATCATCCTGATCACCCACTACGAGGACTCCCCCGGCGCAAAGCTGGCAGACATCGTGCTGCTGTGCGGCGCACAGGAAAGCCCGCTGGATTCCGGCAGCATCCCCATCAAGGTGGCGGTGCTGTATGTAGCCGAAGTGCTGGTGCTGCGGTACATTCTGGACGATAAGCCCGGCAGCACCGAAGCGCAGGAGCGCACCACCGAGGCGCTGGCTGTAAAGATGCTTTGAGCATCGAACTAAAATTTTAGGGATAACGGAGCATCCGGGGATGCTCCGTTATCCCTTTTTTACGCAAAAAAATCGGTCAGACCCGCAGGCCTGACCGATTTCCAGCTTATCAATGATGTTGCAGCGCTGTACGCTTAATCGCGGCGGCGGCTGTTGAGACCCAGCAGACGCACCACATACAGGAAGATGTTGATGAAGTCCAGATACAGCGTCAGTGCGCCGTAGATGGAAGCCTTTTCCGCCAGCTCGCTGTCCCCTGCGTAGTAGGAGTACATCTGGCTCAGCTTCTGGGTGTCGTAGGCGGTCAGCAACATGAACACCACCAGACCGATGCCGGAGTACAGCACCGTGCCCATAAAGCCCATGCCGAACAGCACACCGACGAAGCCGGTGATAATCAGCGCAAACAGTGCCATCATCAGTTTGGGGCCCCAGCCGGACAGATCTTTGTGGGTGGTGGTGCCGTAGACTGCCATCAGACCGAAGTACAGCGAGGTGGCAAGGAAAGCCAGCACCAGTGTGCCCAGATCAAAGGCAAGGAAATAGTAGCTCAGCACCATGCCGTTGAGTAGGGCGTAGCCTAAGAACACCCCTCTTGCCGCACCCACGGACATATTCTGCACCCGGGCGCTCAGCACGATCACCAGCGCCAGCTCGGCAATGGTGAACAGCAGGTACAGCGAATTGACCACATAGAACAGCGGGGTGGTGGCGGTTACAAACGCCGCCGCAAAGGTGATCAGCAGTCCCAGCGCCATCCAGCGGTAGGTGCGGGTCATATAATCAGCCGAGGTCATTGTAGGCTCTGCATAGCCACGGTTGTAATTGTTATAACTCATCTGGGTTCCTCCAGTCTATTCTGCCGGAGCATTTCTCTCTTGCTCCGGTCTACGGAATATAGTATACTGCATAGAAATGAACGTTTCATGAAAAAGGCTGTGATATTGTATGTCCCTTGGACTTTATCTGCATATTCCCTACTGTTTTTCCAAATGTCGGTACTGCGATTTTTATTCCCACCCCGGGGAGCGGGGCGTACCGGACGCCTATGTGGACGCGCTGCTGCGGGAGCTGCACCGCTTTGCGCCGGACGCGCCCCTGCGGCCGGACACCCTCTATTTCGGCGGCGGCACGCCCAGCCTGCTCACCCCGGCGCAGGCAGAACGGCTCATCCGGGCAGCAGACCCCGTGCCCGGTGCTGAGATCACCTTGGAGGCAAACCCCGAGACCGTCACCGAGGAGAGCCTGCGGGGCTTCCGGGCGGCAGGGGTGAACCGCATCTCCTTCGGGGTGCAGTCTGCCCGGGACACCCAGCTGCGCACCCTTGGCCGCCCGCACAATGCCAAGCAGGCGCGGGCAGCCTTTGCCGCTGCCCGGCGCGCCGGGTTCGAGAATATCAGCGGCGACATCATGCTGGCATTGCCCCACTATACGCAGGCCGAGTTTGACGAGACACTGGAGCTGATCGAAAAAGGCGGTGCCACCCACATCTCGGCTTACCTTTTAAAGATTGAGCCGGACTCTGCCTTCGGCAAGCACCCGCCGGAGGGTCTGCCCACAAGCGATGAAGCCGCCGATTTCTACCTTTACGCCGTGGAGCAGCTGGAACACCACGGCTACCGCCAGTACGAAATTTCCAACTTTGCAAAGCCGGGCTATGAAGGCCGTCACAACCTCATCTACTGGGACTGCGGCGATTATCTTGGCCTTGGCCCTGCGGCACACTCCTGCATGGGCGGCAAGCGGTTCTGCTACGCGCCGGACACCGTCGCCTTTCTGCAGGACGCCGCCGCACCCATCATGGACGGCAGCTGCGGTGCAGAGGACTACCTGATCTTACAGCTGCGTCTGCGCAAGGGGCTTGACCTTGATGCCTACAAAGCCCTGTACGGCAAGCAGTTTTCCACCGCGCAACTGGCCTTTGTGCAAAACTGTGTCCGCGCCGGATACGCCACCTTCGATGGCCGCATCCTCGCCCTGACCCCCGCCGGGCTTATTGTGCAAAACAGTATTCTAGCACAGCTGCTCTGATGGGAGGGCGAAGCAGAATAGCAGGAAAAAGTATCGTAAAGCAAAACCGCAGCGTATTTTGATACGTTGCGGTTTTTTGGTGGGCGCGGGTGGATGTCGCGAGCCGCGCAGAAAAGGAACCCGGGTCGCGGCTCCCAGCGGCTGCATCGTGCCTTGGGCGGCACGCGCATCCTGCTGGCCGCAGCCCCAACAGCTCCTCCCTGTTTCTGCCGCTGGCAGCGGTCGTCGCTGTTGCTGTTCGAATCCACCCGCCCTATGAGTTTAGCCTTGTTACAAAACAAAAACCTCAGCGTACTTGCATACGTTGAGGCTTTTTGGTGGGCGCGGGTGGATTCGAACCACCGAAGCTGAAAGCAGCAGATTTACAGTCTGTCCCCATTGGCCACTCGGGAACACGCCCATATTCAGTTGTTGTGCATCCGTGCGCCGGACGACTTGTTTATTTTAGCATGAGAAAAGGGTTTTGTCAACCACCTTTTTTCACTTTTTTTCAGCAGGCTTACTGTCCCCCGCCCGCCGCGCTTCATCCGGTTGAATTGCGTCCTGTTTTATGTTAAAATAATGTAAAGATTCTACACATTTTACAGGAAGGAGTGGGTCATTGCATGGAGTCAACAATCAGCGCCGCCCCGCAAATTTCTATCGACCGGGAAAAGACGCTGCGCAGCCACCGGCGTTACTGGGTGCTGCGGCGTGCACAGGACATCGTATTCTCCCTGCTGGCGCTGATCCTGCTTGCGCCGCTGGCACTGCTGATCAGCCTTGCCATCGTGCTGGACAGCCCCGGAGACGGAGCTATTTTCCGGCAGCGGCGGGTAGGACGGGACGGCAAGCTGTTCTGGCTGTATAAGTTTCGTACCATGTGCCCGGACGCCGAGGAGCAGCTGAATGAGCTGCTGAGCCAGAACCAGATGGACGGCCCGGTGTTCAAGATCAAGGGCGACCCCCGCATTACCCGGGTGGGACGTTTTCTGCGCAAGACCAGTCTGGACGAGCTGCCACAGCTGCTCAACGTGCTGCAGGGCGATATGAGCATCGTGGGGCCGCGCCCCGCACTGCCCCGGGAGGTAGAGCTGTACAGCGACTACCAGCGCCAGCGGCTGTACGTCACCCCCGGACTGAGCTGCTACTGGCAAATCGCACCCCACCGTAACGAGATGAGCTTTGACGAGTGGGTGGCGCTGGATATGAAATACATCCAGGAGCGCAGCTTCTGGGTGGACTGGAAGATCATCTTCCTCACCGTCCGCGCCATGCTCATGAAATACGGAGAGTGACAAAAGCGCCTGTTGTGCATCCGCACAACAGGCGCTTTCGTTACGTTTATTTCAGCACTGCACCCAGATTTGCACTGGTGACCATGCGGGCGTAACGGCTCAGCCAGCCGGTCTTGATGTTGGGCTCGGGCGCAACGTACTTTGCCTTGCGCTCGGCCAGCACTGCATCGCTGACCTCCAGCGTGATGGAGGCGTTGGGGATATCAATGGAAATGGTATCCCCTTCCTCGATCAGGCCGATAGGGCCGCCGGAAGCTGCTTCCGGGCTGACGTGGCCAATGGCAGCGCCGCGGGATGCACCGGAGAAGCGGCCATCCGTGATAAGAGCAACCGTCTTATCCAGCTTCATGCCTGCCAGCGCAGAGGTGGGGTTGAGCATCTCCCGCATACCCGGGCCGCCCTTGGGGCCTTCGTAGCGGATGACCACCACATCGCCCGGGACGATCTTGCCCGCGTAGATAGCGGCAATGGCTTCCTCTTCGCTGTTGAACACCCGCGCCGGGCCGGAATGCTGCTGCATCTCCGGGGCGACGGCGCTGCGCTTGACAACGCACCCGTCCGGGGCAATGTTGCCCCACAGGATCTGCAGACCGCCGGTCTGGGAGTAGGGGTTCTCGATGGGACGGATGGCCTTTTCGTTCAGGATATGGGCACCCTTGATGTTCTCGCCAAGGGTCTTGCCGGTGACGGTGGGCACATCCAGATCCAGCAAGCCCTTCTTTGCCAGCTCTGCCTGCACCGCCGGGATGCCGCCCGCTGCGTACAGATCCGGCATATGGGTGGGGCCTGCCGGTGCCAAATGGCAAAGGTTGGGGGTCTTGGCGCTGATCTCGTTGAACAGCTTCAGGTCGATGGGCACACCGGCCTCGTAGGCGATAGCCAGCAGGTGCAGCACCGTGTTGGTGGAGCAGCCCAGCGCCATATCACAGGTCAGCGCGTTGCGGATGGAGCGCTCGTTGATGATCTGGCGTGCGGTGATGCCCTTGCGCACCATCTCCATCACAGCCATACCGGCGTGCTTTGCCAGCTGCAGGCGCTTGGAGTACACAGCCGGGATGGTGCCGTTGCCGGGCAGGGCGATGCCGATGGCTTCGCACAGGCAGTTCATGCTGTTGGCAGTGTACATACCGGAGCAGCTGCCGCAGCTGGGGCAGCAGTTGCAGGTGCAGTCCTCCAGCTGCTCGTCGGTGATCATACCGGCCTTATAAGCACCCACGGCCTCGAACATTTTGGAAAGGCTCACTTCCTCGCCGCCGTAAGTACCGGCCAGCATAGGGCCGCCGGAGCAGACCACAGCGGGCACATCCATGCGCACCGCTGCCATTACCATGCCGGGCACGATCTTATCGCAGTTGGGCACCAGCACAAGGCCGTCCAGCTGGTGTGCCATCAGCATGGTTTCCACGCTGTCGCAGATCAGCTCGCGGGAGGCCAGAGAGTACTTCATGCCCACATGACCCATGGCGATGCCGTCGCATACGCCGATGGCGGGGATCAGGATGGGCGTGCCGCCTGCCATCTGCACACCGGCCTTGACGGCATCGGCGATCTTGTCCAGATTCATGTGCCCGGGCACGATCTCGCTGTGGGCGCTCACTACGCCGATGAGCGGGCGCTCCAGCTCCTCCGGGGTATAGCCCAGCGCATAAAACAGGCTGCGGTTGGGCGCGCGCTCCGAGCCTTTGGTCACGTTGTCACTTCTCATTGCAAATCCTCTTTTCTGATAAAACCCTCTCCGTCACGGCTGCGCCGTGCCACCTCTCCCGAGGGGGAGAGGTTTTCGCGGAGAAGCTATAAGGCTCCCTTTTCAACAAAAGCTCCCCCTTTCGGGGGAGCTGCCGCCGAAAGGCGGCCTGAGAGGGTTCTCCTCTTACTTCTTCAGCCAGCTCATCATGCTGCGCAGCTCAGCACCCACCTTCTCGATGGGCAGCTCAGCCTCCATACGGCGCTTGGCAAGGAAGTGCACCTTGCGGCCGCCCTTGGGGCTCATCTCGGTCAGGAACTCAGAAGCAAAGGTGCCGTCCTGGATCTCGGTCAGAACCTTCTTCATCTCCTTGCGGGTCTCCTCGGTAATCAGGCGCTTGCCGGTGCGGTAGTCGCCGTACTCGGCAGTGTTGGAGATGGAGTAGCGCATCTTGGAGAAGCCGCCCTCGTTGATCAGGTCAACGATCAGCTTCATCTCGTGGCAGGTCTCAAAGTAGGCCATCTCGGGCTCGTAGCCGGCCTCCACCAGCGTATCGAAGCCGGCGTGGATCAGCTCGGAAACACCGCCGCACAGCACGGCCTGCTCGCCGAACAGATCGGTCTCGGTCTCCTCCTTGAAGGTGGTCTGCAGAATGCCTGCACGGCCTGCGCCGATGCCGGAAGCATAAGCCAGTGCGATATCCTTGGCCTTACCGGTGTAGTCCTGCTCCACGCAGATCAGAGAGGGGCAGCCCTCGCCCTCGGTGTACAGGCGGCGCACGATGTGGCCGGGGCCCTTGGGAGCGATCATGATGACGTCCACGTTCTTGGGAGCGGTGATGGTCTTGAAGTGGATGTTGAAGCCGTGTGCAAAGGCCAGTGCCTTGCCCTCGGTCATGTAGGGAGCAACCTGGGTGTTGTAGATATCGGCGCACAGCTCGTCGGGCACCAGCATCATGACAACGTCACCAGCCTTGGCAGCCTCTTCCACTTCCATCACCTTGAAGTTTTCGTGGGTGGCAGCGAACTCAGAAGCCTTTGCCCAGTGTGCAGAGCCCTTGCGCAGGCCGACCACAACGTTGACGCCGCTCTCGGCCAGATTCTCAGAGTGTGCATGACCCTGGCTGCCGAAGCCGATGACAGCGACGGTCTTGCCGTCCAGCACGCCGAGGTTGCAGTCGGAATCGTAGTATTTCTTGATAGCCATAATCGTTAGTCTCCTTTTACCTTTTCTGGTTGGTTTATCTTCCGGTCTTGTATGCTCTGTTCTATCTTTCGCTCACCCTGAGCGGAAAAGCAATGTGATTTATGCCCGTCTTTCGCCCGGCGGGGGCAGCTGGACGGAGCGCACCTCCTGCGGCGGCTTCTGCATATGCTGGTGCATTCCGCCGCGCTCCAGCGCAGTAACGCCGGTGCGGCACTGCTCAAGGATGTTGTAGCCCTCGAACATTTTCAAAAATGCGTCCAGCTTGTCCGGCCGGCCGATGAGTTCAAACACCATGCTGTCCGGGGAAAGATCAATGATTTTTGCCTTGTAGATGCAGGCGATCTCCCGCAGCTCCGTGCGGTTGTGCACGTCCGATTCCACCTTGAGCAGCAGCAACTCCCGCTCCAGCGATTTTTCGCTGTCCAGCACGAACACCTGCCGGGTGACTTCCAGACGCTCGGTCTGCAATACCAGCTGCTGCAAGGCCTTTTCATCGCTGGTAATGGTCACTGTGATGCGGCTGACTGCCGGGTCGTTGGTGGCGGACACCGTAAGGCTGTCGATATTGAAGCCGCGGCGGCAGAACAGGCTGGACACCCGGGCCAGAACGCCGCTCTGGTTGTCCACCAGCAGGCTGATGACCCTGCGCTGATCAGATTCCATGATGCTGTGTCCTCCTTATTCCATGATGATGTCGTTGATATCGCCGCCGCCGGGGATCATGGGCAGCACCTTTTCGTCCTTGTCAATGATGCACTCGATCCAGGTGGGGCCTTTCTGCTGCAGGGCATCTGCAAAGGCTTCCTGAAACTCCGGCAGGTTGGTGCAGCGGTAGCCCTTCAGGCCAAAGCCGTCTGCCAGCTTGACAAAATCGGTCTTGCGGTGGGGGTCGGTCTGGCTGTAACGCTTGCCGTAAAAGTTGGTCTGCCACTGGCGCACCATGCCCAGCACCGAGTTATTGAAGATGACCGTGATGATGGGCAGCTCGTAGCTGACGGCGGTGCAGGCTTCGTTCAGGTTCATGTGGAAGGAGGCGTCACCGGTAAACATCACCACACGCTGCTGGCGTCCCAGTGCCATCTGGGCACCAATGGCGGCACCGTAGCCAAAGCCCATGGTGCCCAGGCCGCCGCTGGTGATAAAGCCGCGGCTCTTGGTGTGGCGCAGGTACTGCGCCGCCCACATCTGGTGCTGACCCACATCGGTAACATACACGGCGTCGGGGCCGCACTGGTTGCACACCTCGCCGATGACCTGATGGGGCATCAGCCGGGTAGGATCGGACACAGGGTGGTAATCCTGTGCCTGCCAGCTCTGGATCATCTTCATCCAGTCCGGGTGCTTGGCGGGCTTGATCTGGGGCAGCATGGCGTTCAGTACATAGGCTGCATCGCCCACGATGGAAAGATCCACGTCCACGTTCTTGCCCAGCTCGCTGGCGTCAATGTCGATCTGGATGATGGTGGCGTTCTTGGCAAAGGTCTTGGGGTTCAGCGCCACACGGTCGGAAAAGCGGGTGCCCACCGCGATGAGCACATCGCACTCTGCCACCGCCCGGTTGGAGGTGTAGCAGCCGTGCATTCCCAGCATGCCCAGATTCATCGGGTCGCCGTAGGGCACAACGCCTGCGGCCATCAGGGTGTAGGTGGCGGGGATCTCCGCCTTGTGCAGCAAATCCCGCAACGGCTGGCAGCTGGCTGCGCTGCGCACGCCGCCGCCAAAGTACACCAGCGGACGCTGTGCGGCGTTGATGAGGTCTGCCGCCCAGTGCACCTGCTCTTCATTATAGGTAGTTACGGTTCGGATGGGCTCCGGCTGCTTGGGGGTGAACTCGCACACTGCTGCGGTCACGTCCTTGGGGATGTCCACCAGCACCGGGCCCTTGCGGCCGCTCTGCGCAATGCGGAAGGCCGCCCGCATGGTGTCAGCCAAGTCCTCTACCCGGCGCACCGTGAAGTTATGCTTTGTGATGGGCACCGTGATGCCCTCGATGTAAGCTTCCTGAAAGCCGTCCTTGCCGATACTGCTGGTGGGCACGTTGCCGGTAAAGGCCACCATGGGCACCGAGTCCATATAGGCGGTGGCAATGCCGGTGACCAGATTGGTGGCACCCGGGCCGCTGGTAGCCAGCACCACGCCGGTGCGGCCGGTGGCGCGGGCGTAGCCGTCCGCTGCATGGGCTGCGCCCTGCTCGTGGGCGGTAAGCACATGGGTGATGCGGTCGGCATTCTTATACAGCTCGTCGTAAAGGTTCAGCACAGCGCCGCCGGGGTAGCCAAAAAGAGTGTCCACTCCCTGCTCGCACAGGACCTCTACAAAGATCTGAGAACCATTCAACTGCATGGTGTTGCTCCTATTCCTGTTCCACTTCTTATCCATTCCCCCGGGGAGAGCTTTTGAAAAAGAAAAAGCCCTTGTCCCCTGTTTTCTTCAAGAGACAAAGACCTTGTAACATCAAGCTCTCTGCGGTACCACTCTCGTTGGCGTGCTGTGCACACCCTCTCACGGGCTTCCAACAAAGCCCTGCACGGTAACGGCTGCAACCGGCGCTGCTTACAAGGGTTTTGCACCCGTTGGGCAGGCTGCTCCGGGATGATTTTCCGCACGAAACGCTGACTGCCTTGCACCAGACGGCAGCTCTCTGAACAGTGGGGATCGTGTGGTACTTTTTCCCATCTGCGCATTTGTTGATGTAAATTATACTATAAACCGGGCTTTTGTCAATCGACAATTTGTAACCTGAATCACCCGAAAGATGAAGCATTTTTAACACCCCTTGCATCCCCGCCCGAACCGCTGTATACTTTTGATATCCGCGTACCTGCGTTTTGTAGGGTATGTGCCAATGGAGAGGAAAAGGGATCGACCTATGAAATTAAGAGAATGGAATGCCCATCTGCATGGGCTTGTTGTGTTCCGTGCCCTGCTGAACGACCCTGTTGTGGCAAAGCTTTTAGACCTGACCGACCGCATGGAGGCGGGCTGCTCCTCCTACGGCCCGGTGTGCGATGCCGTAGCCGCCTTTGAGGCCGCTTTGTTCGAGTACACCACCAACTGGGGCAGCTACCTGAGCAATGCTGTGCTGGAGGCCGAGACCATCTGCGTGCGGCAGGCCGCTGCCGGGCAGCTGGATGCGCTGCTGCAAAGCGCCTTGGACAGCGAGCTGCAGTTTTTGCAGCAGCTGTGCGGGCTGACGCTGGACGAGCTGTTCCAGACCGCCTACTCGGAGCAGGCGCAGCGGCCGGAACTGGCTTTCCTGCCCCGGTGGCAGACCTGTGAACTCGACCTTGCCGCCGCCTACACCCAGCGCATGAGCGAGGTAGGCAAAAAGGGCTACGGCATGTTTGCAAAGCACCATGTATTCACGGTGGAAAACGGTCAGCTTGTGCCGGTAAAATACCCCGACCCGCAGCGCCTTTCCGAGCTGCCAGGCTACGAGAAGGAGCGGGAAAAGGTGATCGCCAACACAAAGGCACTGCTAGCCGGGATGCCCGCCAACAATGTGCTGCTGTACGGTGACGCCGGTACCGGCAAATCCAGCGCGGTAAAGGCCATTGCCAACGAGTTTGCGCCCGAGGGACTGCGGCTGGTAGAGGTAAAAAAGAACCAGCTGTACCAGATCCCCGACCTGATGGATAAGCTGGCGGCAAACCCGCTCAAGTTCATTTTGTTCATCGACGATCTGAGCTTTACCGCCAACGACGACAACTTTGCCGCCCTGAAGGCCATTTTGGAAGGCAGCGTAGGCGGACGCGCCCAGAACATTGCGGTGTATGCCACCTCCAACCGCCGCCACCTCATCAAAGAGACCCTCTCGGACCGCACCGGCGACGACATCCACGAAGCCGACACCCGGCAGGAGCTGATGAGCCTTTCCGCCCGGTTCGGCCTGACGGTCACCTTCCAGCGGCCGGAAAAGGCACGGTTCGAGACCATTCTGGAGCAGCTTGCCAAGCAGCACAACATCCAGATGCCCACCGAGCAGCTGCTGCTCAAGGCCGAGGCCTTTGCCCTGCGTGCCGGTGGCCGCAGCCCCCGGGTGGCCAAGCAATTCATCGAGCAATGCAAGGCCGGTGTGCAGAAGTAAAGACCTGCTTTCCGAGCCTGCTATCAAAAGCGGGACACCAAGGCATCCGCAGATGCTCCGGTGTCCCGCTTTTGTTCTCTTTATTCGCTCAGTCCCGCACGGCGATGCACTCGATCTCCAGCTTTGCGCCCTTGGGGATGGCTGCCACCTGCACGCAGCTGCGGGCGGGGAACGGCTCGGCAAAGGCCTTGGCGTACTCTGCGTTCACTGCGGCAAAATCGTTGATATCGGCCAGAAAGATCACCGTCTTGACCACGTTGTTCATGGAAAGCCCCGCCTCGGACAGAATCGCCTTCAGATTGGAAAGGCTCTGTGCAGCCTGCTGCTCCACGGTATCGGCCATGGTGCCGGTGGCGGGGTCTACCGGGATCTGCCCGGAAACAAACACCATGTTGCCCAGATCCAGTGCCTGACTGTAAGGGCCGATGGCGGCAGGTGCGTTGGCGGTAGATACGACTTTCATGGTATATTTTCTCCTTTATATTACATCAGGTTTAGAACAAATTCGCTTTTTTCTTCGGATAGAGCCAGATGAGGGGGTAATTTCCCGTAAGCCGCTGCTTGCCTGTGTCCTCATCCGTCTGCTCACTCCGTTCGCATCCACCTTCCCCCGTCCGGGGGAAGGTTTTCACTCTTGCAAACGATGAAGTTTACACCCGCTCGCTGACCAGCTGGAAACCGGCCTTCGTCAGCTCGGTGCGGATCTGCTCGATCTGGGCGGCATCGCGGGTCTCCAGCGTCAGCTTGAGGAAGCAGCTGGAGATGGGCATATTGGGGTCGGAGCCATCGTGCTGCACCGACACCACGTTGCTGCCGCAGCGGGACACCACCTCGGCCACCTTTTTCAGCTGGCCGGGTTTGTCCTCCAGTGCGATGGTCAGATTTGCCTTGCGGCCGCTCATCACAAGGCCGCGGGTGATAACGCGGTTCAGGATATTCACATCAATGTTGCCGCCGGAGATGACGCAGGCCACCTTTTTGCCCTCCACCGGCAGCTTGTGGAACAGCACTGCCGCTACCGGCACAGCACCTGCACCCTCGGCCACCAGCTTCTGGTTCTCCATCAGGGAGAGAATGGCTGCTGCGGTCTCGTCCTCGGTCACGGTGACGATATCGTCCACATACTGCTCGCACAGCTGGTAGGTCAACTCGCCCGGGGTCTTGACCTGAATACCGTCCGCAAAGGTGGAAGCAGCTTTCAGGGTCTGGTACTTGTGCTCGTGCAGGCTGCGGTACATACTGGGAGCACCCTCGGCCTGTACGCCGTATACTTTGACCTCCGGGCGCAGGGTCTTGATGGCAAAGGCAATGCCGGAGATCAGTCCGCCGCCGCCCACCGGCACCACCACAGCGTCCACATCCGGCAGCTGGTCAAGGATCTCCAAGCCGATGGTGCCCTGCCCGGCGATGACCTGCTCGTCATCGTAGGGGTGGATAAAGGTCATGTCGTACTCCTTTTGCAGCTGCACGGCCTTGTCGTGGGCTTCGTCGTAGGTGCCGGGCACAAGGCAGACCTCCGCGCCCAGATTTTTGGTGTTCTCCACCTTCATCAGGGGTGCGCCGTCCGGCATACAGACGATGCTGCGGATGCCGCGCCGGGTAGCCGCCAGCGCCACACCCTGCGCATGGTTGCCCGCAGAGCAGGCAATGACGCCCTTGGCGCTCTCCTCCTCGGAAAGCTGGCTGATCTTATAATAAGCGCCCCGCACCTTAAAGCTGCCGGTGGCCTGCAGGTTCTCGGTCTTAAGGTACAGCTGGCAGTCCTTGGACAGCTTGGGGGCTTCGATGAGGTCGGTCTTGCGCGCTACGTCCTTCAGTACAAAGGCGGCGTGGTAGATCTTATCCAGAGTCAGCATGACAGATACTTCCTTTATTTTTCGTGATGTCATCCAGTATAAGTTACAAAAATTGTTTTGTCAAATGAATTCCATTCACGATAAAAGGCGTAAAAAAGAGAAAGGCAGTGGTAAAGCCACCGCCTTTCTCTTTTTATTCTCATTACCGCCCACGGCCACCGCCGCCGCCATGGCTGGAACCACCGCCCATGCCACCGAAGCCGCCGCCAAAGCTACCGCCGCCGAAACCGCCGCGCCCGGCACCGCCCCCGAAGGAGCCGCCGCCCATGCCGCCAAAGCCGCCGTAGAAGCCGCCCGGCGGGGGCGGCGGGTTATGCGGGCCGCGCCGCCGTCCACGGGGAGGCCGCGGCCCACCGAAGCACCACAGCCAGCCGCAGGGGCTGGCAAAAACATAGGCCATCGACCGGATAATGACGATGAGCAGCACAACGCTGACCACAAGGGTCAGGATGTCGGTCAGAGTGCTGCCGCCGCTGCTCTGCCCGCCCTGATAGCCGGGCTGCACGGTGCCGCCGTTCTCATAGCTTCCATTGTCCAGATTTACGCCATAAATGCTCGCAATGGTGTCGGCCACATTATTTGCACAGGTGATTACCGCATCGCTATAATCACGGTTTGCAAAATCACTTTCCATGGTCTGGGCGATGGCGCTGGACTGTTTTGCCAGCGTGGTGTTGCGGAAGCCATCGCCGTAGGTCAGGTAGTAGTCGCCGTCCGCGTACTGCGCCGACTCCATCACCAGCAGGATCAGAACACCATTATTGTTCGTGGCATTGCCGATTCCCCAAGCGTTAAATGCTTCTGTGGCATAATCTTCCGTAGAAAGATTACCTGTGTACTGCACAGTCAAAACACCAATTTGTGCGCCTTTACAGTTCGTCTCCAATTTTGCATTCAATTCTTCAATCGTCTGCGTTACTTGGCTATTCAGCGCATTGGCATCGTCCACCACGCACTGATCCTTGGGCAGGCTGGGCAGCTGGGCAGCAAAGGCCGCCGGGCACAACACCGCCGCGCTGACCACCACGGCCAGCACCAGCGCGCTGATGCGTTTTGCAAAGTTTTTCATGCGAAGGGCTCAACCTCCTTCACGCCGGCAACTGCGCCCAGCACACTGGCCGGGAAGCCGCCGACTTCCTTCTGATATTCATACACCGCCGTATTGTACTGCAAAGTACCAATGATGGTGGCTGCGCTATTGAACTGACCGTACTGCCCCTGCACCGCGCCCATCTTCATGGGGTCTGCGGCCTGCTCCTGCAATTTTGCATACAGCTGGTCGATGGCAGCGCCCAGTGCCTGATCGGCCTGATACAGCGCGTGCATCGCGCTGCCCTGATAATAGGGCAGCGAGGTCAGCGACTGGCTTTTACCGCCGTTCTGCACCGCCTGCAGACAAGCGGAGAAATCGTTCAGCGCCGTCTGTGCAGCCAGCACCTCGGCGCTGTCTGCGCCAAGGGTGTTGGAGGCAGTGGTCAGAATATTCGCCGCCGTATTCTCCCGGGTGGTCAGCTCCTCGCTCAGGTTATAACCGTTGTCGGCGGCGACCCCTGCGGTGAACCACTGACGGGCAGTGTTGTACTTGCCGCGCAGCTTGGCGCTGCCAAAGCCGAAAAAGGCGGCCAGCATCACCACTACGCTCAAGGCCAGCGCCGCCGCCCGGGTGGAAAGCGCAGCGGGCAGCTTTGCTTCCAGTGCGGCCAGCTTCTGCTGGCGCGGGGTCAGCGTTACGGCCTGCTCCGGCTTTGCTTTTTCGCGGTAGCTGCCCGCGTCAAAGCCGCCGGGAGCGGTTTGTTTGTTCTGAGAAAAATCAGCGTTTGCCATTTCAGCTCCGGATCTCCATCATTTTGGTTTTCAGTTCGTCCTCGATGCGGGTCAGCTCCTGCTCGGCGGCGGCGCGCTTTGCGCGGCCCTCGCTCTGGATCTTGTTCAGTTCGTCCAGCGTCTCGATTAGGCTCTTGTTGGTCTGCTGTAGCGTCTCGATATCCACGATGCCGCGCTGGCTCTCCTTGGCAGTCTCAATGGTGCCCAGCTTCAGCGCCTCGGCGTTCTTCTTCAGCAGGTCGTTGGTCATGTTGGTCACGGCGCGCTCGGCCTGCATGGCCTGCTGGCTGTGTGCCAGCCCCAGTGCCAGCACCATCTGGTTCTTCCACAGCGGGATGGTGTTCACGATGGTGGACTGGATCTTTTCCGCCATCATGGTGTTGTTGTTCTGCAGCAGACGGATCTGTGGGCCCATCTGCAAACTGATGTTGCGGGTCAGCTCCAGATCATACAGCTTTTTCTCAAAGCGCTCGCACTGGTCGGCAAGGTCGCGGGCGGCCTGTGCATCCTCCGGCAGACCGGAGACCTTGGCCTTGTCCATAGCCTGCTGCAATTCGTTGGCACGCACATCAGCCAGCTTTTTCTTGCCGGCAAGGATATACATGCTCAGTTCCTTGAAGTAGGCCATGTTCAGCTCGTACATCTTGTCCAGCATAGCGATATCCTTGAGCAGCTGCACCTGATGGGCTTCCAGCATGGACTGGATCTTTTCCACGTTGGTCTCGGTCTTGTCGTACTTGGTCTTGAGGGCATCCAGCTGGCTGGTTTTCTTCTTGAAGAAGCCCATAATGCCCTTCTGCTGCTCCTCGTTGGCATCAAAGCTCTTCAGCTCGCCAATGAGGTTGGTGATCATATCGCCCACCTCGCCCAGATCCTTGGTGGACACCTTGGAGAGGGCTGCTTCGGAGAAATCGCCGATCTTCTTCTGGCAGGCAGAGCCGTACTGCAGCACCTGCTGGCTGTTGGTGATATCGATCTTCTGGGCAAACTGATCCACCATGGCCTGCTCCTCGGGGCTCAGGTTCACCTGTGCCTCCGGGGCAGGGGCAGCGGCGGGCTTTTCCTCCTGCGGCACAGCGGCGGGGGTGGGGTCCAGCGTCAGGGTGGGCACTGCGGGGGCATCCAGATCAAAATTCAGAGTATTGTCAGCCATAAGTGATTCCTTCCTTTCAAAATCCCGAGGGGATATTCTGGTTTTACTTGCTCAGGCCCTGCCCTTTCAGCATATTCTGCAAAACGGTCAGGTCTGCGGACAGGTCCATGCTCTCTGCCGCATACAGGGCATCCAGCTGGTTTTCAAAAGCCGTGGCAATGGAGGCGGCGTTGTGCTCCACCTCGGCGCGGATGGCGGCGGCGTTCTCGCCCCGCACACCCTGCTTTGCAAGCTTTGCATACTGCTGCAGAACGTTTACGGCGTCCGGCAGATAGTAGTTGGCAAACCGGCGCACCTGCTTTGCCTTGGCAGGGTTTGCCTCCACCGCCTCCACGATGGATCGTCCCGCCTTTTCCATACGGGTCATGGCGGCGGACAGCTGCGGGTCGGGCAAAGCCTCGTTCAGTGCGTGCAGGGTGTCCAGCTTCTGCTGGATATCGGTCAGCATCTGGTCCACATCCTCCACACCGGTGTGGAAGGGTACCTCGTGCTCCACCACCCGGGGCGGGCAGGTCTTTTTTGCCACGCCAAAGGCCACGGCGGCACCGCCCAGCGCCACCAGCAGCGCCCATAATTTATACACCGGCAGCACCGCGCACAGCACCACAAACACCAGCGCCATAGCGTAAAAAGGCAGCACGCTGGGCTTTTGGGTGCGGATGATCTTGCTCATGGTCATTTCTCCTTGTCCGGGGCAGTGCGCCCCTTATGATATCCATAATACAACGTCCGCAAAAAAACGCAAGTATCCCGCAAAAGAATTTACAGCCTTGTCATCATTTTACGATCCAGTCCGCCAGCGCAGCGCCCCAAAGCTCCTCCAGCCGGGCGGGGCTGCAGGCGGCGTTGGCGGGGCTTGTACTGGGCAGACGGACAGCCGGGATGCCGGTAAGCGGCTGCTGATATTTTGTGTAGATACGGTAAGCTGTGGCACCGTTGCAGAACACCGCCCGGATGGGTGCTTTGCGCAGCAGCCTGGCGATATCGTTGGGCACCACATCCCGGATGGAGGCATCCGATGCGCCGGTGATGGTGCAGCTTTCCAGCGTATCCCACAGCGCCAGCCCGTGGCGCAAAAGCAGCTGCTTTTTGGCGGCGATATCCTCCCGCACGGGCAGCGGCTCCCCGGTCAACGCCGCCAGCAGCGGCCAGAACCGGTTTTGCGGATGGCCGTAGTAAAAGGCCATCTCCCGGCTTTTGGGGCTGGGCCATGTGCCCAAGATCAGCGCCCGGCTGCGGTCATCGTACACCGGTGCAAAGCTCATAAGCTGCCGCCTGCACTTTCAATATTGCCCCATGCGGAGCCAAAATCTTTGCCGGAGGGCTCCGCGCGGGGGCCGTCGAACCACAGTTCCTCGATCAGCGCCGCCACGCCGTCCTCCCGCACGTCCCCGATGATCCGGTCGGCAGCGGCCTTGGCGTCCGGGGTGCCGTTTGCCATGCAGGCACTCAGGCCCGCGACTTTCAGCATCCCCACATCGTTGGCAGAATCGCCCACAGCCACGGCATCCGCCAGCGTAAGCCCCATCTGTGCACACAGGTCGGCAAGCCCTACGCCCTTATCCATGCCGCCGCGCACGATATCGTAGTAGCAGTAGCCGTCCGCGTTCTGCGCGCCCGTCTGCATCCAGTGCAGGCCAAGGTAGCCGTATTTTTCGTGGAAGCGCTCCACTTCCTGCGGCGGCATGGCGGCAAAGGCGGCGTGGGGCATATCCACCAGATGCCGGTCCTGATCCTCGCCGTCCACGCAGTCCAGCCCGGGGCTGTTCATCATCTGGTAGCCGGTGTGCAGATACTCGTACTCGCAGTAGGCGTAATAGGCATCCCGGAAGTTGAATTGCAGCGGGTAGTTATAATCCTCGCAAAAATCCACCAGCACATACATCTCCTCGCTGGTAAGCGGATGCTCGGCTATTACGTTGCCCTGCCCGTCCACCACGCAGGCACCGTTGCAGGTAATGGCGTAGTCGTACCGGATGCCGCCCAGCTGGTTTTTATCCCGGATGCCCGGGTAGGAGCGGCCGGTGCTGAGCACAAACTTACCCCCGGCGGCTTGCAGCTTTTTTACCGCCTTTACCACCGCCGGGCGGGGCTTTGCTTCGCCAAAGGGCATCAGCGTGTTGTCGTAATCGCTTGCCAGAATCTTATATTGCATGGTCATCTCTCCTGTGTGCATCGTTTTCTCCCAGTATAACACATTTCAAAGTCCAGCGGGAGAGGGGGAAAAGAAAAATGGGACAGCAGAATGTCCGCAGGCATTCCACTGTCCCGAAATCCAAAATATTTTCCTTATCAGGCAAACACCGCCACGACCACCTGCATGGCCACGCCCACAAAGGCACCGGCGGCCCATGTCAGGCCGGTGATGAAGAGGTTCTGCTTCCACGAGGGGTTGGCGCGCCACAGCACAGCCAAGCCCACACCCGCACCGGTGCACAGCCCCGCCACAAGGCTGGAAAAGCGCAGCGCACCTTCCACATACAGCTGTGTCAGCAGCACGCTGGCGGCGCAGTTGGGGATCAGCCCCACCAGAGCCGCCACCACCGGCTGGAAGAAGCCCATGCCGCCCAGCATCTCGGCAAACACGTCCTCGCCCACGCCTTCCACGATCATGCCGAACACCAGACTGAAAGCGAAGATGAACACAAAGATCTCCAGCGTGTGGCGCAGCGCCGCCTGCCAGATGGGCTTTTCGTTGCCCTCGGCATCGCTGTGCTCCTCGTGGCAGTCCACCTCGTCCGCATGGCCGGTGTAGCCGCCCCGCAGCCCCTTGGGCAGCACGCCCCGCAGCACAAAATCCAGCACAAAGCCCACCACGATGGCGTACACCACCTTGATGACCATCAGGACGGCCAGCTTATCCCAGTAGGTCGGCATGGAGACCAGCAGCGGGATTGCTTCGTCGCTGGTGGCAAGGTACACCGCCATCAGCGTGCCCAGCGTGATGACCCGGGAGGCGTAGAAGTTGGACGCAATGGCGGAGAAGCCGCACTGCGGCACACAGCCCAGTACCGCGCCCGGCACAGCGCCCCAGCGCCCGCTGCCCGCCAGCAGCGCCTCGATGCGCTCACCGTGGCGGTGCTCGATATACTCGATCAGCAGGTAGGCCAGAAACAGAAAGGGCAGCATCTTGGCGGTATCCACCAAGGTTTCGCCCAGAACACCCAAAAACAATTCCATAAATAATCGCTCCAAAGACCCGCAGGGGGTCGTCTCTCAACAATTTGCAATCAGTTTGCATTTTCGTGCAGGGAAGATTATACACGATATCCTTTCCAATTGCAATACCAAATTGCAAATTGGTTGCAATTTTATGTTATGGAACATTGCAGCGCGTAAAAAGCGTGAAAAAGAGGTTCTGAAAAGCCCGCGGGCTTTTCAGAACCTCAAAATTTCAAATCATTCTTCCGCTGATGATGCGCAGAGCAACGCGGAGCGCATTCCAAATCGTCCCACGCGGCAAGGAAGCTGCGGTCTGTTTTACCCCTTCAGCGGTACAAAGCCCACAAGGTCTTTGACCACCTCGCCGCCGATGATCAGACCGGCCACTGAGGGCACAAAGGCGTTGGAGCCCGGCACGGTGCGCCGTGCAGTGCACTTGCGCTGAGTGCCCGGGGGACAGATGCAGTGGTCCTTGCAGCTGATGGAGTCATCCTCGATGGGAGTCATGACAGGCTCCTTGGAGTAGACCACCTTCAGGTGCTTGATCTTGCGCTTGCGGCACTCGATACGCATCACCTTGGCAAGCGGGCAGACCGAGGTCTTATAGATGTCAGTCACCTCAAAGCGGGTGGGGTCCATCTTGTTACCTGCGCCCATGGAGCAGATGATGGGGGTGCCCGCCTCCTTGCATTTCATCACCAGCGCCAGCTTGCCGGTAACGGTGTCGATGGCGTCCACCACATAGTCGTACTGGGTAAAGTCGAAGTCGTCCTGCGTCTCCGGGCCAAAGAAGCACCGGTGGGTGGTCACCTTGATGTTGGGGTCGATATCGTGGATGCGCTGTTCTGCCACATCCACCTTATACTGCCCTACCGTGCTGCGGGTGGCGATGATCTGACGGTTGAGATTGGTCAGGCAGACCTTATCGTCATCGATCAGATCCAGTGCGCCCACGCCGCTGCGTGCCAGTGCCTCCACCGTATAGCCGCCCACACCGCCAATGCCAAACACTGCCACCCGGGCGTGGTGCAGCTTTTCCATAGCCTCTGCACCCAGCAGCAGCTGGGTACGGGAATATTGATCCTGCATTTTGTTCTCCTTACTTTTCTACGCGGGTGATGGTGCCGCCGCCCAGCACCACATCACCCTGATACAGCACGGCAGCCTGTCCCGGGGTGGGGGCACGCTGGGGCTGGTCGAATTCCAGCCGGAAGCCGTTTTCTGCGGGGTAAACGGTGGCCTGCTGCTCGGCCTGATGATACCGGGTGCGGGCGGTGACCCGCAGCGGCCCGGTCAGCGCCGGAATGGCGATCCAGTTCACATCCTCTGCGTAAACGATGCTGTCAAACAGTTCGCTTTCCGGCCCGACGGTGACGGTATTGGCCTGCATATCCTTGCCGCAGACGTACACCGGCGCACCCAGTGCGAGGCCAAGCCCCTTGCGCTGCCCCAGCGTGTAGCGCACTGCGCCGCTGTGGGTGCCCACCACCTTGCCGCTCCGATCCAGAAAATCCCCGGCAGGGTAGTGCTTGCCGGTAAACTGCTCCATAAAGCGGGCATAGTCGCCGTCCGGCACAAAGCAGATATCCTGACTGTCGTGCTTTTGGGCGTTGATAAAGCTGTGCTCCTGCGCGATCTCTCGTACCTCAGTCTTGTGCAGCGCACCCAGCGGCAGGCGGATATGTGCCAGCTGCTCCTGCGTAAGGTTATACAGCACATAGCTCTGATCCTTGCCCTCGTCCAAGCCCTTTTTCAGCAGCCAGCGGCCGGTGGCTGCATCCTGCTCCACCCGGGCGTAGTGGCCGGTAACCACATACTCCATGCCGTGTTCTTCCGCCCAGTCCAGCAGGTGGCGGAACTTCATATATTTATTGCAGTCGATGCAGGGGTTGGGGGTACCGCCCGCCTCGTAGACGCGGATAAATTTTTCAATGATCTGCGCCCGGAAATCGGCGGTGAAATCCAGCACCTGATACGGCATATCCAGTGCAAAGGCCACCTCGGCGGCGTCCTCGATATCCTTTTCCGAGCAGCAGGTCTGGTAGCCGGACTGTCCCAGCGTTTCGTTGTGGGTGAGCCGCATGGTGATGCCGGTGCAGTCGTAGCCTGCCTGCTGCATCAGACAGGCCGCCACCGAGCTGTCCACGCCGCCGCTCATGGCAATGAGGGCGCGGGGACGGTTTGCAGGGTTCTGTGTGGTCATAGGTTCTCCTTTTATGGGTTCAACATACTAAAGCAGTAGTATAATACTACCGCAGCATAAACCGCTTGTCAAGACGCTATAATTTTCTGCGCCGCAGCCAGCAGTGCCGGTTTTTCGTTGGGGTACTCTGCGCGTATCACGCCGTCCAGCAGCGCTTCCAGCACCCGGCGCAGCGCAGGCCCTGCCGGGATGCCCGCCGCCATCAGGTCGCGTCCGTTCACCGCCAGCTGGCGCACCCGGCAGCATACGCCGTCAGCCTCCAGCTGCCGTGCCCGCTGCGCCGCAAGGGCGCAAGCCGGGGCAGCTTGCGGGCGCAACGCCGCGCACAGCGCACACAGCCGCTCCACGGTGCACAGCCCGTATCGGCCTAAAAGCCGCCGAAGGTGGATATCACTGGCGCGTTCCGGGGCGTGTGCGGGAGTTTCTCCGAGGACCGTCCGCTGGGGTGGGACCCTGCTGCCGCAGGCAGTAGGGCGGGCGATGGAATGGCCCGATTCGTGTCCGAGGAGAAAGCTCCCGCACACGCCCTCCCCTGCCGTTTCCCGCACCAGCACGGCGGTCTCCTCGATGCAGGCGTTGGAGCAGCGCAGCCGCTTGAGCACCCGGCGGGTGTCGGCCTCGCCCAGAGTGCCCAGCAGCGCAGCCCAGCGTACCGGCAGGTTCTCCTCCCCCGCCGGGCAGGCATCCACCACCGGCTTTGCGGCTTCAAGCGCCGCCGGGGTCAACTCCGGCAGCACCACCGCCAGCACGGCGGGTTCCAGATACGCCCCCGGCTGCGGGGCAACCAGCAGCTTTGCCAGTTCCTCCTGAATGCGCTCGGCAGAGATGCAGTCCAAATGCGGTGCCAGCTGCCGCGCCGCCCGGGCTGTGGCTGCGTCCAGCGTAAAGCCGAATCTTGCGGCAAAGCGGTACAGCCGCAGGATGCGCAGCGCGTCCTCGGTAAACCGCTGCTGCGGCTCGCCCACCGCACGCAGCAGACCGTTTTGCAGGTCTTTTTGCCCGCCAAAGGGGTCTACCAGCCCCTCGGCTGCATTATACGCCATGGCGTTGATGGTAAAATCCCGCCGGGCAAGATCCTCCCGCACGTCCGGTACGAACTGCACCGCGTCCGGGTGACGGCCATCGGTATAGCTGCCCTCGGTGCGGAAGGTGGTAGTTTCGTACAGCTGCCCGCCGTATTTGATGGTGACCGTGCCGTGCTGCAAACCGGTGGGGATGCACTGCTCTGTCCCGAACAGTTCCATCACCTGCTGCGGCAGGGCACTGGTGCACAGGTCCCAGTCGTGGGCGGTGCGCCCCAAAAGGCTGTCCCGCACGCAGCCGCCTACGGCATAGGCTGCGTAGCCCGCCGCGTGCAGGGCGTCCAGCAGGGCAGCTGCCCCGGGGTCAAGTGTCAGCTTCATTCCTCGTTCTCCTCGTAATGCAGGGTGATGCGTTTGCCGTCAAAGCCGCATTCTGCCGCCGGGAAGATGCTTTGCGCCTGTGCAAGATGCTCCTCCGGGTCAGTGACCATGGGGGAATAGTGCACCAGCCACAGCCGCTTTGCCCCGGCTTTTGCCGCCAGCGCTGCGCTTTGGCCAAAGGTGCTGTGCCCCCACTGCGCGGCCTGCTCCTGCTGCTCCGGCAGGGCATAGGTGGCATCGCAGAGCAGCAGGTCTGCCCCCTGCGCCGCCTGTTCCAGCGCCGGGCAGGGCGCACTGTCGCCGGAAAAGACGAACCGCAGCCCCTTGCGGGGCGCGCCCAGCACCTCGGCGGGCTGCACCATACGCTCTGCCAGCGGGACAGCCTGTCCCCGCTGCAAAAGCCGCCACTGGGTCACCGGTACGCCCAGTGCCCGCGCCTTTTCCGGGTCGAACCTGCCCGCCCGGGGCAAGTCCAGCCGATAGCCCAGACTGCGCACCCGGTGCTTTGTTGCCACCGGCAGCAGCGTTGCCCCGGCGGGCCATCCATCCGAAAGAGCATCCAGCGCCACAGGCTGCCCGGCGCGGCAGACCAGCGGTTTTACCGCGTAGGGCAGCGGCCCGGTCAGAGCATACACCGCCCGCCAGACCTCCAAAAGCCCCTCCGGCCCCAGCAGCACCAGCGAACGGGTGCGCCCCTGCGCCCCAAGGGTCTGCAAAAGCCCGGGCAGACCAAAAATATGATCCCCGTGGTAGTGGGTCAGACAGATGGCGTCCGCGCGCATCAGGTTCACCCCGGCGCGGCGGGCAGCGGTCTGGGTGCCCTCGCCGCAGTCCAGCAGCAGGCTGTGCCCGCCGCACTCCGCCACCGCGGCGGTCAGGGCGCGCTCCGGCAGCGGCATGGTGGCAGCCGTGCCCAGCAGTGTAATGGTCAGCATAAGCAGTTCCTCCGTGGTTCTTTCCTGTTATCTTACCACAAACCCCGCTTGTGCACAATTCTTTCTGCCGCAGCATAAGCTGGGCAAAGCCTTGAAAAAGGAGGGCGCAGCCTATGCAGCGTGACCGCAGAAAACGCTATTCCCCCGCCCGGCATCCGGTGCTTTTGCGCAGGGTGCTTTTGGTGCTGTGCATTCTGGCGGTGCTGTGGCTGGGGTACAGCTGCATGATGCCACAGCTGCTTTTTTCTGCCCGGGGCACCATGATTTTTGTGCCAGACCCGCCACTGCGGGGGTAGCGGGAAAAATTTTCATTTCATGAATCACCAGACGCAAAAACAGGGCTGCTGCACGTTACTTTGTGCAGCAGCCCTGTTTCCAATTTATAAACTTTCCAATACCTTTTTCCCGGTCAGCGGGTCGGGGATGCCCAGCAGCGCCAGTATAATGGCCATGCGGATATACACACCGTTATGCACCTGATCGAAATAAGCGGCGCGGGGGTCGTTGTCCACGTCCGGCTTGATCTCGTCGATGCGGGGGAGCGGATGCAGCACCGGCATGGTGGGCGGTGCCAGCTGCAGCAGCTTTTCGTCCAGCGCATAGCAGCCTTTCAACCGCAGATAGTCCTCTTCGTTGAAAAAGCGCTCCTGCTGGATGCGGGTCATGTACAGTACGTCCAGCCCGGGCAACTCGGCCTCAAGGTCGGCGGTCTCTTTATAGTTCTGGTGCAGCGGAGTCAGGGTCTCGTCCTTGACGTACTGCGGGATGCGCAGTTCCTCGGGCGAGATGAACACGAACCGGTTGCCCTCGAACTGGCTCAGCGCGGCGGTGAGGGAGTGCACCGTCCGGCCGAACTTGAGGTCGCCGCAGAAGCCGATGGTCAAATGATCCAGCCGCCCCTTGCGCTGGCGGATGGTCATCAGGTCAATCATGGTCTGGGAGGGGTGGGCGTGGCCGCCATCGCCTGCATTGATGACGGGCACCCGCGCATACATGGACGCCCGCAACGGTGCGCCCTCCTTGGGGTGGCGCATGGCAATGACGTCTGCATAGTTGCTCACCACACGGGCAGTATCGGCCACCGTTTCGCCCTTGCTGGCGCTGGAAAGCTGCGCCCCGGCAAAGCCCAGCGTCTTGCCGCCCAGCCGCAGCATGGCGGACTCGAAGGAAAGGCGGGTGCGGGTGCTGGGCTCGTAGAACAGGGTGGCCAGAATGCGGCCGTCACACAGGTGGGCGTAGGGCGCGGGGTCAGCCTCCATCCGGTCGGCAAGGTCGAGCAGTGCCAGCTGCTCGGCCAGAGAAAAGCTGCCGGGCTCAATAAAATGTCTCACAGCCATTCTCCCTTCAGCACAAACTTTTCGCGCTCGGCGCCGGTGGAAACAAACTGGATCTCGTGCCCCAGCTGCTTTTCAAGGAACTCCACATAGGCCTTGGCTTCCTTGGGCAGCTCCGTCCAGCTGCGGCAGCCGGAGATATCCTTGTTCCAGCCGGGCAGCAGCGTGACCACCGGCTGCACACGGTCAAGGTCGGACAGGGTGTCGAAGCGGGGGACTTCCACGCCGTCCAGCTTGTAACCGGTGATGACCGGGATCTGCTTCATGCTGCTCAGCACGTCCAGCTTGGTCAGTGCGATCTTATCCGCGCCCTGACATTGCAGGCCGTAGCGGCTGGCAACGCAGTCAAAGGGGCCTACCCGGCGGGGACGTCCGGTGGCCGCGCCGTACTCGCCGCCGGCCTTGCGCAGCTTTTCGTTCCACGCTTCGCCCATTGCATTCTCTGCTGCAAAGGGGCCTGCGCCCACGCAGGTGGAGTAGGCTTTCAGCACGCCCACCACATGGTCCAGCTTGCAGTTGGGGATGCCCGCACCCAGCGGCGCGTAGGCCGCCAGCGTGTTAGAGCTGGAAGTGAACGGGAAGATGCCGTAGTCGATATCCCGCATTGCGCCCAGCTGCGCTTCCAGCACGATGCGCTTGCCGCTATCGTGCGCCTGCTGCAAGAAAGCGCCTACATCACAGATGAAGGGCGCAAAGTACGCTGCCTGCTGCCTGCACCAGTTCAGCAGGGCATCGTAGCTCATGGGCTCCTGATGATAGCAGCCTGCCAGCTCCATGTTCTTGGCGTCCAGGATCATGTGCAGGCGGTTCTGGGTGCGCTCCTCGTCCAGATGCAAAAGGTCACCCAGCCGCAGGGTCTTTTTGCGGTACTTGTCGCTGTAAGCGTAGGCAATGCCGCGCCGGGTAGAGCCGAACGCGCCGCCCTTTTTGGCAAGGCGGTCCTCTTCCAGCCCATCCTGTACCTTGTGCCACGGCATGGAGATGGTAGCTTTATCGGAGAGCTTCAGGTTCTCCGGCTCCACCTTTACGCCGCGCGCTTCAATGGCCTCCATCTCTCCGGCCAGATGCTCGAGGTCGATCACCATACCGGTGCCCAGCACGCAGGTCACCTCCGGGTGCAGGATGCCGGAGGGCAGCAGGTTCAGGATGAACTTGCCCTTCTCGGTCACAACGGTATGACCGGCATTGTTGCCGCCCTGATAGCGCGCAACGATATCGGCATTTTCGGCCAGCAGGTCGATGACGCGGCCCTTGCCCTCATCGCCCCAGTTGATTCCAGTAACAGCGGTCAGCATAAACTTCATTTACCTTCTTTTCATTCTTGTTTCCTGTTCGCGGTGTCTATTATACGAGCGTGCAGAGAATATGTAAAAAGTATCCTGTGTATAGCAGCAATATGTTTTTTACATTGCAGAGGCTGCTGCCCGCATCCGGCACAGCCAAGCCGTAAAAAGCGCTTGCAATTCCGGCGCGCCGTGCTATGATACAAGAAGAGCATAAAGCCGCTTCTGCCGCTGGCCGCGCCGGAAGCCCGACAGGAAAGAGGGCCGCACCTATGTATGTGGACTGGGAATACTACAAAATCTTTTACTATGTGGCAAAGTATCAGAACTTTACCCGCGCGGCGCGGGTGCTGGGCAATAATCAGCCCAACATCACCCACGCCATGAACCGGCTGGAAAGCCAGCTGAACTGCGTGCTGTTCATCCGCTCCAACCGGGGCGTCACCTTAACGCCGGAGGGAGAGCTGCTGTATTCCCGCATTGCCTCAGCAGCGGTGCAGATACAGGATGCCGAGGAGGAACTGAGCGCCACCGCCACGCTGGAGCACGGTGCCATCAGCATCAGCACCACCGAGACCGCTTTGAACATCTACCTGTCCGAAAAGCTGCGCGCTTTCCATACAGAGTACCCGGGCATCCGGCTGCGCATCTCCAACCACTCCACTCCGCAGGCGGTGCAGGCGGTACGCAACGGCGAGGTGGATTTTGCCATCGTGACCACCCCCGCAGAGGTGGAAAACGGGCTGAAAATGGTAGAGCTGATGCCCTTTTATGAAGTCCTTGTGGGCGGAAAGACCTTTACGGCGCTGGCCAGCCAGACCCTGAGCCTGAAGGAACTGGCCGGTTATCCCCTGATCTGCCTGAACGAGGAGAGCATGACCCGCAGCTTTTACCGGCAATTCTTTCTGGAACATGACGCAGTGCTGAAACCTGACACCGAGGCCGCCACCACCGACCAGATGCTCACGCTGGTCAAAAGCGAGTTGGGACTGGCCTTTATGCCAGAGCCCATGGCAGCACCCCTGCTGGCCAGCGGAGAGCTGGTACAGCTGCACTTGCAGGAGATCATCCCCTCCCGCTCCATCTGCCTTGTCTACGACCATCACCGCCCGCTGAACACCGCCGCCCGGAAATTCCAGCAGCTGCTGACCAAGGCCGGGACACGGAGCGCAGAGCGTAAATAAAACCAATACTCCGGGCGTTATTACACGACTGCAATCCTAACGGTTTCTACAAAAGGCTTCCCCCGGTCGGGGGAAGCCTTTTGTTCCGACAGCTTTCAGCCAAAAAGGGCTGCTGCACCAATGATGTGCAACAGCCCCTTTTTTGTTATTTCCGGGCGCTCTGCGTCAGCTCCCGCTGCTCCTCCTGCAGCTCCTGCTTCAGGGTGCGGTCGATCTCCCGGGTCTCCTGCCGGATGGCGGTCAGGTCTTTTTCGATGACCGGGTTCTCTTCCAGTTCCTCCCGGATGAACATCAGCGTAAAGCTGACCAGCAAAAAGCAACAGGAGAGCCAGATGGCTCTGCCACCAAGCTGCGCCGCGCTCTTGCTGCCCAGCCCTGCCCCCAGCGCGAACAGGAATATGATGCCGAAGTAGCGCACCATTCTGTCCTTTGCGCGGGGCTCGTGGGTCTTGCGCCAGATGCAAAAGGCCTCCACGCCGCTGCGCAGGTCGCCGATGCACATGGTACTGGCAAAGGCGTAGCCGTTCACCTTGCGGAAAGCCTGCACCTGCATGGCGCAGGAAAAAGAAACGATGGCGTTGGCCAGCAGGTTCTGCGATTGCGGCAGAAAGCCCACCGCGAACAGCAGCAGCACCTCGCCCAGCACCACCAGCTGCCGCCAGTGCAGCCGCTGCATCGCCTGAAAGTGCTCCCGCATTTTTTCCGCAGCCAGAACCCCCAGCGCAAAGGCGCACAACGGCACCAGATAGTGCAGCACCTTGTCCCACCGGCCATCCATGATATTGGCGCTCAGCAGCACGATATTGCCGGTCTGGGCATTGGCAAACACCTTGCCCCGGAACAGATAGGTGTAGGCATCCTGCAAGCCGCCGGACAGCGAAAGGAACACCGCCGTAAGAAAGGACTCGGACATTTGCCCGTGATGCTTTGTTTTCATACTTGTACCCTCTTTTCGGGCTCTATTATAATACATTTTGCAGCAGTTTCTGATATCATTTTTACATGCCGGCTATGTTTTCCGCCCCAAAAGGCGCAAAAACCGCGGGTGCCCTTCCCTATTTCAGCGCAATCTGTTAGAATAGGGATAGAAAATCTCGTACACAGGGAGGAGTTTTTAGTATGAAGATCGCAATTCCTTATGAAAACGGTCAGGTGTTCCAGCACTTCGGCCACTCTGCGCAGTTCAAGCTGTACACCGCCGAGGAGGGCCGCATTACCGGTGCCGAGGTGGTCTCCACCGACGGGCAGGGCCACGGTGCACTGGTGGGCTTTCTGGTGCGCAACGGCGTGAACGTGCTGCTGTGCGGCGGCATTGGCGGCGGTGCACAGATGGCGCTGGCACAGGCCGGTATCCGTCTGTGCGGCGGCATTACCGGCGACGCCGACAGCGCTGCGGCGGCTTATCTTGCCGGCACGCTGGTCTTTGACCCCAACGCCCGCTGCACCCACCACGACCACGAGGAGAGCCACAGCTGCGGCTCTCACGCCTGCCACGCCGACAAGGGCGGCTGCGCTGGCAGCTGCCATTAAGAGCCGTTCCGCTTTCCGGCGGGACGATTTTGAATGCCCTCCGCTTGCGCTCTGGGCATAAGCTAAGGAAAAAATATTTATAATTTCGGAATACCGGAGCGTCTGCGGACGCTCCGGTATTCCATTTTCACAGGCGGGTCGTGGCTGAAAACGGCATTCGCAGCGCCGCTTTCTGCGAAAGCGCGGCGCTGCGGGTCAGCGTGCTAAATTTTCTTTACTGAAATCAAAAGCTTTGCACCATCCTGAGAAGAGTGCTCCTTTCCCGTGAAAAAGGGGCTCAGGAAAGTCCGCGTTTGCGCAGCAATAAAAGCCCCAGTGAGGCTTTTAAGCGGCAGAGCGGTCTGCGCAAGCAGATGGAGGGACTTTGCCCCGACAAGCTCCGCAGACTTTCCTGAGCCCCAAATTAAGAATAATTTTTCCGCTGACTATGCGCAAAGCAGCGCGGCGCGCATTTCAAATGGTTTTTCAGGCCTTCTCGATGGTGATGCTCCACTCGCTGGTCATGGCCTCGTCCGGCTCCAGCACCTCGTGCTTGCCGTCCTCGTTCACGCTATTTGCCCAGCCGTTCCAAGGCTCCATGCAGACAAAGCTCTCGGCATCCTGCTGCCACAGCACGCCGTTTTCAAAGGTCTCGTCGGCGTCCACGGTCACCTTGTGGCCGTTGCCCTTGTCGGTCAGGGTCATGGGGAACTGCACGCCGGTCAGCAGACGGACAGAATTGTCTGCGCCCTCCTTGCGGGTGAGGGTGATCTTTTCCGGGGCGGCGGGCTGCTCGCCCTTGGCGTTATCGGAGCAGGTGGCGCACTTGATGTCGAACTCCACGTTCTCCAGCTTGGAGGCGGTAAAGTAGGGATGGTAGCCAAAGCTGAAGGGCATATCCGTGTTGCCCTCGTTGATGACGGTCAGGCTGACCAGTGCCTTGTTGCCCTCCAGATTATAGTTGAGCAGCAGGGTGAAATCGAACGGGTACAGGAACTTGGTCAGCGGAGTGGACTCCAGTGCCAGCGTCACGCCGTCCGGGCCAACGCTGTCCACTTCCCATGCGCACAGGTCGGCAAAGCCGTGGGTCTCCATGGGGTAGGCCTTGCCGTCAAAGATGTGCACGCCGTTATCCGGGTTGCCGCAGCTGGGGAACAGCACCGGCACGCCAAAGCGGGGACGGTTGCACTCGGAGAAATTGGGGCGGCGGGTCCAGACGAACTCCTCGCCGTCCAGCGTAAAGCTGGTGATCATACCGCCGCGCTCGGGGGTGATGGTGAGGGCGGTCTTTGCCTCGGGGTCGGTGATGACGTACTGCTCGTAGCAGGCGCCGTTCTCGGTGATGTACCGGGTGGTGATCTGATTCATAAGTAAAAGCCTCCTATTATTACCGCAGGGTCGCCCCGGCGGGTCATTCCTTGTGCTCGGTCTGCTCCGGCTGCTGTTCCAACTTCTGGAAGTAGTAATCAATGCCGTAGCGGATAAAATATTTGATCAATCGTACTGCACCATAAATGATAGCCGCATAAAGCAGCAGTGTCAACAGCAGTACCCCATTTGTGCCCAACATTCCATACACTTCCCTTCTTTTTATGCACAAAAAGGCCGCCGTACCGCTTTTTGCCGTACAGCAGCCCTTTTTCAGTTACAGAACCACGCCGTCCTTGAAGATGGAGATCTCGCGGAAGCCGTGCTTTTCCGCCTTGGTCTGCTCACCGCTGGCCACGCGGATGACCAGATCCAGCAGATCCTTTGCAGCCTCGTCGATGGTCTTTTCACCGTCTGCGATGACACCGGTGTTGAAATCGATCCAGCCGCCCTTCTTCTCTGCCAGCGGGGTGTTGGTGGAGATCTTCAGGGTGGGAGCCGGAGCGGAGAACGGGGTGCCGCGGCCGGTGGAGAACAGGATCAGGTGTGCGCCTGCTGCCGTCATGGCGGTGGCGGAGACCAGATCGTTGCCGGGGCCGTAGAGCATATTCAGGCCCTTGGTCACCACGGGGTCGCCGTAGCCGATGACGTCCATAATGGGGGCGGTGCCGCCCTTCTGCACGCAGCCGCAGCTCTTATCCTCCAGCGTGGTGATGCCGCCGGCCTTGTTGCCCGGAGAGGGGTTATCGTACACCACCTCGTTGTGGCTGATGAAGTAATCCTTGAAGCCGTTGATCATGTGCTCGGCCTTGACGAACACTTCCTTGTTGATGCAGCGATCCATCAGGAAGCCCTCTGCACCGAACATCTCGGGCACCTCGGTCAGCACGGTAGAACCGCCGCGCTGACCCATCATGTCGGAGAAGCGGCCGATGGTGGGGTTGGCGGTGATGCCGGACAAGCCGTCCGAGCCGCCGCACTTCATGCCCACCACCAGCTCAGACACGGGGATGGGCTGGCGCTCAAACTGCCCGGCATAGGCAGCCAGCTGTTTCAGGATATCGCGGGCGGCGGCAAACTCGTCCTCCACATCCTGACAGGTCAGGAACTTGACGCGGTCGTGGTCGTACTCGCCCAGCTCTTCCACGAACTGATCGTGCTGCAGGTTCTCGCAGCCCAGATGCAGCACCAGAACGGCGGCAGCATTGGGGTGGCGCACCAGCGCAGCCAGCAGCTTGCGGGTCTGTGCGTGGTCGTGGCCGGTCTGGCTGCAGCCGAAGGGATGGGTGAAGGTGTACAGACCCTCGATGGAGCCGGTGACCAGATCCTGATTGTCGGCAACCATCTTCTTGGCGATATCGTTCACGCAGCCCACGGTGGGGATGATCCAGATCTCGTTGCGGATGGCGGCGCGGCCGTCCTTACGGCGGAAGCCCATAAAGGTCTCCGGCTCGACCTTAGGCAGCGGAGCCAGATCCGGGGCGGGGTTATAGCTGTACTCCACCTCGCCGGACAGGTTGGTGTGCACGTTATGGGTGTGCATCCATGTGCCGGGGGCGGCGTCTGCGGTGGCGTGACCGATGGGGAAGCCGTACTTGATGACGTTCTCGCCGTTCTTAATGGGCTTGACTGCCATCTTGTGACCCTGCGGGATATCCTCCAGTGCGGTGACGGAAAGGCCGTCCACCTCCACCAGCGTGCCCTTGGCAATGGGGTGCAGGGCAACGACCACATTGTCGATGGGGCTGATATGAATTGCCTGCGGCATAGTTGTTCTCCTTATCGTATCGCACAAAAGGGCTGCTGCCCAAAGCAGCAGCCCTTTGTTGTGCGGGTAGGTTGATTTTTCAGCTTACAGGCAGCTCTTGTAAGCAGCCTCGGCACCCTGGGTGCGGATCATTTCCAGATCTGCCAGCACAGCGGCCTCCAGACCCTCGATCTTGGTCAGATCCTGATCCCACATCTGGGTGTTGGTCAGCACAGCGTGCACCAGCTGAGCAGCGGTGTCATCCTTGTGTGCGTAGTAGAAGTCCAGAGCCCATGCGTCGTCCTGGATCTTGTAGGTGTTGCCTGCGGGGCGCTTGCAGATCAGGCCGTCTGCGGTGCGCTCCTGAATATCGTTGGAGTAGAAGGCGATGTAGGCTGCCAGAGACATGGTCAGGCACTTGGGCAGCTGCTTCTGCTCCTCGATGTAAGCGAGGAAGGAGGGCATATTGCGAGCCTTCCACTTGGAGGTGGAGTTCAGGGAGATGCTCATCAGCTCGTGGTTGACGAAGGGGTTGTTGAAGCGATCCTCAACAGCAGAGGCAAAGTCCTCCAGATCCTTCTTGTCCAGCGGCAGGGTGGGGATGATCTCCTCGTGCAGCATCTTGTTCATAAAACCGCGCACGGTATCGTTGTGCATGCAGTCACGGACGATATCAAAGCCTGCCAGATAAGCGCCCAGCACAAAGCCGGTGTGTGCACCGTTCAGGATGCGGACCTTGCGCTTCTTGTAGGGGGTAACGTCGGGCACGACCATGACGTTGACGCCGGCCTTCTTAAACGGCAGCTTGTCCTCCAGACCTGCGGGGCCCTCGATGACCCACACGCCGAACACTTCGCCCACGTCCAGAGCGGTATCGTGGTAGCCGTTGGCCTCTTCCAGAGCGGCCAGCTCCTGCGGGTCACGGATGCGGCCCGGAACGATGCGGTCCACCAGAGTGGAGCAGAAGGTGTTGGCGGTGTTCATCCAGTCGATGAAAGCGGGCTCCAGATCCCAATCCTTAGCGTAGTTGTTGCAGCACTTCTGCAGCTCCTTGCCGTTGTTGTCGATCAGCTCGCAGCTCAGGATGACCAGACCCTTATCGGCAGCGCCGTTGAAAGCCTTGTAGCGCTCGAACAGCACGCGGGTCAGCTTTGCGGGGAAGCTGTTGGGGGGAACCTGATCGAACTGGCTGTCGCCCTTGGTGTAGGCAATGCCGGCCTCGGTGGTATTGGATACAACAGTTTCCAGATCCTCAGAGCGAGCCAGAGCCAGAACTTCGTCCCACTTGCCATCGATGTAGGGGCACACGCAGTCAGACACGCAGGAGATCACCCGCTTTGCGTCCACCTTCTGGCCCTTTTCGCTACCGCGCAGGTACAGGGTGTACAGACCCTCCTGCTCGTTGATCCAGTCTGCCATCTGGGGGAAGTTGCCGATGGGCTGCACCAGCTTGACCTTGCCGTTGTAGCCGGCCTTCTCGTTTGCAATATCGTAGAAATAATCCACGAAAGCGCGCAGGAAGTTGCCCTCGCCGAACTGCATCACCTTAACGGGAGCATCCTTCAGGATGTAGCCGTTGTAGCCAGTGCCTTCCAGAACCTTGTAGTTCAAAGTTTCCATCTTATTGATCTCCTTTATAAACTTGCTTTGCATGGCAGGCTCTCGTTTTCCCTGCCATCTTCTGCTCCTATTTTATGCTGTTGTATACAAAGAAGTCAAGTGTTTTGTGCAATGTTTTTAGTCCAAAAATGGCCATTCAGCGCATTTCCAGCGGTTTGTACAATTCCAAGGGTGAAATTTTGGCAGTTTTTCAGTTGTATACATCGGCATTTTCCGGTATACTAAGGATAAGGCAGCCTGCCCGTTCCAAGCAGGTGCAATTTCATGCCCGTTTTTGTCTAAATTTTAACAAATTCATCAGAGAAAAGGAGTTAAAATCCCATGAAAGCATTTATGGATAAGGACTTCATGCTCCAGTCTGCTACCGCACAGCATCTGTATCACGACTATGCAGCTGCTATGCCCATCTGCGACTATCACTGCCATATTCCTCCCCGCGAGATCTACGAGAACCGCCGCTTCGAGAACATTACTCAGGTGTGGCTGGGCGGCCGTAACCCGGACGGCAGCTACTTCGGCGATCATTATAAGTGGCGCGTGATGCGTTCCAACGGCGTGCCCGAGGAGTACATCACCGGTGATAAGCCCGACCGCGAGCGTTTCCAGAAGTTTGCCGAGGCTCTGCCCATGGCCATCGGCAACCCCATGTACCACTGGACCAATCTGGAGCTGCACGTTTTCTTTGGCTACGACGGCGTGCTGAACGGCGACACCGCTGAGGAAGTGTGGAACCTGTGCAACGACAAGCTGCAGCACGATCCCAAACTGACCGTCCGCGGCCTGATCGAGCAGAGCAACGTGGCCTTCATCGGCACCACCGATGACCCCATCGACGACCTGTACTGGCACAAGAAGATCAAGGAAGATCCCACCATCAAGTTCACCGTGGCTCCCTCCTTCCGTCCTGACAAGGCCATCAATATCAACAAGCCCGGCTTTGCCGAGTATATGGCTAAGCTGGCTGCCGTTGTGGGCAAGGAAAAGCTGGCCTGCATCGACTGCGTGACCGATGCCCTGACCAAGCGCATCGAGTTCTTTGCTGAGATGGGCTGCCGCGCTTCCGACCACGGTCTGGATTATGTGCCCTACCGTGAGGCCACCAAGGACGAAGTGAACGCCATCTACCAGAAGGTGATGAAGGGCGAGAGCTGCACCGTGGAAGAGGCTGAGAAGTACCAGACCTACATCCTGATCCATCTGGGCAAGCAGTACCATCGTCTGGGCATTGCCATGCAGATCCACTACAACTGCCTGCGCGGCGTAAACCGCAAGATGAACAGCCTGCTGGGCCCCGACACCGGCTTTGACATGATCAACACCGCCACCTGCGGCGGCGAGATTGCACAGCTGCTCAGCGCCCTGAACGACACCGACGAGTGCCCCAAGACCATCATTTACAGCCTGAACCCCGCCGACGATGCACAGATCGGCACCATTCTGGGCTGCTTCCAGAACAGCGAGGTGCCGGGCAAGATCCAGCACGGTTCTGCATGGTGGTTCAATGACCACAAGATCGGCATGGAGGATCAGATGATCCGTCTGGCAAGCCTTGGCCTGCTGGGCAACTTTGTGGGTATGCTGACCGACAGCCGCAGCTTCCTGAGCTACACCCGTCACGATTACTTCCGCCGCATCCTGTGCAACATCATCGGCCAGTGGGTCGAGGATGGCGAGTATCCCAACGATGAGAAGGCTCTGGAGAAGATCGTCAAGGGCATCTGCTTCGACAACGCAAAGCGTTACTTCAACCTGTAAGCGCTTTCCCCTTTTCCTGAACTGAATCTCCGCGCCGCCCGCAGACAGCTTTGTCTGCGGGCGGCGTTTTGTTTTGCCCTTTTACGTCCAAAATGCACCGGATGTTCCTGTTTTTTTCACCTTTTATCGGTTGTTTTCCGTCTTTTTCTACAACTTCTCCGTTATCCCTTGACTTCCCCGTATAAGGGGAGTATATTTTTGCATGGCATTCAGGCCAAATCACTGTATTTTTTGATGGAGGAAACCCATGAACGGTTTAAAAGAAGCCTTCAGCCGCGAGAATCTGCTGAAGAATCTAAATTTCTTTGTCCTGCTGAACCTCGGTCTTGTGCTTACGGCAGTGGGCATCGTATATTTTAAAAATCCCAACCACTTCGCCTTCGGCGGCACCTCCGGCCTGTCCATCCTGCTGGCAGACCTGTTCCCCCGCATCAATGTGGGCGGCTTTATGTGGATCATCAACATCGTGCTGGTGGTGCTGGGCTTTATCTTTTTGGGCGTCAAGTGCATGGGCTGGACGATCTACTCCTCCTTTGCGCTCTCCTTTTTCGTGTCCTGCTGCGAGTGGCTGTACCCCTCCGGCGTGTCCCTGAGCGGCGACGCCATGCTGGATCTGGTGTTCGCGGTGTTCCTGCCCGCGCTGGGCGCTGCCATCGTGTTTGACATCGGCGCCTCCACCGGCGGCACCGACATCGTGGCGCTGATCCTTGCCAAGTACACCTCCATGGAGATCGGCAAGGCGCTGATGGTCAGCGATATCCTCATCGTGCTGGCCGCCGCCGTGCGGTTCGGTATGGGCACCGGTCTGTACTGTATCCTCGGCCTGATCGGCAAGTCCTTCGTGGTGGACGGTGCCATTGAAAACATCCGCCTGCGCAAGGTGTGCACCATTATGACCGCAAACCCGCAGCCCATTCTGGACTTCATCATCCACGACATGAACCGCTCTGCCACTGTGGAAAAGGCTTACGGTGCCTACACCCACCACGAGCTCAGCGTGCTGGTGACCGTGCTTACCCGCCGTCAGGCTTTGCAGCTGCGCAACTTCCTGCGGGAGAACGACCCCCACAGCTTTATCACCATCGTCAACTCCAGCGAGATCATCGGCAAGGGCTTCCGCTCCTTCAACTAAGACTGCTTCGTATCCTTTTTTCATCCATTTTCCGCTAAAGGCTTCCCCCGATCGGGGGAAGCCTTTATTCAGAGGATTACCCCCGTGTTCCGTGCAACTCCGTACTTGAAGAAAAACGCAAAATAGTGTATTATATAGTATTATGAGTAAAAGGGGGCACGCTGTGCCCTGACAGGGGGAACCTATATGGCTGATAAAAACTTTCTGACAGATATCATCGACGCCGACCTTGCCGAGGGCAAGGTGCAGCAGATCCACACCCGCTTCCCGCCGGAGCCCAATGGCTATCTGCACATCGGCAGCGCCAAGGCCATTTATATCAACTGGTCCATTGCCAACCAGTACGGCGGCAAATTCAACCTGCGTCTGGACGACACCAACCCCGCCCGCGAAGGCGAGGAGTACGTCAACAGTATCATCGAGGATCTGCACTGGCTGGGTGCCGACCCCAACGGCGGCATCTTCTACGGCAGCGATTACTTTGACAAGTGCTACGAGTACGCCGAGAAGCTGATCACCGAGGGCAAGGCTTATGTGGATGACCTGACCCGCGAGGAGATGCGCGAGTACCGCGGCTCCGATGCCGGCAAGCCCTCCCGCCCCTCTCCGTGGCGCGACCGCAGCCCGGAGGAGAATCTGGACCTGTTCCGCCGGATGCGTGCCGGTGAGTTCAAGGAGGGCGAAAAGACCCTGCGTGCCAAGATCGATCTGGCAAGCCCCAACATGAATATGCGTGACCCGGCCATCTACCGCATCAAATACGCCGAGCATCACCGTCAGGGCAACAAGTGGTGCATCTACCCCATGTACGACTTCGCCCACCCCATTCAGGACGCCATCGAGGGCATCACCCACAGCATGTGCAGTCTGGAGTTCGAGAACCACCGCCCGCTGTACAACTGGGTCATCGAGAACATTTTCGGTGCCGAGTTCCCCAAGCAGCGCGAGTTCGCCCGCCTGAACATGACCAACACGGTCATGAGCAAGCGCTACCTGCGCGAGCTGGTGGAGATGGGCATCGTGGACGGCTGGGACGATCCCCGTATGCCTACTCTGTGCGGTCTGCGCCGCCGCGGCTACACCCCCACCTCCATCTTCACCTTTGTGCGGGAAGCCGGTATCTCCAAGTCTGACAACCTGATTGATATGCGTCAGCTGGAAGCCTGCATCCGCAGCGAGCTGGACCTGACCGCACAGCGCCGCATTGCCGTGCTGGAGCCGGTCAAGCTGGTGGTGGACAACTACCCTGCCGACAAGACCGAATACTTTGACGTAGCCAACAACCCCAACCGCGAGGCCAACGATACCACCACCCGCAAGGTGGCCTTTACCCGCGAGCTGTGGATCGACGCTGAGGACTTTGCCGAGGTTCCGCCTCCCAAGTTCAAGCGCCTGACCGTGGACGGCGAGGTGCGCCTGATGGGTGCTTATATCGTCAAGTGCACCGGCGTGGACAAGAACGCCGACGGCAGCATCGCCGCCATCCACTGCACTGCCGACCTCGAGACCGGCAACGGCAACCCCGCCGACGGCCGCAAGGTCAAGGGCACCATCCACTGGGTAAGCGCCGCACACTGCGTGGACGCCGAGGTGCGCCTGTACGATAAGCTGTTCACTGAAGCCAACATGAACGGCATCCCCGAAGGCAGCGATTACAAGGACTACCTGAACCCGGAAAGCGTCACCGTGCGCACCGGCTGCAAGCTGGAAGAGAGCCTGAAGGACGCAAAGCCCGGCGAAAAGTTCCAGTTCGTGCGCACCGGCTTCTTTACCCCGGACAGCAAGAACCCCGGCGTGTACAACCGGGTGGTCACCCTGCGCGACAGCTTCAAGCCCGCAAAATAATCATCCCCAAGGAGAAGATACCATACCATGACCGCAAAAATGACCCGTAATATCCTGCTCATGCTGGTGGCCACCGTGCTGATGGGCATTGTGCTGAACCTGTATATCCACAACACCGGCACCGTACCCGCCGCCGACAACGCCGCACCTCTGACCGATGGCAGCTACACCTCCTCTGCACAGGGTTGCCTGAGCGAGGTGACCGTCACGGTCACCGTGACCGGCGGCAAGGTGACCGCCGTACAGGTGGACGCCTCTGCCGAGACCCCGGAGCTGGGCGGCAAAGCTGCCGAGACACTGGCTGCCCAGCTGACACAGACCGGCTCCACCGCCGGTGTGGACGCCATCACCGGTTCCACCATGACCAGCGAAGCCATCTTTACCGCCATGGACGCCTGCCTTGCACAGGCGCAGTGATGCTGTAAACTACAAAAACAAAAACTGCCGCACAATTGTGCGGCAGTTTTTGTTTTTTACAGGGTGCTTTGCAGCCGTGCGCCGCTGGCGTACTGGGTACGGCGGTCCATCTGGTTATCCAGCGGCTGACCGGCGGCATAGCGCTTGAGGTTGTGTGCAAAAATATCCACGATATTGTCCAGCGTCTTGGGCAGGCTGAAGCCGCCGGTGACATGGGGCGTGATGATCACGTTCGGCTCCGCCCACAGAGGATGCTCCGGCGGCAGCGGCTCGGGGTCGGTCACGTCCAGCCCTGCACCGGAAAGCCGCCCGCTGTGCACAGCCGCTGCCAGCGCCTCGCCGTCCACGGCAGTGCCGCGCCCCACATTGAGCAGGATAGCACCGGGCTTGCCGAGCGCCAGCCGCTCGGCGCTGAACAGATGCAGTGTCTCCGGCGTGCCGGGCAAACTCAGCGCCACAAGGTCGGCCTGCGGCAGTTCTGCGTCCAATGCGCTCTGCGCCACCACACGGGTGCAGTAGTCCGGGCAGGGGGCGTCCGGGTGCACGGTGCGGCGCACGCCCACCACCTCAGCACCCAGCGCATACGCCCGCCGGGCAAAGTTCGAGCCGATATCGCCCATGCCCACGCACAGCACCCGGCTGCCCGCAATGCTGCCCACAGAGTGGCCGGTGGGTGCCCAGCGGTGCTCCCGCTGGTTGTCCCGGTAGGTGGGCAGCTCCTTGAGCAGGCTGAGCCACATTGCCAGCATACACTCACTGATGGCAAGCCCATAAGCACCGGTGGCGTTGGTCACGATGCAGCCCTCCGGCAGCACCCCCGGCTCCAGATAGTTATTGGGGCCCGCTGCGTTGGACTGGAACCACTCCAGATGGCCGTTCTGCCGGATCAGCGGCACCGGCAGATTGCCCAGCACGGCATCTGCCCACAGAGCATCCTCCGCTGTGGCGGTGTCCGGGGTGGTAAAGCGATATGCAAAGCCCTGCACCGCCTCAATGCGGGTCCTCTGCTCTGCGCTGATGGGCAGGCAGACAAGGATATGTTTGGACATAACGGGATCTCCTTTCCCCTTTTTTGTCTATCATACCGCAAACTGTGCGGCGGCACAAGGGGGCGGTTCTGTGCTTTCAGACGCATCCCGTAAAAGAACAATGCCGGGCAGCCCGAAAGCCGCCCGACACCGCATTCTATTTTAGTCCAGTGCACGGATGGCGTCCATCGTGCATTGATACTGCTCTTCCACCTTTGCAAACTGCTCCTGTGTGCCCTCCAGCTGCCCGGCGCGCAGGGTCTCGGTCAGGGTATAGGCGGGCGCATACAGGTTGGAAAAGCCAAGATTCTGGCAGACGCCCTTGAGGGTATGCGCCCCACGGAATGCCTCTTTTACGTCTCCCCTGCGCAGCGCTTCCTCCAGGATCTGAAAGCTGTCGTCCTGCAAAAACATCCGCACAAATCTGCCAATCATGGCTTCGTTGTGCAGCCGTCCCAACACCTCCTGATAGTCCGCGCCCATCTTTTTATAGCATTCCTGTATCGTCATCGCTTACGCCGTGCCTTTCTTTTCAGCCTCTGTCTAATTTCCCACCGCCGCACTTCCCGGCGATATAGTGTTATGATAGCACCTTTCCGGCTTGCTTGCAACTGGAGTGCAACAAATTTTGTGTTCTGTCCAGTTTTTGCATCCGCTTTTCGGCAGTTGCACCAAAACCTCACCTTTTGCAAAAGATGCCTGTCATCGCCCGCTTCCTCACTGCTGCTTTTATTGGCTGAAAAAGTCGAAAAGTACCGATGCCCCTAACTGCGGATTCTGTATTGACGAACCGCGCAAAAAAAGATATACTATATTTTGGCGGTGCAGCTGTGCCGCCAGATGCCGGGGTGTTGCGCAGTTGGTAGCGCGCCTGCTTTGGGAGCAGGAGGCCGCGAGTTCGAGTCTCGCCACTCCGATCCTGCAAACGCACGTTGATTCGATGAGGATCAGCGTGCGTTTTTGTTTTGCTTGTGAAACTGCCGGTAAAAATCCGAATGTGCGCAAAACTGCGCACCCTGCAAGACAGTTTTCCAAAAACAGAGCAGTCTTTTTTCTATTTCCTCCCCTTTTGCGGGATTGATAAAAGCCCACAAGTGCGGTATACTGAATAGTACTTTATTCGAGCGAAGTAAGGAGGTGTAGTCCATGGCGATCGGTGTGCCCCGCCCGCTGGCGATAGAAAAACCGCAGGCCGTAGATCTTGTACAGGCGGCGCGGTATTTCGGCGCGCACGGCGAGCCGGACGCCGCCACGCTGGCGCTGCTGAAAAAATGCGCCGTGCCGCTGCTGGCGGCGGCGATGCCCCGGGCGGTGTGGCTGCTGGCAGACACCCCCGCCCTGACCGAGGCCGGACTTCTGCCCGGCGAGGATGTGCACAAGCATCTGGCAGGCTGCGGGCAGGCCATTCTGCTGGCGGTGACGCTGGGTCCCGGGGTGGATGCTCAGATCCGCCGGGCGGGCGTGGGCGATATTGCCGCCGGGGTAGCCTCCGATGCCTTGGGCAGCGCACTGGCCGAGCAGGCCGCCGATGCCGCCGAGGCGCAGCTGCGCCAGTGGGCGGCCACGGAGGGAAAGTATCTGACCGGGCGCTTTTCGCCCGGCTACGGCGATTGGGACATCGCGGTGCAGCCGCTGGTGGCAGCGGCACTGGACACGGTGCGCAAGGCCGGGCTGTGCGTCACCGACACCAACCTGATGACCCCGCGCAAAAGCGTGACTGCCCTGCTGGGGGTCAGCGACCACCCGGTAAAAGGACAACTGGCCGGGTGCGGCCATTGTGTGCTGCGCACCCGCTGCGAATACAGAAAGAGGGGAAAGACCTGTGCAAGTGAATGAACTTTTCAGACAGAGCAATACCATCCTGCTGGACGGCGGCATGGGCACCATGCTGCAGGCTGCCGGGCTCAAACTGGGCGCACGCCCGGAGGAACTGAACATCACCGACCCGGCGCTCATCGAGGGCATCCATGGGCAGTACGCTGCGGCGGGCAGCCGCATCGTCAACGCCAACACCTTCGGCGCTTCTGCCCACAAGCTGGCAGGCAGTGCTTATACGCTGGAGCAGGTCATCACCGCAGGCATTGAAAACTGCAAGCACGCCTGTGCGCCCTACGGTGCGCTGACCGCGCTGGACGTAGGCCCGCTGGGCGAGCTGCTGGAGCCCAGCGGAACGCTGGCCTTTGAGGATGCTGTGGCTGAGTATGCCCGCATCGTCAAGGCAGGCGAAGCCGCCGGGGCGGACCTGATCTTTTTTGAGACCTACACCGACCTGTACGAGTTGAAGGCAGCCCTGCTGGCTGCCAAGGAGAACACTCATCTGCCCATTCTGGCCAGCATGAGCTTTGAAGCAGGCGGGCGCACCTTTACCGGCTGCACAGTGGAAAGCTTTGCCGCCACCGCCCGGGGCTTGGGGGCAGACGCCGTGGGCATCAACTGCTCGCTGGGTCCCAAGGAGATCTTCCCCATGGCAAAGCGGTTGGCAGAAGCTGTACCCGGCAACTTCCCGGTGTTCGTCAAGCCCAACGCCGGTCTGCCCCGGGCAGATGGCAGCGGCTACGATATCACCCCGCAGCTGTTCGCCTTGCAGATGAAGCCCTACCGGGAGCTGCACCTGTTTGCCGCCGGCGGCTGCTGCGGCACCACCCCGGAGTTCATCAAGCTGCTCAACGGCACCTTTGCAGGCTGCACCCCGGGGCGACCCGCGCACCGGATGCCCTCGGTGCTGTGCACCCCGGTGGACACCGTTACGGTAGACGGCATCACGGTGGTGGGCGAGCGCATCAACCCCACCGGCAAAAAGCGCTTCCAGCAGGCATTGCGGGAAGGCGACATGAACTATGTGCTGGAACAGGCCGTCAGTCAGGCAGAGGCCGGTGCGCAGATCCTGGACGTGAACGTGGGCGCACCCGGCGTAGACGAGCCGGTGCTGATGGAGCAGGTGGTCAAGGCTCTGCAAAGCGTGACCAGTTTGCCTTTGCAGCTGGACTCCTCCAACGTGGAGGCGCTGGCGCGGGGTCTGCGGGTGTACAACGGCAAGCCCATCGTCAACTCCACCAACGGCGAGCCGGAAAAGCTCGCCGCCATCCTGCCGCTGTGCAAGAAGTACGGTGCCGCCATCGTGGGTCTTGCCATCGACGAAAAAGGCATCCAGCCCAAAGCCGCAGACCGCGTGGCCATTGCCCGCCGCATCACCGAGGCAGCGCTGGCAGCAGGCATCCCCCGGGAGGATATCTACATCGACTGCCTTACCCTGACCGCCAGCGCCCAGCAGGAGGATGTGCTGGCCACGGTGCAGGCGCTGGAAGCCTGCAAAAAGGAGCTGGGAGTGCGCACCGTGCTGGGCGTGTCCAACATCAGCTTTGGTCTGCCATGCCGCACCTACCTGAACACCACCTTTTTGACCATGGCCATGTACGCCGGGCTGGACCTTGCCATCATGAACCCCTCCAGCGAGGAGATGATGGCGGCGGTGTACGCCTACAACGTGCTGACCAACCGGGACAAGCAGAGCACAAAGTACATCGAGCGCTTTGCCGACCGTGTGCCCGCCAGCACCGCACTGGCACAGGCTGCAAAAGCCGCGCCTGCCGCCAGTGCTGCCGAAGCAGAACTTACCGGTCCCTACGCCGCCCTGATGAAAGCGGTGGAAAAGGGCTTGAAGGGTGACGCCGCCGCCCATACCCGCGCCCTGCTGGCGGAAAAGCAGCCGCTGGAGGTGGTGGACGAAGCCTTGATCCCCGCTTTGGACATCGTGGGTGCCAAGTACGAAAAAGGCACCCTGTTCCTGCCACAGCTGCTGCAGGCTGCCAGCGCCGCCCAGAGCGCCTTTGAGGAGATCAAGACAGCCATTGCCCAAAAGGGCGAGGGCAGCGCCAGCAAGGGGCGTATCGTCCTTGCCACCGTCAAGGGCGATGTACACGACATTGGCAAGAACATCGTCCGGGTCATTCTGGAAAACTACGGCTTTGAGGTTCTGGACCTTGGCCGGGACGTACCGGTGGAGACGGTGGTGGACACCGTGCGGGAAAAGGACGTGCATCTGGTAGGCCTTTCGGCGCTGATGACCACCACCCTGAAAAGCATGGAGGAGACCATCGCCGCCCTGCGCGCCGCGCAGCTGGACTGCAAGATCATGGTGGGCGGTGCCGTGCTGACCCCGGAATACGCCGAGAAGATCGGCGCGGACTGGTACGCCAAGGACGCCAAGCGCAGCGCCGACATCGCCAAGGAGTTCTTTGGAGTGTAACGCGGAATATTTCAGATTCAGACTGCTGAAAAGGTGCGGACTTTTCAGCAGTCTTTTTTATGGGCAGGGCGTTTATCGCAATTTTCAAAAACAGTGCCTGTCAAAACGGCATATTTGCGATATGCAGTTTGCGGATGTTGCTCGGACATTATAAACGCAAACTGCAATATTTGCAAACTGTTCAAATTTACCACAAAGAATTGCCACGATTGTCTGGCATAATAAGGGTGCACTCAGGGAGAACGGAACGGACATCCCCCATAACCTCCGAAAGGTTCTCCCCGCAAAAGCCCATGCAGGCACATTTCCCTGCGGGTGCGGCCGCAGCAACGGCGCACAGCAGGCCCATAAAAAACTGTCTCCCGTTTCTATGCGAGGCAATAGCCAGAACGGCGGACAGACTACCAAATCCCTCCTGACCAAGCCGCAATGTTCAGGGGTTCCTATACAGCAGGCAGTGTCGCTTTCCTCCTCCTTTCCACGACACTGCCTGCTTTTTGTTTGCGCATTTTTCCGTGAAATGCAAGAAAGCGCCGGGGCGGAAGGACATCCCTTGCCCCCGCCTCCTGCATACAAAACCGCCCCGGCTTCCATCACGGAAACCGGGGCGGTTCGTTTGCTTTAGGGGCGCTTTTTCAGGCGCTCACGCAAAACCTTGCGAGGGGTCTTTTGGTAAGCCCCGCGTATGCGGGGAAAAGTCCCGCCCTGTGCGGGTCTCCCGCCCCTTCTCAGGATCACCCCCGCGTATGCGGGGAAAAGAAACGCCAGTACAGTGACACAGCACACAGCAAAGGATCACCCCCGCGTATGCGGGGAAAAGCAGAACCTTTCAAGTCCCTGCTGGTAACTGTGAGGATCACCCCCGCGTATGCGGGGAAAAGATGTGTAACGTGATGGCAAAGGACGAAAAAACGGGATCACCCCCGCGTATGCGGGGAAAAGACTAAAAAGATCCCGTAGCACCGTGTCTCCCGTTGCTATTGTACCGCTGTTCCCTTCAGTTTGCAATAAACCTGTTGTATCAAATGGCAGTCCGGCAGGGCGCGATGCTCCACTTTTTCTGCCAGCTGAAAATGCTGCGGCAGCGCCTGCAGGTCCGGCCGGATCATGCCCGGCATCTCGTCCCTCTCAGTTTCCTCCGCGCATAACGGTCATCAGTCCAAGGCCGTAGGCCTTGCCGCGCCCTATGCCCTGACACAGCAGTGCCCGGAACTGCTCTGCATCGGTCACCTGTAAAACACCCTCATAGGTCACTGCCAACAGGGTCACCGGCCGGGTGCCGTGCTTGGCAAAATGCTGCCACTGCACCCGGGTCACGGTAAATTCCTCCTCCCGCAGGGCAAAGCCGTGCTTTGCAGCGCGCTCCAACAGCCACTGCTTCTGGTACTGTGTCGTGCAATGTGCGGCCACGGTCCCCCGCGCTGCGGGGTTTTGGGGGTCTTTGCAGCTTTTGGTGGGGTTTGCAGTCAGCCGGAACTGCCAGCAGCTGCCCGGCTCCACCCGCTGCAAAAGCGGGTCGTAGCTGCGGGTCTCTGCAGCCGCTCCGGTGCCAAACTGCTCCACCACACCGGACAGCTCTGGTACATCCTCGCTGAGCAGCAGCAGATACAGCCGCTCTCCCAGACGATCCAACCGCCACAGCCTGCGGCGGCGCTCCCCTGCAAAAGCGCTTTCCACTGCGCCATGCAGTTTTTGCGGTGCCGCCAGCGCAGCCATGGTGCTGCGGCGGGTGGGATCGAGTTCTACCCGTGATAAATACATTCTCTCGCCCCCTTTTTACAATTCCCGGAACGGATCGTGCTCCGTAGTCTCCGGGCTGTCCGGCATCTTCTGCCATAGTTCCCGTACCGAGCGGTAGCCGTACTGCCGATGATGCGGGTCAAAGCTCACCGGCACATCCCGCTGCGGAGCCGTGCCCGGCTCCAGCGGATCGGCGTCCAATAGGATCCGGCTCTGCCGTCCCGGGCACAGGGGCAGTTCCGCTTGCAGCACCTCCTGCAAGCTGCCCGGGCGTACACCCAGACAGAGCGGCAGGGTAGGCGGACAGCAGCGGCGGCCGAGATACAGCGGAAACGCCGGGTGCAGCAGTGCCTGCTGCAGCTGCTGCAAAAGGGCGGTGTCGGTGCTTTCGATCCCGGCCAGAAACACGGCATCCTGCAAATAATGGCGGTAGGTCACATAAGAGGCCTTTTCGTCCTGCGTCTTTGCCGTGTGGTAGTCCACCAGCAGCTGCCCTTCCCGCTCCACGCGGACGCCGAACCGCAGCCCGGTCAGCCGGGTCAGCGCTTCGCGCTCGTCCCGCCGCAGTCCAAGGGCTGCTGCCAGCAGGCCGATCACGCCGCTCTTGGTGGGTTCCCGGCCCGTCTTGCGGGTCTCAAATTTAGAGTCCGCGCCCCACGCCTGCAAAGGCGCTGCCAGCCGAAGCAACAGCGTTGCCATTACCCCACCTCATTTCCGGCAAGCGCATCCCGGACAGCCTTTTCCAGTGCGTCCAGCATCGCCTTTGCCGTCTGCGCCGGAGCCAGCACCTCCAGCCCGCTGCCCACGGTAAAGCTTTGCGCCGGAGCCTCGGCAAAGCTGCTGTACATCTGCTGCGCATACTGCGCCAGTGCTGCCTTGGAAGGTGCGGCGTAACCCTGCGCACTGCGGGGCACGGGCTGCTCGAATGCGCCGCACAGGTTCACCGGCTGATCCTCCCGCAGGGTCACATATACCGCGTCCGGCAGAGTGCGGTTTGCAAAGGTGTTCTGCTTGCCGGTGGGCATGGAGAAGAGGAACGCCTCACCAAAGGCCCGCACCGTATCCGCTGCCTGCGCTGCACCCAGCTGCCCGGCCAGCTCCATCACGTTCACCGTAGCATAGCGGTACAGGGTGGAGGAGTTGTACTCCACCGTGCCCAGATGGCCTGCACCGGCGTTGTCCTCTGCCTGACAGTCATCCACGGCGGTAAAGTAATCGTACTCGTTCTGCACAGCATGGGTGGAGATGCTGTGCGCCACCTGCGCAGCGGCGTCATAGTTCAGAGAAGGGTCATCTGCCACCATGCGGCCAAACAGCACCATGTCCATCGAGGGCGCTGCTTTCAGGGCATCCCGATACTGCTTTTTATCCGCAGAGCCCTCCACAGCCAGCTCTGCCAATGCCTTTGCCTGCGCAGTGCTCATGAAGAACAGTGCCTTGGTGCCCTTGTCGTCGCTCTTGATGCCCGCATTCTCCAGCGTTTTCTTTGCCAGCTTGTCCGCATCCAGTTCCGGGGCCAGTGCAAGGATCTGCGCCTTCACCAGTTCTGCGGCCTTTTTGGTGCGCTTGCCCACGTCCAGCTGAGCATTCTCCGCAAAGGCTGCACGCATGGCGTGCTTCCATGCCTGTGAGGATACCCGGGCACGGGTCACACCGCCGTACACTGCCGTTTTGGGGCTGCCGGTATCGTCCCGGTTGATGCAGCTGGGCGGGACGGTCTGCAAAATGTGGAAATCAACATACAGGCGCTTCTTCATGGTCAAGTCTCCTTTTCTTTCTCTTCCGGTGCAGGCTTCGGGTCGCGGTACAGGTCCTGCCCCCACCGCAGACGGACATTGGCGGGGGTCTGCGCATACCGCGGGTCGGTGCATTGCAATTCATACAGGTCTGCCGCAAGCTGCGGATAGTCCAGCGGGATGCCGCCATCCTTTGCCGCACTCAACAACTGGATCATGCCCCGCAGATGGTGGCTGATCTCGGTAATTTCTTCTGCGGTGGCCAGCGCATTGAACCGCCGGAGCACACTGGCCTCGGTCCAGTCCTGTCCGGCACTGTTCCGCTCTGCCAGCTGCCGCACCGCACGCCCCAGCGTGTTGCCGGGGCAGTTCATGGGGCGGTCATTCCCCTGCTGATGCACAGCATACAGGGTCAGGGCAAGGTAGACCGCCCACTCTGCCGCCGAGGGAGCACTGCGCCCCTGAAAGCTTTCCGGCATTCCCAGCAAAAAGCATCCCCACAGCTCCGGCAGCTCGCCGGGTGCGTGGCCGATACCCCGCCGCAGCTTTGCCAGTTCTGCCCGCCGCTGGTTGTCCGGCAGAGCCTGAAGCCTGTGCAGCTGCTGCGCCGCATACAGTTTGACGTCCTGTGTTTTCATACAATTCCCCCTTTATGGTTCTGTTTTGGGATAGATTTCCCAAAGCCTTGTGCGGAAATGATTATAGGCCTTTGGCGCGGTATACAGAATGGTGCGCTCGGTCTTTTTATCCTTATCCACCACAATGCGGCGTCCCTTTAGGGCGGCGTTTCCGGCCTCCATCACCATCTGCTTTCCCAGCTTTTCCGCGATGCTGCGCGCCTGCGCCTGCCAGCGCAGTGCCGCCTCATCCGGGTCGTCCTGCTCCGGGTCGATCGCCTGCAGCCACTGCCGGAAGGGCTGGTCCACCGCAAAGTAGAACTGTGCACGAACCGCGCCGCCTGCATTTTCATTCCGGTCACCGGCGGCAATTGCCAGCTCCTGTGCAAAACGCCCGATCAGCGCCGCTGTCTGTTCACAGCGCTCGATTTCTCTGACGATCCGGCTCTGCCATGGGCGCCCTATCTCATCCAAAATCCCTGCCTGAAAGGTCAGGCTGTCGCTGAAAGAATCATTTACAAAGAAGTCCTTATCGCCATATTGGACACCGGAGATGCGGAAATGTATCTTTCTGCGGGGATCCAGAAGTTTCAATCTCTTTTCCTGCAACTTTTCGATCCAGCATACAACGCCCGGGCGATGCCCGCTGTCCTGACAAAAGACCGCCGAGAACTCCCGCCAGAATTGTTTGGCCGGGTCATGACGGCAGGGCACAAACACCACCGGTTCATTTTTCTTGATTGGCATCGTGCGCCAGATGGTCATCTGTTCGGCAAAGACGTTTTCTCTGGGAAAGAAATCTCCTCCCAGCAGACAGAACCCATCTACATTCTCCCCTGTCCTGTGCAGCAACAGCCTTCTGGATTGCAGGGTGAGCAGCTGTGCCGGGTTATCCGGGCAGCAAATTTCTGTCCGTTCCGCGCTCTTTGGTGCTTCCAATTCCCAACAGGGCTTGCTTTCGCCCCAGCATTCCCGGCCGTCGCGCAGCAGCGTCAGGTTCAGCATCAGGGTCTCGTACAGATTATCACCCTGTGCCTGAATAAAACCGATCTTGCCCAGCCACCCGGCTCCTACGGACGGAAGTCCCTTTCCTTTTGGCTTTGCGGAGGTGTCATCATAGCCGTTCACGCACAGCAGCCACCGCGCCGCCTGCGGATAGTTCAGCTGTTCCTTGCTCTGCCCCGCATACAGCGGAAAGAGCCGGAGTTTATTGCTGCTTTCCGACATTTCACCGTTGAGTTTGGCCGCACCGTATTCCGTGCCGATCTTTGCCTGCGGCACCTGCCAGAAGGGGTGTGTCGGGTGGAACAGCCAGAAGCGGTCCTTCCACTGCTCCAGATAATCCCGGACAGGCTCTGCCGGGAAATGCCCCAGCTGCCACAGCACGCTCCAGCGCTCCAGTGCATCATCGCTCTGCATCAGCGGGCGGGGCGCTCCCTTTGCATCCACCCGGGAGAACACGGTGAACAGCACCGCCAGCAGCAGCCGCAGCACGGCGGCGTTCTGGGTGGGCATCTCGCCCGCAAGGTCCACATAATCCTGCGCCGACACCAGTGCCTCGGTCAGGGACACCTCCCGCACCGTGTTGTCCCGCAGCCGCACCCGTATCCACGGTTCGGTCAGCAGATTGAATTCAATTTCCTTCATCCGTCTCCTCCTTTTGGTAATACAGGCCGTTTTCACGGTCATAACAAAGTTCCATGCCCACAAGTCGGGCAGTCAGGTTTTCATCCAGCAGCAGGATCAGTTCTCCGTGCAGCAGCGGCGACAGCTGCCACGCCGCAAGGCGGCTGCGGTTGTCCGCTTCCAACTCCCGGATGACCCCGTCCACCTTCCACGCCTTGCCGAACACCGCCGGGAGCCGCAGCTTCTGCCGGGCGATCTTCAGTGCCGTTTCCGGTGGGGGCGGGCTGTCGGCAGCTACGGCACTGCCGCCCTCCTGCCACGGCAGAAAGTGGATGCTGCCGTCTGCCCGGCACTGCATTACCAGCACCTCTACCGAGGGGTCGCCGTCCCGCACTGCCGCCCGCGCCGCCGGGTCGGAGCAGGCGCCCTCGTTCTGCATCCAGTCGTCCAGCGTGTTCAGCTGCGCCAGCCGGTGCGTTTCCGGCTGCGGCACAAGGTATGCTTCGGCGCGTGCTTTCTTTTTCTCCTGTGTCTGCTCATATACGCAGCGCATTTCCTCGCCCTGCGCCCCGCCGGGAGCTTCCCGCTCCCAGCCGTAGACCCGCTGCACCAGCGGAGAGATCTCCTCTGGCAGCCGGATGCTCCGGGGCAGTGCCTCCCGGGTGCGCCAGAGCAGCCACTGTCCATATACCGCCTCGCTGCCCGCGTCAAAGGCATCTTCCCCGGTGTCCAGCACCGCGCAGCAGGCCTGCTGCAACGGAGCGGGGCGGCTGCGGCGGTGACGGTGCAGCCGCCCGATACGCTGCAGCAGCAGATCCATGGGGCAAAGCTCTGTGACAAGAACGTCCAGATCAATGTCCAGCGACTGCTCCATCACCTGCGTGCCCACCACGATCAGGTCGTTCCGGCACTCCGGTGCAGAGCCCTTGCCGATGCGTGCCATCAGCTGGTTTTCCCGCGCCGCGCGGTCCGGCATCAGGAACTGCGCATGGAACAGCTGCACCTCTTTGTCCGGCAGGCTTTCCCGCAGCAGCTGCGCAATCTTCTGCGCTTTTTTGACCGTGTTTACGATCACCCCTGCACAGCCGCCCTCGGCCAGCTTCCGGCGCAGCAGCGCGGGCAGCTCCGGCTCTGTGAGCGTAGTTATCTGCACCGTTTGACCGGGTGCGTCCGGTGGGATGGCCGTCTGCTTTACCTCTGCGCCGTCCGTCCATGTCAGCAGCGGATAGCCGCAGCTGGTTTCCCACGGAGCGTCCGGGGCGGCCTTTTTCTGCCGGTAGGCCTCGACCAGCTCTGTGCGCCGCCGGGCGGGCAGGGTGGCCGACAGCAGAATGACCGGCACCTTGTACCAGCCCAGCCATTCCAGTGCGCGGTCCAGATAGCAGTTCATGTAGGTATCGTAGGCGTGGCACTCATCAATAATGACCACCTTGCCCGCAAGCCCCAGATGCCGCAGCATAACGTGCTTCTGGGCAAGTGCCGCCAGCAGCAGCTGATCCACTGTGCCAATCACGAAGTTTGCCAGCAGTGCCTGCTTGTTTCCCCGAAACCACTGGTGTACCTGCACCTGATGCTCTTCCTGCGCGTCCTCCTCCAGCTGCACCCCGCGCCCCTGCAGCCGCAGATAGCACTCATTCAGTTCCGCCATGCCGTGCGCCAACTTTATAGCCTGCGGCAGCGTCTCCTCAGACTGCGTGTCTGCCCAGCCAAGCAGCCGGGGAAAGATGCCGTTTGCCGTGGCCTGTGTGGGCAGCCCGAAAAAGACACCGCCCAGCCCGAACCGGCTGGCCATGATCTCCGCAGCGGCCAGCGCCGCCTCGGTTTTGCCCACGCCCATCTGTGCTTCCAAAATCAGAATGCCCGGTTCCGCTGCGGTATCCACAGCCTCCAGAACAGCCCTCTGCACCGCATTGGGCGCAAAGCCGAACCGCACCGCAAACTCCTGCGGGTCTGCGATGCCCGGCTGTGCCTCCCACGGGAAGGGCAGCGCCAGCTTTTCCCAAGCCCTGTCCACCCGCGCCGGGTAATCCTCCATGCTGCCCAGCTCCTCTACCGGGATCAGGGGGAAGTATTCCGTATTGCTGGCGATCCAGTCTGCCATGATCAGAAGTCCGGTCAGAAGCACTTCCTCCTGCGGGTCCAGGTCGTACAGTTCCGCCGTATCATCAAAGCCGCAGTCCTGCAAAACAGTCATGAGCAGTTCTGTCCAAAAGCTCTCCCAGACCTTTTCCTGTCCCTTGGGGTAGTAGTTGCTCTCCCAGCACTCCAACTGATCATCGACCGCCGCACAGCTCTGTGGCCTGCCGTGATGCGCCCCCACAATGGAGGCTATCCCGCCGGGACAATCATTCCACAGCAGGATTGCCTCGCCCGCCCGGGCATGCGGCGACTCCCGGCGGTTCTGTTCAGGACAGTCCAGCGGCGTCAACATTTCCAGCCGCTGCCGCGCCTCCGGCAGAGTGCGCAGAATATTTGCCTGAAAGGCTACCGTAGCCTTGCCTATATCATGGATCCCGCCCAGAAACCGGGCATGCGCGAGCAACGCTTCCTCGCGCTCAAAGCCCATGGCCCGTTTTGCACTTTCCGGGAGCCACTGCCGGACCAGCCGTTCCATGATGCCCGCCGTATCCCACAGGTGCATCCAGAGCGGCAGCCACAGGCTGGTATTCTCCGGGTCCGTTTTACCAGCCAAAAGCCTTGTTTTATTCAACGTCCAGCGCATTTTTGCTCCTTTTCCGGTGTGTACTTTCCGTGTACCGAGCATAGCAGATAATGTGTACTATAATCCGTACTTTTTGCATTTTATCTCCGCAAATGAAAAAAGCGGCACACCGGGTCGTGCCTCATCAAAACGAAAGTGTCCTCGCAAGGTAAAGAAACCTGCTATTTATAGCCCGGTTCCGTTTTCTGTTTCAAAGATACGCTTCTGCCCTTCTGCTGTCAATGACGCTGCGCCAATTCATTAAAGCTACAAAAAACGATTTCTTTTTTGTATAAAAAGCCGCCCCGGCTTCCTGCTATGGAAACCGGGGCGGTTCGTTTACTTTATGGGTGCTTTTTCAGGCGCTCAATACCTACCAACTGGCATTCAGTTTTTGAAGTTTTAGTCATATCTGTATTTAGAGGACTTTCCGTACACTTTTCGGAGCGATTTTTTCAGGCTGACCACCGTTTCTTTGATGATCTTTGCTTCATCGGCGGAGCAATCTGCAAGCTGTTCGGTCATCCAGCTGTCGAACACCGGCTTTGCTTTTTTGATCTCGATGCACAGCAGCTCGTCTGCGGAGCAGTCCAGTGCGTTAATGATGTCGATCAGCGTTTTCAGGCTAGGCACCGAGTTGCCCGTCTCGATATGGCTGATGTGCGTAACTACCACGCCGACCTCATTGGCCAGCTGCTCCTGCGTCATGCCCTTTGCAAGGCGGCAGGCACGGATGCGTTTTCCGATGTCGGCGTAGTCCACCATAGTACAAGTACCCTCCGTTTTGTGAAGTGATACTTGTATTGTATGTGCAATCGACCGGGATTGTAATAATCTGAAAGTGCAGTGGACTTATAAATACTAATCGTTCAGAAATACTTTAACTTCCTGCTTTCCGTCAATCGTTGTCACAGCAGTAATGGCATCCGGGCGGAAGGAGTCTCCCGGATAATGCATTTCCAATTTCAGATTGACTTTTTTCCCAGCTTCCACTTCCTGTGCCAGTTTATTCTCAAAATTTTTGAATTCGTTCCGATTTAGTCCAGAATCCTGCGGAATGAGATTTTCCAAATCGTTTGCCCCATCAAAGCGATCTGCAATTGCATGACCTCGATCATCGGTACTTTTTTCATATCCTTTTCCAATGTCATGGATGCTGTCTTTAATTTGCAGACGACCATCATGCTCTTTCAGATGCAGGTTTCCTTCGGCTGTAAACAGCCTTCCAAGGTGATCGGTAGTGTACTCATATCCGTTTCTTTTATACTCTGCATCCGTCAAAAGATCCTGCTCCATACGGTACGGCATTCCATCATCGTTATTTTTGTATTCCAGCTCTTTTTCTAGCTCTGCAAATGACTTTTCCGTAGCAGCATCCAGTTTTTCTTCTGCCTTTTCTATCACGCCTTTCTGTAGACGTTCAAATGACCGTTTGACGACATCATCCAACCCAATGTGCATTTTTGCTTCCATCGGTTTCGCTTCTGAGATTTCTCGCCTCACAGCACACGACCTCCCTGCTGTTCAAAATTCGTCCTTAGATTATCTACAGCCTTTGCATCCGGGTTCAGGCTCATGCCCATGCTTATCACGCTATTTAGCACCCAGTCTGCAGCAGCAGCTTTCAGGCCGTACTGTCCCTGCAGCTGTTCCAGAAATTCTTTACGGGGTGTGAGCGATTTTTTAGCTGCGGCACAGTAATCAACGACTGTACCGATCCCACCAAAGAAATCGAACACAGCTTTCCGAGTCTTAGCCACATCCAGTTCGCCGCCTGCAAAAACCCGTTCCAGGTAGCGACTGTCCTCAGGCTTCAGCACAGTCTCATGGCGTTTCAGCCAGAGCTTCAGCTGCTCCATCTCCGAACTGCTCAGCGGTTTCAACTCTTTGCCCACTGCCAGTTGTCCGAATACAAACTCTGCGTTGATTTCATGCGGCATTTTTGAAGGCTTGTGGTAAACAGCATTTTCCGGCATGGGATACGCCTCAATCTTGCAGAGCACTGCCTCCGGCCACTCGTTCTGGTAAACGGCAGCCACACCCAGCGGCAGCTTGGACAATTCGTCGATCTGTGCCTCCTTCAGGGCGGCAGACTTGCCTACCAGCTTGCGATCTTCTTCGTCCGGCAGGCGCAGAATAATTTTGGTGTTCGTGTTGCGGATGACCGACATATCCAGCAGTCCGGGTGCCTGGTCTGCAATGATAAACCCCTCACCATAAGTACGCATTTCCGCAATGGCATTTGCCAGCATTTCCACCGACTTGCCCTGCAAATTTGCACCTTCCTGTGATTGCTCTGCCGAGGTCTTGCGCAGCAGGTTGTGCGCTTCTTCCAGCACTGTGACATGGCGAAGCCTGCTGTTCATCCCGCTGCTGCACATCCGGTATTCCTGTAACTTCATCACCAAGATGCCCATCAGCAGCGATTTCGTTTCCATAGAGCCCACACGGCTCAAATCTACGATCACATTCTGATCGAACATTTCAGCATCGCTCAGCGCATCTTCTGCGCAAAGCACACTTCCATAAATACCGTTTGTCAACGACTTTACGCGGGTGCACAATGCACCCACATAATCGCTTTGGGTATCCTTGGAATAATGCGACTCTTCAATGACGCCCGGCAGAATATCCAGCAGGTCAAAGAAGGTTGGGAAAATTCCCTTCTCGCTCTCCGAATTGCGCAGATCCCAGCCTACTTTCTGATAGCTGCGCTCAATAGCATCCTTCAGCACCGCTGGCATGGCTGCATACATCGGCCAGCAGGCGTTGAATATCTCCACCAGACGGTCAATATGTTCCAGAATATGGATATTCTCAGGGAACGCAAAGGGGTTCATGCGCAGCAGCGGCGTTTCTCTGGGGTTTGTACCAAACACCTGCGCATCTGTACAATTGCCGAACACGTTCTTGTATTCGCCCTTGGCCGGTTCCACCACAAGAAACGTCGTTTGTCCGTTCTTTGTGATCTCATCCAGCAGATGGTAGACCGCATTGGATTTGCCTGTGCCAGTCGAGCCAGTGATGAATGTGTGGGAAGCCATCGCCTGCCGGTTCAAGAGCAGTCCTGCCGCTTCCTCTTTACCCATGTGGTAAATCTTGCCCAGATTCATCTTGTCCTCATCCGGCATCGCCTCATCCGGCACATTGCGGCCAAACTCCGCGTGCTCAATAATTGGCAAGCCGTGCACTGAGCGGGTGGGCAAGCCAAGATGCATCGGCAGTTCCCGCCCGCTGACCAGCGTACCTGCCGTGTAAAACAGACTGTCAGCTTCATTCTCCCAGAGCTGGCGTGCAAAGACAGGGTGTGTAAACCGTTTGAGATATTCTCGCATAGCAGTTACACTTGCACGGTCCTGCCAAAGATTGGCCGCACCGCTTTCCACAGAAGAGCCTTCTCCAATCATCAGCGAACGATATGTATTAGCTGCAAGAAGAGCCTTGCTGGGGCGAGAGGACAAAAAATAAGCCGCACAACTGTAACAGCCGTAATCTTCACTTTCTTTGGTACGCTTGATTTGCTCGTCAATTCGTGTCAGCAGTTCTTCCACCGCCTTGTTGCAGACTTCTATCTGCTGCGTCCGCACAGTGCTGTGCGTATCCGTCGTCCCGTTGGAATGCTGTTCATTGGTGCTGTGCGCATTGCTGCGTTCCACCGTAGAGCTGTCTGTGTGCGCCGTGTTGTATCCCCGGCTCATCCCAAAGCCCATCGACTTTCCGATGCTCCGTGCCGTACTCCATGCAGTCCCATTTGTTTCATGTCCAGCCACCATAGGCACCACAGCGCCAAACAGCGGTCCAGCCTTTACCGCCGCACCAACTGTACTCGCCGCCGACACGATGGCTGCTCCGGCAGGCGGGAAGACTGCCGATGCCGCCACTGCTCCAAGCGCAAGGATACTCGCACCAGCCGCAACGCCGACCATCGTTCTTTTGCTCGGCAACCGAAGCCGTGTGACCGCGTGCGACTGTCCTATCGTATTCGTCGTTCCTTGGTTCATTCCAGCGTTAAAGTTAAATCCCGTGTTTCGGCCTTGTTCATCGCTGAAACCACTGCTCGTTCCGTCCGTTACCGTATCCGATGTGCCAGAGCAGAACGTCTCCATGACCGCATGGCTTTCGTTTTCTGTATAAGACCACGTTGTTTTGCGGAACGGAGACAACGCGCTATACAGTTCCTCATATCCATTTCGGATGCCAGCCTGTGTTTCTTCTGTAACTGGCTCTGCCAGAAATAACGCTGTATAAGCATCGCCATCCATTGCATCGATAAAACGCTCAATGCCCTGAATAAATGCTTTGTCCTCCGTCTTGGATTTATCTCGCAATGCCGCAACGCAGGAGACAGAAGCGATTGCCGATTGTGCCGAACCGAAAGAACCGTTATCGTCTTCCAGCAGCGCGTCAATTTCTTCCTGATGGAGTTCCTGTACTTCCGAACCGGGGAAGTTACTCTTCATCCCTTTTTCCAGCGCATCACCGGAAATTGCAAGGTCGCGGTTATCGATGCTCTGCCTGCCCGGATTCTGCCGCACCCCCAAATAAATATCTGCCGGTGCACCATCTGCCGGAACATCGATCATCACAGCCAGACTGCAACCAAGGGCCATGCTGGAATGATAAACGGTGGAGAGTTTTTGGAGCATATCCTCGCCTTTTTTCAGGGTCAGCTCCTTCATCTGGAACAGCTTGATGCAGGTCTTGACATCCAGCGTTTTCTTCATTTCTTCCGATGGCTCCACCAGCGAATAACTCTGCAATTCCGGCAGATATTTTTTGTACACCAGATGGTCTGCCAGCGTCAGTTGATTTGCAAGTTCTTCCATCGACTGCCTCTGGGAGAGATCCTGATTCGTCATTTGTAAATCGTTCATGTTGGTTTCCTCTTTTGACAGAAAGTCGTTTTATTCAAACATCGCTGCACCCATCACGTTTATATCTTCAACTGCTTTTGTTTGGTTCACCCAATATTTTCAGAAATCCATTTCCAATGCCATGCGCAGTCTTTTACGATTTGATGCTTTTTCTTTTGAGCGTTCAAAGCTTTTGTTCATCTTCAAAATTTCATCCATGGTCGTTTTGGTCTGCTTTCCTGCAAATACGTCCCTTGACATTTGCTTTATGGCTTTGCTCATCCTGCTTGCATCTTCCTTGGCCTCTGCTACTATATAGAGCACATCCGCGCGGTGCTTATCCTTTTCCACACCAATGCCATTCTGGTAGCAATAGGCCACATTGCTGTCTGCCACATAGAAACCATGATCTCCTTCACTCGCTGCCCCAAAATGGGCCAGAGCCTCTTTCCCATCTTTGGGTACACCAATGCCCCTTGCGTAGCAAACGCCAAGATCATTTATTGCCTTCATATATTCCTGCTGTGCTGATTTTTGGTAATACTCTACTGCTTGTTTCACATTTTGGGTCACAGCATTTCCGATAAAAAGACACGTTGCAAAAAGGTACTGTGCCTCAGCATCTCCTTGCTCCGCTGCCTTTTTATAGTACTTGACAGCTTCCGCAGGAAGTTTGTTTACACCCAACCCCTTCATATAGCATTTTCCAAGATTTCTCTGCGCTTCCTTCGAACCGTTCTCTGCCGCCTTTTGGAACAGTTCAAACGCTTTTCTCGTCTCTACCCCCACTCCAATATAATACTCGCCCAATTTATTTTGTGCGTCGGCATTTCCCTGTTCTGCGGCCTTTTCGAGCCATTCCATAGCCTTACTCTTGTCTTCCTCTACACCAATTCCTGCAAAGTAGGAACATCCCAAAAAGAATTGTGCTTCCGCCTTTCCTTGTTCCGCCGCTTTTTTAAACCATTCAAAAGCTTTACGCTCATCTTTTTCTGCTCCGATTCCCTCAGAATAAAAATTTCCCAAAACAACCTGTGCATCTGCATAGTCTTGCTCAGCGGCTTTCTGCACCCAGTAAAGTGCCCGCTTTTCATCTTCTTCAACACCCAAACCATTCAGGTAACAGGCTCCAAGATCATACTGTGCAGCAGCAAAGTCCTGTTCAGCAGATTTTTTGTACCATTCGATTGCCTTCTTTTCATCTTTTTCGACCCCATATCCATTAAGATAGATACCTGCCAAAACATATTGTCCTGCGGGATGGCCTTGCTCCGCAGCTTTTCGGAACCACTTTATTCCTTCTTGCTGAGCAGGGTCGTTCCAATCCGCGTCATCATTTGCTAAGGTCAAACCATATTTAACCTGCGCGTCTGCATTTCCTTGCTTTGCAGCCAGATAGAACCACTTTTTTGCTTCTTCTTCATCCTGCTGAACTCCATCTCCGTCGCTGTACATATCACCTACCACAGACTGTGCATCCGCGTCTCCCTGCTCTGCGGCCTTCTTCATCCATTTGAATGCTTCTGCATGGTCTTGCTCAACACCTTCACCATTGTAATAGCACTCTCCCAGATTAGATTGCGCATTTGCATAGCCTTGTATTGCTGAGTTGTAAAACAGCTCAACTGCTTTCTTCAAGTCTTTTTCAACCCCCTTTCCCGTTTTGTAATCTAACGCTAAATTGCATTGCGCCTTGGGATGGCCTTGTGCCGCTGACTTTGCATACCATTTGGCAGCTTCTTTTACATCTTTTGAGACACCTTCACCGCGATCATAGCGGACACCAAGACGATTTTGCGCATCTGCATTTCCCTGTTCTGCGGCCTTGCGGTACCACTTAGCAGCTTCCACCATATTTTTTTCATTACCTTTGCCTTCTGCGTAACAAAGGCCAAGCCGTAACTGGGCTTCCGCCGAATCATACTTTTCCGCAGCAGCTTTGTATGCCTGAAACGCTCCTTCCTCATCGCAGACCTTTTCACACCGCTGTGCGCTTTCCAAATATACTTGCGCATTGTCCTCTTTGCTCGTCTCTGCAACCATTTCACCAAGACCGTACTGCTGCACACAATAGGCAAACACACTTTTTGGCATATCTGAGCCGTAGAAATAGTAGCTGTATTGGGTATCAGGCCCTGCATTCCGTGTCTGGAGTTTTACTTCTTCGCCAAGACCCTTCCAGCTGGCACGGCCCGAAACAGGCATAAACCATTCTGGAATAGGCTTGTTTTCAATGGCTGTCAACCCTTCCATCTCGCATTTGTCGATACGGATAGATTGCAAAGCATTATCCTGATAGAAAACTTCGACCCGAACCTTGTTCATACAGCAGAACTCCTTTTATTTTTTCATTTCCGATATAATTTTGATGTAATCTCCCTGACTTCTCACCCACATATTGATACCTGTACCGAACACCTCAGCTTCTACGATCCAACCTTTTTCTGTTACCTGCAAAACCTTTGCAGTGGGCAGTCGGTCGAGAACGGATTCCAGACTTGGCCCGGTATACTCGAACCGGATGGTCTGCAACTCGCCGCCGTACATAAACTGGATGCGCTTGCGCATCTCGCCCTCCTGAAAGCGATCGGTATAGCGCTGGGCAAAGTGCCGATCGAGGGTCTTATAGTTCTGGATACGGTCGATGCGGTAAATCGTCGGGGAGTTATCCTGCGGGTTCTGGAAATGCTTATCCTTGTCGATACCCTCGATGAACGCTGCCAGATAGAAATAATACTCACTGAACAGGATGCCCACCGGCTCAATGGTGCGCACACGGGTCTCGCCGTCATGGGTGCGGCAGTAGGTAATTTCCATAACATTGTGATTTTCTACTGCCGTGCCGATCTCCCACAGGCTCTCAATGAACTTCCGGCCGTGCTGCGGCTCAACGTAATGGAAGCGTTCGTTGCTGATGAGGTCTTTCACCTGATTCAACCGGTCCAGCGGGGTGCACACCTGCACCAGCTTGTCCAGAATGGGGAACATTTCCTCCTTGACCATGGAACGGCTCTCCAGCAAAATCTTGCATACCGCCAGAATCTCGCTGCTGGTGAGGAAGCGGGAAAGCGTGTCATCCAGCAGATAGCCGCCCTTTGCGGAGTTGTATAAGATCTCCCGGCGCGGCTCGCTGTCTGCAAAATAGCTACGCAGGGTATCAAGATCGCGCTGGATGGTTTTCTCGCTGACACCGAAGCGGTCAGCCGTCTGCTGTTTATTCAGCACCCCGCCCTGTACAAGCACCTGCTGGATATAGAGTATACGGTCTAATCTACTATTACGCACGGTTCATTCTCCTTCTCTGCTCATTGTAACACAGTGCAACAACAGTCGCAATTCTTTGTGTGAAATTTTGTTGTTTTGTGAAACAGCTATAAAATTTTTGTCTCTTTTGCACAACCCCAGTATACAAAAAAAGATGGACAGCTTGTCTGTCCATCCTCCAAAAAGCCAAGTGCTTTTCTCACAAATTCCATCTGCGGTTCAGCCGGTAGATCACATCCCATACATCATCCTTAAAAGTGTACATTACCTGACGCGGTGATGCACTTCTGCTTGCCATGCAGACAACCAGAAACAGTTCGGCGGCAAATGCCGCGCCCAGCAGAAACATCCATATTTTTTTCATTGTGCACTCTCCTTTGATGGCGTTTATGCCCTTTTGTCTGTCTATTATAACGATCCTGTTGGACAGTTTGCTTGTCCTTTCTGTAAAAGATATTTTCTGCTTTTCCTGTACGTTGCAACACAAAAACCGCCCCGGCTTCCTGTTACGGAAACCGGGGCGGTTCGTTTGTTTTATTTGTGCTTTTTCAAGCGCTCACGCAATTACTTGCGGGGGTTCTTGATAGCAGCCTGAGCGGGTGCCAAAATTACAGAGCGTTCGGAACAACAGTATGAAATTCAGGAACTACTGTTTTCGCCTTTTGCAATTGCTTCAACCTGATACTGTAATAGGTCCTCCGGCAACATTGAACACTTCTTCTCATCAAGTGTTTTGCGTAGCTTTTGTTCCAATTCCTTAAACAAAAGGTCTTGAAAACACCATGGGCTTGCGCTATTCGAGTACTTTTTAGCTTTTCTCTCAGCCAATGCTTTTTCTTCCCGTAGTTCAGCAATTTTATCTTCCAACTTTGGTGCCCGGCCTATGCACTCTAGCAAACCCTCCAATCGTTTGATTTTCTCTCCTTTTGTATAATATTCTTCAATCATGCTCGCCGCATCCCGTTTCAATGTAGTCTTTGAACGTCCTTCAAATTTAGGATCTGCTGCACACCAAGCATATAACTGATTTAAAAAAATCGCTTGATTTGCAGAGCTTGTATACCATTCAAATGTAGCATTTTCCCAGCTTTGAATCAAATACATCCTTTGAGGATTTTTTTCTAGAGACTCAATGCATTTACAGAGCATTTCATAAGTCTCACCCCCTAATTCTTCTAAGCTTTTTAGAAGTACTGCATAGTCTTCCGTCGTTGTTGGTTTTTCTTTTCTTAGGTGGCGCTGCACCCATTGATCGTATTTTTGTTTCTCAATGTCGTTTGTCTCTTCGGATTGATTGTGCGCCCAAGCCGTTCTCAATACTTTAATCGTATCAACACATGCCCTTAAATCTTCAGATGCTTCACACGGATACTCATTATTCTTCAACCAACCTTTTTTCGTTAGCTTACGAATAATACAGCTGCTGTCTATTACCGCCTTATACAAATTCAAACAGCCTGCCACAAATTTTGCATCTTCACTAAATACATTCACACATGGCTCATAATGACATATCAGAAAAAGATGCTCTGCTATTTTTGTTCGGACAAGTTTATTCAACTCTTCTGCAGGAGTATTTGAAAACAGAATATTTTCCATTTTTTACCTCCGCTCCTGCCCATTATCTTTATATGCCGAGAATCCATTATAGCCAATTCCCAAAATCAGCCCACGCAGATATTCGTTTTCCCGGGGTGGATTGTTCATACTGGTTACACCAACCATACGGTAACGAACCTTGTGCATCCCACTCAAGTAAGGGTCATCTGTTTCCAAATGGATCCAAGCTGTCCTCCCTTCCAGCTTTTCAATCATACCATTATAATGAATTGGACCATCCTGGTCACAATAAATAAACGGAACTCTCATTCTAGGAGATCTAGTAAAGAGATCCACTCCAATACCTTGAATAATCTCCTCACATTTTTTGAAATCGCGAGTACATTGCAATACCGCCAGCGCTCGAATCAATGAAAAAATCGGCCGTGCGCGATTTCCAACAGTGTTGCTCTGCGCAGCTTCACAGCACAACTCGCTGATACGCCTTATCTCTTTCCATTGAGTTGGTAAGAGTTGAATTTTCTGTCCTTCTTTTTCCATCAGGCGGTAACCTGTGGCGTTCATCCATACCGCTCTTAGGAGAAGACTCAGTGCAAAGTAATTTCCCTGAATGCATGTTTTATTGGGTTCCTCTTGCATAAATTCTGCAACTTTTCGGCAAGTATTACGCTGCTCTTTCGTAAGTTCTAAGTCGCCAAGCTTCCTGTTTTCTCCCGTAACACCTGCCGCATCCAGTTCTTGCTGGCAAACAAATGTAACCGCCGTTGCCTGATTCGTTTCAATCATCTCATGATATAGCTGTGCAAACTCCGGTTTCATTGTATTTTTCTGAACATCTCGAATTGTAACTTTGTACTCCGTAGCGAACTCTTGAATTTTGAGAAGGTGTTCTTGGATCTCATCGTGGTCATCCGCACCCCTGTTTTGAATCTCAAGAACTGCACAATCATCTGCAATTAGCTTTGTTTCACTTAAGTATTTCAGTTTTTGCTGTTCATTCAGATCTCCGTGTTCATATACTTCCTCAAATGCATCAAAGAGTGCATTATAAACATGGCCATTCTCTGGACTATAAAGGATTGCCTTATAGAGTTGCTCATAGATATCTCTATAATTCAATCCCGGCAACATGCCCATGGTTTTACCAAACTTATCGCGATATCTTCGATAATTTTTCTGCAGCCAAATATTGCAGCGAGTTATTTCAACAATCAAACCGTTTTTCTGATCCGAAAGGTATTTTTTCTCTCTGATACCTGTCGGCACTTCATCAATTCCTCGTTCAAGATATTCCAGTTGACGATTTGCAAAAGTAATGGTCTCTTCCAACTCTTTAATTCGCTTTTCATAACTTTCTTCTGTGTAAGTCTCCGGCTTAGACTTATAAAGTTCTTCCCACTTTTTTCCATAATATTCACGAGAGTATGTTACTAACAGTGTAGCAAATCCTGCATCCCTGTCCGGAACAACATTGCATACCGTTCTCAATGTTTGAACAATTTTTTCACTTTGCCGTAAAATGTCACTATGTTCCTGCCTTTTTTCACCGTTTTCACGAAATGCTGTATACTGTGAGTTCGGCCCCATCAGTCGGATAAGTTGCTGTAGGTTTCGTGCAAAAGAAGACGGAAGTTCTTCCCAATGTTCTTGATATACTCTCAGAATTTCGCACAGTAGTTCAACCTGTTGATTTGCATTAATTCCATTCCGACTCAAAAAAATCTCTGCCTCTAATGGGTTACGGAAGCTAAATGCGTAATCACTTCCATCTTTCATTTCACTGTAATGAATCCATGGAATTCTTGTTGTAAGAACATTATACAATTCCACATTGATAGGTTTATCTTTTTCATAACTATTTTCTTTTAGCATCCATACCGCAATCGCATATGGAACTTCCAGTTTAAACCGTCCAAACAGCGCAATGCACGCATTAAATTTTTCCAAGTTATATTCGCTTGAACTTTCCTCGGCCTGTTTTTCAATCCGTTGCCGGATACTTTCCATTTCCTCCCTCGAAAGCCCCGCTTCTATAAACGCCTGCGCGATTGAACCCAAATTATTCGTGTTTTCTTGTGAGAACGTCTTGTCCAGTTGTTTCACCACATAATGATTGACCATTAATTCTTCTCGACCAAGTGCTCTTTCCAGATTTGGTCGTAGCAAATTTATGATTCGATAAAAGCATTGGAAAATGTCCATCTGATCCTGAAGATTTTTCTTTTCCAACTGTAATTTCTGATTTTCAATCCCTGAGTATGTCTTAATTTTTTCCCAGAAATCATTTTTTTCCTTGGTATTCATTTCACGGTCAGTGTTAATATAGCAACAGCCATTCTCCAAAAACATTTGTGATGTCACATCTGTACTTTGCACAAAATGTTTTTTTCCATCCTCTATATAAGAGAAACATCTTCTCTTACTTGTTTTCTCAACAGGTGTTTCATATGCACTGCATACCAAAACAAACCTCCGCCCTCGATTCAGTAGCATCTGTGAAAGATGCTGTGCGTTGGAGGTAACATTTCGATACGATGAGCAATCCCAAATCAAAAGAATTCGGGCATCTCCATCACAAGCATCAATTTTTTCCATCAAAGTTTTCAGCGCATCACCTTCTTCGCTTTTATCAGAGAACAGTAGCGTGTCATTGTCAATAAAGATAACAGGATTATTATGCTCACTATAAATTTCATACGCCAATGCTGCAAGAGCAACACTTTTACTGCTACCAGGCGCTCCACACAAAATAATAGGCATTTCCTTATCAGCACCAGCAATTGCTTCTCCTAACAGTTCCCGTTTTACGGCACACTTTAATACTATTTCAAATTCTCGTGAAACATGAAAGTCCGAATTTTTCAAATAACCATACCACTGTGGTCCATCCGCAGAACTTCTTATCAAGAAATTATAGAACCATTTTGCTTGCATTACCTTTCCATAAGGTCGCACTGCAAAAACTTTCTGCTCGGTCAAAACAAATGCTAGTTTTCGATATGGTAAGAATTCTCGGCTAGAAATTGTAACTGCCTTTCCATTTTTATAGAAAATTTCATATTGCGCATCAGAGTCGTTAGATTTCACCTCGTCAGATTGATTCCATTCATATCTCGCCTTAAGTACTTCATCCAGCGACTCCGTATGAAATTCTATTCCTTTCAAATCTGCCAATTTTTTCAGTTTTGTTTCTTCACTTTTTTCACTCCAAAACTGAATATTGTCTGCGATTGCGCAATCATTATAGACTGCTGTAGCAAAGGCGCGATACGGCATATCATTGTCTGTTTCTGGGGCATATCCAACAACTACCATCGCGTTATGATTGTCAATCATTTTGCACAGTCTCTTCATCATTCCCTGCGCACGCCGAACACGGTATTCTTCTTCACTCTCTCCAGTAATTTCAAGCGTTTGGCATTCTTCCTCATTTAACGACTCATCTTTTTTCCAAACGTACACAACCGGAAATTCATCATTTTTCCATAGATTTGCCGCCGTAATGTCGCCTTCATCGCTGTAGATCTTAATATGGATACCTTGAAGTTCTTCCAACGGAAGTGTGTTTCGACTTGTTGCAATAATTTTCCAAGGGTACAAACCTATGATTTGTCTTACTACATCCTCTTTCATATTCCGTCCAATGAACAGGATTGCGTTTTTCATTCTTAACTTGCCTTCAAAATCCGCAGCAAGTCCCACAAATCGTTCTTCACCAAGAGCCATTAAAGGTTCTCCTTTCGTATAATGATTAATCTATCTTTAATTTTCCCATCTGTCTCAAAATCGCATTTTTCGTACCATCATTCAAATAAGCCTCGTTCAGTGTTTTCTTAGTATAATTCAAATACGTTCTAGAAGTTTTTTCTGTCAGAAGTTCTGTAAAGTAACGCTCCCAACTAAAATATTTCTTACTATCGATGTAGTTAGATGGTGTTTGCAAAATCTGTGTGGTCTCTGCATCTTTCAAAATTCCAGAGGAAAGTATCAGCCATTCAAAAGATTCCGGCAGATATAGTGCCAGATTTTTTCTTGTCTGCACCAACTGCAACACTCTATCCATTTCCGGGCCAAAGGCGGCACCATCTGCAATCACCAGAATCTTTTCATCCTTATGCGCCTTCAAATAGGAAAACACATTTGACTTTCCATTTGCAGTATCACACTGTATTTGATGCTCTGCACAGACCGCGTCAAAAAACTGATAACCCGAATTGCTATCCTCGGTCAGAATTTTCTCCGGCTTAATATTCTCAGTCGTACTATCCGGGTAAATTCGATAGAACGAATGATAACTCTGTTTCAATGCCCCATACTTTCCAGAGGTTCGGATACCATACACTTCTTCCACACTGTATGGCAAGGCTGGCAAACCCTCTCTGATCACGATAACATAATAGTTATCCGTCTGCTGAATCGCACGCGCAAAATCTTTGGTCTTGACAAACTCGTTTCCTTCGTCGATAAAAACAATGCTGTCCTGAATGTTGTTGAGCTGTCCCTTCCAAAGATTTCCTTCTACCACATAGCAACCTTTATCACAATTTAGAGTGACCGGCCCACTTTCTCCATCGTTCATATGGGTACGAATCATATCCACGAGGGTCGTTTTACCCGTTGCGCTATCCCCGCGAATGATGGTCAGGTTGCGTCGCAGTTCAAATTCATATTTCAGGTACTTTGTGCCAACGACCACTTTATGAATGCCTTTCATTTCTGTCAGCCCCTTTACACAAACTCACCTGCGGATAAGATCAGTTCTTCCATACTGTGAACGATTTGATTCGTATTCAGCACTTTTATTGTAAACGGCTTTTTGCCAAAATCCATCAGGTGACGCAAATTCACTGTGCGATCCTCCTGCTCTGCAATTTTGAGCAGCCACTTTGCACAGTTGTCGCCACAAGTCGATGCGTTGAACACTTTCTCCGGCTCAAACTTTACCAAAATCAGTGTCTTTACGCCACCAGACAAACCAATCGGTGGAATTTTACCCAAGACCGGGCTGTCAATTACACCACTGTCGATAACGGTAGACTTATCCACGTCCTGAATCATTTCCTTGACCATCGGGTCAACGATCCAGTCTTCCTCGTAATCGTATTTGAAATAAGAAGCCGTATTGTACACCGCTTCCTTCATATCACCGTAAAAAATGTTCAGCATAGTATCACCTCATTGATGTGCGTACTTCTGCTATCATTGTACCCTCTTTCCGCTTACAAAACAAGATGCAAAAAGCTCTTGGCCTCCATTACAGAAGCCAAGAGCTTTTATCTTCTTTGTCCTACCAGATTTTATTTCCGGGGAGACTTAATTGCAGTCTGGGCGGGTTCCAAAATTGCAGGGCGTTGAAAAGAATAATAGTACGTTTTTATAGGTCAACAAGCGTTTTTATCTTCGCATGAATTCTACTCCAGAAATGTTTCTTGTTCGATTGTGACCCCATATTGCAAAATCTTATCAATTGCATCAACAAACAGCGTATGTCTTCCCGCATTCCGCTCTTCCTTCAGCTTCTTCAGATACTGCTCCGGCCGCTTCAGGCCATTTTTGTGGTACTGTTCCACAAAGCGCCCTTCCATACGCATGGGTTCAAGCTGTGGGAACACCGTTTGCAGGTTTTCAAACATGCAAAAACCGCCCAGATCAATATCTGCCCAGAATCGAATTTGCATGGTTTCCCCTGCCGCAGCAGCCAGTTTTTCAAAAAGTTTTTTCTTCCGCGGGCTCAGAAAGCCGCCGTGATAAACAACAAGTTCTTCCGGCTGTTTTTCCGCCAGCAAATATTCATCATAGTTCGTTTTATTTTCGATAAAGGTAATGCAGCAGATGTTTTTCAGTTCAATGTCCACAATCTCTGACACAAGTGTACTGGGCAAAGCCAATCCATAAGGTTCTGCTGCGCTGAGCCGTAGTTTTCCCTTCTTCAAGCAGATTGCGCAATCGCCCGAGAGTTCGTAAAGCTCCGGGCGGGCATAGATTCCCAGAAATGCAAGCTGATCCCGCTCACCAAGTTCCGCTTCTGTACAGGCCGCCGCCAGTTGGGTATTGTACTTTCGTGCAATGGTAAGAAACAGTTCCCGTACATTTCGCTCAAAATACTTGGTATCGTGAAAACACTGGCTGCTGAATGCACGCATCGTCACACTGCCGGACAGCTCCGCATACCGTTGAAACGTGAGCAAAAGCTCCTGCAGCAGACCGTCGTTTTCTCTGCAATACATCGGCACTTTCATGCTGTTCCGCACCTGAGCACATACAGCATCCCTCCATGCCGCGATCCATGGAACGGGATTGTCTGCCAGCTTCTGCATGATGATATTTGCAACCTCTTCTGCCTTTTTTCGCGGATGCACTCTGTCGGCGCATTCATAGCACTGTGCGACCCGTTCCAGATCCAGCACAATGCAGGAGAGAACACTCTGCTTTCTCGCCCATTCCAGACGCACCAAAGCCTGCTGCTCCAGCTCCCGCGCTGCAATATTGTAAGCATCCCGAACCACCGCATCTTCGTATTGATACTCCGGCAACTCCCTTTTATCAATGCGCAGCATTACCCGACGTCTGGATGTGTTGGGTTCAGAAAGATGCTTACTGTTTTCAAACTTATCCAGCAGACGATTCAGGATCACCTGTGCTTCCTTCATTCTGCATCTCCTTTCCAAATGGAATGATATGCATCCGGTATCCGGATTTGTCCACTAATAATGTGCGGTCTGCAATGGGCATAATGTCCGAGACCTTATCCGGCGGCGTACAGATGATCGCCTGCAGCCCCATCTTTCGGAGAAGGAGTACACTCTCCGTGATCCGGTCACTATCCATTTTATTGAAAGCTTCATCGAACACCACCAGACGCACCGTATTACCAAAGCGGGTAGCATCGTTGACGCGGTACAGCTGGGCAAACGAGGCCAGCACCGCAATATAGAATGGCGTTTGTGTTTCGCCACCGGACTTCATATTCAGTGTTTGAGAAAGCAGCTGCTTGGAACCGTTCTGATCGGTCGTTTCCAAATCAAACTTCAGATACGTCCGGAAGTCTGTATAGCGGACGATATTCTCCTGCAGTTCGCTCTGTTTGCGGACATTGAGCTGCGTATCGTCTGCCATTGTGATCTGGCTGAACAGTTTTTCGATCAATGGGCCGTATTTTTGCTGAAAGGGCAGTGCGAATAGACCGGATTCGCCTTCCATCAGTTCATCTGCCGTGATCATGTTATAGTAATCCAGATAATCCGGGTTTGGCCCTACGCGGAATTGGTACTTGTCTGTGCCAAATTGTGCCTGGCGCAGGGCCTTGTTCAGATTGTGCACCTGGTCTTGCACCTGGTCGATGCTAGATTTCAGTTTGGCAAGGAAATCGTTCTGGAATTGCTCCATTGCGCTTTCCCGTGCCGCCCGGATCTTTTCTTTGTATCGGGGCAGCTCGCTTTCCTGCAGAGTACGCCGTTCTTCCTCGTATTCGGTGTTATCCATCACCTCGATCTGGAATGCACAGGGTTTGAACCGTTCTGCATATTCTCTGCGTGCTGCAAACAGTTTCTTCTGAGCCCCGTCCATCGCCTTTGTGCTCTGCGCCAAACTGTCGCCAAAGTTCTTGCGGATGACATCTGCTTTTTTCAAGCGGACAAGCTCCTGCCGATAGCGGGGAACGCCGATGGTTTCTCGGTATTCCTTCGTGAACTCCTCGTTCAAAACATCTTCGATGGCCTCATACCGTTGGTATTTTTCCGGCAAGATCTCATATTCCAACTGATGGATGCGGCTTTCCAACTTCCCTTTTTGCACATTTTTCGCATCTTTTTCCTTATTGAATGCAAGGATTTCTTCTTTCAACTGTTCAATGATGCGCCGCTGCTCATCCAACCAGAACAAATTCAGCTGAGAAAGCTGATTTTTGACTTCTGCGATTTCCTTGATGATCATCTGGACGCGCTGGTAGTCCTCCTGCTTTTGCGCCACATCGATTCGGACGAATCTTTGGGTAAAAAGCGGCTCCTTCAGGCCGGTCAGCTGCTTCTGGAGCGGCTGCCAATGCCGCAGCTCTTCCTGCAGACAGGCCAGTTCCTTTTCCAGATAGTCGATGCGGAGCTGCACCGCACGCCGCCCGATGAAGGCGTCTTCCATCCAGCCCTTCCGAAGTGCGCGGGCCACATAGCCCTGATACAGCATTCCCTCTGCCGTAATTGCCGTTTTATAGCAGCGCAACTGTTCTGCCGTGTCGCAGCATATCACCCGACCCAGAAGATAGTCCACATAGCTGCGTGCCAGCTTGTTTTCTGTCTCCACTTTTTCTGCCAGACTGCCGGGCAGCGGTCGAAGTGTTTCTTTTTCCCGCAGTTTTCCGATATCTACCAGACCAACCGCACGGTACTCTGCTTCCTGCTTCAGCCGGTCGTAAATGTTAAGTGCATCCTGATAACGTCCCGGCTCCACCAGCAGATAATATTTCTGGTTATTTAGGTAGCCTTCTACCGCTCCACGCCAGCGCTCATCTGCCATTTCCAGCACATCAGCCAGAATATAAACGGGAACCGCATGCCCCGTTTTATCCGCCAGATCCTTTTCCAGCCGGTCTTTGAACAGCAGAAGTCCATGGGGATAATCTTTTATGTTCCTGCGCAGATTTGCAAGCACCGCACTTTTCTGGTCGGCTTGCTTCTTCAGCTCTGCAATACGATCCTCTGTTTTATGAGCCGCACTGCGGACAGCATCCGACAATTCGGCCACTGCCTGCTGCCCCGTTTCAAACAATTCCACAGGCCGGGCAAACAATCCCTTCTCGTCACCAGTAAATACAGCATATGCTTTCTGCGCAGTGTTCGCCGCTTCCTGCACCGGTATGAGAAGTTCTTCCGGTTCCAGTTCTTGTATCTCCCCACAGAATCTCTGCAAATGCCGTGCTTCCCGCTTAATCTCCACTTCAAGATTTTGCAGACCCTGTTCCAGCTTTTTCTGCTCATCTCTCAGAGCCTTTTCCGTGTTGAGCAGACGCTCTTCCTCCTGGAAAACGTTGCTCTGCCTGTAGGCCAGCTCCAGCTCACTGCGGCGCGTTTCTTTCTGTTCGATCTGCCGCTCAAGCTCCTCCCGTTGCTCATTCACATTTGCAAGGTTCTCCTTGCATTCAGTTCGTTCCAATTCCCTCTGGTCGATCTCTGTCTGCGCAGCTTCTTTTTCGGCCCACCGTACCAGAAACTTCTGGATCTGGCAGCGGTCTATGGCTTGGTTCATCTCCTGATACAGCCTGCTGATTTGCTGCAGTGCATCCAGCTTTTCCTGCTGACGCTGCGCCAGCAATTCGTGCCGTTTATAATCCCGGATGTTTTGCTGCATCAGCTCAATATTGGGTTTATCCGGAATATCGCAGATGTTCTCCGTAATAAATTTTTGGATATCCACAATTGGCCGGAACGAAACAGCCTTCTTCATCATCCGTAAGACCTGCTCGTTGTGAACGTTCCACTTTGCAAGCATGTTGTGGCGATACTCTTTTTGAGTATCGTAAAATTCTGCCCGTGCATAGTTCTGCTTCAAAAAACGGCGAAGTGCAGAAGTCTCCATTGCCTCGCCCTGCTCAATAAAGCAATTTTCCGGCAGTGTCCCCGTGTAAATAAAGAATGTATCACGGTAACTTCCATCGCTGCGGCAGTCAAAGGTAACGCCCGTCACAAAGCTGCTGCCCTCCATCTCATCCTGAAATTCGCAGACAATATAGGTAGAAAAGTCCTTACCACGGCGGGAATACGGGCTGTTATCATCCATGTCGGCGCGCAGATAGCCTTCCAATGTGCGCTGCGATTTTTCGTTGGCTGCCTGATTAAAATTGCGGGAATTTGTCTCGCCCAGCAGTACGATCTGCAGTGCATCGATGACCGTTGACTTTCCGGCGCCGTTCTTGCCGGTCAGGAAATTGATGTCGCCCACTTCAATCAGTTCCTTACTAAAATAGAGCCAGTTGATCAGCAGGATCTTCTTCAGCTTCTTCATCTGTTTCCTCCTTTTTCAAAACAGACACCACCAAGTTCAGCTTTTCGCTGGAGACCGCAGAGAGAATGGTGGGCAATATTGCGATCCTGCAGCTGCCCTGGTTGAATTTTCCTTCCAGTCTTTGAATCACAGAATGGTTTTCCAGTACCGTAAACGCGCGTTTGACCTCTTCCATATTCGGCTTAGCCGGAAAAACGGGATAGTCGGTCACCACTTTTTCCAGCACATCCCGCACAGTACACACGGCATCCTGCTCCAAACCCAAACGCTCCATATTTTCTTCGTAGATCAGCCGTAATGCCAGCAAAATCGCCGTTTCTTTTTTATTGAGGTTGCAACGGTTAGCCTCGTCTGTGTTCAACACATAAAAGTATCCGTTCAGTTCATCCCTGCGCAAATCCCAGTCCAGCAGGCTCAGGTACTCCTGTACAGCCTCATAGTGCCGTGATAGAAAAAGATAGTCTGGGTTATCCACCCTGCCTTTTCCCGGCTGGTAGATGGTTCGCACAATGTATGTGCGGCTGAGCAGCTGATTGCAGACAGATTTGAACTGTTCCAGTTCTTTTGCCGTTGCATTGGTAACAAAATCAAAATTCACGGCTTCTTCTCCTTCCTCCGGATCTGCATTTGCGGGATCGAATAGCCATTTTTGCAAAAAATGCCATCGAGTTCCTGGACCACATAACCGGCAGATGCATCCTTGCTTCCAAGGATTGCCAGTAAACTCATGATATAATCCTTGTCCTCTTCAAGCGAGAGCTCCTCCGAGCAACGAATGTCAGCGTCTCCCAGCCATCCCTGCACGTAAGCATTTACTGCTGCCCGGCCATATTTCGATTGCAGTAACTGTGCCGCTCTGACCTGTTCTTCCGTATTCGGTGCCTGATCATCTTGTATCAGCACCGACGCGGTTTTTGTCCGTTTTTCGGGGCGCTTACGGTACCACAGACTTTTTTCTGACAAAAAAGACTGCTCATACAATTGAAATGCCAGTTGTATCTGGTCCACCAGCTCAGCCGCCCTGCGGTTTCTGGACAGTGCCGTCAGCAAAACATTCAAATTGCCGCGCACGCTTTGATCTCGGTTCGTCAGGTTCTCGATTTTCTGTGTTGCTGCCCTAGTATAGCGCCGGACCTGCGTATCAATTTCCTCAAGATAGTCCTTTTCTAAATTGTCATAGCGTTCTTCGATCCAGAAAATTTTCCTCAGCAGATCGGCACGGCAGTCTTCCAATGTCTTGCCCCGCTTATCACGCAATGCTTCATTTGCCATCGCCATCAGCAAGGTATCATCCTCTTCCCAGCGCCTAAGCACAGACTGAATGGGCACACGATACTTCGGCACTGAATCTTTGATTTTCAGCGGACGGATATATGCCTCCACAACCTTTTGTCCGAAGTCGTTAAAGTGTGCAGCCAGCACTTGGTTGACATCCTGCATATCGATCTGCGTCTGAAAATAATGCTTCACATTATGATAGACCATTTGCAACAAGCTAATCAGCGCCGTTGTGTTATCGTAGGCACTATAGAGAGCCGTCATTTTATCGTAAGCATTGTTGCTGTCGTCGGCGGTCTTTAAGACTGAGAAAGTTCCGAACACATAGGAATATCCACGAGCCGGACTATCATCCCTGAGTTGATGAAATAGTTCTAGCAGGCGACTGCTGTAATTAGGAATCGTGATGTACTCTTCAAAGTCGTCCCCGCGTTCTTTCTCAAACCACCCCTTACTACACAGCTTGCGGATCAAAAAACGAGCGCGGCCAGAGATATCCCTCAGTTCCTCTTCGTCAATGTCTTCATCTTCAAACGTAGCATCCGCCAGTTCCTGCTCCAGCCTGCCGCGCAGCATTGAATACAAGACATCTTCCCGTATTTTCAAGTTTTCTTGGTATGCTGCGTACAGTACGTCCAGTGCATCCGCATATAAAATACGGTTGGGCGAAGCCAACGGCGAGAAAAGTTCACTGGGAACCACTTCGAAAAACTTCATAGGCCTACCACCTTATTCGACTGATATACGCTTTCTTTTCTATTATTGTAACCTCTTTCCTCTTACAAAACAAGATGCAAAAAGCTCTTGGCCTCCATTACAGAAGCCAAGAGCTTTTTTCTTCTTTGTCCTATCAGATTTTATTTCCGGGGAGACTTAATCGCAGCCTGGGCGGGTGCCAAAATTGCAGAGCGTTCTTCGCTTCATTTGTTCTATGCGATTACCCTCAATCTCATAGCCTTTTTTCAAATCCGCCATGGATCAGAGGACCTACAAAGAATGTGACGAAGGCATTGGGATCCTGCTCGTGAATAATTTCCTGCAGCTCCCCGATTTCATACTTGTTCACGGCACAGAAAAGGATCTTCTTAGGGTGGTTGGTGTACGCACCGTATCCGTTCCAGAAGGTGACGCCGCGGCCCATCTTCTGCAGGATTTCAGTCTGCACAGTGGAAACATCCGTAAATATCAGGGCCGCCACATTGATGTTCTGGTCGTGAAACCTATCTGCCACCGTATACAGGATTGCCACAAAGATGATGGAGTACATCGTAGTTTCCAAATCAAAAAGGAATAGGCAGACCGAAAAGAGAACCGCATTGACATAAATAGAAAGCCGTCCGCTTTTAAAATCCGGGTATTTCTTTACCAGACACATGCATGCAATGTCCATGCCGCCGCAGCACCCACTGCCCCGCAGCGCATAGCCGACACCTACACCACAGAGAATAGCGCCGAAGATACTGTTTAGCAGCACATCCTCCACAAGGGGTGCTTTGAGCGGCGGAAGTACTGAGAGAAGCAACGTCTGCACTGCTACCGAGAGCATGGTTTTGATGCAGAACCTGCGGCTCATGACCCGGTATCCTATCAGGAACAGCGGTACATTGATGAGGAAATTGATCATACCAACAAGGTTTGCATCACTGCGGATTGCAATGAACCTACGCAGAAAAATCTCTATAATCTGAGCCAGGCCAATCACACCGCCAAAGTTGATACCATTGGGGGTGACAAACAGGTAGATACCCAGAGTCAGTAGTGTAGAGCCAAATATCAGATCAAAATACTGCTTATATGCTTTATTCATAGCACTCTTCCCGAATCTTCTGTGCATACCAACCAAAAGAATCTTTTTTGTAGCGGGCGAGGTCTCCGGTGCCGTCGTTATGTTTATTTACATAGACCAGTCCGTACCGCTTATCCATTTCACCGCCGCCCGCGCTGACCAGATCGATGATGCCCCAGACCAGATATCCCATGCAGGGAATGCCGTCCTCCAGAACGGCTTTTTTCATCTGGGTGATATGAGCATCGAGATACTCCACCCGGTAGGGGTCATGGACGGAACCGTCCACTTCCAGAGTATCCTCCACGCCCAAACCGTTTTCCACAATGAACAGCGGCTTGTGATAGCGATCATACAGATCATTCATGGTCACGCGCAGGCCGACCGGGTCGATCTGACGTCCCCATTTCGTGATCTGCAGATACGGGTTGCGCAGGGTAGTAATGGCGTTGCCATCCGCCACATTTTTCAGATGCTCCGGATCCGTGGAGATCAGCCTGGAGGAATAGTAACTGAACCCCAGAAAATCGCAGGTGTTCTGAGCCAGAAGTTCGTCATCACCCGGCTGTTCGTCCAGCGTGATGCCCAATTTTGCAAAGTAATTCCGGGCGAATCCGGAGTAACAGCCGTTCAATTGGACATCCGGAAAAATGTAATTTTTGTTGTTACTGATACGTGCTTCCATCACATCATTGGGGTTACAGGAATAGGGATAAAAGCTTCCGGCCGCCATCATGCATCCAATTCGGAAATTCGGGTTGATTTTTTTACCGATCCGCACCGCGCAGGCACTTGCCACCAGCTGGTTATGCGCGGCATTGTACACGATCTGGTTGAACTCCGGGTCGTCCTTGTCCACCAGCAGGCCACCGCCCAGATAAGGGATGTGGGTGATCATGTTGATCTCATTGAAGGTCATCCAGTATTTTACCAGATTCCGGTAGCGGTCAAACACGGTGGCAGCATATTTTTCATACAGTGCAATCAGCCTGCGGTCTGCCCAGGCACCATATTTCCGGATCAGGGCTTCCGGCACATCAAAGTGGCACAGGGTGACCACCGGCTCTATCCCGTACCTACGACACTCCGTAAACAGCTCCTCGTAAAAACGCAGGCCATCTTCGTTCGGGGCGTTCTCTTCCCCGGTCGGATAGATCCGCGTCCATGAAATGGACAAACGCAGCGCCTTGATCCCGCTCTCTGCAAGAAGGCGGATATCCTCTTTGTATCGATGATAAAAATCAATTGCTTCCCGACTAGGATAATAATCGTACCGCGTTTCCAGAATGTTTCCCGGATGCAGCATGGCATTCCATCTGCCGTGGGCTGCATCCGGCAGAAAGTCAGCAGACGCAGGCAGCCTGCCGTCTTCCTGCCAGGCACCCTCGCACTGGTTAGCCGCAAGTGCTCCACCCCACAAAAAATCGGACTTAAGTTTCATAATACCTCCAACGCCCCGGGACGCATGCGCTCCCCGGGGCGAACAAAATTTTGAGATCAGTGTTTCTTCAAGATTTCCTCGTCAAAGCCAAAGAGAATCGTAAGTACACAGGATGCTACGATCGTCACGATGATTGCAATAACCATAGCCACGATGGTATCCTCAAAGATCGGCAGGGCAAACAGGGAAGAAGAACCATACTCGTAGTTATGGGCACCCAGCAGAGCAGCCACGACACCACCGATGGCGCCGCCGAGGGAAACAGCCCACATAGGTTTCTTCAGCGGCAGGTTAAAACCGTAAATGGCCGGTTCGGTCACACTAGCAAAGATGCAGCCCACTGCAACGGACAGTGCTTCGGATTTGATTGCCTTGTCCTTTGCCTTGATGGCGATGCCCAGAGAAGCGCCGCCTTCTGCCATGTTGGACAGCAGCATACCGGGGCGGAACAGGGGATCAAAACCAGTTTCCGACAGCAGCTGGATCATGGGAGCTCCCAAGGTCATGTGCATACCGGTCATGACCATGTAGGGGAACAGAGCCGTAAACAGAGCAACCGTGATGGGGCCTGCAATGTTATACAACCACAGGATCGCGGCGGTGACATAGGTACCTGCCAGCTGACCCAGAGGCGCCAGTGCAAGGATCGAGACGGCATAGGTGGCGGCCATTGTCAACGTACCGACAAAGATAGGCTTGAACACGCCGGGGATCACTTTGTTCAGGAATTTTTCCACATAATACGCAACGATTGCCAGCAGCAGCGCAGGAAGCAGAGAACTGCCGTATCCTTTCAGGGCAACATTGATACCAAACATGGTGACTGGATCGCCAGCACTTACAATAGCCGTCCATTCAGGAGCGACCAGTGCACCGGCCACGACCATGGAATACGTGGGGGTCGCACCCAGTTTCTTGGCCGCTCCATAAGCGACCAGAATGGGCATGAAATAAAATACCGCATTGCCCACGATGCTCAGCAGCGTATAAGTAGAACTGTCCGCAAAGGGAGCATAAACCTTGGAGATCAGCAGCAGGAACACCTTGATCATACCGCCGCCGATCAGTGCCGGAACCATAGGCTGTACGGCAGCGGAAATGTAACCAATCACTGCCTGCCCAACTGAAATCTTTTCGCCTTTCAGGTCACCGTCCAGTTTTTCGTCCACAGCACCGCCATCGCTGTAACCCAGCTTCAGCACCTCTTCATAAACCTTCAGCAGATCCTTGCCGATGATGACCTGCAGCTGACCGCCCTGATAGGTGACGCCCAACACGCCGTCCAGATCATTGATAGCTTTCTGGTCTACCTTCTTGACGTCCTTGACCGTCATACGCAGACGGGTCATGCAGTGAAATACGGAAGTAACATTTTCCTTTGCTCCAGCCAACGTCATGATATTCTGCGCCAGCTGTTTGAAATTTTTTGCCATTGTAACATCCTCCAAAAAATCTTCCTGGATGGTAACGGACAGAATGTTCCGGTTCAGTTCCGTACCGGAAACCCCATCCAAACGGTTCAGTTCTTCTAGATCTGCCATACCGCTGTCTTTCACAGTGACATACAGGTGCTCTCCGTCAAAACGTTTTCGTGCAACATTGCCTTCACCACCGATGTGATGTATGATAGTTTGAAAGAATGCATCCTGTTTCATGGCTAATCCTCCTGATTTTTTATCTGAAAACGATGCGGGCCCTGCACCGCTGTTCATTCAATATGTAATAAAAGATCCGGGCACAAAGCGCCTTCAAACTACCTGAAAACGCAAGCGTTTTCAGGTAGGATGCGCTCTGTCCCCGGATCACGTCCCGCAAATGGCGAGTGCCGCTCCAAGCAACGGAAGCTGTTTATGTATTTTTCTGGCAGACGCGGTTGATATGCAACATCAAATAGAGAAGTTCCTCATCATTACAGCACCAATTCTCCTGCTTTTGCAAGAAAGCCGCAATCTTTTTAGCACAGATATATGTTTTAGGGTAATCATTGGCCAGCATCTTTACCATGCTGCCACTCCCCGTTTCGCTCTGAGTACCGCTCATCAGCCGTTGGATGAGATAGCGGATATGCATCGTGAACCGGTAGTAACTGTAGCTGTCCTTATCCAGTTTCAGGTTCATTTCCCGCTCCACAATGGACTCCACGCCTTCCTGAATCTCCAACGCCTTTACGAGGGAATGGATCTCGCTGTTTTCGATTTCAGCATTGATCAAATGCATTGCAATGCTGACCGCTTCGGAATCCGGAAGCGAGACCCCCGTGTATTCCTTCAGGATATCCAATGCTTTTACGCCCAGATCAAACTCATTGGGATACAGATGACGGATATCATAGGCAATGGGGATCGTCAGGTTCAACCCGCTGCGAAAACGCTCCACCGCAAAGTTCAGGTGGTCGGCCAGTGTCAGCGGCAGGTTGGAGTTAAGGGTCGTATTCAGTACGACCTGCGCATCTTCTGTAATGTCGGCACTCGCCAGAAGAATCTCCTGCGGAAGAGTACTGATCATCTCAAAATAACGCGGGTCGATATCGTAAAACGTGCGGTCTATCCGCGACATATCCGTCAGTTCGTATGGAACCGCCGGAAACCCGATGCCCTTACCAATCACGATCAGTTCCTTCCCGCGGGAGTCCTGAGCAACAGCGGCACTGTTATTGATTTTCCGAACAATTCGCATAGCACCCACCCTCTCCGTTTCGGATAAAGAAAAAGCCTCGGACTGCAGTCATAATTATACCTGCAGGTATAGACACTCTACCGAGCACTATCCTTTGTTCACAAGTACAACTGACGCTTCCGAGGAATCACGTGTTGTAATAAGATGTTAACATAAAATTCATAGAGATTCCATTCGCCTTTTGTACAATTTTATCGATCATTTTTTGTGCATAAATACTTCTTCTTTTAACTTTAAACCATTCATAAATCCACCACCTTATTCGACCGATGTACGCTTTCTTTTCTATTATTGGAACCTCTTTCCGCTTACAAAACAAGATGCAAAAAAGCTCTTGGCCTCCATTACAGAAGCCAAGAGCTTTTTTCTTCTTTGTCCTATCAGATTTTATTTCCGGGGAGACTTAATCGCAGCCTGAGCGGGTGCCAAAATTACAGAGCGTTCGAGTCAATCCACCTTCACTCGCCCTGTCTGCTTGAGGGGTTCTCCATAGTTGATATGGTAATGGCCGTTATTCTGCATTCCGAATTCAATATATTCCGAAAATGTTGTCCCAGAAATCGTAGTATTAGTCAAATGCATCACAACAGCCACTCCAGCCAAATCGTCATCCCAAAGTTCCTTATAAATAGCATTATTGGAATACAATTTCAGACTCACATCCACAGAATCGCCCGTTGCGAGTAGCGTTCCTATTCCGCCTTGTCCAAAATTTCGACACGCCACTAACTCTGTTTTGCCTTGGAATCCAACAATATCAACGCTATCCACTTGAATATGCCGAATAATTGATTCAGAAATATTTTGCAAGGAAAATTCTATTGTTTTAATATACTTTATTTCTTCAACCAAGGAATCAATATTCACTCGAATCTCACTGGTTTCATGTTGTACGGAATCTCCATAATAAGACCGAATAATTCTGAACTGTTTGGACTGTGGCACATAGGACAGTGCTCCGCGATGAAGCATTGTCGGTTTGCATGATGGATTTGTCAGCTTCACAGCTGGTAAAAGTTTTTGTGACATTATTTTTTGGAGTCTATTATTTTCTTCGCTTAAGCGCCTATTAACTTCTTGTGCGTCTTGTCCCTGCTCAACAGTGATAATGCCAAGTATAATGGTACCCAGCAAAGCTTGCAATCCAGAAACATAGGAAAGTGCATCTCCTGCCGACCATTCAGCCGGAAAAGCACTGGAAAACTTAAAGAGGATATTAACCACCATTGGAATAGCGATTATTGAAATCATAAGCAGCGCAATCAGCAGCCATTTATATTTTACGAATATCTTCTTCACAAAAGTCCTGCCTTTCATATTCATAGCTGTAACTTAATTATACCGTCCCGCCACTCATAAAACAAGAAGCTTCCATCTTTTACAGAAAAAATGCCTATGGATTCTAATGGAATCTATAGGCATTTAGGAACTTACTTTTGAGAAGGCATAATCACCCTTCTACTATAATAATGTGTCCGAAAGATAAGGCTTCAGCATCTCAACCAGTTCGTAGACTTTCGTTCCGGGTGCTGACTCAGAGGGTTTCCGTCCTTCATTTTGTTTGTCCAACCGCTTTGCATTGGCAATCGCAATGTCCATGTAAGGTCGCAGCACTTCATACATATCCGGGCGGTTCTTCTCGTAACTCCCTGCGCCAATGTTTTTCAGCCAATCGCTTAGCTTCGGCCAATAACGAGATCTATCAATATCAGTATCCATATACATAAAATGCAGCAAATACCACAGTTCTACGCACTGGTTCGACCATACAGCATGGTAAATCGTCTCACCTTGTGCATTGTATTCTTCGCACAGCTGTGCTACCATGTCGATATTTTCTGCCGGAAAATCATCTGTGTCATAGACAATCCAGACGTGCTTAAACACAATGCCGTTATTCTGAACGTATTGACGAGCTTTCATCAACAGATTCACCGTATTGTCGCCAATGCCCTCTACCTTTAGCTGGATTCTATCACGGTACTTAGAATTGATAATCCGTTGAATTGCGCCAAAATACTGCGGCTCGGTTTCTGTACCTTCAGATGCAATCAAGTGGTATTCCGGCTGAATCATCCTCGCCTTATCACGGCGATTCTTCATCCAGCTTTTTCCAAGGTCACTCTTTTTCGGAGGTTTCAGACTCATGCCCAATCCCTCCCTGTCAGCATATTAGAAAGGTAGGGGTCTGCACCATATCGGCCTTCCAGATACTGCTTGTCAAAGGCCGCTGTGCTCTTGACGCGAGTATTGTCCTCCTGCCGGAATTCGTAAAGCGAATAAATCTCGCTCTCATGATTATCATTCATCGCAGCAAACCAAATTTCATCACGACGGAAAACTGTATTCTTCATCGTAGTCAGGTCGTGAGAACTGAATAGCAGTTGTGCGCCCTTCTTGTTCAGTTCCGGGTTCTTGAACATCTGAATCACATATCGGAGCAACTTCGGATGCAGCTTGGCATCCAATTCGTCCACAACCACTGTGCGGCCTTCCTGCAATGCTACCATCAGAACCGGCAAGGCTGCAATCATCTTCTTGGTTCCATCCGATTCCGCTTCAAAGGGAAGCTCATAGACTTTGCCATTGATTGTTCTCTGCGTAAACAGGTGCTTGCTATCCTCATCATAGCGATAACCGGACAAATCAATACCTACATCATTCAGTGCATGAATCAGGCTTTCCTTAGTCGTCTCACTCTTGGACACCAGCACAATGTTTTCCGCTCTGGGGTTTGCGTAGCTCTGTGTAATACAGGATTCAAACCAATTCTGCACTTCTGCAATCACAGGGATATTGTAGTTGATCGCCAAAAAAGAAAGATACGGCATCTTCGGGTTGACGTCCAAGTTGATGCTTGCCTTATTGATACTTGCACCCAATTCAATCTTCTGGCCGTCTCGTTCAAAAATCAGTCCTGTCTTCTTACCACCAAGTGTACGCCACAGAAGAGACTCAAAGACAATTTCTTCCTTGAGCGCAATGTAATACTGGTATTCCTTCTCGTCTACACGGAAGAACACCTGAAAAATCGTAGGTTCATTCGCAGAACTTTCATCCAGCATAAAGGGAGCCACACTGCTGCCCTGCTGGAAAATCATTGGCTGCCGATTCTTCTCCAATGCATGAATCGGCTTCACAACAAGGTTAATCAGGCAAAAGAATGCCTGAAGCAGATTCGTCTTACCGCCACCATTGGGGCCGTAGACTGCACTGACCGGAAGTAAGTCTTCTGCTTTCTCCTGTCGGATCAAGGCATCCTGAAACTCCGGAATCGCCATTGCACGGAAATCAAATGTTGTTTCATCCTTATAAGACTTAAAATTCTGAAAAGAAAACTGGCAAAGCATTCTTTCAACTCCTTCCCGCTATTAGTATACCTCATTTTCAGTTTTTATTCTATCATTTTAGAAAATTTTATTCTCATCAGTGATTTATAAGTTTTTTCCGATAGTGAAAGACCACCGCTTTCTATCATAAATGAAAGCGGTGGTCTTTTTGCAGCTTATTGCGCTGCTCGAATAGTAATCGTTGGGTTATAGTCAGAGTCCAGATACGACAACAGCTTTGTCATATCCTTACCGGAAATCTTAATATCACCATATCCAGAGTTCATTTTACCATTCTCACCAACACCATCAATGAAGAGTGCCGATCCGCCGTAAGCTACTGCACCATATGGACTCCAGCCATCTCCATTAAAGCCGAAACAAATACAGGCATTTGAAGAACCTTTCGAGAATTTTGGGTACATATTCTCTGCTCCGCCTTTATCTGTCCAATCTTTATCGGGATTATTCTTAGATTGAAGGGTATTATAGTAGACAGACTCTGGATCACACACCCATACGCTATCCTCACTAATTGTTTCAAAAGCGATTTTTGTATTTTTTGCTTTTGTAGAGAAAGCAAAATAGATTGGAAACGTTCCCTCTGGTGTCATGTGGTCGCCTTCCGTCTTATTCGTTGTAAGCCCATCTGAGCCAATCGCTGCTGTAGTGCTCATGTCCTCGACCCATTGACCATCCCGATATGTCCAGAGCGTCAGCATTGCATTACTCCCGGTTGCCTCCACCAGAATTTCTTGCCTAGAATCAGTAGAATCAGGCGGATCAACGGAGTTATAGATTGGACCATTCTGAATTTCAGAGGAAGCCTTTGTCTCATTACTAATGGGCATGGTTTCTTCCGTCCTACTCTCTGACTGATCGTTCATTGATGCCGCTGTGCTTACTTCTGACGCAGAAGCTGATTTATTCTCTTTCGTTAACGAAAAACTTCCTACAACACCCATGAACATAAAAATCACAATAAACACAGTCAAACATCCACAGCCAGTCCTTGCGCAGCCTTTTCCTGAAGTAGTTTTACTGCCTTGTGATGCTGTTTCCGCTTGTGCTCTATACGATGATTCTGTCCAAGAGTTTCTTTGCGGTTCCGATTCCGAGTAATGTGACGATTCTTCATTTTGATAAAAGCTCTGATTATATTGCCATCTTTTATCTTTATCCGACAAAATTTCATAAGCTTCATTCAGATCTTTCATTTTCTCTTGCATTGCTTCTTCCTGTCCCGGATTTAAGTCCGGGTGATATTTTTTTGCAAGAGCCTTGTATGCCATCTGAATTACTTCTGGTGACGCATCAGATGCTACTTGTAAGATTTTATAGTAATCTTTCATCTGTTCCTCCGCAATGCTCTTTTTACGTTAATCAAAGTATAGCAAGCACTACCGAGACCGCAATCCACGCTCCAAACATAATCAAAATGCGTTTCCAGAAACCCATTTCCGGTTTAAACTTTGGACAAAGAACAACAGCTGCGATAATATACGCCACTGACATTACACCCATCCCGGATATTACGGCTACAACCACCGAAAGAACCATAACAACGGTCAAAATCCAAAGCACAATATCCCTGACTTTTCGTATGCCACTTTTAGGTTGCGTTGTCACAGTTTTAGCAGCATCATCTCTTAATACTTTTTCACTTTTCTGTTCAGGCTTTTCTTCTGCCTTTTCAGGTTCTGACATCTTCACTTCTACTATATCTTTTGCCTCGGATGCTTGCTGAGGCTCTGGCTCCGTAGCTTGGGAAACATCTAAAACGACCTCTTCCTTAGTCTTTTCTTCTACAGCTGAAGTTTCTTCGTGTGATGGCGTCTGTACTGCCTTGTGTGAAGTGTTCTCTTCTTGCTTCCGACCACATACATCACAAAAAAGGTCATCGTCTTCTAACTCGGCACCACAGTAAATACATTTTTTGCTCATTTTACATCACCCATTTCTTTTAATCTTCAACTTTCGTACCGCACGCAGGACAAAATTTTCCCCCCGGTCTTATTTTATGTCCACATTCCGTGCAAAACCGGATGGATTTGGCAACAAGCGGTGTTCCGCAATACCGACAGAATTTAGCTCCATCTTTGTTTTCCTTCCCACAGTTACCGCAAGTAACACCTTTTTCCTGTTTTTCACTCGGTTTTACTGCGGCAGGCTGTGCTATTGTTACCGTTTGACTGTTATTCGATTGCTTTGTAGTTGTAGCTTTTACTATGTTTGCACTATTGGTATTGTTTTCTGAAGCCAGCTTCCGAGTATCTGGTTCCGTCAATCGATTAAATGCCGCTTTTAATTCTAAATCTTTACGGTTAAATTCTTTATCTAAATCACCCCGCGTTTTCATACACTCATCTAAAGTTTTTTCAGATTCATCCATCGCATCTTCCGCTCGTCTAAGAATATCCGGATCGCTTACAGTACTTAGCAGAATTTTATGTGATTCAATTGCATGCTGAAGTCTTTCTATGCTTCCTTCATTTAGTCGCTCCTTAATAAGTAGTTTTTCAACTCCACTATTTATCCAGCTTTTTCCAAATTCTGCGAGAATCACATCATTATTCGCTGCCTCTTGCAATCGCGACTCATCAACCTTAAGGATTTTCTTCAAATACAACAGAATATATTCTCTGCCTTCGCTTTTTTCTTCTGACCGTCTTTCTATCTCATGTCCTAGGACTAGCTTTTCCGATGGAACCTCCGTCACACGAAAAACATACTCTTTAACCGCCTGATAATTTCTCAATCGATTAACTATCGCTTCGTAGCATTTAACAATGCTTTTCCACTCTTCACATAACTCAAGTGGTTCTCTTTGAAACCTATTATATGAATTCTGCTTTTTTTCAACCTCCGCTCGATAGTTGTCATCAACAGCATCCATAAGTCTCTTCAAGGTGCGTGCTGCTACTTCATCGCCTCTTCGTCTTGCTTTTTCATACTCCTTAAGTTCATTTTTATAGTCAGACGATGCACGCTCTGCTTTCCATTCCTTTTCACATTCTTTCAGTTCAGCTTCGTATTCTCTTCTGTCATCATCCATGCCTTTTTCGATTTCCTTTAGTGTCTTTTTCTCTTTTTCAGCCAATTCTTGGTAATGTTGAATTTGTGGCTCATATTCAGCACGAATTTTCAAATACCTACATCTTTTAGAACCCGGTACAACTTGCTCCATTCTGGTCGGAGGATGGAAGTTCCCGTATAGGCTTCCTGCACAATGTGAGCAGTCGGGTACTCAGCCCTGATATTGCGAACCTGACGGTCAATGATCTGCTTTGCAGTGGAAATTCTGCAATAACCATAAATGCTCATAGCCTCTTCTTTCCGTATCAAAAATGCCGAACGTCATTTTAGCGTCACCGATTTGCTAAGACAAATCGGCTTCATCACACTATGATTGATACTTTTCTGTACCCACGGCAATTTTAATACTTTTTCCTGCGAGCCTTAGTCATCCCTCATAAACTTCAAAAGATTATCTCCGTTGACGAACGGTTCGCACCGTCCGTCCCCTGCGATGACTTTTGAACTTTATAAGGAACGACACGGCTCGCTCTTATCAACGGTTCAGATACTGATTCATAAACTCTTCCACCGTCACGCAGGGCTTTTGATTTTTCTCTGCTCCTCCAAACGGATCATAGTTCCAGTCCGTCTCTTCATCAATGTACCGCCGTCCGTCATTGGGCAGCTCCAACGGCTCTGCAAGAATAATCGTTCCCCAGTGATTGACCATGATAAATGGTGCAATCTCACAGGGAATCCCCCGGCAGTCATCATCATGCCGCACATCGTAGGCATATAGACCATCCGGGACGGTATCTCTTTTTATGCGGAAGTTAGTGAATAATGCAGGCTTTCCGCAGACAGTGATTTCTTCATAGTGTTCGGTCATCGCATTGCAAGACATATAAATTTCTCCTTTATGCCACATTAAGTCGGGTAGCCTTATAGCAGTCAGCGCACATTCCATCATGGGTGGCTGCAAACTCTGCCGCCTGCATGATGGAACCATCCTTCAGCTTAACCCTCTTAATAGGCTGATTGCAGCGAGCGCAGATGCAGGGCATCGGCGGCTGTTCCTGCTTCGGGGTAGCGGATCTCGGTTTCGGCTGCTTTTGCGGTTCTGCATCCGGCTGCGGTGCAGCATCTTCCGGTAAATCCTCTCCGGCATAGACATAGAGGCCAAGGCCAAACATAGCGAGGTTCTTCACCAAGCACCGCATGATGGCTTTATTCACATCGAACATGGAGGCTGCTTCTACGGTGCGTTCTTCCATGCCGATCTTTTCACGGCGGCGGGTCTGAGGATTGTAGTCCCATTTCGGAGTGGTATAGGTATAAGGCACAGCTTTCATGGCTTTGTTTGCGCCATCCAGTACAGGCAGCCACATTTCGTGCGAAACGCCCTCAATCGCGACAGTGGTGTACACCATGAAGCCGGTTATGGGGTCATAAACATAGGGCAGGCCGTTGAATTTCTTGACCTCATAGCTGGCAGCAGGATACAACTTCTTCACCTCTGCCCAAGCATACGCCCAGCTTACATATTTCAGTTCCGTGTTGCCGGACTTTTTGACTTCCAGATGATCTTTGAAGTCGATAGCAAATAATTTTACGAATGGATTTTCCGTAGCCATAATAAACCTCCAAGAAAAAAGGTGGCAGAGAAGTTGCTCCCTGCCGCCATACAATTATGCCGCATGAATGATGGTGAACCTGCGACTGCTTACATTTTTGCTGTACTGGTTGAAAATATCCGGCTGCTCTTTCCGCAGGCGTTGGGAATCCACACGCTTGCTTTCGGAAGATACCCACGATACCTTATAGCCCGGTGCTGTGCCATAGGCAGCATCCTGCATTTGCAGCTTGACCTGCTGCTCGATGGCCGTTTTCTCCTGTTCCATCTGCTCGATTTGGTCGGAAAGCTCCTGCCGCTTATCCAGAAGTCCATGCAGAGCACTCAGGTCAGCGGTCTTATCCCGGTTATCCACCTCATACATCTGGTTGATCTGCTGGGTGTCACACTCGCAACCGTTAGGTGCAGGGGGAATCTGGGGCACAACATGGTTCGTCCAGAAACGTTCTTCCTCATCAATGAGATCAGAAAGCACTTGCTTATCCGTCACGATTTTGTGGATCACCAGCTCTCTGCCGAAAATCAGAGCCGCCACATACCAGCAGTCGAAACCGCTGACGGCTAAGTAGTGGTCAACCTGCGCCAGATAGTGAGCCGGGATTTTGCCATCTGCCCATTTGTCCGCAGAAAACGGCGAGACTGTCTTGCACTCCAGCCCGGCCTTCTGTCCAACGATCAGGCGGTCAAAGTCTGCCAGAAGCAGCGGATGTTCCTCGCTCTGGTAGATAGCGTTTGCACGGCGCACCTTAAAACCCGTTTCTTCGGAGAACCGCTGCGCCACATAATCCTCCAAATCACGACCCTGCCGCATGGCTTCGTTGTCGATATTTTCAATGGTATCGCTGATTTTATCGTGGTAAACCTGAAATGCCGAACGGTAGGGATTCAGGCCAAGGATAGCTCCGGCATCCGTGCCGGTAATGCCGCATTTGCGGTAACGGAGCCAATCTTCTTTGGGTAAATTCAATGTAGATACAAGCCTTTTCATGCAATGTTCAACCTCTCTTTCATCTGTTCTTCTACAATGGAGAAATCATATTCCACCAAGTCTTTGATAATGGTGGAAAACTCGTCTACCAAGGTACGGTCATCATCCAGCCAGAGGGCATACAGGAAATCCAGAATATTCCGCTGCACCCGGAGATGGTTCCAGAAACGCTCGTCCATCTGCTTTTCGGTGTCCAGCGTAATCAGGGCACTGACGATGGTGCTTTTCATCGTGATCTCGTATGCTGTGGTGCAGGTAGGTTTTGGAAAATTGATTTCGATGCGGTCAAGGAACTCAGAAAATTCCCGGACAGCCCGGTTGCTCACATCATTCATAGTTCACTCCTTTAGGCTGCTGCCAGCACCATCTTGTAAGCCTTGTCGATCATGGGATTGCCCTCTGCGGTGCGCAGGAACAGATTTTCGTTGTAGTTGCGAGTTTTACGGATGGGGTCTGCATGGGTAGCAAAGTCGGAAACAGCGTTCACGAACCGCCAGCCGTTTTTGCCGACCCATTCCAGATCGGGTGCATTATAATAGCGAGCCTTCAAATCTTCCTGCAAGCGCAGGTTGTTCTTCCGCTGACCATCGGTTAAGTCTTCCGTGATGGGGAAGAACTCGTTGATAAACTCCTGCACCTTGCGGTCAGACAGCTTGATGGTGGTCAGCTCATGGATACCTTTGCCCAGCTCCCCCATGTAGCTGTTGGCAAGCTGTAAGGTCTCACGGGCATCCTGCACCCGGAGCAGAACATTTTCGGTATGGCGGGCAGTCCAGATGCGCTTTGCAGTACCCAGAGCCAGATTCAGGGTGTTCTGGCAGACCACACGAACCGGGGTCATAGCGACTTTTACACCAGAACTGCCATCGTGACTGTTAAAGAGCACAAGATATGGGGTTACTTCATCTCCGGCGATGATGTACTTCTCCGGCAGCTTCGCCAGCATCCATACCTTCTTGCCGCCCTGTAAAGAGCCTGCGGTTTCATAGGTGACACCCTCACCAAGCAAGTCATCGGTGAATTGGAATGCTTCTTCGTTCTGCACAATGCGGTAGCGGTCAGACACCACACCCAGAACAGCATCATCGGTGCTGCGGACATTGGCACGATAGCCGGGGATCATAGCACCCGTGCCAGAATAGATATTGCGGCTCTCTACCTGCCAATTCAGACCGGCCAGCTCCAAGGCTTCACGGCTTGCAGGGGCATCCATCACGATACGGCCAAGGCCGTGCCAAGGGGTCTCACGGACAGAGAACATCGTTTCAACATTTGCGGACATAATCTTTACCTCCAAAATTTTTGATTATCTTATTTCTTTTCGATTTGATGAGCCGTCCAGACAATGATTTTCGCAGCACCTTTTCCGACTGCTTTCATCACCTCCACCAATACTTTTTCAAAGATTTCTGCCATTGATTTTTCCTCCGTTTTTCTGTAAAAATCAAAGACCAGTAAGCTGATGTGGTTGCTTACTGGTCTTTCTATCCAAGGGTATAATATATCATTATATCTGCTTCAGATACGCCTAACTTGTACCAAGTGTGTCCGCTGTGTCCGTGTTTTTGCGAATCAGTCTTATGTTTTCGTGTCTTTCAGGTGTTTTATGGGTGGAGATATAAGGATATAATAAAACTTGTTTTGAAAATCTCTGACACAACCGGCACAGCCGACACAGCCTCCTACTTTTGAGTTTTCGACCAGATTCCCACAACCACCGTGAGATCCTGCCATTCATTTTTGCGGATTCCCTGATTTCGGGATGCCTTAAAAGCCTTTGCCTCCTCAAAGGAAATCGAAAAGCGTGCCATCTCTACAAAGCCATCCATCGTATATGCTGCGGCGTTTCTCGCCCGTACCTCTGACATCTGAAAGTCGAGTGCCCAGCGAAATTCTTCATTTGTCAAAGGCGTGATTTGCGCCACACAGCTGTTGATAAGCTCCCGATCAACATCGTTCTTTGATGCCCGCTGCCATTCATCCAGCTTCTGCGAGATCAGATTCATGTCCAGCGCTCCACTGCGTTCATCCTCCTGTTCTACGCTCTCATACTGGGATTGCAGATCTGCGATCTGGTTGTCTAAGCCTTTGCGACGTTCCATAAGTTCCTGTTTGGTGATGATGCCGTCTGCACACAGGTCAATATACTTGTCCAGCCGCTCTCTCTGCTTAGCGATGCTCTTTTCCAGCATTGCCTTTCTGGAAATACGAACCGTCTTTTCCTCTGCCATGCAGCGGCTCAGGATTTTATAGACCTCTTTGACTGTCTTTCCCTTGTCAAATGTGAGATGTTCAAACACCTTTGCCGCCATCAAGTCCAGCTTCCACTCACTGATAGCCTTGATTTGGCAGCTGATGCTCAAATCAAGGCCATGCTCCTGCAAGTAGCTGATGCTCGGCCTGCGTGTACGGCGGTAGCACTGAAATCCATGAATTACAGCACCATCCCGGTTCACACGCCACTTGAACTGAATAAATCCTGCACCACAGCTGCAACGCAATTTTGCCGTCCAGACCGATTTTGGTGTATTTCTCATGTACTTGTGCTTTTTTCCGTTTTCATCGATTACTCGTGCTGATCTCGATGCCAAAATCTGCTGGCATCTCTCCCACATTTCTTCCGAAACCAATGGCTCAAAATCCCCTTTCACATAGATGTAGCTGCTTTCATCCAGATTTTTGATACGCTTCTGCGTCAAGTAGCCGTCACTATGGGATTTATTATAGCAAATGCATCCCTTATATGTTGCATTGTGCAGGACACGACTCACCTTGGAAGCGTCCCACGAAACATGACCTCCCGCATCCAACCGTCCAAGACGATATAACTCTGCGACTATTTTCTGTAGGCCGACTTCACCACTCGAATACATCTGGAAAATCAACCTTACCGTTTCAGCCTGTTCCGGTTCGGGAACATAAGTTCCATTCTCCCTGCGGAATCCCAAGATGTTTCCGTTGCCATACAGAATGTGCCTTTCCCGACTGATTTTCTGCCCTGCCTTCACACGTTCTGAGATTTTGCGGCTTTCATCCTGTGCCATGGAAGACATGAGCGACAGTCGGAGTTCGCCATCATCGGCAGCCGTGTTGATACCGTCATTGATAAAAAGCACATCCACGCCCATAGCCTTCATCTGGCGCGTATAGGACAAAGCATCCACCGTATTTCGTGCAAATCGGCTCACCTCACGGGTAATGATAAGGTCAAATTTACCTTTCTTTGCATCCTCCATCATACGCAAAAACTCTGGCCTCTTCTGTGCTTGTGTTCCGGTGATGCCTTGGTCTACGTAGACCTCCACGATTTCCCAGTCCGAATGCCGGGAACATTCGATTTTATACCACTCCAACTGATTTTCCAGCGCATTGATTTGCGCCTCATGCTCTGTTGAGACACGAGCATATACTGCTACTCGCATGTTTTTACCTCCATTTTCTTGCTTTTTCGGATAAAAAGAAAGGCTCTGGCAGAATCCTCCACCAGAGCCTTTCTCTGTTGTTTACGAAGCCTTTGCAGGCGGTTCTTCCTCCTGCTCACGCTTCATCCGAAGGAAGTTCTGATAAGTGGGCAGGTTGATTACTCCTGCTGCAAAGAGAGCTTCCACCAGACAATAGGCCATCGCCTTTTCGTCAATTTCCAGCATTGTGATACCTCCCTTGGTTATCGCTTATGGTGCTTAGAGTCAGAGGTATAACGTATCATCGAAGAATCAGAAGTTACGGACGGAGCTTGATTCCTTTGAAAGCAGATACCGGATTCTTTCGGGCAATCATATCCTCTCCTGTACACCGGAAACGAGTATGCTCTATCTTCATTTGGGTGAGTTCTTTCGTGAATGCCTTTTGGCTACACGCCCACATATTCTTCTCCTTGCAATAGTCTGAGTAAGCATTATACAGGTCTTCTGTAGCAGTCACTGCTTTCGACTCGCTCTTATCGCAGCTTTCCTGTACAAATTTTCCTACGGTTTTCGCAATAGAGTCTCTCACAATGCACTTTGCGTTGTCCATCTGGGGAATTTCTGGGAAGATGTAATTGAGTTTCACAAGTTTCCGCGCATAGCGCAGGGCTTTTGTAGCAATCGCATCTCGCTCTTTCCAAATTTTGTCTCCCAAATCCGGGTCTTGCTGGTCATCCGGGATTGCATAATTAAAAGGCAGATATATGATACGTTTTAGGAGTGCATCATCTTCTCCGTCGATGATAATCGGATGATTACTAGAAAAGACAAACTTAATGCGCCTTTCCAGCAACGCATCATCACGAAATTTGCGTGGAACATTGATTGAATCGCCTCCTGTAATCTGCTTCAATCGAGAAGCTGCCTCCTCATCAATTTTTGAACTTGGCATATCCATGTCAAAATTGATTACAGCGTTGGCCAACGAAGACATTCCAAATTCATTCTTCATTTGCTTAAGTCTAATACTGCTGATGGATTCTTTGGGGTACAGGCGTCGGATAAAGCTTCCCAAAACGCTCTTGCCGCTATTTCCGATACCCTTCATGAAAATAAAGAACTTTCCCCGTGCAGGGTAGATAAGCAAATACCCGATTGCCATCCAAACTCTCTCCGACAGCAGGGAATCCCCACCTGTGACTCGCTGCAAGTATTCCTCAAATATCTGGCACTTTGCCTGCGGATCATATTTTGCCTTAATACAGGTAAAGGTTATTTGATCCGGGCTGTGTGGATAAAGTTTCCACTCCATAAGGTCAAGGATTCCATTTTCCAAAGGTGCATAAATCGGTTCATCTTCCGGTTCGCTGCACTCAATTTGGGGATCTGTTACGAGGCAATCGTAGAGATCCTTATACCCACGTAGGCTAGATTCATTATTGAGTTCATAGTCCACATTCTGACGATACAACTTGATTAACTGCTTTGAATCCAGCTGTGTGTAGTAATATTCATTGTGGTAATACAGCACACCTCCACAGGAAATGATATGGATATACTTTTTTAGTTCCCTTGTCGTTTCGACAAGGGACTGTTTTTTTGAGGTTTTTATCCCAGCCGATTTTGTCGGTTGGGCATCGGCGTGTTTCCTCATTGTATTTAATGTGTCCTCATTTTTCGGAGATTCTGTAGCTATTGCGCTAGAATCTTCAAACGGATTAGGAGTCCGTTGTTCGCTGTCCGTGCCTGTTGACTTATATCGTTCAGCATCTCGTCTTGCCTTGATTTTGTTGCGCATCGCCTCCTTTGCAGAAAAAGCGGCCTCTTGTTCAACTTGCTCCCCTATTGCGCAAAGTTCGCCAAAGGATAGCTCGGCTCCTGATGCCGGAAGAATTTCTTCAGCATATCCCCTCAAAAAATTATCCTGTGACCAACCCGAATCATTCTCAATTTTTTGAGCGGACTTCTGTAATACCGCTTTTTGCCTGTCATGGAATTTGTCCTTTCCATACATATTACTCATGGTTGGTTTCCTCCGAAGTGGTCTTCTGGAAGTACATCTGCTCGACCAATTTTTCGATGGGATTCTGCGTTTCTCCCAGATTACCAGAGAGCAGATAGTCGATTCTTGTTAATCCCTGAATCTTTCCGTCTCCCTCCCAAAGATAGCCCATTTCCGCTCCCCAAGCATGTACAAACACCTCATAGAAAGCATCCGGTTCAAAATCGTCCGGGCATCCAAGTATAATCGGAGATTGCATTGCTCCGTCTCGGACAAAAATACCGGCAGCTATTTTTCCAGATTTGAATGTTTTTGTGCTGAACAGAAGCGGAAATTTTTCTACTCCATCCTCACATCTCCAATTACAGCTTGACAAAATCCTCCCATTCTGTTTCAAGCTCATTTGGAAACCTCTGAACGGCGAAATATACTCACCTTCCCGAAGAGCAACCTCAGCCTTCCCATTTATCCTGGTAATCCCAATATCTGCATAACAGTCCTTACCCTTAGATGCTTTCTCCTTCCAAGCAAAGAACTCATCCGTAGCTTCTTTCTGAGCTTCGTTGAGTTCCCGATACCACTTGTCATATTCATTCTGTGTCATAGTAAAATACCTCACAAATCAATTATTTTGTGTTTCGAAGTGGCCACTTCGTTCGCAATAGTAGTTTATCATGACCCTATTCTGTCTCCTAGGCCGCTCAAAGCTCTTTTTCGTAAATTTTGGGCGTATTTCATTCATGGTTTATTCATATTTTAAAAATCAAATTATACAAAAATACGTTGAGGCCGAGAAAGTTGGAAACTCCTAACTTTCTCGGCCTCAACGTATTTTAAAATATCTTTACTCTTCTACTTTCTTTCCTTCTTTTCTACACTTTGCCTCATAAAATTTATCAGCACACTTTTCAATCTCTTCATGGCATCTTGATAAACTTTCCAGTATGTCCTGATAAATCGTTTGGTACACCCATTCTGAATGCGGATATTTCATCTCCATGTCAAAAAGTTCATCTCCAAGCCGCCAAATTATCGGCCAGCCCTCAAATTTTTGACTATCTTCTATCTCACTTTTAGGTTCTTCCTTTATGTCTGGATAAAGTTCCTTTATTCTCTTTTCCACAAGTTTTGGACTAATTTCATTTTCCTTTAACGAGTTTAATCCCCGAACTAGAAGTTCCCTATAATAATCTTCCACCGTCTTTGTTTTACCTCTGGATTCACTAATTTTTGTTATCAACTCATTCTTTTTGCCTTCTATCCTTTCAATGCTTTTTGCAAGCGTTTTGCCGTTTATTTTCAAAATCCAATTAAAGAAAACTATATTTTTTAATGTAAGTTGCGTATTTATTCCGATTTTAATTTGGCTTTTGCATTTTGCTTTTCCGCAAAAAATTATATTTAGATGACTTATTACTTTTCTTCTTATTTTTCTTGCTCCATTTACCTCATCTTCATCATTTAATATTTCTCCTTCTTTTCGTGCATCCATTATAGCCTTTACGAATCTCTCTTCTGTAATTTCACTTTTTGTTCCATCAAGGACTATATCCCGTTCTAATGCCCAATATTTCATGCTATATTGCCCAAAACTAATAGTCCCCTTCACCTTTTCTGCATAGTTATAATCATCACGTAGTTGATAATACGGATTACTCATAATTTCTTCAAGTGGATCAATTTTTCTTTTCTTCATACTTTTTCTCCTCTTAAAACTAAAACCCTCCCCGGCAAAACCATTCAGTTTCACCGGGGAGGGTTTATCATACGTTTATCTTCCCATGTTTTGCGCGATTAGTGCATCTTCATGCAACAATCTTACTTTCTGGGATTTTTGATAGCAGCCTGAGCAGCAGCCAGACGGGCGATAGGCACACGGAAGGGAGAGCAGCTGACGTAATCCAGACCAACGTTGTGGCAGAACTCCACGCTCGTGGGGTCGCCGCCGTGCTCGCCGCAGATGCCCAGACCCAGATCGGGGCGGGTCTCACGACCGTCGTGGGCAGCCATCTTGACCAGCTTGCCGACGCCGACCTGATCCAGATGCTGGAACGGATCGCTCTCGTAGATCTTGTTCTCGTAGTATGCGCCCAGGAACTTGGCAGCGTCATCACGGCTGAAGCCGAAGGTCATCTGGGTCAGGTCGTTGGTGCCGAAGCTGAAGAACTCAGCCTCCTTGGCGATCTCGCCGGCAGTCAGGGCTGCGCGGGGGATCTCGATCATGGTACCGACCTGATACTTCATGTCAACGCCGGCAGCAGCGATCAGCTCGTCAGCAACCTTGACGACAACGTCCTTGACGAACTTCAGCTCCTTGACCTCGCCGACCAGCGGGATCATGATGTGCGGAGTGATCACATGACCGGTCTCAGCAGAGACGTTCAGGGCAGCCTTGATCACAGCGCGGGTCTGCATAGCAGCGATCTCGGGGTAGGTAACAGCCAGACGGCAGCCACGGTGACCCATCATGGGGTTGAACTCGTGCAGAGAAGCAACCACGTTCTTCAGGTCTTCGTAGGTCATGCCCATGTCGGCAGCCAGTTCCTTGATGTCCTCGTCCTTGGTGGGCAGGAACTCGTGCAGGGGCGGGTCCAGATAACGGATGGTCATCGGGCGCTCACCCATGATGCGGTACATGGCCTCGAAGTCGCCCTGCTGGAACGGCTCGACCTTGGCCAGAGCAGCCTCGCGCTCTTCCACGGTGCGTGCGCAGATCATCTCGCGGACAGCCTTGATGCGGTCCTCAGCGAAGAACATGTGCTCGGTACGGCACAGGCCGATGCCCTCAGCACCCAGATCCACTGCCTGCTGTGCGTCACGCGGGTTATCAGCGTTGGTCATGACCAGCAGCTGACGTGCTGCGTCTGCCCAGCCCATGAAGCGGTTGAAGTTCTTGTTGCCGGTAGCGGCCACGGTAGCGACCTGCTCGCCGTAGATGTTGCCGGTGGAGCCGTCGATGGAGATCCAGTCGCCCTCGACGAACTTATGGCCGTTGATCTCGAAGGTCTTTGCCTCCTCATCGATCTTGACCTCGTTGTCGTTGCCGCAGCCGGAGACACAGCAGGTGCCCATACCACGGGCAACAACGGCTGCGTGGCTGGTCATACCGCCGCGGACGGTCAGGATGCCCTGAGAGACCTGCATACCCACGATATCCTCGGGGCTGGTCTCCAGACGCACCAGAACGACCTTCTTCATCTTGCCGGACTTGACCATCTCCTCTGCCTCTTCAGCAGTAAAGACGATCTGGCCGCAGGCAGAACCGGGAGAAGCTGCCAGGCCCTTGCCGACGACCTCTGCAGCCTTCAGGGCAGCAGCGTCGAACTGGGGATGCAGCAGGGTATCCAGCTGCTTGGGCTCCACGCGCAGGACAGCCTCCTGCTCGGTGATCATGCCCTCGTCCACCAGATCGCAGGCGATCTGCAGAGCAGCCTGTGCGGTACGCTTGCCGTTACGGGTCTGCAGCATATACAGGTGGCCATCCTCGATGGTGAACTCCATATCCTGCATATCGCGGAAGTAGTTCTCCAGACGGGTAGCGATCTCAACAAACTGATCGTACACCTCAGGCATCTGATCCTTCAGGTGGCTGATGGGAGAAGGAGTGCGCACGCCGGCAACAACGTCCTCGCCCTGTGCATTGATCAGGTACTCGCCCATCAGCTTCTTAGCGCCGGTGGCGGGGTCACGGGTGAAAGCAACGCCGGTGCCGGAACGGTCGCCGGAGTTACCAAAGGCCATCTGCTGCACGTTGACAGCGGTGCCCCACTCGTAGGGGATCTCGTTCATCTTACGGTAGACGTTTGCACGGGGGTTATCCCAGCTGCGGAACACGGCCTTGACAGCCTCGATCAGCTGATCGCGGGGGTCCTGCGGGAAGGGACGGCCTTCGTTCTCCTCGTAGATCTTCTTGAAGGTGCCGACCAGTTCCTTCAGGTCGTCAGCAGTCAGGTCCACGTCGTTCTTGACGCCCTTGGCTTCCTTCATCTTGTCGATCTCGACCTCGAACAGGCTCTTCGGGACCATCATAACGACATCGGCGAACATCTGCACGAAGCGGCGGTAGCAGTCGTATGCAAAGCGGGTGTTGCCGGTCTTTTTAGCCAGACCCTCAACAGCCTCGTCGTTCAGGCCCAGGTTCAGGATGGTGTCCATCATACCGGGCATGGACTGACGTGCGCCGGAACGGACGGAGACCAGCAGGGGGTTGGTGTTGTCGCCGAACTTCTTGCCGGTGATCTTCTCCAAGCCCTTGAGGTGCTCAAAGATGTCAGCAGTGATTTCGTCATTGATCTGACGGCCGTCTGCGTAATACTGGGTGCAGGCATCGGTAGTGATGGTGAAGCCCTGCGGCACCGGCATACCGGCTGCGGTCATCTCGGCCAGACCGGCACCCTTGCCGCCCAGCGTGTTCTTCATGGTGACCTTGTCACCGCCGAAAGCTTCATTGCCTTCGCTGAAGTAGTACAGATACTTTTTGCTCATGCGTTGTTTACCTCCCATTCGTGACCGGCGGCATGGCAGCCGCGGTCTCATCGTTTGCCTTGTCTTGAACGTACGATGAACATTGTTTTGTGAATGCTAAACTATTATACCAGAAAATCCACTCCTTTCCACCATGCAAAATCCCGAATTTGTCTGTTATTTTTTATGCAAATCCCTTGAAATTTGCTAAGTTTTAAGGTAGTATAGAATGGGAGAAAGTTCGAGAGGTTTTTTGTTTATACACGCGATTTCTCGTCCTGTTGGATACAACTTTCTATCCCTGTAACTTTTTCATTTTTATTTTGTCGGAACAAAGCTTTCCGCAGCGGAGATGCTGGGCGGACAGGCAGCAATTTTCCGGTCGCCTTTTCTGTCTCTCTTCCGCCGCGCGCTTTGGTGGGAAGGGAGATTTTTTTCATGCAGAATCCTATTTCTGAACAGGCCCGCGCCGCAGCTTTGGCACAGCTGGATGCCGCCGAGGCTGCCCGCGAGGACATCCTTGTGCAGCACATTGCAAACGGCGTCGTCATCGACAGCCGCACCGTGCAGATCGACCCGGAGGTGGTCATTGCCCCGGGCGCTGTGATCCTTGCGGGCACCATCCTGCGGGGCAAGACGGTCATCGGCGCAGGCTGCGTCATCGGCCCCAACACCCTGATCGAGGACAGCACCGTGGATGAAGGCACCACCGTAAACGCCAGCCAGATCTACGGCAGCCACATCGGCCCCCACAACAACATCGGCCCCTTCACCCATGTGCGAGTGAACACCGTCACCGACTACGGCGTGCATCTGGGCGCCTATGTGGAGACCAAGAACTCCAACTTTGCCCGCGGCAACACCGTGAGCCACCTGACCTACATCGGCGACAGCGATGTGGGCAAGTACTGCAACTTCGGCTGCGGCACCGTCACCTGCAACTACGACGGCAAGGATAAGTTCCGCACCCAGATCGGCGATTACTGCTTCATCGGCTGCAACACCAACCTTGTGGCCCCGGTCAAGGTGGGCGATGGTGCCTACACCGCCGCCGGCAGCACCATCACCAAGGATGTGCCCGCACAGGCATTGGGCATTGCCCGGGAGCGCCAGACCAATCTGGACGGCTGGGCAGAGCCCAAGATGGAAGCCTACATCGCAAAAAAGCAGAAGCTGGAAAACGAGCAGAGCAAGTAAACCTCTGCCGGAAGGGAGCCATGTATGAAGTCTGAAAGCTTTCGCAAGCAGGCGCTGAGCCTTGTCCTTTTCTTCGCGGCTGTTGCCGCCGTGTTCGTCCTGACCCGCCTGCGCAGCGACCCCGCCAAAAAGCAGGCCGAGTTCGTGGTGCAGCAGCTGCTCTCCTGCTCCTCTGCCGTAGAGCAGGCCGTGGATGCCGCCGCGCCCGCCGGCAGTGAACCGGGGCTTGCCGCAGCGGACACCGATGGGCTGTACGCCTTTCTTCAGGCGCAGCTGGGCGATACCATGACAGCCGACTGCCTGAACAAAATCATGGCGAACCGTCTGCCCACCCGCATCACCGCGCTGGCCGGGCAGTCCGGCGACAAGCTGGTGCCCGCCGACCTCACCCTGAAAAAGCGCGCCGGGGCAGAAAACTGCTACGACTTTTCCGCCGCCCTGCTGACCGCTACGGACAGCACCGCCGCCGCGCAGGTGTCCGGCACCATCACCATGGTGAAGGAGGACGGCCGCTGGAAGGCCTCTGCCATCACGCTGAACCTGTAATATAATGTTTTTCTGCCCCTGTGCCCTGCGGCATGGGGGCATTTTTTGCTTATAATGTATATCTTTTTGCGCGCGCGTATGTTATACTTAGATGTTGTATCACACTATTATCAGGAAAAGGTATTATCATATCATGAATGAAAACGATATCTGGCTCATTGCAGGGCTGGGCAACCCCGAAGCAAAGTACGATGGCACCCGCCACAACGCCGGTTTTGCCGCGCTGGACGCGCTGGCCGACAAGTGGAACATCTCTGTGGGCAAAACCAAGTTCCAAGGCCTGTGGGGACAGGGCGAGGTGAATGGCCACAAGGTGGTGCTGCTAAAGCCCCTGACCTACATGAACCTTTCCGGCGATTCCATCGCCCCTATGGCGGGCTTTTTCAAGATCCCTGCCGACCATGTGCTGGTGCTGTGCGATGACATCACCCAAGCCCCCGGCAAGCTGCGCATCCGTCCCTCCGGCTCTGCGGGCGGGCATAACGGCCTGAAAAGCATCATTGCCCGGCTGGGCGGGGAGAATTTCCCCCGCATCCGCATCGGCATCGGCGCAAAGCCCCACCCGGACTACGACCTTGCCGCATGGGTGCTGGGCAAGTTCCCGCCAGAGGACGCCAAGGCCATCGCCGACCGCTACGCCGACCTTGAAGCCGCCGCAAAGCTTATCATGGACGGTAAACTGGGTCTGGCGCAGAGCAAGTATAACGGGTAAAAATCATTCTCCCGCATCCTGACAGGAAAGGAGGTTTTTCCATGTACGAAGCCTTACTCAAGGCCACCCCGGAATATCAGAAGGTCGCCGCAAGCTTTGGCTCGGCAGGGCCGGCGGCGCTGTTCGGTCTGCCGCCCGCAGGCAGGGCGCTGCTGTATGCCGCACTGCAAAAAGACCTTGGCCGGGTGCTCTGCATCGTGACCCCCGGCGAAGCCGAGGCCACCCATTTTGCGGACGACCTCAAGGCGCTGGGGCTTACCGCAGCGGTGTTCCCGCCCCGGGACTTTATGCTGCGCCCGGTGGAGGGTGCAGGCCGCGAGTACGAGTACCGCCGCCTTTCGGTGCTGGGCGCACTGGCGGGCGGACGGCTGCAGGCCGTCTGCGTGCCCGCCGAGGCACTTTTGCAGTACACCGTGCCCCGGGCTGAGTTCATCCAGAATACCCTCACCTTAAAGCCCGGCATGGTGTATAACCGCGAGGCACTGGTGGCGCGGCTGTTTGCCGCCGGGTATGTGCGCCGCAGTCAGGTGGACGGCCCGGGACAGTTCAGCGTGCGCGGCGATATCGTGGATATCTACGCGCCGGATATGCGTCAGCCCGCCCGCGTGGAATACTGGGACGACGAGATCGACTCCATGTCCTCCTTTGACCTGCTGACCCAGCGGCGGGACGGTGCACTGGAAAAAATATACCTCTCCCCTGCCCGCGAGGTGCTGTTCGGCAGCACCGCCGAGACTGCCGAGGCGCTGCGCAGCGCCATCAAAAAGGCGCGCGGCAAGCACCGCACCGCGCTGGAAAAGGCCACCGAAGCCGATCTTTCCCAGCTGGATTCCGGCCTGATGCCGGAGGCCATGGATAAATATTACGGCATCCGCTACCCCGCCCCCGCCACACTGCTGGACCATCTGGACGCGCCGCTGTTCATTCTGGATGAAGTTGGCGGCATCCGGGATGCCCAAAAGGCCACTGAGTTCCGCCGCAGCGAGGAGCTGACCGGACTGCTGGAAGAGGGCGTGCTCTGCCCCGGGCTGGATGTGCTGTACCAGACCATGGACGATCTTGTCATTGCCGCCCAGAGCAGCAGTACCCTGCTGTGCGAGAACTTTCTGCGCGGGATGAACGAGTTCAAGCTGAAAGACCTCATCAACGCCGAGGCCTTTGCCGCCCCCAACTGGAACGGCGACCTTGCCTCCCTGCGGGAGGACTTAGACCCGCTCATCGCCCAAGGCTACGCCGTCACTCTGTTTGCCGGTACGCCCAAGGGCGCAGCCGCTTTGACCCGCGACCTTGCCGACAAGGGCTATGCCGTGAGCATGAGCCGGGATGTGCGCCCCGCCAAGGGTATTTTACAGGTACTGCCCGGGCATCTGACTGCCGGGTGCACCTTCCCCTTTGCCCACGCAGCGGTGCTTTCCAGCCGCCGTCACGGGCTGGACGAGGAAGCCGCCGCCGAAGCCAAAAAGCGCAAGAAGAACAAAAACGCCCTGTCCAGTCTTTCAGACATCAAGCCCGGGGACTATGTGGTGCACCAGAGCCACGGCATCGGGATGTACGCCGGTATCCAGCGGCTGGAGGTGCAGGGCGCTACCAAGGACTACCTCAAGGTGCAGTATTCCGGCTCGGATGTGCTGTATGTGCCGGTGACCCAGCTGGATCTGCTCAGCCGCTACACCGCCCCCGGCGATGAGGAAAAGGTAAAGCTGGCAAAGCTGGGCGGCACCGAGTGGCAGCGCACCCGCGCCAAGGTGAAAAAGGCCACCGAGGAGATGGCGCAGGAGTTGATTGAGCTTTACGCCCGCCGCCGTCAGGCCACAGGCTATGCCTTCCCGCCGGACGGCGACTGGCAGCGGGACTTTGAGACCCGCTTTGACTACGACGAAACGGACGACCAGCTGCACGCCACCGCCGAGATCAAGCAGGACATGGAAAAGGGTTACCCCATGGATCGTCTGCTCTGCGGCGATGTGGGCGTGGGCAAGACCGAAGTGGCGCTGCGCGCCGCCTTCAAGTGCATCATGGGCGGCAAGCAATGCGCCCTGCTGGCACCCACCACCCTGCTGGCGTGGCAGCACTACAACACCCTGCTCTCCCGCATGGAGGCCTTCCCGGTAAAGATCGGGATGCTGTCCCGCTTCCGCACCGCCAAGCAGCAGAAGGAGACGTTGCGCGGCTTACAGGCCGGCAGCGTGGATATCGTGGTGGGCACACACCGGCTGCTGTCCAAAGATGTGAAGTTCCACGACCTCGGCCTTGTCATCATTGATGAGGAACAGCGCTTTGGCGTGAAGCACAAGGAAAAGCTGAAGGAAAACTTCATCGGGGTGGATATGCTCACCCTGTCGGCCACCCCCATCCCCCGCACATTGAACATGGCCATGAGCGGCATCCGGGATCTTTCCACCATTGAGCAGCCGCCCATCGAGCGGCAGCCGGTGGAGACCTTTGTGCTGGAATACAACGATGTTATCCTTGCCGAAGCCATGAAGAAGGAGCTTGCCCGGGGCGGGCAGGTGTACTACCTGCACAACCGGGTGGACAACATTGAAGCCTGCGCCGCCCATGTCAGCCAGATGGTGCCGGGTGCGCGGGTGGGCATCGCCCACGGCAAGATGACCGAGGAAGAGCTGAACCCCGTATGGCAGCACCTGCTGAACGGCGAGATCGACATTCTGGTCTGCACCACCCTCATTGAGACCGGCATCGATGTGCGCAACTGCAACACCCTCATCATTGAGGACGCCGACCGCATGGGTCTGGCGCAGCTGTACCAGATCCGTGGGCGGGTGGGGCGCTCCGGCCGCAAGGCCTACGCCTACTTCACCTTCCGCCGGGACAAGACCCTGACCGATATCGCCCAGAAGCGACTTTCTGCCATCCGGGAGTTCACCGCTTTTGGCTCCGGCTTCCGCATCGCCATGCGAGATCTGCAGATCCGCGGCGCGGGCAGTCTGCTGGGGCACAGCCAGCACGGCCACATGGAAGCCGTGGGCTACGACCTCTACGTTAAAATGCTGGGACAGGCCATTGCCCGGGCGCGGGGCGAGCCCGTCCAGCGGGACAAGAGCGATTGTCTTGTGGACCTGCGGGTGGACGCCTTCATCCCGGAAAAGTATATCCCGGACGGCGCGGGCCGCATCGAGGCCTACAAGCGCATTGCCGCCATCCAGACCCCGGAGGACGCCGCCGATGTGCTGGACGAGCTCATCGACCGCTACGGCGACCCGCCGCCCTCGGTGAGCGATCTGGTCAACGTTTCCCTTGTCCGCGTACAGGCCGCTGCCGTGGGCGTGTACGAAGTGACCCAGAAGAAGGATACCCTAATCCTGAATCTGGAAACGCTGGACCTTGCCATGATACGCGGCCTGCTGCAAGCTTTCAATGGCCGTGTCACCGCCGGGGCGGGTACAAAGCCCTATCTCTCGGTGGTATTACAGCCGGACGAAAAGCCGCTGGAACTGCTGCAAAACATCCTGAAAGCTATGGCAGATATCCTGACTGGCACCGAACGCGAAAAAGCTCCCCAAACAGGGGGAGCTGACACGCGCAAACGTGACTGAGAGGGTTTTATAAAAACAATAAGGAGCAAAACGCATGAAAAAGAAACTGCTTGCGCTGGTATGCGCACTTGCACTGACCGTCAGCCTTGTGGGCTGTGCACTCTCCACCCCGGACACCGTGGGCAAGATCGGTGATTTTGAGGTGACCAGCGGCCTGTACCTGCTGGCGCAGTACGATGCCTACCAGCAGGCTGCACAGCTGGCGGACTCTGAGCAGGACACCAGCAAGGTGAATTCCTTCCTCAAGGCCACCATCACCACCGATGCCGACACCGGCGAGACCGCCGTGGTAAAGGACTATGTGGCGCAAAAGACCCTTGAGACTTTGCAGACCCTTGCCGCTGTGGATGCCCGCTTTACTGAACTGGGCGGTGAGCTGACCGAGGAGCAGAAGTCTGCCGCCGACAGCTACGCCCAGCAGCTGATGGATAACTACGGCGATGCCTACACTGCCAACGGCATCGGGCTGGAGACCTTGAAGCTGTTCCAGCAGCTGCAGTACAAGCAGGTCCTGCTGCTGGATCTTGTCTACGGCAAGGACGGCGAGACCCCTGTGGAGGACGGCGAGCTGACCGAGCATCTGGACAGCACCATGTACGAGATCGGCTTTATCACCGTGCCCCTGTACAACACCAGCACCTTCGCCTTTGCCAGCGATGACCAGAAGGCCGAGATGCTCTCCCTTGCCCAGAAGGCTGTGGACAGCTACAACGCCGCCGCCCCGGAGGACGCCTCCAGCCAGATGGCCGCCTTTAACAGCATCGCAAGCAGCGCACTGACCGATATTTGCGCCGTGCTGGATGCAGAGGTTCCCTCCACCAGCACCCTGCAGACCGACCTGCTGAGCGAAAGCGACCTGACCGACGCCTTTACGCAGGAGGGTGCCGCCGATACCCTGCGCGGCCTTGCCTACGGACAGGCAGCCGCCATCCAGTACACCGGCTACGCCATGATGCTGGCCGTCCGTCTGGATCCGCTGGGCGTTTCCACGCTGGATGCTCTGCGCAGCCAGATTTTGAGCGACATGAAGGGCGAGGAGCTGAACGATGCCCTTGCCGCCTACGGTGCCCAGCTGGACAGCACCCTGAGCAGCTCTGCCATGAGCAAGCTGCCCGCCGCCAAGATCGTGAACGCCAACAGCGCCAACAGCTAATGGCTTTGTAAAAACAACACGCCCGGGTTTTCCACACCCTTTCTGCGGAAGGTGGAAAACCCGGGCGTTGTTTTTATTTTATTACCCTTGCAAACTCTGCGGCAAGGGCGGCGTTCACCGAACGGACGGCGTTGGCGTCCGGCTTGATGGCGGTGCGGTCGTAGGTGAACAGACCGTTCACCTCGTCCTCCACGTCGGTCAGCTGGGTGTACACCAGCGCCGAAAGCCCCTTTTGCAGCTGCGGCAGCACTGCGCCCAGCTGCAATTTTTTGTAGCGGGCGGTCAGTTCCTCCCGGCTTTTGGCTGTGCCGTAGCCGTAGGTCTTGCGGGGCGGCTCGTGCCCCGGCATGGGCCATGCAATGCCGCCGTACTCGCTCAGCGCCACGGTGCGGGTCTGCGGGCGCACCCGCAGGGGGTAGAAGTAGTTGTGCAGGGAGTATACATCCCCGCCGCCCTGATCGTACCAGCCGCTGGCTTCGTCCACAAGACGGGTATCGTCCAGCGTGCGGATGGTCTGCACTGCCCCGGCGGCATCGTACTGTCCCCAGCCCTCGTTGAAGGGCACCCAGCAGCCCACGCAGGGGTGGCAGCGCAGCGCCTGTACCGTATCTTCCAGCTCCCGGCGGTATTCTTCCCGGCTTGCCTCGCTGCCCCGGCTCAGCAGCCCCCACAGCGCCGCCTTGTCCGGCAGGCGGCGCATAAGCGGCTGCAAAACATTGGTCAGGTAGGTGACGAACCACAGGTTATACTTACTGCCGCCGTTGACCATATCCTGCCAGACTACAAGACCCAGCCTGTCGCAGTGGTAGTACCAGCGCTGCGGCTCGATCTTTGCGTGCTTGCGCAGCAGGTTGTAGCCCAGCGCCTTTACCTCGCTCAGCTCCCGCTCCACCGCCGCATCCGAGGGCGGGGTGTACAGTCCCTCCGGCCAGTAGCCCTGATCCAGCAGGCCGTTGAGCAGAATGGGCTTATCGTTCAGACAGAAGCGCAGCACGCCCCTTGCGTCCGGTGCGCAGCTCCACTTGCGCAGGGCAAAGTAGCTGTGCACAGTGTCGAACTGTTCTTTCTCTCCCTGCGTAGTGCCCACGGTCAGGTCGTACAAAAAGGGCGTGTCCGGGCTCCACGGGAAGAAATACTCCTTCGCAATATGCAGCGTCACCTCACCGTCTTGGCCGGCCTCATCACCGCCCCAGTCCTCGGCAATGGTCACGCCCCCGGCGCGCACCACCGCCCACAGGTTCACCGCACCGCCGGGCGCAGAGGTATGCACTTTCACGGTCACGGTGCGGGCATCATAGTCCGGCGTAACGGTGAGAGACTGGATGTAATTTTCCGGCACGCGCTCCAGCCAGACCGTCTGCCAGATGCCGCTCTGGGCGGGGTAGAACATCCCGCCGGGCTGCAAAGTCTGCTTACCCCGCGCCTGTGTACCGTGGCCGGTGGGGTCCTGCACCGCCACCCACAGGCTGTTGCGGCCGGTGCCGTTGAGCTGCGCGGTGATATCCAGCGTAAAGGGCCAGTAGCCGCCCCGGTGGCCGCCCACCAGATGGCCGTTCACCTGCACGGCGCAGGCGTAGTCCACTGCGCCGAAATGCAGCAGCACCCGTCCGCCCATCCCGGCGGGCGGCGCAAAATATCGGTGGTAGTGCAGCCACTGCCCGGGCTGTAATGTGCGCCCCACCCCGGAGGCGCGGCACTCCGGCGCGTAGGGCACTAAGATCTCGCCATCCCAGCCCGCCGGGCGCTGCGCCGAGGCAGTGATGGCGTACTGCCACAGGCCGTTCAGGTTCTCGTAGCTGTCCCGGCGCATAGCCGGGCGGGGATATTCCGTCAGAGGGTGCATACACTCACCAGCCTTTTTCTCGTTTGCTCCATTCTAGCACAGCCCGGGGCATTTGTATACCGTGGAGCGGACGATTTTGAATGGCCGCCGCGTGTGCTTTGGCCATCTTCAGCGGAAAATTATTTTTATATTTGCAATTCTGGAAAATCTGCGGATTTTCCAGAATTGCTTCTTCATGGGAGTAAAAAAGAGCCGCCGCACGGCGGCATGGCTGTGCGGCGGCTTTGTGAGAAGGTGGGAAATTGTTTAGTTCTCGGCCAGATTACCGGTATAAAGCTGGTAATACTTGCCCTTTTTGGCGATCAGCTCGTCGTGGCTGCCGCGCTCGATGATGCGGCCCTGTTCCAGCACCACGATGCAGTCTGCATTGCGGACGGTGGACAGGCGGTGGGCGATGACAAAGCTGGTGCGGCCGTACATCAGGCCGTCCATGCCGCGCTGCACCAGTGCCTCGGTGCGGGTATCAATGGAGGAGGTCGCCTCGTCCAGAATCAGCACCGGGGGATCTGCCACGGCTGCGCGGGCAATGGCAAGCAGCTGGCGCTGTCCCTGCGAGAGGTTGGCGCCATCGCCGGTCAGCATGGTATTGTAGCCCTCCGGCAGGCGCTTGATAAAGCCATCTGCGTTGGCCAGACGGGCGGCGGCGATGCACTCTTCATCGGTGGCCTCCAGCCGTCCGTAGCGGATGTTCTCCATCACCGTTCCGGTGAACAGGTGGGTGTCCTGCAGCACGATGCCCAGCGAGCGGCGCAGATCGGCCTTTTTGATCTTATGAATGTTGATGCCGTCATAGCGGATCTTGCCATCCTGAATATCGTAGAAGCGGTTGATCAGGTTGGTAATGGTAGTCTTGCCTGCACCGGTGGAGCCAACAAAGGCGATCTTCTGTCCCGGACGGCCATACAGGTTGATGTCATGCAGCACCGTTTTTTCCGGCACATAGCCAAAGTCCACATCCGTAAAGGTAATATCGCCCGCCAGCTTGTGGTAGGTGGTAGTGCCGTCGTGGTGGGGGTGCTTCCACGCCCACAGACCGGTGCGCTCGGCAGTTTCCACCAGCTGGTCGTTGCGGTCGTACTTGGCGTTTACCAGCGTCACATAGCCCTCGTCGGTCTCGCTGGGCTCGTCCATCATCTTGAAGATGCGCTCCGCACCAGCCAGTGCCATGATGACGCTGTTGGCCTGCATGGACACCTGACTGATGGGCATATTGAAGCCCTTGTTCAGGCTGAGGAAGGCCACCACGGTGCCAAGTGTCATGCCTCCGACACCGCCCACGGCCATGGCTGCACCAACCAGCGCGCAGATGGCGTAGCTGATGTTGCCCAGCTGGGCGTTGACCGGCATCATGATGTTGGAGAAGGCATTGGCCTGCTTGGCGCTTTCCTTCAGCTGGTCGTTCAACTCACGGAAGCCGGCAAGGGTCTGCTGTTCGTGGGTGAACACCTTGACCACCTTCTGGCCTTCCATCATCTCCTCGATGTAGCCGTTCACCTTGCCCAGATCCCGCTGCTGCTGGATGAAGTACTTGGAGGAGCTTTTTGCGATCTGCTTGGAACAGAACAGCATCAGCGCCACCATGAGCATGGTAACGATGGTCAGCTGCCAGCTGAGCATGCACATACTGAAGAACACCGATACGATGGTGATGACGCTGGACACCAGCTGCGGGATGCTCTGGCTGAGCATCTGGCGCAGGGTATCCACATCGTTGGTGTACACGGACATGATATCGCCGTGGGGATGGGTGTCAAAATACCGGATGGGCAGGCTTTCCATGTGGGTGAACAGCTTGGTGCGCAGATTGCGCAGCGTGCCCTGCGTTACGTTGACCATGATGCGGGCGTTGGCCCATGCGGCCAGAATGCCCACGAAGTAGATACAGCACATCCGCACCAATGCACCGGCCAGTGGTGCAAAGCTGGGGTTCTGCTGGCGGGTCATGGGCACGATGTAATCGTCCATCAAGGTCTGTAAGAACAGGCTGGCCTGCACATTGGCCAGCGCGCTGACCACGATGCAGACAAGCACAAGGATGCAGTGAGGCAGATAGTTGCGGAACACCTCATCCATGATGCGCTTCAGCAGCTTGCCCGGGTTTTCCACCTTGGGGCGCGGCCCCCGTGCGCCCCGCGGGCCGGGGCCATGTACTTCTTTTACTGCCATTACTGCGCACCTCCCTGCTTGTCAAAATCGCCGCCGCCCTGCGTCTGGCTGTTGTAGACCTCCTGATAGATGGCGTTGGTCGCCAGCAGCTCTGCGTGGGTGCCCAGACCGTTGATCTGGCCGTTCTCCAGCACCAGAATGCGGTCTGCATCCTGCACCGAGGAAATGCGCTGTGCAATGATGATCTTGGTCGTGCCGGGGATCTCCTCCCGGAAGGCCTTGCGGATCTTGGCATCGGTCGCGGTATCCACGGCGCTGGTGGAGTCGTCCAAAATCAGCACTTTGGGCTTGCGCAGCAGGGCGCGGGCGATAGTCAGGCGCTGCTTCTGGCCGCCGGACACGTTGGAGCCGCCCTGCTCGATCCATGTATTGTACTTATCCGGGAAGCGCTGGATGAATTCATCCGCGCAGGCCAGCTTTGCCATGCGGATGCACTCTTCCTCGGTGGCGTTGGCATCGCCCCAGCGCAGGTTATCCAGAATAGTACCGCTGAACAGCACGTTCTTCTGCAGCACCATGGAGACCTCGCGGCGCAGCACGTCAAGGTTATAATCCCGCACGTCCACACCGCCCACCCGCACGGTGCCGCTCTCGGCATCGTACAGGCGGGGGATCAGCTGCACCAGACTGGACTTTGCGCTGCCGGTGCCGCCGATGATGCCCAGCGTCTCGCCGGGCTGGATGGTAAAGCTGATATCGTTCAGCACCGGCTGGCCGCTGCCGTGCTTATACTTGAAGGTAACGTGGTCGAACTGGATGCTGCCGTCTGCCACCTGCTGCACCGGCTGCTTTGCCGGGGACAGGTCGGTGTGCTCGTCCAGCACCTCCACGATACGCTTGGCAGAGGCGGCGGACATAGCGATCATGACAAAGGCCGTGCTCAGCATCATCAGTGCCATAAGGATGTTCATGATATAGCCGAACAGGGCGTTCAGCTGGCCGGTGGTAATGGCACCGTGCAGCACATATTTTGCGCCGAACCAGCTCAGCGCGATGTTGCAGCCGTACACCGCCACCAGCATGGCGGGGTTATTGAAGCTCAGGCGGCTTTCGGCGTTGACGAACTGCTTGTACAGGCTCTCGCAGGCGGCAGTGTATTTTTCGTTTTCAAAGCCCTCGCGCACGAAGCTTTTGACCACGCGGATGGCAGAGACATTCTCCTGCACCGAGGCGTTGAGGTTATCGTAGTTCTTGAACACACGGTCAAAGATGTGGAAGGTAGGGATCATGATGGCAGCCAGCACCGCCACCAGAAAGGCCACTGCCACCACGAACACCAGCGACAGCGGGCCGCCGATGACCACAGCCATGAACATGGCAAACACCAGATGCACCGGGGCGCGCACGCACATGCGCAGGATCATCTGGAAGGCGTTCTGCACGTTGGTCACGTCGGTGGTCATGCGGGTAACAAGACCTGCCGTGGAGAATTTGTCGATGTTGGAAAAAGAATAATGCTGGATATTTTCATACATGGCATCGCGCAGATTTCCGGCAAAGCCGGTGGATGCCTCGGCGGCGTACTTGCCCGCCAGCACGCCCAGCACCAGCGCAATGGCTGCCACCAGAAAGGTAAGCAGGCCGTAGCGGATGATGGCGTTCATATCGCCCTTTTCAATGCCCTGGTCGATGATAAAGGCCATGATGGTGGGCAGCAGCACATCCATAATGGCTTCCAGCGCAGCAAAGAGCGGTGTCTTGATCGAGGCGGCTTTATACTCGCCCAGATGCGACACAAGCTTTTTGATCATCTGAGTTCCCTCCTGTTGAATTTATTTGTTTGGTACAAAACAATTTTATACATAACAATTTAAATGTCAATAGCTTTCGAAAAATGTTCATAATTGCTAATTTAACAAGACCTTTTTCGGCGCTTTGACGGAAAAGGTGGTTATTTCAGTGCTTCCCGCAGCTTGTTCAGCAGCCGCAGCAGTTCTGCGTTCTCCTCCTCGGTCAGCAGTCCGGCCACATAGTCGTCGGTCTGGTGGAAGGACAGCAGGGTCTTTTCGTGCCGTTGGATGCCCTCCTCGGTCAGCACCAGCTGCTTGAGCCGGGCGTCCTGCGGCACGCTCAGCCGCTGGATGTAGCCCTTGCGCTCCATCAGCTGCAAAATGTTCGTCACCGTGGAGCGGGTGATGGAAAACTCCCGCTCGATGTCCCGCTGGAACACCGGCTCGTCCCGGTGGCGGTAGAGATACTCGATGATCCACCCGTGCATGGGGGTGGTCTGCTCTACCCCGTTGGCGCGGGAAAACTGGTTCAGCCTGCGGAAGATCAGGTTATCCACCCGGTGCAGCTGGGCGGGGATGACCTGCGGCCCTTCCCACGGCGGGTCCAGCTTGCAGGGCTCTTCAATAGGGTGCTGTGTACACATAATGTTTTTCCTCTGTTCAAATTGTTCGATGTAAAACTGTTTGATACGATACATATATTACTCATCTCCCCGCCCCTTGTCAAGAGGGCGGGGCGCAAAAAAGGCCGCTGCGGAAAATTTTCCGCAGCAGCCTTGATTTTTATGGATACGGGATACGCTTACAGCTTTTTGCCGGTCAGCAGCTCATAGGCCTCCAGATACTTGGCAATGGTCTTGTCAATGACATCCTGCGGCAGGTCGTAGTTGCTGTCGGGGTTGGCCTTCAGCCAGTCGCGGACGAACTGCTTGTCGAAGGAGGGCTGGCTGTGACCCGGCTCGTAGCCCTCCAGCGGCCAGAAGCGGGAGGAGTCCGGGGTCAGCATCTCATCGCCCAGCACCACGTTGCCGTCCTCGTCCAGACCAAACTCGAACTTGGTATCGGCAATGATGATGCCGCGGGACAGTGCATACTCGGCGCACTTCTTGTACAGGGCAATGGTGTAGTCGCGCAGCTTAGTGGCGTACTCCAGACCGTGACCGGGGAACTGCTTCTCCAGCACGTCAATGCTCTGCTCGTAGGAGATGTTCTCGTCGTGGTCGCCGATCTCTGCCTTGGTGGAGGGGGTGTAGATGGGCTCGGGCAGCTTATCGGACTCCTGCAGGCCCTCGGGCAGCTGGATGCCGCACACCTTGCCGGTCTTTTGGTAGCTTGCCCAGCCGCTGCCGGTAATGTAGCCGCGCACAATGCACTCGATGGGCAGCATGGTCAGCTTGCGGCACATCATGCTGTTGCCGGTGAACTGGGGCTGGCGGAAGAACTCCGGCATATCCTGCACATCCACGCTCAGCATGTGGTTGGGCAGCAGATCGCGGGTGTAATCAAACCAGAACTTGCTCATCTGGGTGAGCACGGTGCCCTTTTTGGTGACCTTGTTTTTCAGGATGACGTCAAACGCAGAAATGCGGTCGGTGGCAACCATGATCAGGCTGTCGCCATTGTCGTAGATCTCGCGGACTTTGCCTTCTTTGATGGGTTTGAACTCAGTCATAATCAAACACTCCATTTTTTCCATGTTCTCAGCAGCGCAGCAGCGCAGCGCAGTTCTTACCCTACTATTCTACCATACTGCCGCGCGGTTTAAAAGGAACAGAATAAAAGAAAAACAGGCAAGTTTTGTGTTTTTATCGTGAAAAGTGCGCAAAAAACAGCAGGAAATTTCAGCGTTTTGACGACAAAAGTCGTACTTTATCCCCAAATGCACGCACCTTTGCAAAATGCAGTCATGGACAAGCGCCGCCGGTTGCGGTATCATAGTAGTATGCGTATATCTGCGCTCCGCAGGGGCGCAAAAGTAAACAAGGAGGTAAAGAGTATGGGCAAATTTCCCAAGGGCTTTTTGTGGGGCGGCGCTACCGCCGCCAACCAGTGCGAGGGTGCATGGCAGGCAGACGGCAAGGGTCTGGCTACGGTGGATGTGACCCCCTTCGGCCCGGACCGTTTCCCGGTGGCAACGGGCTATATGGAAATGCTGGATTGCGATGACGCACATTTCTACCCCAGCCACGAGGCCATTGACCTGTATCACCATTATAAAGAGGATATCGCCCTGTTTGCAGAGATGGGCTTCAAGTGCTTCCGGCTGTCCATTGCATGGACCCGCATCCTGCCCAACGGCGATGACGCTCAGCCCAACGAGGCAGGACTGGCTTTCTACGACAGCATTTTTGACGAGTGCCATAAGTACGGCATCGAGCCGCTGGTCACCATTTGCCACTTTGACACTCCCATTGCCCTCATCAAAAAATACGGCGGCTGGAAAGACCGCCGCATGGTGGACGCCTATGTCCACTACTGCGAGGTGCTGTTCGACCGCTTCAAGGGCAAGGTGAAGTACTGGCTCACCTTTAATGAAATCAACATGCTGCTGCACCTGTCCTTTACCGGCGCCGGGCTGGTATTCCACCCCGGCGAGAATGTGGAGCAGGTCAAGTATCAGGCTGCCCATCACGAGCTGGTGGCCAGCGCAAAGGCGGTAAAGCTGGCGCACGAAAAAATGCCGGACGCCATGGTGGGCTGTATGCTGGCGGCGGGTCAGTTCTACCCCCGCACCTGCGCTCCGGAGGATGTGCGGGCGGCGCAGGAGGCCGACCGGGACAACTACTTCTTTACCGACGTACAGGTGCGCGGCGCTTACCCCGTGTGGGCTAAAAAGCGGATGGAGCGCGCCGGGGTGCAGCTGCACACACAACCCGAGGACGACCGCACGCTGCGGGAGGGCACAGTGGATTTTGTGTCCTTCAGCTACTATTCCAGCCGCTGCATCACGGTGGATAAGGAGTTGATGGCGGCAGAGAATGCGGAAGGCAACGCCGTGTCGGCATCGGTGAAGAACCCCTACCTGAAAGCCAGCGAGTGGGGCTGGGCCATCGATCCGGTGGGTCTGCGGGTGACCCTGAACACCATCTACGACCGGTACGAAAAGCCCATGTTCATCGTGGAGAACGGTCTGGGTGCGGTGGATACCGTAGAGCCGGACGGCTCCATCCACGACAGCTACCGCATCGACTACCTGCGGGCACACATCGAGGAGATGGAAAAGGCCATCAACGAGGATGGTCTGCCGCTGATGGGCTACACCACATGGGGTCCTATCGACCTTGTGAGTGCCTCCACCGGCGAGATGAAAAAGCGGTACGGCTTTATCTATGTGGACAAGGACAACGACGGCAACGGCACCCTTGCCCGCAGCCGGAAGGACAGTTTTTACTGGTATAAAAAGGTCATTGCCTCGGACGGCGAGGACCTGACCTGAGCAAGCGCCCCGGCACTGTTTGCGGTATGGCAGCGCCGGGGCGTAAACGTGTGAGGACGAACTGATAACGGAGAAAATTTATGACACCACAGATCATTGCACACCGCGGTGCTTCCTATCTTGCACCGGAAAATACCCTGACAGCCTTTAAAAAAGCCATGGAGCTGGGCGCGGACGGCGTAGAGATGGACGTACAGCAGACCATTGACGCCGGGCTTGTGATCCACCACGACTATATGATCGATCTGCACACGGATATTTCCGGCAAGATCTACGATATGACCATGGGCGATTTAAAGGAACTGGATTTTGGCAGCTGGAAGGACGCCATCTTTCAGGACGAGAAGATCGCCACCCTGCAGGAGGCCATGGAACTGTGCAGGCAGATGCCGGGATGCACCGTGCATCTGGAACTGAAATCCACCATGGACAACGACCCGGACTTTGTGCCCCGGGTGCTGGAAGTGCTGCAGCAGACCGAGATGGTAGAACAGGTGATCCTTGTTTCCTTCAACCACGCGCTGCTGCGGCAGGCAAAGCAGCTGATGCCCGAACTGCGGGTGGGTGCACTGGTATACGGCGAGCTGGAAAGCATGCTGCTGCCGCCGCCCATCATCTGGAAGGATCTGGGACTGACCAACGGCATGGAGGACATGGATGCCATGGACGCTGCCCTGCCGGAGAGCGCAGCCGACGAGGAAAACTGCAGCTGGATGACCCGCTGGATGACCGATAAGGTAAGTATGCTGCGGGCAAACTTTCCCGGCGAGAGCCTGAACGAGATCTACAAAAACCTGATGGCGCAACGGGATCTGCCCACCTATATCCGCAGTCTGGACTTTGTGCCGGAGTGGGTCAGCTGCGAGTACCACACCGCCTACAAAAACGCCGGTTTCATTGACAAACTGCACGAGATGGGCATCAAGGTGTCTTTGTGGACGGTGGACACGGAAGATTCCGTCCGCAGCCTGCTGCGCACCAGCGCCGATGCCTACATCACCAACCGCCCCGACCGCGTGCGGGAGTGGATGGAAAAGGAACAGGCAGCGACCGCCCCGACAGAGTCTGCCCCCGCTGCTGCGGCAGACACCGGGACAGCTGCCGCAGAGTAAACCGACCGGAACAGACACAAAAAAAGAGATAGGCTTTCCCGAAAGGGATCGCCTATCTCTTTTTACATTCATTTTATTCCGCTGCGTCGGTCAGCACAAAGGTCAGCTCTGCGGTGACGGCGCACTTGCCGTCCACCCATGCCGAGGCCTTGCCTACGCCCACAGCGCCGTGCTGCTGTACCAGCTCGCAGTGGAGGGTGAGCACGTCCCCGGGGGTGACCTGCTTGCGGAAGCGGGCACTCTTGATGCCGCCGAACAGCGCCAGCTTGCCCTTATTTTCCGGCAGGCTCAGCGCCGCCACAGCGCCGGTCTGTGCCAGCGCCTCCAGCAGCAGTACGCCGGGCATGACCGGCTGTGCCGGGAAGTGGCCGTTGAAGAATTCCTCGTTGCGGGTGACGCACTTGCGGCCGATGGCCCACTGCCCCGGCTCGTAGTCCAGAACGCGGTCCACGAGGGCAAAGGGGTAGCGGTGGGGCAGAATTTCTGCAATCTGCACGCTGCTCAGGGTGTTGGCGTTTTCACGCACGGTACGGGGTTCTGCCATGGGTCAGCCCTCCCATCTGCGCAGGGCGATGCAGGCGTTGTGGCCGCCAAAGCCCAAGCTGTTGCTCAGCGCGTACTGCATCTCCTGCTGCCGCCCGGTGTTGGGCACATAGTCCAGATCGCACTCCGGGTCGGGCTGGGCGTAGTGAATGGTGGGCGGGGCGAACTGGTCCCGCAGCGCCAGCGCGGTGAACACGGCCTCAATGCCGCCCGCGCCGCCCAGCAGATGGCCGGTCATGCTCTTGGTGCTGACCACGGTCATCTCCTTGGCGTGTGCGCCAAACACGGCGTGGATGGCGGCAGTCTCGCAGGCATCGTTCATGTGGGTGCCGGTGCCATGGGCGTTGATGTGGTCCACCTGCTCCGGTGCGATGTCGGCATCGACCAGGGTCAGCTTCATGCAGTCGATGGCACCTGCGCCGCCGGGTGCGGGCGCGGTAAAGTGGTAGGCGTCGCAGTTGGCACCGTAGCCCACCACCTCGGCGTAGATGTGTGCGCCGCGCGCTCTTGCGTGCTCCAGTTCTTCCAGCACCAGCACACCGCTGCCCTCACCCATGACAAAGCCGCCGCGGCGGGCGTCAAAGGGCAGGCTGGCAGCATCCGGGTCGGTGGCGGTGGAAAGCGCCTTCATGCTGGTAAAGCCGCCGATGCCCAAGGGGCTGATGCAGCTTTCCGCGCCGCCGCAGACCATCACCGGCTCGTAGCCGTCCCGGATGCGGTGGAAGGCGTCGCCTACGGCGTTGGTGCCGCCGGCGCAGGCCGTGACCGGGCAGGTGCACATGCCCTTCAGACCGAAGCGGATGGCCACCTGCGCCGCTGCCATGTTGGCAATGGCCATGGGCACAAAGTAGGGGCTTACCTTCTCCATGCCCTTTTCCTCGCCGCGGGCGTGCTGCTCCTCGATCGTGGGCAGACCGCCGATGCCGCTGGACAGGATGACGCCGATGTCCTTGCCCTCGGCCTCGGTATCAAGGCCGCTGTCTGCAATGGCTTCGGCGGCAGCGCCCAGTGCCAGCAGGGTGAAGCGCGCCATTTTGCGGACTTCCTTTTTGTCCACCACAGTCTCGGGGTCAAAGCCCTTTACCTCACCGGCCAGCTTGCACTTGAAGTCGGTGGTGTCGAACTGGGTGATGGGGCCGATGCCGCATTTACCGGCACGGGCTGCCGCCCAGCTGTCCGCCACATTGTTGCCCAGCGGGTTCACCGTGCCAAGGCCGGTGATCACAACTCTGCGTTTATCCATAAGGGTTCTCCTTTACATTGCCATGCCGCCGTCCACACAGAGCACCTGCCCGGTGAGATAGCTGCTTTGTTCTGCGGCAAAAAACGCCACTGCCTGTGCCACATCCTCCGGCTGGCCTGCGCGGCCCGCGGGGATGCCCTGCGTCATGCCGGTGCGCACCGCCTCCGGCAGCACGGCAGTCATGTCGGTGTCGATAAAGCCGGGTGCTACCGCGTTCACGGTCACGTTCCGCGCGGCCAGCTCCCGGGCAAGGCTCTTGGTCAGACCGATGAGCCCCGCCTTGCTGGCGGCGTAGTTGGTCTGCCCGGCGTTGCCCCGCAGCGCCACCACGCTGGAAAGGTTCACGATGCGGCCATAGCGCTGGCGCACCATGCGGCGGGCGGCCTCCTTGCAGCAGAGAAAGGCGCTTTTCAGGTTGGTGTCCAGCACCGCGTCAAAATCCTGCTCGGTCAGGCGCAAAATCAGGTTGTCCCGGGTGATGCCCGCGTTGTTCACCAGCACATCCACCCGGCCAAAGGCCTCGGCAGCGGCATCGAACAGCGCCTTGCAGCCCTCGGCGGTGGATACATCCGCCTGCACGGTCACCGCCTGCACGCCCTCGGCGCGGCAGAACGCTGCCGTCTGCTCCGCAGGCTCTGCGCCGTGGCAGTAGTTCACCACCACATTGCAGCCCTGCTTTGCCAGTGCCACGCACACTGCGCGGCCAATGCCCCGGCTGCCGCCGGTAACAATGGCGGCGCGGGTCAGCTTTTCTTCACTCATTCTGCATCCTTCCATGCGGTCAGCACCGCATCCAGCTGTTCCGGGGTCTCCACTGCAGTGCAGACCACCCCGGGCAGGGTCTTTTTCACAAAACCGCTCAGGGCGTTGCCGGGGCCGACTTCCAGAATGTGGTCCACACCCAGCTCACCCAAGCGGCGCAAAGTGTCCTCCATGTAGACGCTGCTCTGCACCTGCTTTACCAGCAGCTGCGGGATGCTGTCGGTCTCGGCCTTTTCATGTCCCAGACAGTTGAACAGCACCGGCGTCTCCATGGTGCCGAAGTTTTCGCCCGCAAAGCGCTGTGCCAGCGCATCCCCTGCGGGAGCCATCAGCTTTGTGTGGAAGGGGCCGCTGACCTTCAGCGGGATGCAGCGGCGGGCACCGGCTTCCTTTGCCAGCGCGGCAGCCTGCTCCACGGCGGCTTTCTCACCGCCGATGACCAGCTGCCCAGGGCAGTTGTAGTTGCAGATCTGCACACAGCCCGTCTCTGCCGCCTGTTCGCAGCAGGCAGACAGCTTTTCTCTGTCCAGTCCCAGCACGGCGGTCATGCCGCAGGCAAGGCCCTTTGCAGCCTCGGCCATGGCCTTGCCCCGGAAGGCGGTCAGCTCGATGGCCTGCTTTGCGGTGAACACCCCGGCTGCCTGCAGCGCGGAGTATTCGCCCAGCGAAAGCCCTGCCAGATAGGCGGGCTTTACACCCTTTTCGGCCAGCACGGCGGTCACGCCGCAGGCAAAGGCCACCATGCAGGGCTGGGTGTATTCGGTCTGGTTCAAAACGCCGTCCGGGTCCTCAAAGCAGACGCGGTGCAGGTCAAAATCCAGCGCTGCGCTGTCAAAGGCCGCCCGGAAGGCGGGAGATGCTTCGTAAAATTCCTTGCCCATGCCGGGGTGCTGCGCACCCTGACCGGCGTAAAGTACGGCAAGCTTCATAAGTTCTGCCTCCATTCGGTCACAAGTTCGTCCATCAGCTCGCGCACGGTGCGCATCCGATCCAGCCTGCCCACGTTTTCGCCGCAGAAGAAGAGCCCTTCCTCCACGTTGCCCTTTACCGCCTCGATGAGGGCGTGGGTGATGCAGTAGGGCACAGCGGCGGGGTCGCAGGTCTTGAGACACCGAGCGCAGTGCTTGGGCGGGAAGCGCTTGCCCTCAGCCAGCGCCTGCACCAGCGGGGTGTTCAGCGCGCGGCCGGGCATTCCCACCGGGCTGTGGATGATGCGCACATCCTCCGGCTTTGCCGCCAGCAGCACATCCTTGTAGGTCTGGGAGGCGTCGCACTCGTAGGTGGGGATAAAGCGGGTAGCAAGCTGCACACCCGCAGCGCCAAGCTTTGTAAAGTGTGCCATGTCGGCACCGGTGTACACGCCGCCCGCCACAAATACCGGGATGGCGTGGCCGTATTGTTCCTCGTAAGGCTTTACCTCGGCCAGCACCCCGGGCAGAATCTCGTCCAAAGTCTGGCAGCGGTCGGCCAGCAGGTCCTCCTCGGCAAAGCCGAGATGTCCGCCCGCCTTGCAGCCCTCGATGACCACAAAATCGGCGGTGCGGTCAAAGCCCTTTGCCCAGCGGCGCAGGATGAGCTTTGCTGCCCGGGCGCTGGACACGATGGGCGCAATGGCCACCTCTTTGGTGCCCACGATGCCCGGCAGCTCCAGCGGCAGACCCGCACCGGAGACCACGGCATCCACCCCCGCCGCCACGGCGGTGCGGATAGCCTCGACATAGTCCCGGGTGGCTACCATGGCGTTGATAGCTACCAGACCCATGCCCCCGGCAATGGCCTTAGCCTTTTGGATCTCTGCGGTCAGGGCGCGGTGGTTGGCTGCCGCCGGGTCACGGGCAAAATCCGGCTCACGGTAGCCTGCATCGGCGGTGGAGATGCACCCCATGCCGCCGCAGGCTGCTACCGCACCTGCCAGCCCGCCCAGCGAGACGCCTACGCCCATGCCGCCCTGCAAAATGGGTACTTGCAGGGGCTTGCCGCCAAGGGTCAGCATTCGGCATTCAGCGCGGCAATGCGCTGCCTCCCGCCCTGCCACAGGTCTGCAAGGATGTCCGCCACGGGGCGCACCTCGTGCAGCATTCCGGCTACCTGACCGGCCATCAGGCTGCCGCTTACCGTGTCGCCCTCAAAGACGGCACGGCGCAGGCTGCCCAGCGTGTATTTTTCCAGCTCCATCTTATCGGCGCCCGCCTTTTCCTGACGGACATACTCCCGGCTCATGCGGTTTTTCAGCACACGCACCGGTGCACCCACGGTGCGTCCGGTGACGATGGTGTCACTGTCCCCGGCTTTGAGCAGCGCGGCCTTGTAGTTGGGGTGAATGGGGCACTCCTCGCTTGCCAGCAGGCAGGTGCCCACCTGCACCCCGCAAGCGCCCAGTGCCAGCGCAGCCGCCAGCTGACGGCCATCGGCAATGCCGCCTGCGGCGATGACCGGCACGCTGACCGCATCCACTACCTGCGGCACCAGCGCCATGGTGGTCATCTCGCCCACATGGCCGCCGCTCTCGGTGCCCTCGGCAATGACGGCGTCAATGCCCAGCGGCTCCAAATGCCGTGCCAGCACGGCAGCAGCCACCACCGGAATCACCTTGATACCGGCAGCTTTCCACATGGAAACGTATTTTCCCGGGTTGCCTGCGCCGGTGGTGACCACGGCGACTTTTTCCTCCACCACGATCTGGGCAAACGCATCTACCTGCGGGTGCATGAGCATGATATTTACACCAAAGGACTTGTCGGTCAGCTCTCGGCAGCGGCGGATGTTCTGGCGCAGGGTATCGGCATTCATGCCGCCCGCACCGATGATGCCCAGTGCACCGGCGTTGGAGCAGGCGGCGGCAAACTCGCCGGTGGCAATGTTGGCCATGCCGCCCTGAATGATGGGGTATTTCGTCCCCAGGATCTCGTTTAAAAGTTTCATGGTCTTTATCCTTTATATTCCACGATCATGCCGCCCCATGTCAGTCCGCCGCCAAAGCCGATGCAGGCAAGGGTCTGGCCGGGGAGCAGCTGGCCGCTTTCAGCCAGCTCGTTCAGCGCCACCGGGATGCTGGCAGCACTGGTGTTGCCGTGGCGGTCCATGTTTTTGTAGAACTTTGCACCGTCGGCGTGCAGCGCCTTGACGCAGTGGTCGATGATGCGGCTGTTGGCCTGATGGCAGACCACCCAGTCCAGATTGTCCAGCGTAAGGCCGGTCTCGTCCAGCACGGTGTGCAGGCATTTGGGCAGGGCATCCACCGCAAAGCGGAACACTGCCCTGCCGTCCATGCTGATGGGTGCCGAGCCTGCGCGGCTGGGGCCGCCGGCATGGATGGCGGCATCGCCCCGGGCACCCAGCGTGATGGCAAAGGGCGCGGAGGTGTCGGTCAGTTCAAACACTGCCGCACCGGCACCATCGCCAAACAGTACGCAGGTGGAGCGGTCGGCGGGGTCCATCAGGCGGGAGAGCGCCTCGGTGCCGATGACCAGCGCGTACCGCCCGCCCAGCGTAGCCAGCAAGCCGCGCGCCACCGCCGTGCCATACAAAAAGCCGGAACAGGCGGCGTTCACGTCCAGCGCGGGGCGGTTTTCCGGCAGTGCCAGCGCCGCCTGCACCTGACAGGCCACGCTTGGGGTGGCGTCCGGTGCGGAAAGGGTGGCGCAAACGCAGCAGGCAATGTCTGCCGGGGCAAGGCCGCTGCGCTGCAGCGCCTGCTTTGCGGCAGCAATGGCCAGTGTGGCGGCATTTTCGCCCTCGGTGCAGTAGTGCCGGGTGCGGATGCCGGTGCGGGTGGTGATCCACTCGTCGCTGGTATCCACGGTGCGGCTCAGCTCTTCGTTGGTGACCGTGCGGCCGGGCAAAGCCCCGCCGGTGGCGATCAGACGCAAACCCTTCATGCTTTCCTCATTTCTCCGATCTGACGGAATTTCTGGTAGCGCTGCTCGGCCAGCTGACGGCCGTTCATGCGGGCAAGGCTGCGCAGCTGCCGCTGCAGTGCCTCGTCCAGATTGCCGAACAGTACCCCGTGGGCGCGCTGTGCGCCGCCCACCGGCTCCGGGATGATCTCCTCCACGATGCCGTCCTTGTACAGATCCTGTGCGGTCAGCTTCATGATCTCGCAGGCTTCGCCGCTGCGGGAGGAATCCTTCCACAGGATGCTGGCAAAGCCTTCGGGGCTCAGCACCGAGTAGACGGCGTTTTCCAGCATGAGGATGCGGTTTGCCACACCCAGCGCCAGCGCGCCGCCGGAAGAGCCTTCGCCGGTGACCACTGCGATCACCGGCACAGTCAGGCCGCTCATCTCCATCAGGTTGCGGGCGATGGCCTCGCCCTGTCCGCGCTCCTCGGCGTCCTTGCCGGGGTATGCGCCCGGCGTGTCGATGAAGGTGATGATGGGACGGTCAAATTTTTCCGCCTGCTTCATCAGGCGCAGGGCCTTGCGGTAGCCCTCCGGCCCGGGCATACCGAAGTTGCAGCGCAGGTTTTCCTCCAGCGTGCTGCCCTTGCGGTGGCCGATGACCGTGACCGGTTGGCCGTGGAACAGCGCCACACCGCCCAGAATGGCGGCATCTTCCTTGCACTGACGGTCGCCGCACTGCTCAAAGAAGTCGGTGAACAGTGCATCCACGATCTCGTCGATGTGGGGGCGCTCCGGGTGGCGTGCCAGAAAGACCCTGTCCTCTGCGGTCAGTGCCCCGCAGCCGGACAGCAAAGCGTCCTCCTGCGCGGAAAGCTCTGCCAGCTCGGCAGCGTGGTTGGTGATATCGGTCATGTTCTCGTCCGCCGGGTCGCCGCGCAGGGCGGCGATCTTTTCATCCAGCGGTGCGAGCTGTTGTAAGATGTCCTTGATCATAAGGCGCTTCCTCCTCAGGCGTGCAGACGCAGCAGCTGCGCCAGTGTTTCGCGCATTTCGGTACGGGGCACTACCTTGTCCACAAAGCCGTGCTCGTATTGGAACTCGCTGCGCTGGAAGCCTGCGGGCAGCTTTTCGCCGATGGTCTGTTCAATGACCCGGGGCCCCGCAAAGCCGATCAGCGCCCCGGGCTCTGCCAGCATAATATCGCCAAGGCTGGCAAAGCTGGCAGTCACGCCGCCGGTGGTGGGGTGGGTCAGCACGCTGATGTATAGCCCGCCCCGGGCGGAGAACCGCTCGATGGCGGCAGAGGTCTTTGCCATCTGCATCAGGCTGAAAATGCCCTCCTGCATCCGGGCGCCGCCGCTGGCCGAGAAGATGATCAGCGGCAGGTGCTTTGCGGTGGCGTGCTCCACGGCGCGGGTGATCTTTTCGCCCACAGTGGTGCTCATGCTGCCCATAAAGAACCGGCTGTCCAGCACTGCCACTACCACCGGGGTGCCCTCGATGCGCCCCGTGGCGGTGATGACAGCTTCCTTCAAGCCGGTCTTGCCTGTCTGTGCTTCCAGCTTTTCCGGGTAGCCGGGAAACTGCAGCACATCCTGCGGGGCAAGGTCGGCATCCAGTTCCCGGAAGCTGCCCTTATCAAGGATGAGGCTCAGGCGGTAGTACCCGCCGATGGGCAGGTGCACCCCGCAGTTGGGGCAGACGTACTGCGCCTTGTTCCAGATCTGGCGGGTGGCGCGGCGTCCGCACTTTTTGCATTCCACGAACTGCGGGTCGTTCCACACGGCACCCGCATCCCGCCGGGCCTTCAGCTGGAAGGTGCGCTCCCGCATGCTGCCCGGCAGCAGGTCTTTGATACTGTTCATCTCGTTTCGCCTCGGTCAGCCTCAGACATGGGCATTGATGTAGTTGAAGATATCGCCCACGGTCTTGAGGTTTGCCAGCTCCTCATCGGGGATGGACACGCCGCAGGCCTCTTCCAGTGCCATGTTCAGCTCCACAGCGTCTAGGCTGTCGGCCTCCAGATCCTCGGTCAGGCTGGCCTCCATGGTCACCTTGTCCTCATCGCAGCTCAGGGTATCGACAACGATCTTCTTCATTTCCTCGAAAGTCATGGTAGTATTCTCCTTTATGTTTACTGTTTGTGTTTAATTATTTACCTAAAATTTATGAGGTATCGAACACGACCATTATAATCAAACCGTTGGATAAGTCAATGGTTTTAGTTAAATATTTTTATCTTTTACATTTCTGTCACAGTTTGCTTCCTCTTTATATAGGGGCTCCCACAGACGCAAAAAAGCCGCTGCACAGTACTTTGTGCAGCGGCCTTTCCCGCAATAATAATATTTCTTATTCCAGTCCGATCTGCTGGGCGTATTCTTCCAGCAGTTCCCGCTCAAGGAAGGGGGTCTTGACGCCCTCGCGGTCGCGGTAGGTCTCGTGTCCCTTGCCGATGACGGCGATCAGGTCGCCCTCCTGTGCGTGATCCACTGCGTAGTGCAGCGCGTCCAGACGGTCGGGGATTTCCACGAACTTTGCGTCCGGGTTGCCCTTGTTCATGCCCTCGCGGATATCCGCAATAATGTCCTCTACCTTTTCAAAGCGGTTGTTGTCCTCGGTGAGGATGGAGAAATCGGCCATCTTGGCGCAGATCTCGCCCATGCCGTAGCGGCGCAGCTTGGAGCGGTTGCCGCCGCAGCCAAACACCACCACCAGACGGTGGGGCTTGTAGGCGCGCAGGGTGGTAAGCAGGCTCTCGGTGGATACCTCGTTGTGGGCATAGTCCAGCAGGATGGTGAACTTTTTGCTGATGGGCACCAGCTCCACACGGCCCTTCACCACGCACTTGCCCAGACCATCGTGGATGGCGGCATCCGGCAGACCCAGCACCTTGCCCACGGCCAGCGCTGCCAGCGCGTTGTACACGCTGAACTCGCCGGGCATATTCACCTTGACGTCCATCTCGTCCTTGCCGGTAACGTGGAAGGCAACGCCCAGAAAATCGTGGGTGCGCAGCAGCTCGTAGCCGGTCTCGCGGTAGTCGGCCTTTTCATCGCGGCCATAGGTGACCAGCTTGCAGGTATGGCCTTCCAGCAGGGCGGCGGTGTTCTCGTCGTCAATGTTCACCACGCCCACATCGCAACGCTTGAACAGCTGTCCCTTCCAGCTGCGGTACTCCTCAAAGGTCTTGTGCTCGCCGGGGCCGATGTGATCCGGCGAAAGGTTGGTGAACACACCCACATCGTAGTGCACGCCCGCCACGCGGTCCATCATCAGGCCCTGACTGGATACCTCCATCAGCGCGGTATCGCAGCCGGCATCCAGAAACTCCCGGAAGGTCTTTTGCAGCTCGTAGCTTTCCGGGGTGGTGTTGGCGGTGTCCTTGTGGCGTCCCATATAGTAGATGCCGTTGGTGCCGATCATGCCCACCTTGCGGCCTGCGGCCTCCAGCACGCTTTTGATCATGTGGGTGGTAGTGGTCTTGCCCTTGGTGCCGGTGACGCCGATCATGGTCATCTGGCGGGCAGGGTTGCCGAAGAGGTTGGCGCTCATCAACGCCATGGCATAGCGGCTGCTCTCCACCTTGACCACGGTCACCCCGGGCAGGGTAGAAAGGTCGATATCGTGCTGGATGACCAGCGCGCTGATTCCCTTGGCGGCGCAGTCAGCGGCAAACGCGTGGCTGTCCCGTTGGGTGCCCACGATACACACGAACAAAAGCCCCGGGGCAGCCTTGCGGCTGTCGTAGATGATATCTGCGATCTCAGTATCCAGACTGCCCTGCACAAGGGTAAAGGGCACGCCTTCCATCAGTTGTTCCAGCTTCATACAGTCTCCTCCAAAGAGCTTCTTTACATGGGGTTTTCTTCTTCGTTGGCCGTCATGCGGTCAGGGTGGGTCAGGGGCAGCTGCTCGGTGTCCGTTTCAGCCGCCGGTTCGGTGGTGTCGGCAGTATCCGTGCTTTCTGCACTGTCGGTGCTGTCGGCGGTGTCCTCTGCCGGGGCGGGTTCCTCAGCCTTGGGCGGCACCACATAGCCGGAGGGCAGGGTGGGCTCGCCCTGTGCAAAATAGATCTTACGTGTGCTGCTGGCGCTGGTATGGCTGAAATCCAGCCGCCCGGTGTCGGTGGGGCCGCAGCCCTTGCCGTCGGCGTTGGTCAGTACATAGCGGGCGCGATCCAGCTTATAATCCAGATCGTTCAGCGTGCCCAGCAGCACGCTGATGCGATCCTGATACAAAAATGCGAGCTGCTCGGTGTCTGCCACTTCCAGCCGTGTCACGTCCTGCGACAGGCCGTATTCCTCCAGCTTGCTGCGCAGTGTGCGCAGCGCTTCCATACGGTCGTTCTCTGTGCTCACCGTGCTTTCACTCTCGGCGGTTTCCGACCCGGAGGCGCTTGCCGCGTCCGCATCGTCCACGAACCAGAAGCCCTGTCCCGGGGTGGTATCCTGCAGCTTGCCGCCGTACAGGGTGCAAAGTCCCTCAGGCTGGGTGCTTTCCTCGGACAAAATCTTCCATTTGTCCGAGATCACAAGCCACTTGCTGCCGTTTTGCACCGCGTAGGCGGGCACGGCCTCGGTCACCTGCACCACCACGGTGTTGGGGTAGTCCCGGATCACCTTGATGGAGCCCAGCAGCGGGAAGTTCTGCTCCAGCACCGCGGCCTTTTCGCCGGGCTCAAAGCTGAAGATGTTTTCCTCCAGCTGCACGCCCATCCGCTGCAAAATGCTGTCTGCGGAGTAGCCCGCGATCTCGGTCACCTGCTTGCCGTCCGGGGTCTGCACCTGAATGGAGTTGATGCGGAACAGCATGGTCATGGTCAGGTAGATGCCCGCGCCAATGACGCACAGCAGCATGGCAAAGGCGGTCAGACGGCGTAGTATCCGTCGACGGCGCAGCGTGGCGCGGGTCACCTTGCGCTTTTTGCGCATTTCCCGCCGGGCAGGGCTTTGCTGCGGGGCGCTTTGGCTGCCTGCCGGGTGCTGCCGGTTCGGGCGGTTTTGCGCGTTCTGGTTTTTCCGGCTGCTCTGCCCGCTGCGGGCATTGTTTGCCGGGCGGCGCTGCTTGCCGCCGGACTTTGCGTTTTTTGGTCTGCTGCCCGCCGGGCGGTTACCGGCGGGGTACTGGGTGGTATTGCTCCCCTGCCCCTGCGCCGGGCGGCGGGGCTGGGATTGGGTGGGGAACTGGATGCTGTTATCTGCCCGGGAGGAGCGCACACTGCCGTTGGCGCTGCGGGAGGGCGGGCGGCTGAGCGGCTCGCCGTTGTAGCCGTAGCGGCTGTTGCCGGTGCTCCGGGGTGTATTATGATTCTGCGAAGGCGCAGAGGTGCGCGCCACATCCCGGTTCAGGTCATAGGGTCTCGGGTTCCGGGGTCTGCCGTTGCGGTCACGGTTCTGCTGCATCGTTCGCACCTTCTTTCCTGTTTATTCCGGGGCTGCATCACGGGGTCTTTACCAGCTTGAGCAGCGCCGCAGTGATGCGGTCCAGACTGTCGTCCACAGACAGGCTGCGGGCGTTTTTGCCCATCTCGGCCAGCTTGCCGGGCTGTGCCAGCATGGCAGAAACAGTCTGCACCAGCTTTTCACCGGTCAGGTCTTTTTCTTCAATGACCACAGCCGCCCCGGCCTTCTGCAGTTCCATGGCGTTGTAGTACTGGTGGTTCTCCGCTACGTTGGGGCTGGGGATCAGCACAGCGGCGCGTCCCACAGCCTCCAGTTCGGCCAGCGTCAGCGCACCGGCGCGGCTGATAACGAGGTCTGCCGCAGCCAGCAGCTCCGGCATATTGTTGATGTATTCCTTTACCACAAGGCTGTCGCCGGGGGCAAAATCCTTCTGCTTTTGCAGCTGCTCAAACAGCTGCACGCCGTACTGGCCGGTGGCGTGCAGGTGCAGCACCGGCTTGTGCTCGTGCTGCTCCCAAGCGCACAGGTCTGCCACCACCTCGTTGACCCGGCGTGCGCCCAAGCTGCCGCCGAAGGACAGGATGACCGTGCGGTCGCCCGCACCCAGCTGTGCGCGGATGGCCTCGCGGTTGGCGGCCTGTGCAAACACCTCCGGCCGCACGGGGTTGCCCACCACAAGGGTCTTGTCCGGTGCGCCCAGCTTTTCCACGGCGGCGGGCACGGCGGCAAACACGATATCCACATCCGGAGCCAGCAGCTTATTGGTCACACCGGGGAAGGCATTCTGCTCGTGCAGGGCGGTGTGGATGCCCATTTTGGCGGCGCAGCGCACCACCGGGCCGGACACATAGCCGCCGCAGCCGATGACGAGATCTGGCTTTACTTCCTTCATCATGGCCTTGGCCTTGGGGCCGGAAAGCGCCAGATTCCACAGGGTAATGATGTTGCGCTTGATGTTGTGCAGGCTGAGCTTGCGTTGAAAACCGGTGATCTCGATGTGGTGGAAGGGGTAGCCCGCCTGTGTGACCAGACGGTACTCCATGCCCTCCTTACGGCCTGCAAAGTGGATCTCGGCGGTAGGGTCGGCCTTTTTCAGAGCACCGGCAATGGCCAGTGCAGGATTGATATGTCCGGCAGTGCCGCCGGCTGCGATGAGAACACGCATGGTGATTCCTCCTTATAAACGCCCGGCCTGCGGCCGGGCGGGCTTGCGGTTTGTTTTACTGTTCTGTACGGGCTGCGCGGGCAGAGGCCAGATCAATGGTCTTGCGTGCAAGTTCTGCTTCCCGCTCGGCGCGGGCGGCCTCCCGCTGGGCACGCATCTGCTCCCGCTGCTGCGCCGCCCGCTCGCCGTTGCGGCCAATGTTCACCATTACGCCCATCTCTGCCAGCAGCAGGATCAGGCTGGTACCGCCGGAGGAGAAGAAGGGCAGGCTGATGCCGGTGTTGGGCAGGGTATTGGTGACCACGGCGATGTTGCAGAACACCTGCCACGCGATCTGCGCCATGATGCCGATGCCTACCATGGTGCAGTACAGATTTTCCGCTTTATAGGCGATGAGCAGCCCCTGCACGATGAACAGCACGAACAGCACGATGATGAGCACCGCACCAATGAAGCCCAGTTCCTCGCACACCACGCTGAAAATGAAGTCGTTGGTGCTTTCCGGCAGCCAGAGCTGCTTTTCCACACTGTTGCCCAGCCCCAGTCCCTTCAGCCCGCCGGAGCCGATGGCGTAAAGGCTCTGCACGGTCTGGTCGGTCATCTTGCTCAGATCCTGCGTCCAGCCGTCCAGACGCTTTTGCAGGTAGGGGATGGAGTCCACATGGGAGAGCAGTGTTTCCAGCAGGGCGCCTGCCGTGATGGCACCCGCCCATGTCAGCACACCGCCGCTGCCGGACAACAGCAGGATGGTGCCCACCACCGCCACCGTCAGCACGATGCCGGACATATGCGGCTCCAGCGCCAGCAGGATGACCACCGGTATAAGGGGCAGCACCGGCACCACCAGCTGCTTCCACACCCGCACCCGCAGCCACTCCCGGGGGGTAAGCAGGATGCGGCGCTCCGGGTCCAGCCGCTCCACCTGCGGCGCTTTGGCCGCAAGATGGGAACTGAACAGGATCATCTCAAACTTTGCTACCTCCGAGGATTGCAGCGTAAGCCCGCCGAAGCGGATCCAGCGGCGGCAGCCGTTCAGGGGTGCCATGGTCAGGGTGACGGCCAGCATGGCCAGCACGATGATGTAGCCCGGCACCACCATCTTGCGCAAAAAGCGGTGGTCCACATAGCTCATAAGGAACATACAGCCCAGCCCGAGCATCATACACAGCGCCTGCTGTTTGATGTAGTGGAAGCTGTCGCCCATACGCAGGTAACCGGTGGTGTAGCTGGCGCTGAACAGCATCACCAGCCCAAAGATTATAATAACAGCCAGCGTAGCCAGCCAGTCGATCAGCAGCCGGGACCACGGGCCCGGGTCTCGCTGGAACACCGACACCGGCGCTCTGTGTTTTTTGCGGATAGTCGCCATCTGCGCTCCCTTCCCTCTCTGTGCCCGGTCAGCACCAGCGCAGCAGCGCCAGCGCCAGCACATAGCCGACAGCGCTCAGCGCAAAGCTGCACAGAAACACCGTTTCCGGGCTCATTTTATGCTTTTTTACCCAGCAGCGCAAGGGCTTGCCGGTGCGCTTTGCACACAGCAGCTGCGCTGCCAAAAGACCGCCCGCCGCCCAGAAGGGCAGCGCCAGTGGCACAGTCAGGCTGGTCATGTCCAGACTGAGCGGGATGCAGCCGATGGCACCCGCTGCCAGCAGGCTGCCGCAGCAGCCCGCACCCAGCCTTGCCGGGGGAAATGCCCATAGCCCCAGTGCCACCAGTGCCCCGGCAAGCGCGGCGGGCAGCACCGCCAGCCCGGAAACGCCCAGACCGGCTTCTACCATCATCAACGCCAGCATGGCCACAAAGGCCGCACCGCACACCGCGCCCTCGTCCCGCTCGGCAATGCGGGCGCACTCGGCCAGTGCCACCATGAGCACCGCCCACAAAAAGGGCACGGCGCTGCCCAGCAGCACATACCCCGCCCCGGGCACGCCCAGCCCCCGGGGCAGACAGCCCGCTGCCCGCAGCAGCAAAAGGACGAAGGCCGCAGCCAGTGCTTCCAGCAAAAGCCGCACGTCCCGCCGCAGCCCCAGCGCCGCCGGGCTGCGCATCCGGGCAACATCTTCTGCAAGACCCACTGCCCCAAAGGCAAGGCTTCCGGCCAGCGCCGTGAGCAGCCGTGTCATCAACCGGCCCTCGCTGCCCAACAGCTCCGGCTGACCCACGCAAGCGGCAAGCCAGCCCACACCCACCGCAGCCACCGTGCCCGCCGCCGCACACAGCCCGCCCCACAGCGGGGCGCGCAGAGGTGCAGGCCGGGGCTGCTCAGACTGTACCGGCTGCTGTTGTTGTTCGCGGCGTTCCAACACCCGCCGCAGCGGCACAAACAGGCTGCACAAAGCTGCCGTAAGGGCAAAGCCCAGCACCACCGCCGCTGCCAAGGCGAAACGCTCCATAGATCAGACACTCCATTTCGCCAAATAGTTATACTTCCGCTTCTTTATGCTCTGCGTAGAAGATATCCAGCACTTTTTCCAGTGCCATGCCGTGGCTGGCCTTTACCAGAACGGCATCGCCGGGCTGCACCCGGCTCAGCAGGGCATCGGCAGCCTCGCGGTAGCTGTCCGCGTGCAGGGTCTCTACCCCCTTGGCGGCAGCCACCACAGCGGTGCGCTTGGCCTGCTCGCCGTAAGTGATCAGGCAGTACAGCCCGCTCTCGGCGGCAAGGCGTCCCAGCTCCTCGTGTGCTTCGCGGCTCAGATCGCCCAGCTCCAGCATATCGCCCAGCAGGGCAAAGCGGCGCTTGCAGGGGAAGTCCTTGAACATCGCCAGCGCAGCCTTCATGCTGTCCGGGTTTGCGTTGTAGCAGTCCTCGATGACGGTCACGCCCTCGCTGTCCACCACCTTCTGGCGGCGTCCGGTCTGCTCAAAGTTGGAAAGGCCCCGGATGACCCTCTTGGCGTCACACCCCAGACGGGTGGCGGCGCAGTAGGCAGCCAGAGCGTTTGCCACATTATGGCGTCCCATGGCGGGGATGTTCACCACAAAGGTGCCGTGCTCCTGATCTTCCAGCACAAAGCTCATGCCGTCAGTCTCCTGCCGGATGGACAGGGCGCAGACATCGGCGTTCTCATCGCTCAGGCTGAACCACACCGGGCGCACATGGGCGGGGAGCACCGCCTTGCGCAGGAAGGGGTCATCGTAGTTCAGCACCAGCGGCGCACCCTCCGGCAGACCGTTGCAGATTTCCAGCTTTGCCTTGCAGATGTTCTCCTGACTGCCCAGATTGCCGATATGCGACACGCCGATGCAGGTGATGATGCCCACATCCGGCCGTGCTGCCCGCGCCAGACGGTCGATCTCGCCGGCGTGGCTCATGCCCATCTCGATGACCGCGTACTCGGTGCTGCTTTCCAGCCGCATCAGGGTGCGGGGCATGCCCAGCTCATTGTTCTGGTTGCCCTCGGTCTTGATGGTCTCGCCAAAGCCGCACAGAGCGGCGTAGGTCATCTGCTTGGTGGTGGTCTTGCCCACACTGCCGGTCACACCCACCATTTTGGGGTGGTACTGGCTGCGGTAGTTTGCGCCCATCACCATCATGGCGTGGTAGCTGTCCGGGCAAAGGATGGCCTTTTCCTCCGGCACACCGGACACGGGATGGTTGACCACCACATACTCCGCGCCCTGCTCCAGCGCACGGGCGGCAAAATCATGGCCGTCGAACCGCTCGCCGGGGAAGGCCACAAAAATGCAGCCGGGCTTTACCTCGCGGCTGTCGGTGGTGACCAGTGCCACCTCCGGGTCACTGGTCAGTTTTCCGGCAGGCACCAGCCCTGCCAGAAGCTTGCTTGCATGGATCTTTTCCATTGTTCTATCCCCTCTCTATATTGATAAAAGCTCTCAATCCATACGATTGTTATCAACTGAATTTCTTGCTATTTTTAAGCGGGCTCGCCCTCTCCGTCACCTACGGTGACACCTCTCCCAAAGGGAGAGGCCTTGGCAAAAAGATGAAGTTTGCGTGGACTGCCAAGGGCTCCCACTTTGGGGGAGCTGGCGCGTAAGCGCCTGAGAGGGCGAGGCCGTTGCCCTGCGCAACAAGCCTTTGCAACGTGTCACTTTTACCCACAGGTCAGGGTGATGATGGTGCCGCGCTGCACACTGGAGCCGGGCTCGGCGCTTTGTGCCTGCACCGTGCCGCTGCCTTCCACCACGCAGTTCAGCCCAGCGGCGCTCAGCATCTGGCGGGCAAAGTCCGGGCTCTTGCCTGTCACATCCGGCACCTCGGTGCGGCTGCCCTCGTAGGTATCGGTATACAGGTAGATGGTGGTGCCGTAGGGCACCTTTGCGCCCGCGTGGGGGTACTGGTAGGTGACCGGGGCAGCGGACTGGCTGCTCTGGCTCTCCTGCAATTGATGCTTTAAGCCCTGAATGTTCAGGCTTACCTGCGCGTTGCTCCACTCGGTGCCCACAAGGTTCGGCACAGTGACGATGGTGCCGCTGCGGTCCTCGCCATCGGTGGCGATGCCCAGATAGGGAGCCACCTCACTGATGATATTGCCCGCCACAGGGGCTGCAAGGATGGAGGAGTAGTCCGTCTGTGCGTTGTTGGGGTCGTCCAGCATGACGTAGACCAGAATTTCCGGGTCGTTGGCGGGCAGCACTGCCACGAAGGAAACCACCTTTTTATAGTCGCCGTCGGCGCGGCGGTGCATATTCAGCTGCTCGGAGGTACCGGACTTGCCGCCGATGCGGTAGCCGGACACATAGGCGTTTTTGCCGCCGCCGGTGCCGTTGCCCACCTCGTACTCCATCATCTCCCGGATGACCTCGCTGGCGCTCTGACTGATGACCTGACGGCGCACGTTTGCGCCGAGCTCCTGAATGACGTTGCCGTTGGCATCGGTGATCTTATCCACCACATGGGGGGTGACCAGATACCCGCCGTTGACGGTGGCCGCAATGGCGGTGCACATCTGCAGCGGGGTGATGGCCATGGCCTGACCGAAGGAGGAGGACGCCAGCTGCACCTCGCCCAGCTGGTCGGCGCGGTAGTACTGCATAAAGTTGGTCTCGCTGGGCAGGTCCACGCCGGTGCGGGCGGTAAAGCCGAAGGCATCGAAGTAGTTATAGAACTGCTGCGAGCCAACGCGCTGCCCCAGCTGGATGTGGTAGATGTTGCAGCTCTTGCGCAGTGCCTCGGCCATGTTGAGCAGGCCGTGCGCCTTGCGCCCTGCGCAGTGGTAAGTCTCCTTGGCTACGCCGTAAGCGCCAGAGCAGGTAAAGGTGGTGTTCATGGTGGCCACACCGGAGTCGATGCCCATGGCAGAGGTGATGACCTTGAACACAGAGCCCGGGTAGTACAGCTCAGTGATGGTCTTGTTCTTCCACAGGATATCCCGGTAGTAACCGGAATAGTCCGCTTCCTCGTCCAAGATTTTATTGCCCTGTTCATCGGTGATGTAGTTGCCATCGGCATCCTTTTTATAGATGCCGTAAAGTTCCGGCTCTGCGTGCACCAGCTCGTTGAGGTAAGCCTCGTTGGCAGTGAAGTTCAGCGGGTCGTTGGGGTCAAAGTCCGGCTTGGAAGCCATAGCAAGGATGGCACCGGTCTTGACGTCCATCACAATGGCGCAGCCGCGGTTTTCTACCGTATTGGCTGCAATGGCTTCGTTCAGGTACCGCTCCGCGATCTCCTGCACGTTCACATCCAGCGACAGCACCAGATTGGAGCCGTCCTTGGCGGCAAAGGTGGTGGCGTTGGCGTCTGCAATGGCGTTGCCCACCGCGTTGCGCTGGGTGATGGTGCGGCCATCTACACCGGCCAAGGTGGACTGGTAAGATTTTTCCAGTCCGTAGGTGCCGACGCCGTCCGCATCCGTAAAGCCCAGCACCGCTGCGGCAAAGGCACCGTAGGGGTAGTTGCGCTGGAAGCTTTTTTCCGAGGACACCGAGATGCGCCCCTTGCGGGAGGTATCGGTGGCCTTTTTGTGCGTCTTGTTGAAGCTGGTGACGTATTTTTCAATGGAAAGCTTCACCGCGTTGTTCACCTTGGTGGCAAGGGTGACGTAGGCAGAATCCAGCCGGGAAAGTGCATCGTAAACGGTCTGGTACTGCTGCTGGTACTCTGCCGAGGAGGTGTCCACGCTGTCCAAGCTCTCGCCGTCCCCGGAGAGCAGACGCAACGTCAGCTCCCGGCTCACCTCGGCGCACATGGCGGGGTCCAGCGTTTTGGTCACGGTGTCGTCATCGTTGGTCTTGCTGGTATAAAGGATGCTGCTGTAACTGGGGTCTGCCCAGATAGTCCACACCACGCTGGTGGAGGCAAGGGTGATGCCGGAGGCATCGTAGATCTCGCCGCGGGTGGCCTTGATGGTGGTATCCAGCAGCTGCTGCTGGGCGGCGTACTGGCGGTACTCTGCCCCGTGGATGATCTGGATATTATACAGGCTGCGGATGACGATGGCGGCCGCCACCACCACCGCAAGGATGCCCAGACGGCTGCAAAGCCGCCGCACCCGGCTGTCCAGCCGGTCCCGGCCGGAGGCCGGACGCAGGCGGTAGCTCCTGCTTTTTTTGTTACGGAAAGGTTCTTGCATTGGTTCTCTCCTGCGGGGCGTGCACTGCATTCCGCGCGCCCTGCGCTGTTATTTATTCAGACTGCGGTGTCCATAAACCGAAAAAAGCGTGCGCTGCCGCACGCTTTCTTCGTTTATCTCACGGTGCCCAGAATGTTCACCGCGCCGGTGTACAAAAAGTCGGTCCATTGCCGCACGGTGGACTCCCGGCGCACCAGTGCGCCGCTTTCGCCTAGGCGGATGTAGGTGATCTGGCTGGGGTCTACTTTCATCAGACCCAGCCGCCCTGCGGTCTCTTCCACGCTGGCAATGTTGGTCTTGCTGTTCAGGGTGCTGTTGTAGTAGGTATACTGGCTCTGCTCGCTGACCAGCTGCGCCTTAGTGGCTTGGATCTGGTCGTTCAGCTCCACCAGCTGTGCCTCGCTCCACAGCAGACTGATGGCAAAGCCCACCAGCAGTGCTGCCGCCACCAGATTCATGGCGTTATGTACGGCGGCCTGCAGCGGGTTCAACCGCCGCTTGCCGCCCTTTGCTACCCGCAGGTTTGCTTTGCGCTGCGGCTGCGGTGCCCTGCGGCGGCGCACCGCGTTACGATCATATGCTGGCTGACCCATGGTTTCTCTCCTCCTCACGATGCCGGTGCTTCCGGCATCTCAGCATTTTTCCAGCACACGCAGGTGGGCGGAACGGCTGCGCCGGTTCTCCTCCAGTTCCTGCATATCAGCTTCAATGGGTTTGCGGGTGATAAGCTTTGCCTTTGCCTTGCCGCCGCATACACACACCGGAAACTCCGGCGGGCAGGTACAGGCTGTGGACCAGCGGCGGAACTTGTTCTTGACCAGCCGGTCCTCCAGAGAATGGAAGGTGATCACGCACAACCGGCCGCCCGGTGCAAGGTGATCGAAAATGGTATCCAAGCCCTCTTCCAGCGCATCCAACTCGTGGTTCACTGCAATGCGCAGTGCCTGAAAGGTGCGGCGGGAGGGGTTCTTGTTCTTGCGGCGCTCTGCCGGGGGCATGGCGCTTGCCACGATATCTGCCAGCTGCAGGGTGGTCAGGATGGGAGCAGTTTCCCGCGCCTCCACGATCTTTCCTGCGATCTGCCACGCATAGGGCTCCTCGCCGTAATCCCGCAGGATGCGGGCCAGTTCCTCGCGGCTCTCGGTATTCACAAGGTCAGCGGCGGTCTCGCCCTGTTGGCTCATGCGCATATCCAGCGGCGCGTCCGCCCGGTAGGAAAAGCCCCGGGCGGCATCGTCCAGCTGGTGGCTGGAAACGCCAAGATCCAGCAGTGCGCCGTTGATTTTTTCAATGCCCAGCTGCTCCAGCGCCTGTCCCGCATAGCGGAAATTGATCTGCACCACGGTGGCAGGTAGACCAGCCAGACGGGAGCGCGCGGTCTGCACCGCGTCCGGGTCCTGATCCAGCGAGATGAGCCTGCCGCCCTTGGCGGCGTCCAGCCGCAGGGCGATCTGGCGGGAATGTCCCGCGCCGCCGGCGGTGCCGTCCAGATAGGTACCCGCCGGGTCGATGGCAAGCCCCGTCAAGCACTCGTTCAGCAAAACAGGGATATGCTCAAACGAGGCCGGGTCAAAGGGCTGCTGTTCTTCAAAGGCCATTGGCACGGCCTCCTTTCTCGGTTTTAGTTTTTTTGCATCAGAGGTGCAGCTTGCGCAGCCGCTCGGCGCGCTGGTCGTTGGTCACGGCGGCGCGGCGGGCGTTCCAGACTTCGGTGGCCCAGATCTCGGCATGGTTGCGGTTGCCGATGATGGTCACGTCCTTTTCCAGCCCGGCGTAGGCGCGCAGCTCTGCGGGCAGCAGGATGCGCCCCTGCTTGTCCGGCGCCACCTCGCAGGCGGTGCTGAACAGGTCGCCGGAGATCGCCCAGCTGTCCATCAGTTCATCGCTTTCCAGCTTGTCCGCCAGCCGCTCCACTTCTTCCATGGGCAGTGCGAACAGGCAGCTGTCCACCCATTCCAGCACCACGAAACTCTCGCCCATGGCATCGCGGAATTTTGCGGGGAAGTTCAGCCGCCCCTTGGCGTCGATAGTGTAATCATAACGGCCAAAAAACACGCGCTGTTCCCCCTTTCAGGGGCGTTTTCAGGGCATGCGCCCTACTTTTACCCACTTTGCCCCACTGACACATCTTTATTGTAGCAAATCAAGTTCGTGAATGCAAGGGTTTTCGGGCGGCTTTTTGCCGCAAAAATCCACAAAAAAAGTCCCTGTGAGCCGTCATTTTTGCTCGCAGGGACTTCGTTTTCCGCAATCTGTGGAATTTGTGTGGAAAGTTGACCGTTATCAGCCGTTTTTCTTGGCGTTCTGGCGCAGGCTGGCACGGATATTTTTGACCTGTGCGGCGTTTTCCACCATGGTGTCCTCGGTGGTGCGCAGCATATTCTCGCAGTAGTCGGTCACGGTCTGGCGCAGGGTGCGCGCCTCGGTCTGGGCTGCGGAGGTGATCTCAGAAGCGCGCTGCTGGGCGGCCTTGACGATCTCGGCGTCACTGACCAGAATGCGGGCGCGCTCCTCGGCCTTTTTCACAATGGCCTGTGCCTGTGCGTTGGCGCTGTCCACGATCTGTGCCCGGTCGTTCACGATCTGCTGCGCCTGCCGCAGCTCGCCGGGCAGAGCCGCCCGCACCTCGTCCAGATAATCCCGGATCTGTTCCACATCCACGATGCGCTTGCCGCCGGAAAGGGGCACATTTGCGCTCTCTTCCAGTGCATCCTCAATGGTATCCAAAAGCTCGTTCACGTTCATAAGGCTTCTCCCTCCTGCTCAGCGGCGGGCTGCATGGGCTTTGTATACTTCCACAGCAGCACCTTGCCGTATTTATACTGCTTCTGCAGGGTCAGACTGCCCGTCTGCGCGGGCAGCACAATGCCTGTTTCGCTCTCGCACAGCACGATGCCGCCCGGAGCAACGCACTTTTCCACGGCAGGCAGGATCTTTTCCAGCGTACCGCCACGGAAGGGCGGGTCCAGCAGCACCAGATCGAACTGCTCCCGGCAGGCCGATAAGAACCGCGCAGCCTCGCCGATATTCACCCGGCTGCGGTCGAACACGCCGCAGGCCTTGCAGTTGCGCATCACGATGCTTACGGCCTCCCGGTTCTCGTCCAGAAAGACGCACCGGGCCGCACCCCGGCTGAGCGCCTCAATGCCCAGCTGGCCGCTGCCGGCATACAGATCCAGCACCCGGGCCCCGGGCAGGTCGAACTGTACGATGCTGAACATCGCCTCCTTCACCTGCGAGAGGGTGGGGCGGGTGACATCGGTGCCGGGCAGAGCTTCCAGCCTGCGGCCCCGGGCTTCTCCTGCGATCACGCGCATGATGTTACCTCCTTGCCGTAGCTGCCGCCCCCGCGGCAGCCGGTTTGAACTCTTTCGTATCTTTTATTATCTCCCAACTGCATAGCATTGTCAAGAGCCCGCATTGCGCTGCGGGCGGCTTTGTGCTACAATCATAGCAGCAATATTGCGCATTTTACGGCGCATTTCAGCAAAGGAGAGTATACAGCATGAAAGTTCTGCTCATCAACGGCAGCCCCCACGAGAAGGGCTGCACCTACACCGCCCTTTCCCTCATCGCCGGGGAACTGAAGGCACAGGGCATCGAAACCGAGATTTTGCACGTCGGCGGTCAGCCCGTGGGCGGCTGCATCGGCTGCGGCGGCTGCCGTAGCGGCAACGGGTGCGTGTTCGGCGGCGTGGTCAACGAGGCCATCGAGAAGGCAAAGACCGCCGACGCCTTTGTGTTCGGCAGCCCGGTGCACTACGCCTCTGCTGCGGGCAACATGGCCAGCTTTATGGACCGTCTGGCCTACGCGGGCGGCAAGTATCTGGCCTACAAGCCTGCCGCCGTCTGCTGCTCTGCCCGCCGCGCCGGTACCACCTCCACCCTTGACCAGCTGGTCAAATACCCCCAGTTCTTCCACATGCCGCTGGTCAACGGCTCCTACTGGGCCATGGTGCACGGCTCCAACCCCGAGCAGGTACTGCAGGACGCCGAGGGCTGCGCCGTGATGCAGGAACTGGGCCGCAACATGGCATGGCTGCTGCACTGCATCGAGGCCGGTAAGGCCGCAGGCATCGACCACCCGCAGAACCCGCCCCGCCCCATGACCAGCTTTATCCGCTGAGGTATGAATAAATTTGGAGCCCCGGAACGCCGCTGGCGTTCCGGGGCTCCATTTCTATGGGCGATTTTATACAATTTTTCAAGCATTTCTTGGGCAACCTGCCACCGGCAGCTTTCGCGCACTGCAAAATTTCTGCTGTTCCGGCACAAAAGGGGCGTGAATGCTTTTTTCGTTCATAACTTTGTGATACCATACCTCTATAAGCATATCACTCAGACGGAGATCCTGCTATGGAACACTACGATTGGAACGAGGGCTGGCTGCTTGCCCCCACCTTTGACCCGGCGCTGGTGCGCCCGGAGTGCCCGGAGCTTTCCCTTACCCCGGTGCGGCTGCCCCACACGGTCAAGCCTCTGCCCTATAACTACTGCAATGAAAACGACTACCAGCGCCTGTGCGGCTACCGGCGGGAGTTTTTTGCGCCCAAGGAGTGGCTGGGCCGCACCGTGCTGCTTACCTTCGGGGCGGTGGCGCACGACGCCACCGTGTTCTGCAACGGGCGGCGGGTGTTCCACCATGGCTGCGGCTACACCGCCTTTACGGTAGACCTGACCGGTGCGCTGCGTCTGGGACAGAAAAACGTGGTGGCTGTGCGCTGCGACTGCCGGGAGGATCTGAACATCCCGCCCTTCGGCGGGCAGCTGGATGCGCTGACCTACGGCGGCATCTACCGCGCCGTCAGTCTGGATATCAAGGAGCCCGCCTACCTGCGGGACGTGTTCATCGAGGCAAAGGCCGAGGGCGATTTCCGCATCTACACCGCCACCGTGGGCGAGACGGTCGGCTGCACGCTGCAGGCCGAGATCCGCAGCCCCGCCGGGAGCCGGGCAGTGTACAGCGGCGAGCTTTCCCTGCCCATCACCGGCACGCTGAACAACGTGCACCCGTGGAGCTTAGAGCACCCTACCCTGTACACCCTGACCGTGCGGCTCATCCGCCCCGGCACCGGCGGTCTGCCTGACCGGGTTCTGGACGAAAAAACGGTGCGGTTCGGTTTCCGCACGGTGCAGTTCGTGGCAGGCGGGCTGTACCTGAACGGACAGCGGGTGGAGCTGCGCGGCCTTGACCGGCACCAGAGCTACCCCTATCAGGGCTATGCCATGCCGGACAGCATCCAGCGGCTGGACGCCCAGCTGCTGAAAAAGGAACTGGGCTGCAACGCCGTGCGCACCTGCTATGCGCCCCCCAGCCCGGCGTTTCTGGACGCCTGCGATGAGCTGGGTCTGCTGGTGTTCCCCGAAATGCCCGGCTGGCAGCACATCGGCGATGAGGTCTGGCAGGCGCAGGCGCTGCAAAACTGCCGGGAGATGGTGTGCCAGTACCGCAACCATCCCAGCATCTTTTTGTGGGGTGCCCGCATCAGCGGCAGTCCCGACAATGAAGCCTTTTATAAGCGCACCAACGAAGCCATCCACCGGCTGGACCCCACCCGCCCCACGGCGGGCACCCGCAGCACCCGCAAAAGCCAGCTGCTGGAGGACGTTTACGCCTACAACGATTATTCCTACGCCGGGCGCGGCGCGGGCTGCGAGAACCGCGCCGCCGTGACCCCAGACACCCGCAAGGGCTACCTCATCAGCGAATTCGGCGGGCAGAACTTCCCCGCCAAGCCCTTTGATGACGAACCCCACCGTCTGGTGCAGGCGCTGCACCACGCCGCTGTGCTGAACGACAGCATCGCCCAGCCGGGCGTGGCGGGCAGCTTTGGCTGGTGCATGACCGACTACAACACCCACCGGGAATTCGGCAGCGGCGACCGCATCTGCTACCACGGCGTGATGGATCTGTTCCGCAATCCCAAACTCTCCGCCGCCGTCTATGCCAGCCAGAAAACGCCCCGCGCACCCTCCGACATCGTGCTGGAGGTCTCCTCTGCCATGACGCTGGGCGACCTGCCCGGCGGCGCAGCCGCCGCCTGCTGGGTGTTCACCAATGCCGAGAGCGTGCGGCTGTACCGCGGCAATGACTTTGTGGCCGAGTTTGGCCCCGACCGCCGGGGACGCTTTGCCGCCCTGCCCCACCCGCCCATCGAGATCAACGATTTTGTGGGCTCGCTGCTGGAAAAGTATGAGGGCATGGATCACGCCACCGGCGCACAGGTCGCCGCCATCCTCAACGAGCTGCGGCGGGACGCCATGGCGCTTTCGCCCCTTTCCAAGGCGCGGATGCTCTCGCTGCGGCTGAGCTGGAACGAGCTGCTGCGGATGTACTACAAATACATCGGTGTGCTGGGCAGTTCCGCGCCGGTGTACCGGTTCGAGGCGGTGTGGCATGGCCGCGCCGTGCGCACTGTGGTGCGGGAGCCGGTGCAGAGCGTCCGGCTGGAGTGCACTGTGCACAACCCCCTGCTGACCGATGGCCCCACATGGGACTGCGCCGCGGTCAGCCTGCGCGCCATCGACCAGAACGGCAACCTGCTGCCCTACTGCGGCGAGGCCGTCTGCCTGTCCGTGGAGGGGCCGCTGAAAATTCTGGGCCCCAGCGTGGTGCCTCTGCGGGGCGGCATGGCGGGCACCTACCTTGCCACCACCGGCGAGGCCGGACGCGCCGTGCTGCACTGCCGCATGGAGGGCGCACTGGACACCGAAGCGGTGCTCACCGTGCGCAGCCGGGAGGAGCAAAACGTTTAATTTTCGTCCTTTCATGATAGATTTGCAGTCTGTTCAAAATTTTATCATGGTTGGCTGATATCCTAAAGGTACAAAGTATTCCGCAGGGCGGCGCTGCTGCCCTGCGTTTCCGTGTGTAAAGCCCCAGAGAAGAGGATGCGAAAACCTATGAGAGAAAAGTTCCGTCAATTCATGATCGGGCGCTACGGCACCGATGGCCTGAACCAGTTTTTGAGCATGAGCTCCATCGTGATGCTGCTGGTATCGCTGCTCACCCGCGTTTCCCTGTTCACATGGCTGGGCGCAGCGCTGCTGATCCTGTGCTACTACCGCAGCCTGAGCCGCAACATCTCCAAGCGCACCGAGGAGAACTACCGCTTTTACAGCCTGAAGGACCGGTTCAATAACAAGTTCCGCAGCCTGAAGGAGCAGTGGGCCAACCGCAAGCTGTACCACTACTACCGCTGCCCCCAGTGCCGTCAGAAGCTGCGCGTGCCCCGGGGACGCGGACGCATCCAGATCTCCTGCCCCCGCTGCGGCACCCAGTTCATCAAAAAGAGCTGAGCTGCCATGTTCGGATATGTGATCCCGGATCGGGCCGGCCTCAGCCCCGAAGCGCAGAGCCGCTATCGCTCGGCCTACTGCGGGCTGTGCCGCCGCATCGACGCCTTGCACGGGCTGCGGGGACGGTTCAGCCTGAGCTATGACCTGACCTTTTTAAATATCCTGCTGTGCAGCCTGTACGAGGGCGAAACGCCCGCAGACAGCGGCATCGACCGCTGTCCCGTCCACCCGGTGCATGGTGTGCTCTGGCGCAGCGCCGACCCTACCGACTACTGTGCCGACCTGAGCGTAGCGCTGCACTACTATAACGCACAGGACAAATGGCAGGATGACCATAATCTGCTGGCACTGGGGTACAGCACCCTGCTGGACAACAGCACCGCCGAGGCCGCCCAGCGCTGGCCGCGGCAGTGCAATGCGATCCGCGCTTGTCTTGCCAAACTTGCTGAGTACGAGGCCGCCGGCAGCACCGACCTTGACGCGGTGTCCGGCTGCTTCGGTGCGCTGATGGCAGAGCTGTTCGACTACCGGCAGGATCGCTGGGCACCGGAGCTGCGCAGCATCGGCTTTCATCTGGGCAAGTTCATCTACCTGCTGGACGCCTACGACGACCTGCCCCGCGACAAGCGCCGGGGCGCATACAATCCCCTGCGGGAGCTGAGCACCCACCCGGACTACGAGGAAGAGATGCTGGACATCTTTGAGCTGCTGCTGGCACGCTGCGCGCAGAACTTTGAGCGTCTGCCCTGCGTGGAGGACGCGGACCTGCTGCGCAACATCCTGTATTCCGGCGTATGGCTGAAATACAACTGCAAAAACGCAAAACGCACCGGAAAGCCCGATGCATCTTGATTTTGTGCCGATGTTCCGGTAAAATAAAACGGATGCGGTGCAGCGGTGCTGTACCGTCAGTATAATGAGTGAGGAAGTATACCGAGCATGAGAGATCCCTATGAGGTGCTGGGCGTTCAGCGCGGCGCAAGCGACGACGAGATCAAAAAAGCATACCGCGCCAAGTGCAAACGCTGGCACCCGGATTTGAACCCCAACGACCCCACGGCTGAGGAGCACTTCAAGGAGGTGCAGGCCGCCTACGATGCCATTACCAAGGGCGATGCCGGCCCCCAGATGGGCGGCAACCCCTACGGCGGCTACCAACAGCAGGGCTACAACCGGCAGAGCTATGGTCAGCAAGGCTATGGGCAGCAGAACTACGGTTACACCGGCTTTGATGGCTTTGACGGGTTTGAGGGCTTCGACCCCTTTGGCTTCGGTTTTGGCTTTGGCGGCTATCAGCAGGCCGGGCCCAGCGCCTCCGGCACCGACACCCCGGAGATGCAGGCCGCCCGCAATTTTGTGGCCAATGGCCGCTACGCCGAAGCGCGCCGGGTGCTGGACGGCATGACCGGCCGCAATGCGCGGTGGTATTACCTCTCTTCGCTGGCCAATCAGGGGCTGGGCAAAAGCGTGGACGCCCTGCAGGATGCCCGCCGCGCCGTGCAGCTGGACCCGAACAACACCGAGTACCAGATGCACCTGCGCCGGATGCAGAACCCCGGCCAGACCTACCGCACCCAGACCACCTACGCCCAGCCCGGCGGGCTTTTGCGCTGGTGCTGGAGCATGATTTTGCTGAACCTGCTGTGCAACTGCTGCTGCGGCGGCTGGGGCTTCCGTGGGTTCCGGATGTGATATGATTTTATACAAAAAGGCTGCTGCACGCACGGTGCAGCAGCCTTTTTCTGTTTGCGGATGTAAGGGTTTGCTCTTACTTCTGGGGAGCCTCGAAAGCAATAGCGGTAGCACCGGCAGCGGCGTCCACACTCTTCAGAGAGATGGGAGCCACCTCGTAGTGCAGGGTGTCAAAGCTCTGGGTGTTGCCGTCCTCGGTGGTGAACTCCAGAACGTAGACAACGTCAGCCTGCTTGTCAGCCTCGACATCGCGGGTGATGACGATGCTCTCGCCGTCAGCCAGACCCTCGCCTGCCAGGTTCTCGCCCTTGTCCTCAGAGCCTGCATCGTACAGGTACAGCTCGGTCACCTTGCTGCCGGTGGTGTTGTACACGGTGTACTCGGCAGAAGTGGCCTCAGCCTCGGAGGAAGCAACCTCGGAGGAAGCAACCTCGGAGGAAGCAGCCTCGGAAGAGGCAGCCTCGGAAGAGGCAGCCTCGGAAGAGGCAGCAGCAGAGGATGCGGTGGAGGATGCAGCGGTAGAGGCAGCGCCGCCGCAGGCGGTCATGCCGACAGCCAGTGCCAGAGCGGCAGCGGCAATTGCAACAGTCTTGAGCTTCATAGGGATTATCTCCTTTTTCGTCTTTTGTTGGTGTCAGCCCCCGGCAGCATACCAACCGCCTTGGTTGGGCTGATGTTCTCTTATTATACGCACATTGACAAAAAAAGCAAGCTTTTTTCGTGAAAAATCAACGATGAAACAAGAACTGTTACCATTTTGACATGAATTTGGCACATTTTAGGTGGCAGAAACATGAAACAGGTTGCGTATATGCAGCTTTCGTTTCCTGCCGCTGTGCAGACGGCGAAATAGAGCTGCAAAAAATTTTATTCTCCCCTTGACAACAGCCCACCGCCGCTGTATACTGTGCATCGTGAACGTTGTTCATGTTGGAGGGTGAGTGTATGAATCCAATGGCAACATCCAAGGCGGACATCCTGAAAACCAGCCGGGAGCTGATCCAGCAGAACGGCTGGGCAGCGGTCAACATCCGTGCGGTCGCGGCCGCCTGCGGGGTCTCTGTGGGCTGCATCTACAACTACTTCGGCTCCAAGACCGAGCTGGTAAGCGCGGCCGTGGAAAGCATCTGGAACGACATCTTCCACCACCCGGAGGACGAAGCCGTGTTTCAGGACACCCTGTCCTGCATCCGGTGGATGTACCGGCAGATGGAATACGGCTGCCAGCAGTATCCCGGCTTTTTCACCCACCATGCGCTGGGTTTTGTGCGGCAGGACACTGCCAATGGCAAGCAGCAGATGCGGCAGACATGGCAGCACATTCTGGATGCTTTGTGCAACGTGCTGCGCCACGATGCCAAGATCCGTCCGGGTGCTTTTACCGAGCAATTCACCCCGGAACAGTTTGCGGGCATCCTGTTCTCCCTGATGCTGTCCGCGGTGGTGCAGCAGAACTTCGACCCCTCTGCGGTGCTGGAGATCGTGCGCAGGACCATTTATTAAGCAAAAAAACATCCCACAAGCCTTGTGGGAGTTTTTTAAGCCCGAATGTGAACATAGTTCAATTTGGTTTCTGCGCCCCGCAGACTATACTACTGCAAGCCCTTTTCCCTATGATGCTTCCGGTACGGCTGTGCCGCGCCGGTTCGCTATAAAATCAAAAAACTGCAATCAAAACAAATAAAGGAGAAAAACGTATGAGAGCTGTTATTGAAACTGTTTTCGACATCTTCTATCTGGTCACCGTGCTCACGGTGGGCATCCGCATGATCCGCGATAGCAAGACTGGCACCCAGTTCCGCCTGTTCGGCCTGATGGCCGTTGTGCTGGGCGCGGGCGACGCCTTCCATCTGGTGCCCCGCGCACTGGCGCTGTGCACCACCGGTCTGGAAAACTACGCCGTGCCGCTGGGTCTGGGCAAGTGGATCACCTCTGTGACCATGACCGTGTTCTATGTGCTGCTGTACTACGTCTGGCGCAAGCGCTACCAGATCGAGGGTCAGAAGAACGTGACCGCCGCGGTGTACGCCCTGTCCGCTGTGCGCGTTGTGCTGTGCATGATGCCGCAGAACCAGTGGCTCACCAACCACACCCCGCTGGCATGGGGCATCCTGCGCAATGTGCCCTTTGCCCTGCTGGGTCTGCTGATCATCGTGCTGTTCTACCGCAGCGCCAAGCAGAACAACGACAAGGCTTTCCGCTGGATGTGGCTGACCATCGTGCTGAGCTTCGGCTTCTATATCCCCGTGGTGCTGTGGGCAGACGTGAATCCCATGATCGGTATGCTGATGATCCCCAAGACCTGCGCCTACGTCTGGACCGTGCTCATCGGCTACAACGCCATGAAAGCCGAGACCGGCAATCAGAACTAACCTTTTCCCCCGCTGCTTAACAGAAAACCCGCCGACAGACAGCGATGCACTGCTCTGCCGGCGGGCTTTTTATATTGTATAAATAAATATGGCTCCAAAACACCTGCAGGTGTTTGGAGCCATATTTAAACAATTTCTTTTCACCCTTCGGTGAAATATTCCGGGTGGACGCTGCGGGCCTGCTCCACCGAGAGCTTATAGCGGTTCAGGTGGCTTTCCAGCGCTTCGCCCAGTTCATCGGCGGTGCCGTGCAGCACCATTTCCAGAATGCGGGTGTGGGCGGCGCAGACGGATTTGTTCTCGTTGGTCTGCAGGCTGAACTTGCGGATGCGCTCCACATGTTGCAGCTCACCCAGCATGTGGTCAAAATGCGCCTCCATGCCGGTGATCTCAAAGGCCTTGCGGTGGAACTGGTTGTCCAGTTCCAGCAGGCGGGTCTCCCGGTTCGGCTGGGTCAGGTCGGCTTCCAGTAAGCGGTAGTTCTCGATGACCTGCCGGTACTCCTGCTCCTGCTGGTCGGTCAAGCGGCCGCGCACCCGGTTCAAAATCTCTTTTTCCAGGGTGAAGCGGGCAAACTGCTCCAGCTCCATCCGCTTCAGGTCGATGGGCGCCACATGGGTACCGCTTTGCGGCTTGATGTCCACCATGTGGGCAATGTTGAGCATGATCAGCGCCTCCCGCATGGGGGTGCGGCTGATGCCCATCTGCTCCGCAAGCTCCCTGTCGTTCAGGGGGTCGCCGGGCTTCAGCTCCATGGTGATGATCCGGCTGCGGATGGTCTGATACGCCTGTTCCCTCGCACTCAAAGATGCCATTGCAGTGTTCTCCCTTCGGGGTCAGTTGGTGATATACTAGTATATGACCATATTACCCAACTGCCGGGCAACTGTCAATAGCAGGAGCAACCGAAAATCAAGGGCAATTTTTTGCTATTTTGTTCAATGAAGTGCCCGCGCCGGGCGGTACACCACCGGCAGCCACACAAAAGCCACCGCCAAGCCGCAGGCCACATCAATGACCGAGTGCTGCTTGGTGAACACGGTGGACAGGCAGATCAGCGCCGCCCACACCCACGCCAGCACCTTGCGCAGAGGCTTGCCCTCTGCCAGCTTGCTGTGACTGAAGGCCATTGCCATGCAGGCAGAGCTCTGGCAGTGGATGGAGGGGCAGACGTTCACGGCGGCGTCCGCCTTCCACAGCAGCTGCATGATCCGCAGCGCCGGGTTATCCCGGCCAAGAGTCTCCACGGCAGGACGCAGTTCCAGCCCGTTGGGCAGGATCATGTACACGATCAGGCAGAAGGTCATGCCGGAAAACATGGTCATGCAAAGTTTATCATAGCTGGCGGTATCGCACCACCACAGTGCCGCCGTCACCCCCGCCAGCAGCAGAAACCAGCTGCAATAGGGGAGCACAAACCACTCGTTAAAGGGGATCAGATCGTCCAGCGGGCTGTGCAGGATATATTTCGGGGCGGTGACGGTGAGGTCCAGCCAGAAGAACCAGATCAGGTACACCACCCAGTACAGCTGGTACCACAAATGCGGGCGGCACCGGCTGCGCAGTTGGCTAAGTTTCATGTCGTTTCTCCTATTTTTTATGTGAATTGACGTGTTATTATAGCACATTCCGTCCACTTGCGCAAATGTTTTCCCTGCGATACAATAAAAACAAGCTGCATCTTATTTATAAAAGGAGTACGTCATGCCACAAGAATTTTCCGCCATCCGTCTGGTCGCGCTGGATCTGGACGGCACCCTGCTGAACCGCGAGGGGCACGTCACCCCCCGCACCCGCGCCGCTCTGCAAGCTGCTGTGGATAAAGGCGTGTACATCGTGCCCGCCACCGGCCGACCGCTGGCCAGTCTGCCGCCGGAGGTGGCGCAGCTGCCCGGCATCCGCTACGTCATCACCTGCAACGGTGCCGCCGTGTGGGATTTGGGCACCGACCCCGTGGGCGCAGTGTACAGCCGCTATTCCAACGCAAAAGAGCACCGCACCAGCACCCCGGTCTGCCTGCTGCACAGCCTGATGCCGGTGGAGACTGCCCGCGAGGCCTTTGCCGTCTGCGAGAGCTGCCACGCCGACCTGCGCATTTTCTCGGACGGATACGCCTGCACCGATGCCCGCAGCATTGCGCTGGCCGCTGCCCGGGCAGCAAAGAAGGACGGCACCGAAGCGTGCCAGCCCAACGATGGCCGCTTTACCATTCTGCGGGACGCAGCCGAGTGGATGAGCCGCAACGCCTTTGCCATTGAAAAGCTCTGCGTGTTTTTTGAAACCCCGCAGCAGGCTGCGGCCGCGCTGCCCCGCTTCCGCGCCGTCCCGGGCGTGGAGATCGTACAGGGGTCGCCGAAAAACGTGGAGGTGACCGCCGCCGGTGTGGACAAGGGCGAGGCGCTGCGCGCACTGGCCGACCGGCTGGGCGTCCCGCACGAATGCACCCTTGCGGTGGGCGACAGCGAGAACGACCGCGCCATGCTGCAAAAGGCCGGGGTAGCCGCTGTAATGGCCAACGGCATGCCGGAGATCCGGGCACTGGCGCACCTTGTCAGCAAAGCCGACTGCGACCACGACGGCGTGGCCGAGATACTGGAAACCCTTGGCATCTGAGCCAGTTTTTGCAGCAATTTTCCAGCATTTTTACCGGCATTTGCCCCGATTTTTCGGGTCATTCGTCATTTTTGTGCAATGTATACAAGCTCTTATGCAAAACATTGTGCTTGTTGAGTATTACCAAAGACGGGCTGTTCGTTTATACTAGTACTATAAGCGCGTATGGGGGTATTGCGCCCACTGGAGCAAACCCGACGCACCAAGAGAGTTCAAATATAAAAGGAGAAATGCGTTATGAATCCCATCGTAGAAAAGGTCTATCAGATCGGCATTATCCCTGTTATCGCTTTCAACAGCGTTGATGAGGCCCTGCCCCTGTGCAAGGCTCTGGCTGAGGGCGGTCTGCCCGCAGCTGAGGTCACCTTCCGCACTGCCTGTGCTGAAGAGTGCATCCGCAAGATCCACGAGGAGATGCCCGAGATGCTGCTGGGTGCCGGCACCGTTCTGACCTGCGAGCAGGCCGACCGTGCTATGGCTGCCGGTGCTTCCTTCATCGTTGCTCCCGGCTTCGACCCCGAGGTCTGCAAGCACGTCATCGACAAGGGCGGCATCATGATGCCCGGCACCTGCTCCGCAGGCGAGATGCAGCAGGCCATGAACATGGGCTGCGAGGCTCTGAAGTTCTTCCCCGCTGAGGCAAACGGCGGCGTGGGCATGCTGAAGAACATCGGCGCTGCCCTGAAGGGCGCTCGCTGGATGTGCACCGGCGGTGTCAACGCCAAGAACGTCAACGATTATCTGGGCTATGACCAGATCTTTGCCGTGGGCGGCACCTGGATGTGCAAGAGCGATGTGATCAAGGCCGGCGACTGGGCAAAGATCACCGCACAGAGCAAGGAAGCTGTTGACACCATGCTGGGCCTGAAGCTGCTGCATGTCGGCATCAACACCGGCAACGAGGAAGAGGCCATGAAGGTGGCTAACCTGATCGGCGCTATGCTGAACATGAAGGTCGCTCCCGGCAACTCCAGCATCTTTGTCGGCAACAAGGAGTTCGAGATCATGAAGAAGCCCGGCCGCGGCACCAATGGCCACATCGCCATCGGCTGCAATAACGTGGACCGCGCCATCTATCACCTGTCTCAGCGCGGCGTGAAGTTCGATCTGGACAGCAAGAACGTGAAGAACGGCAAGACCGTTGCCTGCTACATGGCAGACGAGATCGCCGGCTTTGCCTTCCATCTGGTGCAGGCATAAGCGCCTGTCCCCCTTTTACCGTAAAAGCCCCGCCGCAGCGGGTATGCCCTGCGGCGGGATGATGAAACACCTGATATAAAGGAGAATAACCAATGAAAGTCGTTACTTTTGGCGAACTGATGGTCCGTCTGCAGCCCTTCAACTACGAGCGTTTCGTTCAGGCTAACAGCCTGGAGTTCAGCTTCGGCGGCGGCGAGGCTAACGTTGCTGTTTCTCTGGCCAACTACGGTCTGGACGCAGCTTTTGTTACCAAGCTGCCCGCACACGCCATCGGTCAGGCCGCTGTCAACAGCCTGCGCCGCTACGGCGTTGATACCAGCATGATCACCCGCGGTGGTGACCGTGTGGGCATCTACTACAACGAGAAGGGCGCTTCTCAGCGTGGTTCCGTCTGCATCTACGACCGTGCCAACAGCGCCATCCAGCTGGCTCAGCCCTCCGACTTTGATTGGGACAAGATCTTCGAAGGCGTGGATTGGTTCCACTTCACCGGCATCACCCCGGCTCTGGGCGAGAACGTTGTCGAGATCTGCCGCGAGGCCTGCAAGGCTGCTAAGGCTCACGGCGTGAAGATCAGCTGCGACCTGAACTACCGCGGCAAGCTGTGGACCCGTGAGCAGGCCCGCGCTGCCATGACCGACCTGTGCCAGTACGTTGACGTCTGCATCTCCAACGAGGAGGACGCAAAGGACGTGTTCGGCATCGAGGCCGAGGCTACCGATATCTACGGCGGCAAGCTGAACGCTGAGGGCTACAAGAGCGTTGCCAAGCAGCTGGCTGACAAGTTCCACTTCGAGAAGGTCGCTATCACCCTGCGTGAGAGCCACAGCGCATTCGACAACGGCTGGAGCGCTATGCTGTACGATGTTGCTTCCAACGAGTACTGCTTCTCCAAGAAGTACGACCTGCACATCATCGACCGCGTTGGCGGCGGCGACTCCTTCGGCGGCGGCCTGATCTACAGCCTGCTGACCGGCAAGAGCACCCAGGAGGCTGTGGAGTTCGCAGTTGCAGCTTCCGCTCTGAAGCACTCCATCGAGGGCGACTACAACATGATGACCGTGTCCGAGGTCGAGAAGCTGGCCGGCGGCGACGGTTCCGGCCGTATCCAGCGCTAATTGCAGGAGGGAGTCCGCCATGGATATCCGTTATTCCTGCAACCAGAAGGATTTTAAGCGCTATACTACCGAGGAAATGCGGGACGAGATGCTGATCACCGGCCTGTATAAGGCAGATGAAGTGGTGGCCGTTTACAGCCATGTGGACCGTATGGTCACGCTGGGCTGCATGCCGGTACACGAGACCGTGTCCATCGACAAGGGCATCGACATCTGGGCCAACTTCGGCACCCACTACTTCCTGGAGCGCCGCGAGATCGGCATGTTCAACATCGGCAAGGATTCCACCGGTATCGTGGTGGCCGACGGCGTAAAGTACGAGCTGGGCTACAAGGACTGCCTGTACATTACGCAGGGCACCAAGGAGGTCACCTTTGCTTCCGCCGACCCGGAGCATCCCGCCAAGTTCTACATGGTCTCTGCTCCGGCACACTGCGCTTACCAGACCCGTCTGATCAAGATGGCTGATGCAAACCACCGCCCGCTGGGCAGCGTGGAGACCTGCAACAAGCGCACCATCAACCAGTTCATCCACCCGGATGTGCTGAAGACCTGCCAGCTGAGCATGGGTATGACCGAGCTGGCACCGGGTTCCAACTGGAACACGATGCCCAGCCACACCCACGAGCGGCGCATGGAGATCTATACCTACTTTGAACTGCCCGAGGGGCAGGTGGTGTTCCATATGTGCGGCGAGCCTACCCAGACCCGCCACATCGTGATGCACAACGAGGATGCTGTCATCAGCCCCTCCTGGAGCATTCACAGCGGCGTAGGCACCTCGAACTATACGTTTATCTGGGCAATGGGCGGCGAGAACATGGAGTTTGACGACATGGACAACATCGCTACCACTGACCTGCGCTAAAAGCACCAATCAAACGCCCCGTACCGGGAAACCGGCACGGGGCGTTTTGCTAAAAAATTAACTTGGATACTGTGAAAAAAGGAGAACCTCATGGATCTGTCTGCATTCAACCTGCAGGGCAAGGTAGCCCTGATCACCGGCGGTGCCCACGGCATCGGTTTTTCCATTGCAGAGGGCATGGCCAAATGCGGCGCCGTCATCTGCTTCAACTGCTCCTCTGAGGCCAGCTTAGAAAAGGGCATGGCCGCCTACAAGGCTGCCGGCATCGACGCCCACGGCTATGTGGCAGACGTTTCCGACGAGGACGCCGTAAACGCCATGGTGGCAAAGATCAAGGCCGAGGTCGGCCCGGTGGACATTCTGGTGAACAACGCCGGTCTGATGAAGCGCGTGCCCATGATCGAGATGAGCCACGCCGACTTTATGCGTGTGATCGACGTCCATGTGGGCGGTGCCTTCAACTGCTCCAAGGCCGTACTGCCCGACATGATGGAAAAGCGCGAGGGCAAGATCATCAACATCTGCTCCATGATGAGCGAGCTGGGCCGCGAGACCGTCTCTGCCTACGCTGCCGCCAAGGGTGCGCTGAAGATGCTGACCAAGAACATCGCCTCTGAGTACGGCGAGTACAACATCCAGTGCAACGGCATGGGCCCCGGCTACATTGCCACCGCCCAGACCGCGCCCCTGCGTGAGCGTCAGCCGGACGGCAGCCGTCATCCCTTTGACAGCTTCATCGTTGCCAAGACCCCCGCAGGCCGCTGGGGTGACCCGGAGGACATGGTTGGCCCCTGTGTGTTCCTTGCCAGCCACGCATCCGACTTCGTGAACGGCCAGATCCTCTACGCCGATGGCGGCATTCTGGCCTATATTGGCCGCCAGCCTAAGTAAATCCTGAAAAAAATCCCCCCGGCGGTGCTCGCCGGGGGGATTTTTTATAGGCAAATTAGACGATTTTAAATGCGCTCCGCGGAGCGCTCCAAACGCATTTTCACGGGAGGGGTCGTAACGAAAAAAAACCGGCTGCCGCACGTTTTGTGCAGCAGCCGGTCAGTGTTTTATTTAGAGGTCATTCTGCCAAAGTGGCCTTTTTCCTCTTCGTCCTTTTTGGTGTCAGGCTTTTCCGCCGGGGTCAGACGCACCTCGGTCACGCGGCGCTTGGCGGTGCGGGTGACCACGCCGTCGTAGCTGCCCAGCGTAAAGCGGTCGCCTACCTTGGGCAGGCGGCAGGTCTTTTCCTGCACCAGACCGTTCACTGTGTTGGAGTCGATATCCTCGTCCTCCGGCAGACCCAGCCGCTCGTACAGGTCGTCCACGCCGGCGCTGCCCAGCACGATCCAACTGCCGTCCGACTGCTTGCGGAAGTCCTCGGTCACCTCGTCGTGCTCATCCCAGATCTCGCCTACCAGCTCCTCCAGAATGTCCTCCAGCGTGATGATGCCCTCGGTGCCGCCGTACTCGTCCACCACCACAGCCATGTGATGGTGCTGCTCGCGCAGGGTGCGCAGCAGCTGGGAGATCTGAGTGGAGCCTGTGGTGTAGAGGGTGGGCTTGACCAGATCCTCCAGCTTGGTCTCCTTTTTCAGGCGTGCCATGTAGAAGTCCTTTTCATGTACCACACCAATGATGTTATCAATGGTGTCGTGGTACACTGGCAGACGGGAGTAGCCGGATTCCGCAAAGGTCTGTGCCACCTCTTCCAGCGGCATATCGTCCTCCACCGCGATCACATCCACGCGGGGGGTCAGGATCTCTTCCACCTCCACGTCATCAAATTCGATGGCGCTGCGGATCAGCTCACTTTCCCGGTCGGTCAGTTCGCCGTCATTCTCGGCTTCGCTGACCATGGTCATCAGCTCGCCCTCAGTGATGGTGTCCTCCTCGGTGCTGTGGACAAAGTGCCCCAGAAAGCGCTTCCACTGGCTGAACAGCCATGTCAGCGGGGTAAACACCAGCATCAGCAGGCTGAGCGCCGGCGCAACTGCGGTGGCTACCGTTTCCGGCATCTCCTTGGCAAGGCTCTTGGGGGTCACCTCGCCAAAAATCAGCACCACCACGGTCAGCACCATAGTGGACACCGTAGCGCCCCGCTCTGCACCCAGCATCTTGGTGAAAATGATGGTGCCAATGGAGGCTGCGGCAATGTTCACGATATTGTTGCCGATGAGGATGGTGGAAAGCAGCTTATCGTATTTTTCAGCCATTGCCAGCACCCGGGCGGCAGAGGTATCGCCGTCCTCGGCGCGGCTTTTCAGGCGGATCTGATTCAGGGAAGAAAATGCGGTCTCGGATGCGGAGAAAAAGGCGGAGAATACCACCAATACTACCAGCGCTACCCAGAGCGTCATACTGCCATCGTCCATAAAAAGGGGAATCACACTCAACTTTCTGTTTTAAATTTAGTTTTATTTGCCCGTTGTATTTTTATTGTGCTTCAACCGTGCCAAGCGGGCTTTTCCGTATACAAAAATGTGCTTTCCATCGTTGCCATTTCCACGATGAAAAGCACATCAATGTTATTTTCTATAATAACATATTCTGCACACGGGTGCAAGCGTTTGGGCTGTACTCCATGTACAAAACCGGTAAATTTTAACGCAGAACCAATGCGCTGCCGTCATAATCCACCGTCAGGGTGTTGCCCTCGGCATAACCGCCCTTGATGATGGCCTTGGCGATCAGGGTCTCCACGCGGCTCTGGATGAAGCGCTTGATGGGACGTGCACCATAGACGCTGTCGTAGGCAGAATCAATGATGAAGTCCTTGGCGGCGGTGGTGACCTCCAGCTTGAGGTGCTTGCCCTCCTCCATACGGTTGCGCAGATCCTGCAATTGCAGATCCACGATCTTGCGCATTTCGTCCTTGGTCAGGCTCTTGTAGTAGACGATCTCGTCCAGACGGTTCAAAAATTCGGGACGGAACTTGCTCTTGAGCAACAGGTCGATCTGGTGCTTTGCATCCTCGCTCAGCTCGTTGGAGCCCTGCGCACGGCGCTGCTCCAGATCGTTCAGGATGATATCGCTGCCAAGGTTGGAGGTCAGGATGATGACCGTGTTCTTGAAGTCCACGGTACGGCCCTGACTATCCGTGATGCGGCCATCGTCCAGCACCTGCAGCAGGATGTTGAACACGTCGGGGTGAGCTTTTTCCACCTCATCGAACAGTACCACACTGTAAGGCTTGCGGCGCACAGCCTCGGTCAGCTGGCCGCCCTCTTCATAACCGACATATCCCGGAGGCGCGCCGATCAAACGGCTGACGCTGAACTTCTCCATATATTCGGTCATATCGATACGCACCATGTTGCGCTCGTCGTCAAACAGTGCCTGTGCCAGTGCCTTAGCCAGCTCGGTCTTGCCCACGCCGGTGGGGCCAAGGAAGAGGAAGCTGCCGATGGGGCGGTTGGGGTTGGCGATACCGGCGCGGCTGCGCAGAATGGCTTCGCTCACCTTGGTCACAGCCTCGTCCTGACCGATGACCCGCTGGTGCAGCACATCGTCCAGATGCAGCAGCTTCTCGCGTTCGCCCTCCACCAGCTTCTCTACCGGGATGCCGGTCCAGCGTGCCACGATGCGGGCGATCTCCTCGTCGGTCACGCGGTCACGCAACAGGCTGTCCTCCTTCTTGGCGGCAGCCACCTTTTCCTCTTCAGCCAGCTGTTTTTGCAGCTGGGGCAGCTTGCCGTACTTCAGCTCGGCGGCCTTGTTCAGGTCGTACTCGCGCTGGGCTTTCTCGATGGCGGCATTGGTCTGCTCGATCTGCTCACGCAGGCTCTGCACCTTGCCAATGGCGTTCTTCTCGTTCTCCCACTTTGCCTTCATGCTGCGGAACTTATCCTGCAATTCGGCAAGCTCCTTTTCCAGATCCTTCAAGCGGCTCTGGCTCAGGGCATCGGTCTCCTTTTTCAGGCTCACCTGCTCGATCTGCAGCTGGGTGATGCGGTGTGCCAGATCGTCCATCTCGCTGGGCATACTGTCCATCTCGGTCTTGATCATGGCGCAGGCTTCATCCACAAGGTCGATGGCCTTATCCGGCAGGAAGCGGTCGGTGATATAGCGGTCAGAAAGGGTGGCAGCGGCAATCAGGGCGCTATCGTTGATCTTTACGCCGTGGAACACCTCATACCGTTCCTTCAGGCCGCGCAGAATGGAGATGGTATCCTCTACGGTAGGCTCATCCACCTGCACCGGCTGGAACCGGCGCTCCAGCGCGGGGTCTTTTTCGATATACTGGCGGTACTCATCCAGCGTGGTCGCGCCGATGCAGTGCAGCTCGCCCCGGGCCAGCATGGGCTTGAGCAGGTTGCCTGCGTCCATTGCGCCATCGGTCTTACCGGCACCCACGATGGTGTGCAGCTCATCGATGAAGAGGATGATTTTGCCCTCGCTCTTCTTCACCTCGTTCAGCACGCTCTTCAAGCGTTCCTCGAACTCGCCGCGGTACTTTGCACCGGCCACCAGAGCACCCATGTCCAAGCTGAACACGGTGCGGTTCTTCAGGTTTTCGGGCACATCGCCACGCACGATGCGCTGCGCCAGACCCTCGGCGATGGCGGTTTTACCAACGCCGGGCTCACCGATCAGGCAGGGGTTGTTTTTGGTCTTACGGGACAGGATACGGATCACATTGCGGATCTCCTGATCTCGACCAATGACGGGGTCCAGTTTCTGCTTGCGGGCAAGTTCCACCAGATCCTGGCCGTACTTCTGCAGCGCATTGTAGGTGTCCTCCGGGTTATCGGTGGTCACCCGCTGGTTGCCGCGCACGGCGGTAAGCTGCTGCAAAAAGGCGTCCTTTTTCAGGTTGAAGGCGCGGAACAGCTCACTGGTGGTCTGGTCCTGCTCGTCCAGCAGGCCAAGGAACAGATGCTCCACGCTGATGAAGTCGTCCTTCATGGCCTTGGCTTCGCGGGCGGCGGCGCTGAGCACCTTATCGGTTGCCTGCGAGATATAGACCTTATCGGGGTCACGGCCGGAGCCGGACACCCGGGGCAGCGCGGACAGCTTTTCCGCCACGGCGGCGGCAAAGCTGCCGGGGTCAACGTTCAGCTTTTGCAGCAGCTGGGGAATCAGGCCGTTTTCCTGCGCAGCCAGTGCGTGCAGCAGGTGGGCGGGCTCCAGCGCATTGTGCTGATACTCCACAGCCAGCTGCTGGGCTGCCTGCAAAGCCTCAAGGGTCTTTTGGGTATATTGATTGGTATTCATAAAGTCAAGCCTCCATTCATACCGGAAGGTTTATTTTAGCGGACGGATAAGTTCTTTGCTAACAGCTCTGCGCCCGGCGGCGGCAGAGCCGTGAGTTAATTATACAGATGTTCTTCTTCATGGTCTTGCACGCCTCCTACGGAGCAGTTTATTTTTCTTTTAGCACTCTATCTGCTCGACTGCTAAAAATATACTCCTATTCACCCACTTTGTCAATAGGGTTCATAAAAAGTTTGCAGAATAGACGCAAACCCATGCTTTTTGTTTTAGCACGCGATGCTTGAGCAAAGATCAATAAGCGCCTCCGGCTCGCCCCTTGCGGGGCAACCGTCGGAGATGCGCAGTCGTGCTCCCCTGTTCTCCGGGAAAGGGGCAACAAAAAACGGCTCTGCCGAAGCAGAGCCGTAAAGTTGCATCTGAAATATAATCAGCGCTTGGAGAACTGGGGAGCATCGCTGGCAGGGCTGCGCCCTGCACGCGATGCTTGAGCAAAGATCAATAAGCGCCTCCGGCTCGCCCCTTGCGGGG
>ERZ1673697.54-NODE-54-length-171259-cov-25.879927_pt1 | contig 171259 bp, 150 predicted proteins | sample MGYA00580227_ERZ1673697 | MGnify/ENA primary metagenome ERZ1673697 (study PRJEB41218, sample SAMN15661759) | gut metagenome | host: Homo sapiens | place: Canada: London | collected 2015-08-20/2019-03-30 | study: EMG produced TPA metagenomics assembly of...
TCACCCCATCTGTTAGATAGTATATCATACTGTCTAACAAATGGGGTGCTGTTCAATACAGTGGTACAGGGGGATTTTGTATGTTGCAGTGCTTTTATCAGAACACAATACGGAAGCTCACGCTGTGGTCGCGGTCGCCGGGGATGTGGTAGGGCTTCTCTACATCGGTGCCCCAGCTGTCGATACCGCCGACACCACGGACTGCGCCAAGCACCGTGATGCTGGTGCGGCCGGTGTTGGGCAATTCCGAAATATGCTGCGCCGCCTCGATTTCCTGGGCCGTGTTGGGCAGGGCGCTGAAGGCGAACGGCTCACCGGTCTGTTCTAGGGTCAGTTCGCTGCCGTCTGCCAGCTGCAAAACCACCTGCTGGGTGTCCATGTGCAGGCCGCAGTCCTGGGGAACCAGCGCCGGGGCGATGTGGGGCACTTCCTCGTGGCAGCCGAATACACCGCCCTTGTAACGGTCGGGATAAGTCTCGCCGGACAGGCCGGTCCACTGGGCGCGGGCCACGGGGGCAAAGGTCTGGAATTTCACGCCGAAGCAAGGAAGCTCCGGCGCGCCGGGCACACCATGGTAGACGGCATCCACCCGCAGGGCGGCCTGGGGCTCTACTGTATAGGTGATCTCCACGCCGGCACCGGGCACCAGCGGCACGCTGTATTTATAGCAAATCTGCACCCGTTGCTCGGATTTTTCCAGCACCGTGCAGCCCTCTTTGCGCAGGAACACGTCTGCAGCCATCCAGGCCGAGGCATGCTGCGGGAAGCCGCAGCCGCGGTCGTTATCGGTGCTGGCACGCCAGAACGCCGGAGTCGGGGCACGCCAGAGCCACTCCTTACCGTCCTTGCGCAGGGAGACAGGCCCCTGCTCCGGGATGGAGAACAACAACTCAAAGCCGCTGCCTTTTACGCCGATGTTTCCATCGCCGCAGATCACGGTCAGGGGCAATCGGCGGCGCTTATCCCAGGCGGTGCGCAGGGCGGCGGCACTGCGGACAGCCTCCATTTTGTTGCGGGCATCCTGGGCATTGCGGCGGGCAGGGGTGTTGTACCAGTAGCGTACCTCCTGCATAGCAGGCTTCTCGGTGCCATCGGCATAGACAATGCCGTTGCCGCTGAAGTTGTAATCTGTTGTACGGTCGCCAAAATCGCCGCCATATCCCAGTATACTGTCATTTTGGGTATTTGGGTGCCAAAGGGCCTGGTCCATATAATCCCAGATGAAGCCGCCCTGGTACTTTTTGTACTTTTCGATCAGGGCCACATAGCTTTCCATGCCGCCCAGGGAGTTGCCCATATCGTGCATGTACTCGCACAAAATGAACGGTTTAGCCGGGTGTTCGGCCATGTAGGCGATGATTTCGGACGGCTTGGCGTACATACGGCTTTCCATATCGCTGATGTCATCGAACTCACGGCAGTGGAAAACGCCCTCGTAATGCACCAGGCGGTCTGGGTCATTGGCGCGGAAGAAGTTCGCCATAGCACGGATGTCCTTGCCAGCGTAGCTCTCGTTGCCGCAGGACCAGATCAGCACAGCTGCGTGGTTTTTGTCCCGTTCAAACATGCTGCGGGCGCGGTCGACCACGCAGTCCCGCCATTCCGGCAGGCTGCCGGGCACGTTCCAGCTGGGTTCCACGGTGCCCAGCTTTTGCCAGCTGCCGTGGCTTTCCAGGTTGGTCTCGTCGATCATGTAGATGCCGTTTTGGTCACACAGGTCATACCACAAACTCTGGTTGGGATAGTGGCAGGTGCGCACGGCATTGATGTTGTTTTTCTTGAACACGGCCATGGCGGCGTGCATGTCGTCCGCATCAATGGCGCGGCCCTTTTTGGGGTTCCACTCGTGGCGGTTGACGCCGTTGAACACGATGCGCTTGCCGTTTAAGCACATGACGCCGTTCAGCGTCTCGAACCGGCGGAAACCAATGTCGTAGGGCACGACCTCCTGCACAGCGCCGCTGGCATCCTGCAGGGTCAGCACGGCGTGGTACAGGATCGGCTTTTCGTGGCTCCAGGGGTGGATGCCCTCCAGCGTGATGGCGCTGCCATCGGTAAAGTCATCATACAGGGCATAGCCCTCGCGGTCAGTCAGGCGCAGATGCACCTTGGCACCCTCGGTCTCGCCGTCCAGCTTGATGACAGATGTCAGCTGGCCGGTGGTGTTGCCGGACAGCAATTCGGCTTTGAGCCAGATGTCCCGGACATGCACCTTGGGCTTAGCGTAGAGATACACTGAGCGGAAGATGCCAGAGAAGCGGAAGAAGTCCTGATCCTCGATCCAGGCGGCACTGCTGCGCTTGTAGACCTCGACACACAGACGGTTGCCGGTCTCTTGAATATAGGGTGTCAGGTCGAATTCAGACGGAGTAAACGTATCCTCGGCATAGCCGACGAACCGGCCGTTGCACCAAAGGTACATAGCCTGCTCCACCCCCTGGAAGCTGACGCACACCCGCTGGCCACGCAGGCTCTCGTCCAGGTCGAACTCTTTCACGTAGCTGCCTACGGGGTCATCATCCCAATTGATCTGCGGCGGACGCAGGGCAGCACGGCCATCCCAGGGGTAGAGGGTGTTGGTGTACTGGATCTGTCCGTAGCCCTGCAGTTCAATGTGCCCGGGCACACGGATGGTGCCAAAGGCGGTCAGGTCGGCATCCGGCTTATAGAAATCCGCCGGGCGTGCGGCGGGGTTAGCACTCCAGGCGAAGCGCCAGGCACCGTCCAGCGACTGCCGCAGCGAGGTCAGGCCGGTTTCGGCCTCCGCCTCGGTTTTATAGCAGACATGGTCAGAGTGGGCATCCAGCCGGTTCACGGCAAACACGGTGGGGTCGGTCAGCCAGTTCAGTTCGGGTGTCATAGTGTCATCCTCTTTTATCGGTCATTGGGCTGTTTTTTGGCCCAGCGGTCTTTAAAGTAGTGGGCGGCCAGCTTGGGGGTGCGCTCCCGCGTAAACAGGCCTTTGCGGTTGCAGCTGCCTACGCGCATGGGGCCCTGCTGGGTGGAGAAATCCGCAAAGTTCCAAGGCCATTCTCCCACAACAAAGGGGCGGCTGTCAAGGCAGGCGTTGATGGTTTTGTAATATTCCACCTGAAATTCCTCGGTGAACATTTCGGGGGCGGTGCCGTGCAGGCCCGCCACCGTATCCGCGCCGTATTCGGAGAGGACCAGCGGCTTATCGATGCCTGCCCAGAAGTCCAGTTCCTGCTGGAACGCATACGCAGCGTTTTCCAGGTCGCCGCTCAGGTTATACCAGCCGTAGTAGCGGTTGATGCAGACTACGTCCATCGTGCGGGTGGTAATATCCCTTGTATAGTCGTTCTGGCAGCAGACCATCGTGACCGGACGGTCCTGCGGGTCTTGGGCGTGGGCCTGCTCATACAGCGGGCGCCAGTAATCGTAGGCGCTTTGGGGGAAGTGTTCGGTGTCCGGCTCGTTGCCAAGGCTCCACAGCACCACGCAGGGGTGGTTTTTGTCGCGGTCGATCATGGCGCGCAGCACGGCGCTGTGGTAGGCCTTGAGTGGGAAGGTCTTGTACGGGTCGCAGGCCGCCCCCGCGCCAATACCTACGGCAGGCGTTTCATCAATGACCACGATGCCCAGCCGGTCGCAGAGGTCGTAGACTTCCTCGGCATAGGGGTAGTGACTCATGCGCAGGCAGTTGGCGTTCAGCCACTGGTACAGCTTCAGGTCGGTCACGGTCACACAGGCATCATAGCCGCGGCCGCGAAAAGCCGAATCCTCGTGCTTGCAGGGTCCTTTGAAATAGAACGGTTCACCGTTGATGAGGAACTGGTGGCCGCGCACCTCGACACTGCGAAAGCCGAACTGTTGGCGGTATTCATCCTGACCGAACTTGACTAGGGCGGTGTACAGGTAGGGCGTGCCGGGGCGGGGCTGCCACAGGTGGGGGTCCTCCACATGCAGGGTGCCGCTCTCGCCCTTGCCATCCGCTACCACCTTACCTTCGTCGTTCAAGATCTCAATGCTGGCGAGTCCGTCTCCGATCGTGTTGATTTTGTAGTCCAGTGTGCCATCCATCGCGGGCGCCAGGGCAATATCCGCAATGTAAGCGGCCGGGGTGGTGTACAGATGCACCGGGCGGGTAATGCCTGCGTAGTTGAAGAAATCGAAGTTGGGCAGGTTGACGCCCTGCATCTGCTGGCGGACCTTGCCGGCTTCCACCGCCGGGATGCCCGCGTTGTCGGAGCCAAAGAAAGCAGTGCCGCCCTCGTTGCCCACGGGCAGGGTGCTGTGGCCGATACGGTTGTCTACTTCCACTTCCAGCGTCACGGTCTCGCCGGGCTGGGCCAGGGCGGTGATGTCCGCCTCAAAGGGCAGGAATCCGCCGCGATGGGTGGCGATCTCCTCCCCGTTCAGCCGCACCGCGGCGTTGTGGGTCACGGCGTCAAACCGCAGCACACGGCGGGCACCCTCTGGCACAGTAAAGCGGGTACGGTAGTAGGCCATGCCGTAGTGGCGGCGGAACTCCGGGTCCGGGCTTTGGTCGTTATAGGACGCGGGCACGGCGATGGTCTGCCACGGGTCGTTGGCATTGAAGCGGAAATCCCACACGCCGGACAGATCCCGGACGCTGCGGGCAGCATTGGTTTGCGGATACATAACAAACACCTCTCTATAATTCGGATGCTTCAAAAGATGCGGGGGAGCTTTCCCCTCTCCCCCGCGCATGCCTACACATGTTATTGGGCGTGGCTTTCCACGGTGGTGGTCAGGCTGATGCTCCCCACCGGGATCTCGTATTTCACGGCAGGAATGACCGTGTTGGGGTCGTACACGTTAGTGTTGGGGTAGGCGTTCACCAAGAAGCCCTCGCCTGCCGCCCCCTGCACGGTGCAGCTGCAGTTGTCATTTTGAGCAGTGGCGTGGCCGCCCTCGGCCGCGGCGGTAAAGCCCGGCGCAAACTTGGGCACAGCAAAGCCGCAATCGTAGGCGGTGCAGGCGATGGTGCTTTCGATCGTATGGCTGCGGATGTGCCCCCACTCGGTGGGGATCAGCTCGGTGGTCACGCGGATGCCGGGGAACGGGCTCCACCGGCTGAGCATACGGTCGCCCATCAGGATGAAGCAATCGCTATGGCGGCGCACAAAGGTCCAGCCGTCAATGACGAAGGCCAGCATGCTGTCCGGAGCGGCCTGCTCCAGCTGCACATAGCTGCGGCTGGCGGAGAAGCCGAACCGAGTGCTGTAGACGAACTTGCCGTACTTTTCCACAAACTGGCCGTGGTCGCCCTTCTCGTAGTTGGCGGGAGAGTAGGCATTCAGCTGGCCGTCCGGCAGGCGCTGCAACAGCAGGTCGGAACAGGGCTGGCTGACGACACCCGGCGCGGCCAGTTCCGCGGGCAGGGGCGCGGCCTCGGCAGTCCAGAAGGGGTGATCTTCCGGCAGGGCCAGCAGCAGGAACACCTTCAGACCCCAGTAAGGGCTGCCGGGGGCGTTGTACTGCTCGGCCATGTACTGCTGCGGGTAGCCGTAACCGATGGTGAGCACACCGTCCCGGTCAAAAATGGGCTTTGCCAGCCACCAGTTCAGGTTGCGCACGATGATGCCTTTCATCACCGGCAGGGGCAGCGGTTCCAGCCCGGCCCAGATGCAGGCAGAATAGAAGGCGCTTTGCCCGATGCGGTAGGTCAGGCTGCGGCCGAAGGGCAGGGCCGCGCCGTTTGCATCAAACCAGCGAGCAAACTGGCGGCCGAACTTGGTGGCACGGTCACGGTAGAGCGCTGCGCGGGCGGGGTCCCGCTTGGCGGCGAACACGCTGTACAGCACCGTGTAATACTGGATGGCCCAGGGGTTGTAGTAGTCCTTCTGGGGCTTGATGCCTGCCGGGCCATCGGAGTACCAACCGTCGCCCACGTACCATTTGTCCACCTCGGCCATATCGGCGGCGGCCTTTTGCATATCGCAGGGCATGCCCACCGAATCCAGCGCCAGATTGACCAGTACGCGGAAGAGCAGCCAGTTGCAGCCGGGCAGTTCGTGGTGGTTGATGGTGTCCAGCCACTTGGCAAGGTTGGCTTTCCGGGCATCGGTCAAGGATGCCCAGACGTTTTCCGGTGTTTCCAGAATGGCACAGGCCAGGGCGGCCATCTCGACAAACAGCTGGTCGTAATCGTTGGGGGCGCCCCAGTATTCGGGGCTTTGCGGGTCGGTGCCGTTGGCAAGACCCTTTTGGTAGATGGCCAGAAAGTCATCGGCCCGGCCGCCGCCTGCCCACAGGGGGCCTAACGCCCACAGCGGGCGGGAGAACGCCTCCATCTCAATGGTGCGGGCGGGGTAGGTCACGCCGGTATCACCCAAATGCAGCCGTGCGCCGCCTGCGGAGTACAGGGGCAGCAGCGGGTTCAAGATTTTGCGTGCCAGCGCGGTAAAATCAGATTTTGTATGCAGTTCCATAATATCACCAATACAGTTCCCAATCTTTGGTCAGGCGGGTAAGGGCTTCCATGTAGAAGTAGTCGCCCCAGCTCACGCACTCGTCCACGCCCTCGGGCGTGCAGGTGTTGTAGGGGCTCTTTTTGCTGTAGGTGCCGTGGCGGACAAGACCGATGCCCTGGGGGCCTTCTTTGACGGCGTAGTGCTCCGCCACGCTGCCCAGCATCTGAGTGGCCAGAGTCGTGTACTCGGCAGCTTCCTCTTTGCCCACGTATTTGGCGGCTTCCAGCAGGCCGCAGGCCACGATGGAGGCCGAGGAGGAATCCCGCGGCTCGGTATCGCCGCTGGTAAAGGTCATATCCCAGTAGGGGACCAGATCGTCGGGCAGGCGGTCGAGGTAGTAGGCCAGCACCTTGCGGAACGCATCCAGGTATTCCGGCTGCTTGGTGTAGCGGTAGCTGATGGCTGTGCCGTAGACACCCCAAGCCTGGCCGCGGGCCCAGCAACTGTCATCCTTGTAGCCCTGGCAGGTAGCGCCGCGCACGGGGGCGCCGGTCTCCGGATCCATAAAGAAGGTGTGGTAGGTGGAGCCGTCGGCGCGAATGGAGTTGCCCAGGCAGGTGGTCACATGCTTGTGGGCCAGGTCGGCGTAATGGGCATCGCCGGTGGTCTCGCTGGCCCAGTAAAGCAGCGGCACATTGAGCAGGCAGTCGATGATATAGCGGTAGTTATCCCGCGCCCCCAAAGCGCCCCAGGCCTGGAAGAACTCACCTTTTTCCTGGAAGCGGGTGCAGAGCTGGTCGGCGGCGAGAATGGCAGCCTTTCTGCCGATCTCGCTGCCGGTCAGCTTATAGGCGGCCACGCAGGACGGGCTGTACAAAAAGCCCATGTCGTGGTGGTCCACTTCGATCTTATGCTCGATGCGGTACATAAAGCTGTCCACCAGCGTGAGGGCAGCCTTTTTAAAGGCTTCATCGCCGGTGCGCTCATAGCTCAGCCAGATTTCGCCGGGCCAAAAGCCGCAGGTCCACTGGTTGTTCTCGCACTGGGGGTAGATGTCGTGGACACTGGAGTGGTTCTGGCAGTGGTCGGTATACAACGGCAGGTTCCGGCGCACCAAAGAGGCGGCGGTGTCCAGGGCCTGTTCGGCCTGTGCCTTGGTCAGGACAGGATTGGGGTAGGTTTTCAACATAAGGAACCTCTTTCAAAAACAAGGGCGGGGCACAGGGCTTTTCGCCTTGTGCCCCGCCGGATTGGGTGTTCGTTTTTACTTTCAGCTTAGCCCTTCAGGCCGGAGGATGCAACGCCCTGCACGAAATATTTCTGCAAGGACAGGAACACGATCAGCACCGGGATCAGCGCGATGACAGATGCCGCCATGATGAGGCCGTACTCAGCCGAATACTGGCTGATGAACATACGCAGGCCGATCTGGATGGTCTTAAGTTCGGTCTTGGTCAGGTAGATCAGGGGGCCGAGGAAGTCATTCCACGTATTGACGAAGGTGAAGATGACCAGCGTGGAGACTGCGGGCAGAGACAGCGGCAGCATAATGCGGGCGTAGATGCCGTACTCAGACAGGCCGTCAATACGGGCAGCTTCACACAATTCGGTGGGGACGCCCTCGTAGAACTGCTTCATCATGAACACACCGAAGGCGCTGAACGCCTGCAGGCAGATGATGGCCAGATGGGTGTTGTTCAGGTGCCAGGAGCGCATCATCATGAACTGGGGCACCATGTAAGCCTGCCAGGGCACTGCGATGGTGGCGATGTAGCCCAGGAACAGCACGTTCTTGCCCTTGAAGTTCAGCTTGGCGAAGGCATAGGCAGCAAAGGAGGAAGTAAGCACCTGCAGAATCGTGACAACGATGGTCAGGAACGCGGTGTTCTTCACGAAGGTCAGCAGGGGGATCTTGGTCCAGATGTCAATGTAGTTCTGCGGACGCGGGTTGGAGGGGATCCACTCAATGGGGAAGGTGAAAACGTCTTTGTTCATCTTAAAGGATGCAGACAGCATCCACAGGAACGGGACAAGCATCAGTGCCGCCACGATGATGAGCAGCGCATAGATCAGCACACGGCTGACGACATGCTGCACTTTCATCGAGCCAGTCTTTTTCTTAACAGCGGTAGTAGCCATTTTGTGTTCCTCCTTTCCTTAGTCGTTGTTGGACGAGCCCTTGAACTGGACGATGGTCACGGCCAGCACCAGCACGAACAGCACCATAGCCACGGCACTTGCATAACCGTACTTGGGCGTGTTGACAAAGGCAACATTGTAGATGTAGTAAACAAGGGTCATGGTCGCATTGCCGGGGCCGCCCTGGGTGATCATGTACATCTGGTCATACACCTTGAAAGAGGCGATGGTCAGCATAATGACCACGAAGAAGGTGGTGGGCTTCAGCTGGGGCAGCGTTACATTCCAGAAGATCTGCCACTTGCTGGCGCCGTCCAGTTCGGCGGCTTCTTCCAGCTCGGGGTTGGTCCCCTGCAGGCCTGCCAGGTAGATGACCATGTAGTAGCCCATGTTCTTCCACACACTGAACAGGATGACCGTGAACATGGCGGTGTCTTTACCGGCGGCCCACTTGGGCAGGTTCTCAACGCCCAGGGACGCCAGGATTTGGTTGACCGGACCCATCGAGGGGCTGAAGATCATGTTCCACACCGCAGCAACGGCGACCAGCGAAGCAACATAGGGAAAGAACGAAACGGTGCGGAAGAAGTTGCGGCATTTGACTTTCTGGTTCAGCAGCATGGCCAGGCCAAGGCTGCATACCAGCGTAAGGGGCACGGTGCCGATGGCGTAGACCAGTGTGTTTACAAAAGCGGCTTTGAACGTCTTATCGCTGAGCAGCGCAGCAAAGTTGCTGATGCCTGCAAACTCGACCGGGTGAACACCGTCCCAGTTGCAGAAGGAAAGCGCGATGGCGAAGATCATAGGTACCAGCGTGAACACGCAGAACCCGATGAAGTTCGGGGCGATAAAGCTGTAGGCGATTAGGCTGTCCCGCGTGGATTTTTTCATCCCGCGTTTGGGGTTTGCCTGCACAGCCTGCGTAGTTTCAGCCATGGGTCATACCTCCTTGGGGTCAATGGCGGATTTTTGGCAATAAGATAGGGGCAGGCGCGCCCGCCCGCCCCTTATCGGAAGAAGGAAAACTTATGAAAAAGTGTAGCTGGTGAATCAGCCCAGCAGAGCGGCGACCTGCTCGTTCATGTTGGCGATGCCTTCGTCAACGGTCTCGCTCTCGGTCATGATAGCGTCATGCTCGGTGTTCAGGATGGTCTCGATCTCGGAAGCCTTATCGGACAGAGGCATCTCGAGGTAGATAGCGGTGGTGTTCAGAGCTTCGAGAGAAGCGTCGTCAGAGGGGAAGCCTTCGGTGCTGGAGATGATGGCGTTGGTCTCGTCGCTGGCAACGGCGGGGAAGGTGCCGACAGCGGCCACGCACTTGGCGCCATCCTCAGATGCGCACCAGTTCACGAAGTCGAGGGCAGCATCTTTCTTCTCGGAGTTAGCGTTGACAGCCAGGCTGGTCACAGTGCCCAGGGTGGAGCCGGCAGGTGCGCCGTCCGGATGAGGATACTTGACGATGCCGAAGTTGACAGGCTCAACACCGTTGCCCTCAGCCTCTTCGTTGTACTTCTGCATAGTAGCGATGAACCAGGAACCCATGTTGCACATAGCAGCCTGACCGTTCTGGAAAGCGCCGGAGTAGTGCAGACCAGAGGTCTTCTGCTCGCCGTAGTTGGGGATAACGCCGTCAGCCTGCTCAGACAGGACCTGCTCGTAGTAAGGCTTCAGGAAGTCGTAGTTGCCGTCAATAACGGTGTGCTCACCATCCAGGATGCCGAACAGAGTGGTGGTGGAACGCCAGGTGTGGTAAATGTTGCCGTAAACGCCGGTCTTTTCGTAGACTTCGCGGATCTTAGCATCGAAGTCCTCCATCGTCATATCGTTGGTGGGATACTCAATGCCGGCCTGATCGAAAATGTCCTTGTTGTAGTAGACGACCCAGAAGTCAGAGCGGAACGGAACTGCGTAGTAGTTGCCGTCTTCAGCAGTCAGCTGGTCGAGAACGCCGTTGAACTTGCTCTCATCGGTGGTCAGCTTGCCGCTCAGGGGCTCCAGCAGACCCAGGTTGATCAGGTTGGAGTAACCGGGGATGTCCTTGATGGACAGGACATCCAACTCGCCGTTGCCGCCGGCCAGCTGGGTAGCCAGCTGGGTCATGTAATCGGTAGAACCCAGGTCAGTCATCTCGATGGTGACGTTGGGGTGGCTCTCCATGTAGCCATCGGCCAGGGCCTGCCAGTAGGCGGTGGAATCCTTATCCCACAGGGCCCAGTTCAGGGTAACGGCCTCGTCGCCGGAAGCAGTGCTCTCGGCAGTAGCCTCGCCGGAAACGGGGGTGCTGTCGGCAGCAGCCTCACTGCTGGAAGCAGCGGAACCGCCGCAGGCGGCCAGGCTCAGAGCCATGGAACCAGCCAGGCCAAGGGCTGCGAGTTTTTGCAATTTACGCATAATGTTTCTCCTCCTAAGTAGAAATCATTTTTTCGGGAAGGCGTTTCGTTCTGTAGAGGGCCTGTCCCTTTCGTTGCCATTATCATACACCTTTGCGATGGTGAAATGGATGGTTTATTTTGGGTTGAGTCTGCACTTTTTACGGCAGTTCTCAAAAAGCTGCACAAAAAACATGTACTATTTTACGAAACCTGTAATTTTTATCTTTCCTACAGTTACGTCGTTCGAAAAGCACATTCTTTTGTCGAATTTATACAGTTTTCTTCTTGACAGAACCGAATGGATACGGTATCTTTTTAATAAGAAAAGCGCGGTGCGCCTCTCCCCCACCCGCTTCGCAGGGCTCTCGCGCAGAGGGGGCCTTACATAACATTTCTTTAAAATTTTATCACAAGGAGCCTTTATGGGCAAATATAAATTACGCCATGGCAGTATCCAGGTGCGCGTGCTGGCGCTGACGCTGCTGTTTACTTTGGGCGTTTCCCTCGTTATCGCCATTGGCAACATGCGCCAGATGGCAGCTGAGTGGGAGCGCACCACCTTATTGAATGCCGAGTATGCCTTACAGACCGCCGCCACTGCCATCCACCGGGATATTGAGGAGGTGGACGACCTGGCCAGCTGGTGCGCCTACAATCCCAGTATGCGTACCTATTTATTAACGGATGTCAGCAGCAACAACCAGGCGCTTTCGATGTACCCCACTATATCGGCCAAGTACAGCACACTGCGCACCGTGCAGTATGTACAGCGGTTTGTGCTCATCAATGCCAAAGGCCGCCAGATGGTTCTTGGTACAGCCGTTACCAACACCGTAGCCATGACACCGGAGGTACTGGCCCGCATCCCCGGTTATGACGAGGAATATTCCGGCTGGTCCTGTATCATACGGGACCCGATGGCCCTGCCCTCCCAGGCGTTGGACACCATCCCCCTTACCCGCAAGCTGACCCTGAGCGGCACCGGCCGCGAGGCCCACATCTGCGCCTTTGTCTCCCCTGCCCTGATCACGGCCGCGCTGAAAGGCTTTACGATGCCGGAGGGCAGCAGCCTTTTGTGGCAGATGGGCGGGCGGTACTACGGCATCAACGGCAATATCCTGACCGAGGAGCCCCTGTCCGATATCCCGGCCGAGCAGCTGGATGTGGACATGCTGGATGACAGCACCGAGGTTTATTCCATTGCAGCCGGATACGATGCCCAGTTGATGGTGCGGTATCCCATCGGTGTACACGATCTGTACTTGATCGAGATCATCCCCAACGGGCCGCTGCAGCGGCAAATCCCCTACCTGTCGGATTCGCTGGTCATCAGTCTGCTGGCTATTCTGGTATTGGGCTTGCTGCTGGCATTTTTGCTGCACCGCATGATCACACCGCCCATCACGGCACTGCAGAACCGCATAACCAAAATCAGCAGCGGCGACTTTTCCTTTGACCCTGCCATTGAGTGGAACAACGAACTGGGCGACATTGGCCGGGGCATTAACAGCATGTCGGCCAGCGTCACCGCCCTGATGGACCACCGCCTGGAGGACGAAAAGCAGAAGCAGGATTTGGAATACCGCATGCTGCAAAACCAGATCAATCCCCACTTTATTTATAATACGCTGAACAGCATCAAGTGGATGGCCACCATCCAGCACGCCCCCGGCATCGCCGAAATGGTCACGGCGCTATCCCGCCTGCTGAAAAGCGTCTCCAAAAGCAACGAACGGCTGGTGCCCCTGTATGAGGAGTTTGCCCTGCTGAACGACTACTTCACGATCCAGCAGTACCGCTACGGCGGCACCATCACGCTGGATGTCAGCTATATCGAGGATGAAAAGCTGAACCACAGCTGCCTGATTCCCCGCTTCACCTTGCAGCCGCTGGTGGAGAACGCCATCTTCCACGGCATTGAGCCGAAGGGCAGCGCCGGGGAGGTCACCCTGCGGGTCGAGCGGGATACTGCCAACGGCGATGTGCTGATCCGCTTAACGGACGACGGCATCGGCATGACGGCGGAACAGGCTGCCAAGGCTCTGCAGGAACCGGGCCCCGAGGAAGCCGCCGCCAAATATCGCCACGTGGGCATGTGGAACGTCCACAAGCGCCTGCAATACAGCTTTGGCGAAGCGTATGGGTTAAGTATCGAAAGCGAGCCTGGCGTAGGCACTACCGTCATGGTGCGCCTGCCAGGGCCGCCCGCACAGCAATGAGGTGATCTTTTGACACGGATATTCTTAGTGGATGATGAACCGCTGGTGCTGATCGGCATGCAGGGCATGGCTGAACTGGAGCGAACTGGGCTACGAGGTAGCCGGCACTGCCCGCAACGGGGCCGAAGCGCTGAAAGCCATTGAGGAAAAGCGCCCGGACATTGTGGTATCGGACATCCGCATGCCGGTGATGGACGGCTTTACCCTGGCGGAAAGCTGCCACAAGGATGGCTCAGCTCTGCCGGTGTTCATTATGCTGACCAGCTATGAAGAATTTGATTACGTGAAACGCAGCATGCGGCTGGGTGTGGTGGACTATCTGGTCAAGATCGACCTGACCGCTGAGGGCCTCGCCGCCGCGCTGGACAAAGCCCGCACGGTGGTAGAGAAAGAGCGCCGCCTGCAGGAGCCTTCCGCCCCGGCGGTAAGCATGGACAGTTACCGCGACCGGCTGTTTTTGCAGCTGTACAGTGGGTCATTGACCGACCGCGCGCGGTTTGACCGCCAGTGCGCCGAACTGGATCTGCACTTTGACGCACCGCAGTACGTGGTAGCGCTGGGCAGTTTGCAGGTGCCGGAACAGGCCACCGACCAGTTGCTGACCTTGAGCACCGGTGTGACCCGCATGGCCGCCGAGACCTTGCCCAAGTACCACCCCTGCCGTGTAACCGGCATGGACCTGCGGCACTTCTCGGTATTGCTGCCCTTGCAGGAGGGCGAGGACCCCGAAGCCACCCTGGCCCCTGCCCTGCAGGCCACCGGGCAGATTTTGTACAACTATTTCAGTTCGCCCATCTACTGGGCCGTGGGGCGGCCGGTGAAGGACATTTTGCAGGTAGCCCAAAGCCAGAAGGATGCTTTTGCCACCCTGCAATTGCTGCGCAGCGATGCGCCGGTGGTGTTCTACCACGAGCGGCCCAACACGCCGCTGGACCACCGCGCCCAGGTAGTGGCCCAGGTGCAGCAGTACATCCGCGAACATCTGGCCGAGCGCCTGACGCTGAACGAGGTGGCCGCGGTGTTCAACTTCAGCCCCAACTACCTAAGCCAGCTGTTTGCACAAAACAGCGAGAGCGGCTTTGTGGAATTTGTCACCGCCACCCGCATTGCCGCTGCCAAGGAGACGATGGCCTCCACCGACATGAAGATCTACGAGATCAGTAATGAAGTCGGGTTTGAGAGCGCCTTCTATTTCAGCAAGGTGTTCAAAAAATTGGAGGGTGTCAGCCCCCGCGAGTATATCCAGAGAATGAAGGGTTCCTATGTTGACGCAAAAGATGATGCCGGGATCTGAGTTTACCACCGTGTACCCGGTTTTGTACCCGCCTTACGCTGACCGTGCCGCTTGGGCCGCGTTGCCCGGCGCGGCGCGGTGGAAAGCGGCGGGCGACGCGGCTTTGCTGGATGCGGATACACTACCGCGCTTGCCGCTCTCCCTTTGGCTGCGTTTTACCCAAAATGGGGACCGCACCGCCTGGGAGCATGCCTACTTTGCCCGCCGCCGCACCCTGTGCGCACTGGTGATGGCCGAGGCTGTGACCGGGGCGGGCTCCTACCTGCCCGCTATCGCGGATTTAGCCTGGGCCATCTGCGAGGAAAGCGCCTGGCAGCTGCCCGCCCACAACAGCTATATCCGGGATACGCCCCAGCTGCCGCTGCCGGACGTAACCCGGCCCATCGTGGACCTGTTTGCCGCCGAGACCGGTGCGCTGATTGCCACCGTGTATGGCCTGTTAGGCGCTGCATTGGATGGTTACGCTCCCGGATTTTCCGTCCGTTTGAAAGGCGAAGTGGAGCGCCGGGTGCTGGCCCCCTACCGCACCGCGCATTTCTGGTGGATGGGCAACGGTGAGGAGCCAATGTGCAACTGGACCACCTGGTGTACCCAGAACGTGCTGCTGGCCGCCGCCCAGTGCGCCCCGGCGGAGACACTGCCCGTTTACGTAAAGCAGGCTGCCTACAGTATTGACTGCTTTTTGAAGGACTACGGCGAGGACGGCTGTTGCAGCGAGGGTGCACAGTATTACCGCCACGCCGCGCTGACGATGTTCAACGCGCTGGACCTGTTGTGCCGGATTGCCCCCGGCGTATTTGATGATGTGTGGGCCGAGCCGAAGATACGCAACATGGCCGAGTACATTGTCAATATGCACATTGCCGGGCCCTATTATTTGAACTTTGCCGATTGCAGCCCCCTGGCGGGAGCTCGCGGCGTGCGGGAGTTTCTGTTTGGTCAGCGCGTAGCCAGTGCCCCGCTGATGACGCTGGCCGCCCGGGATTGGGCGGACGCATTGCAGCAGCCTGATCCCGACCGACTGCACCACCCGGACGACAGCGAGGGCATCAACCTGTATTACCACATCCAGACCGCACTGGCCGAGCAGAAAGTGCTGGCCTTTGCCCAAAGCGCCGCCCCTGCCCTGCCCCGCGATATGTGGTACCCCAGCGTGGGCATTTTGGTCTGCCGCCGTGGGGCCTACGCCCTGGGGGCCAAAGCGGGCAATAACGCCGACAGCCACAACCACAACGATGTAGGCAGCGTGACGCTGTACAAAAATGGTGCGCCGCTGCTGATCGACGTGGGGGTGGAGACCTACAGCAAAAAGACCTTCAGCCCCCAGCGATACGAGATCTGGACGATGCAATCCAGCTGGCACAACCTGCCGGAGTTTGAGCCGGAGAGTGCCCAATACCAGCAGCAGCCCGGTTTAGAGTTTGCCGCCCGGGATGTGGCTGTGAGTGATGCACTGGATGCTATCACGATGGACATTGCCCCCGCCTACGCCGCTGTGCCGGGGCTGGGCTTCTACCGCCGCCGGGTACAGCTTAGTGCGAACGGCCTGACTCTGCAGGAGGAAACCGACTTTTCGCACACCGTGGCGCTTACCATGATGAGCGTGGAAAAGCCCGCTGTGGAGGGCGGCACCGTGCAGTTTGGCACGCTGGCCGCGGCACATATAAAAGGCTTCGCCCGCATTGCCACCGAGGCCGTATCCATTACGGATTCCCGTCTGCGTCAAGCCTGGCCGGATACCTTGTACCGCACGCGGGTGTATTTTCGTAGCACACTGACCGTGGAGGTGCGTTGATGGTACTGGCCTTGCAGGGCGGTATGGCCGTGGGCAAAACAACCGCTGCCCGCTATACAGCGGCCCATGCCTCCGATGTGACTGTATTTTTTGAGGACAACGCCCCCGCCCTTGCTGCTTTGCGGGGACGCGGGCTGGACAAGCACAAATTTGCGGACTACTGCGAAATCCAGCGGGCGTTCATCCAGCAAGAACTGGACCGTTATGCCCTCGCCGCCCACTGCCCCTGTGCACTGCTGGATCTAGGCCCGCAGGAAATCGAATTTTACACCCTGTACTATCCCCACACCCTTGGGCAGGACTGGCCCGTGGAACAGGCACTGGCGGCAGAGTTGGCCTCCCTGCGCCGTTGCCGCATCAACCGCACGCTGTTTTTGCATGCGTCCGTTCCTGTTCTACGGCAGCGCAAAGAAGCCGACGCCACCCGCGACCGCGGATTTTTTGACTACACCGTACAACACCTGCTGCCCGCGAAAGAACGGTGGTTTGCCGCACAACCCCTCGTGGATTTTTTGCAGACCGACCGTCTGACACAGGCCGAGACTGCCGCCGCCGTGCTGGCGTGGGTGCAGCAATGCCAAAAGGAGAATTTGTAAATGGAACTGTTGAAGCTGAAAATTCTGGACACCGATGGTCAAACCCTGATGACTGCCCCCGGCGCAGCGCAGGTAAGTCTTGTATACATGAATGCCTACAAGCCCGGCGACCGCGTGGCGCTGGAGATCGGCACACCGGGGCAGTATGTGGTCATCCAGTTTGAGGACACGATGGCCCCCGTGCTGGTGTATGTGGTCAAGCGGGAGATCAACTTCCACATCCCGTTCGACGAACAGGCCATCACCTATAGCCCCAAGAGTTTTGCCGGGACCTGCCACATCATCCGCGCCCGCTTTGCCACCAAAGAGGAGATCGCCGCGCGCCGCAACCTGGCCTTTAACCCTTACGATGAACATGGCGACACCGGTTTTTATCCGCATGCTTCGGCCAATGTGGAGACCCGCGGCGAGGCTGTGTTTGCTGCCCGCAACGCCATTGACGGTGTATACGAGAACGATGCCCACGGCACCTGGCCCTACCAGAGCTGGGGCATCAACCGCGACCCCAACGCCGCCCTGACGCTGGATTTTGGCCGCACTGTGCTACTGGATGAACTGCGGCTGACCCTGCGGGCGGATTTCCCCCACGACAGCTGGTGGACCCAGGCCACCGTGGAGTTTGACGACGGCAGCCGCGAGGTACTGGACCTGCAAAAGACCGCCGCCTCGCAGACCTTTGCCATTGAGCCCCGCACCGTAAAGAGCCTGAAACTGTTTGAGCTGAAAAAGGCCGATGACCCCAGCCCCTTCCCGGCCCTGACCCAGATCGAAGCCTGGGGCACCGAAGCGTAATCTGCATACAAATAAAAGCGTCCTGCATGTCTGTTACGATATGCGGGACGCTTTTTTGCCTTGCCGGGGATACAGCAAGCCCCCGCTCGTTGCCGGGCGGGGGCTGCTGCAAACAGGATCCTGTTCAGATCCGTTGGGGATTACTTGTGCTTTTGCTCGCGCTTGCGCAGGATCAGCACGATCAGGCCATTGAGGCTGAGCAGGGCCACAGCGGCAAGCGGCACGATGGGGAAGCTGTCCGACGTCTGCGGGACGCGGGTAGTGCTGGCCGGTGCGGGCGTTGCCTGGCTGGGTTTGGCGGTGACGGCTGCGCTGTTGGAAGTGGAATTGCTGTTGTTGCTATTGCTGCTATTGGGTTTGCTGGCGGGCGCGGGGGTTGCAGTGGGCTTTTCCGTCGGGGCCGGGGTGGGATCAGGTTTCGTAGTCGGATTCGGGGTCACGGTGGGTTCCGGCTCGGTCTTTTCGGTGCCAGCCACCATGATGAAGCTGACCTGCACGGCCGAGGTAGTGTTGGCGTTGGCGGCGATCTCCACCGTCAGGGTGCCGTTTTCATCGGCGCTCAGGCCGGTGAAGGCCAGGGTATCGCCCTTACCGGTGCAGCTGGTGTTGTAGTTGTAGCCGGTCTGCACGGTCTCACCGTTGATCTTGATGTCGGCCAGGCGAACTTTGCCGTTTTCCACCCAGCCGGTGGGGTTAAACATGCCAACGTAGACAGTGTAGCCGCTGCCGGTCAGATTGTCAAAGCGGTAGGTGATGCTGTCCTTATTGGCAGCGTAACGCATGCTTTCGTAAATGTCGGCGTTGGTGTTGCGCAGGGTACCGGCGGTGCTGGTGTAGCCGAAGCCGTTCTCGGCATTATAGGCGCCATCGTTGACAGCCGAATTCTTAAGGGTCTCGGCGCTGGCGTTTACAATGGCAGTATAGTCGCTGCTGACAGGGGTCTTGGTGGGGTTGGCAAAGTAGAGCAGGTTCTTCGGAACCACGGTAGCGGTGGTGCTGATGGAAATGTTGTTGCACTCCGTCAGCGTACCAGTGATGGAAACCGTGCCAAAGTTCTTCAGGCTATCGGTATCCCACTCGACCTTGCTGGTCACGTCCTTACCCTGGGTGGTCACATCGACGGTTTTGGGCAGGTTGCTGCCGTCGGACCAGACGACCTTGGGCAGTTCGGTATTAACAGTGGTAGGCAGCAGCTGATCCAGACGGTCCAGCGTCCAGTTCTTCTCGCCCAGGACGGAGAGGGTGCTGTCGGTGTTCATCTGGATCGGCAGCCAGATGGTGCGGCTGTCGGTCAGATTGCTGCCGTTCCAGCGGTCAGCCATGTAGATGAACTTGCCGTTCTCGGCATCTACAGGCAGCACGTAGGTGACCTGGGTGTTGAACATCTTGCCGGTATCGTTCTTGGCGGGGTTGCCGATCTTTTCCCAGCCGGAAAGCACATTTTTACTGCGATAATAGATGTGGGCGGTGCTGTTCCAGCCATCGGTACCGCTGGTGATCAGGTAATAATAGCCACCGTACTTGAACATGGCCGGGGCTTCGCGGCTGTTGTCGGTGACAATGCGAGCGGCGAACTGGGTGTCATCGGCCCGGTCAGCCTCAGCAGCAAGGCCGGTGTAGTCCTTGTTCAGCAGCGAGACATAGAGTTTGGCGTTCATCTCGCTGGAGTAGATAACATAAGCGTCATCGTTACCATCGTTGTTCTTGTCCACGCCGGTATCCACAAAGACAGTCATGTCGCGGGCTTCACCCAGGCGGTTGGCGTTCAGCGCGGCGTCATAGTTCATGCGTGTGACGTTCTGCACCGTGAAGGGGCCGAACGGGCTGTCGCTGGTGGCGATGCCGACCATGGCGCGGCTGTAGCGGCTGGCGGGGCAGTTGCCAACGCAGCCGCCGGCCACCCAACCGCTCAGGTCTTTGCTGTTGTACAGCGGGCCATCGGCGTGCCATAAGAGCACGAACTGTTTGGTGCTCTCGTTGTAGATCATCTTGGGGCGCTCGGTAATGCAGTAGCTGCCGTACAGGGTTTCGAAAGCCAGCTGCAGGCGGGTGGTGGTCACGTTACGCACGGATTCATCGGTGCTGTCCGGGTAGAGCAGGCTGGTGGCTGTGATGGGTTCCTCATCGTAGGTCTTAGCGGTCCAGCTGATGTCGTTCAGATCCGTGGGTGCCTTTTCGTAGTCGGTCACGTAGGCGCGCAGGAAGTTCTTGACGTTGCGGAACTCGCTCTCGGTCACACCCTCGGGTGCGGTGGACAGCTTACCCCAGGCTTTCAAGGTCTCCAGGTTCGTCTTGCTGCGCTGCATGACGTTGTATTCCTGGGTGGTGCCGGTCCCGTTGGCACCCACGCTAGAGGTGATGGCCTTTTCGGTGCCTTCCTCAATGGGCAGGATGGTGCTCTGGGTGTAGAGGATGGTGCCGTGGTCGGTCCAGTTATACAGGTCGGTGGAGCTGTAGCAGCGCACACCGTCCACAGGGCGGGTGTTGTTGGTCTTATCCTCGCCGAACCAGAGGTAAACGGTCTTACCCTCGGTGATGGAGCCATCGCCATCCAGATCGTAGTTGACGCAGCCGTCGCCGGTGCCCTCTTTCAGAGTCATGGCAGAGCCGCCGTGGGCCTGCATGGGCAGACCTGTGTCGGCCTTGATGACAGTGGCAGCGGTACCGGGGATGTCGGTATAGGTTTCTGGCAGGGTGCGCAGGGCTTTGTACTGGGCATCCAGCGCCTTGACGCAGCTGTTCAGTTCATCGGTCGCCGCCTTTTCATCAGCGGCCAGAGTGTCGGCTTTGGTGAGGGCCTCGTTCATTTCGGGCAAGGTGTCGGCCGTGCCTGCCTTGTTTCCGGTGTACTGCCAGTTTTCCAGTTTTTCGGTTGCGTAGGTGATGCCGTTTGCCTTGTCGGCTGCCAGGGCTGCGCGGATCTCCTCGATCTTGGCGGCCAGCGCTGCGCGGGCTGCATCGGAGGGGTTCTTGGCATCATAGCGGGCAGTGGTCTCCTTGACGGCGGCGCTCTCGCTCAGGGCATTGCGCTTGACCACGATGTTATCGTACTGGCCGGTCAGCAGGTAATTGGTGCCGACGTTGCGGGCCACGGTAGCGGCAATGTCTTTGGATTCGCTGAGTTTGAAGCCGATGTCGGCGATCTCGCCAGCCTTTTTACCATTGAGGTAAACGGTCAGCGAACCATTGCCGCCGTTGGGCTCATTGTAGACGAAGGCTACAGAGTTCCACGTACCAACGGCCACATTGCCAAGGCTGATCTCGTTCTTGCTGATGCCGGCGTTAGAGCCATCAACGCCGTAGCCCACCTTGCCGTCATAGGTCAGCAGGTGCAGGCGGTTGCTTCCGGTGCTGATAGTGAAAGCGGAGCGCATAGCGGTCCTGCTCGCATCACTGCCGGGTTTCTCGATCATCACATCGGCCAGCAGGGTGAACTGGGTACGGCCGAACAGATTCTGACCATCGGTGATGGCGGCGTGGCATTCATTCTTATTGTTCCACTGGGTGGATACCTTCAGAATGGTGCCCCAGGTCTCATCGGTCAGGGTTGCGGCGTTGGCCGCCAGGGTCAGGCCGCCGTTATCCTCCAGCACCTGGTCAAAGAACTTGGAGCCGCTCTGCGCGGTCTTGCCGTTGACAGCCAGCCAGCTGATAACAGGGGCCTGGGTGCCGGTGGCGGTAACGGTGTAGTAGACGACCTGCTCTTTATCCAGGGTGAAGTCTGCCTTATTGATGATATCGCCGCTGCTGCCGGAGAGGTTCAAGTCAGCGGTATCGCTCAAGGCGTTGCCCTCCGTATCGGTGACAACAGCGGTCATCGGGCGGGTCATACCCCACCACTCACGGTGGGCACTGGTCAGGGTGTAGGTACCGGCGGGCAGGGTCAGGGCGTAGGTCAGGGTCTCGCCCGCCTTGTTGTCGTGGCCGTAGATGCCGGTAGCGGTCTTATCGGCAGTGCTGCTGTAGCCCTTGGTACCTGCATCGGTATCCACCAAGCCCCAGGTAGTGGCATCGGTCTTAAACTGGTCGAACGCATCGTTCATCAGCAGGCCGCCCAGTGCCTTTTTGTAGAGTTTGTAGGTCTCGGTGGTGCCGCCGGCCACATCGGTGATCTTGCCGGAAACAGAATCAATGAAGTAAAGAGTATCGCCGGGGATGACTTCGTTGATGTTGACGCTGACAGTGAGCTGCTCACCCAGAGAGTTGACAGCGTTCTTTACATTGCCGTTGATGGAGCCGGAGCTGTAGGCGTTGGCTGCCAGGGCCTCCTCGTCCACATTCCATTCGACAGCCATGATATCGGTGGTACCGTCAGCCAGCTTGACCTTGACTTCATCAGGCAGGCCGGACACACCGCTGCCGGTCACGTAGTAGTCCATGGCAGGCAGTTCGGTCAGCACTTCGGTCACAGAACCGCTGACGGATTCCAGGCGGGCACCGATGGTGTTCAGTGCGTCGACCTTGAGGGTGCCGGATTTGAGCACGACCTTGATGGTGTGGTTCCCGGCCGCCAGGTCAGACAGGATGTAGGTTTCGCCGCGGGTGGGGGCTGCCTTGGTGGCTGCGTTTTCGGCTTTCAGCTGGTCGTCCACGTAGACATCGATGACAGCAGAGCCATCGTTACCGCCCATGATGGCAAAACCATTGCCGTTGGCGGTAAAGGTAAAGCTTGCATCGGCGGTGCTGGAGGAAGAAATGGTGCGGTACCAGTTATCGGCACTGCCGCCGCCGGGATTGTTGATGGTCCAGTTACCCTCGTACTTGACACCGTCGTCCTGGCCGTCGATCATGGCGGTGGCATAGGGGATGCCGCCCTTGACGGTCTTGACTTTCAGGTTGTCGGCGTAGACCTGCTTCCAGTTGGAGCTGATTTTGACACGGCCGGAGAGCATCGGGTTGGCATCATTGTACTTGGCAACACGCACATCATTGATGTAAGCATAGACGGTGCTGCCCAGACCAGTCAGCTTCAGGTTGTACTTGCCCTCGGCGTTCTTAGCCACAGTGCCGTTGGCCACCTGGGTGCCGATGCGGAACAACTTCCAGCTGCCGGCGCCGTTGATCTCCAGCGTGTAGCCGCTGTTGTTCCAGTTCATGCCGGTCTGGGCACGGATAGTCAGGCGTTCGTAACGGCCTGCCTCGGCGTTGGGCAGGGTGACATCGATGGAAGCGCTGTAATCCATCCAGCGCCAGTCACCCACGATGGTGGCAGGGTCGCCGCTGTTCCACTGGTTGACGCTGGACTCATTTTCCTGCTTGAGCCGGCCGTCCTCGACGATCCAGGCGCCATGGGTATCCAGCATGTAGCGGGGCTCGTTGCCGCGGGAAACGATGTAATCCTGCAGGGTTTCCTCGCCAGTGGTAACGTTATATCCGGCCACCTTGCCTTCCTCGACATACTCGAAGTTATCGGCATAGAGGTACTCGTCGGTTGTATCGGCGTTTTTTCCGGTGGAATCGGTATCCAGCACACTGCGGGTCCCAGTCTGGATGTAATCGCCGTCACCCTGCTCGGTGGGGAAGCGGGCGGGCGTGGTACCCAGCGTGGTAGCGGTCACAACGCTGTAGGCAGGCACGGTGATGGTGGCGATGCCGTTTTCGATGGCGGCATCCTCGCCTTTTTGCAGGTAGCGGTCGGTCACGGTGGTCCAGACGTGCAGGGCCTTCACGGAGATGTCCATATCGTCTGCGACCTTAATAGCGAAGGTCTTTTCGTTCTGGGTGTTGTTGATGAACACCGTGGAGAAGTCCTTTTTATCCGGGGCAGCCAGGGTCATGTAGCTGGCGCTGCCATCGATACCGGCGGTAGCGTGTTCGTTATCGCTGGCGCCAAAGGACGCAAAGGTAGCATTGGGCAGCACGCGCCAGATGCCGTTGGTGTTGGTATCGTTCTCCCAGCCGGTCTTGGCAAACTGGGTGATGTGAGCCAGCATGTAGAGGACGGGGTCATAGTGGATGTAGCCGCTCCAGGGGTCGCGGGCAGAGAGCAGTTCCTTGTGGCCGTACTGGATGCCCTCGTAGAAAGAACCGATGGCAGGCTGGAACATGTACATGGTGCGGCGGGAACCCACAAAGGCGTTGGGGATGCTGTCCAGCAGGGCCAGGGGACTCTGGTAGCCACCGATGGTGTTTGCGCCGTACTCGGTGGTCTTATTCTCCTGCAGTTCGGAGTAACCGAAGGTGGCGCAGCCCTCGCTGTACCAGACTTCCTTGTCGTTCACATCGGCCATCTTGATGTAGTCATCGGTGGCGTTGGTGCGGTAGTGGAAGCCGATGGCATCCACTGCATCATACACAGCAGAATCGCGACGCATCAAGGGAACAATGTTCAAGGTCTTGTTCTCGTCCGAAGCAACGATCTTGATGTTGTGATAAGCGGCAATGGCTTCCTCAGTGAAGTAATCGGGGAAATCGCCCTCGTTCTTCAGCGCGTTGGCAAAGTACTTGATGATCTCGCCATCGGGATTTTGGGTCTCGTTCTTATCGGGGTCAATATAGTCGATGACATAGCCGTACTTTTCGTAGGCATCAAAGATGGTCTCTTTGTACCACTTATAAATAGCGGCGTACTTTTGATCGCCGTCGGCTTTGGCCTTGACCCAGTTGGGATACTCCCACCGCAGGATGGAGACCTTGACGTTGGGGTTGATCTTTTTGGCATCGGCCGCCATGACAAAGCCGGGGGAACGGGAAGCGTCGGCTTCCTCGTTCTCGTAACGCATGGTGCAGGCCTCGGCGCCGGTGGAGTTGTTGCCGTCGTTGCCCATCTCCATCTTGATGTTGGAGAACAGCGGGTAACCGTCCGCGCTGCCAAAGAGATACTGCATCATGGCCCAGTAGGCCTGCGGGTTTTCGGCCTTGTAGTCCAGCAGCAGGTTGCTGGTGGCGTTGCCGTTGAGCATACCAAGGCCCTTGTAGGTCCAGCCGTTGACGTTCTCGGCGGCAGCCTCGACCTCAGAGCCGTTTAGGGTAACGATACCATCCACATCAACGATACCGTCAAAGGCATCCTTGCGGGAGGCGGTCTCGGTCTTGGCGGCGTCGGCGTCAGCCTTGCCGGTCACGACGATGTTATCGTACAGGCCGGTGCGCATAAAGCCGGTGCCAAAAGTAGCGCCAAACGCACCGATGATGCCGGTCTTTTCGCTGAGCTTGAAGCCCACGCCGGTAGCGGGCAGGACCTCCTCGCCGTTCAGGTAGACGGCAACGGTGCCCTCGGTGTCGTTCTCGTTATACACAAGGGCGAGGGCGTTCCACTCCCCTGCTTCCAGGCTTTGGGAGAGTTTGTATTCTTGGTTGTTGTTGACTTTCAGCACAGCGGTGCCATCGGTCTTGCGGGGGATGATGCGGAAATGGGCATCCGCTGCCGGGCCAACCAGAATGGCCGAAGTATTGTCGTGGGCATCGTTGAACTTGATGTCTGCATACAGGGTGAAGCTGCTGCGCTTAAAGAAGCTGTCGGCCTCCTTAATGGCTGCGCCGCCGTCCATGGCGGAGTTGCCGCCGTTGATCCAGCCTGAGGTAACACTGACCTGCTTGCCGCCGGTGATGGTATCCGTCAGGGAGGCGCCGTTGCGGACGGTGACAAGTTCGTCATCCTCCAGCGCTTTGCCGAAGTTTTCGTTCTCATCAGGGGTGTCCGGGGTCTCCACGTCACCGGTGCGCTCCACGGCCAGCCAGCTGACAGCGGGGGCATGCTGACCCGTGGCGGTGGCAGTCCAGGTCACGACCTGTTCGGTGGTGATCGTGAACTCGCCGGTCTTGATGGTGACCTTGCCATTGTCCTGCTTGGGCACAGAAGCATATACGCTCGTGCCGTCGCTTGTGGTCAGGCTCAGGTCCATGGCGCGGTTCTGGCCTTTCCACCACTCGCGGTGGGCGGTGGTAATGCTGTACTTACCGGCAGGCAGGGTGAACTTGTAGGAGATGGTCTCGCCTTTTTCATTCTTTTGGCCGTATACGCCGGTGTAGGTCTTGTCGCTGGTAGTGCCGTTATAGCCCTTGGTCAGGGCGTCGGTATCCACCAGGCCCCAGGTCGCATTGCCCTGGTAGAACTGGTCGGACTTGCCATTGAGCAGCCGGTCGCCCAGCAGAGCCTTGGCGGCGGCGTAGGCTTCGGTAGACTGCACGCTGTCCATGGCACCGTTGCTGCCGCTGGCAGCGACGCTGTCAATAAAGTAGACAGTATCCGCCGGGATGACCTCGACGGTGTAGGTGACATCACCCTTTTGGACATTCACGGTCTCAAAGGCGGTCTTGAAGGTATCGGCGGTAACGCCGTCCACGTCTGCCAGCACGGCGGGTACTTCGCCCACCTTGGTGGCGATATGGGTAGTGGTCACCGTGGCGTCGGCGTCGCCACTCTCCTGGATGGTGGTGGCCGGTGCGGGAGTCTCGTCTGCAGCGGGTGCCTCGGTGGGGGCCGGAGTCTCGGTTTCAGCAGGCGTTTCCGTAGGTGCCGGGGTTCCCTCCACGTCAGGCGCTTCGTCGGGAGTTTTCCCGGCCGGGGTCTCGGTTTCAGATGCGGCCGGGGCTTCCGTGGGAGCAGGGGTCTGCCCGGCGTTCGTGTCCTCGGCCGGGGCGTCTGCATCAGCAGGGGTATCCTCCTGCTGGACGATGGCCGTTATCGGCTCATCGTTGGCAAACGCTTGGGCAGGGACCATGCTTGCCAGCATGCCGACACACAGGGCGGCCGCCAGAACGCGTTGACCCTTGCGTTTTGCTTTTCTCATGGTTTTTCATCCTCTCTTTAGATTTCAGCGGGTAATGGGTACATTTGCAGTGGTTTACCTAAATGATAACGTACCCCCGCCGCGCCGACCATGTCATTTTTCCTGTACAATCTGCACTTTTTCAAGTTGTGTTTGACAGATTTTCCCCGCCCAAAGAGCCGGAATTTTTGCATGATGTTCTTGAAAAAATCCATGGAAAGCAAAGCTGCGATCTGTGATAATGTTATTTAAGTATATCCATCAACCGCAAAAGGCCGCCTTCCCCTGCTTGTGGGGAGGGTGGCCTTGCCGTTTTGGGTTATAAGGTCTCGCCGTTGGTGGCAATGACCTGCTTGTACCAGTTGAAGGACTTTTTCTTATAGCGGTTGCCGGTGCCGTCATCGTTGCGGTAGCTGTCGTCCACAGTGTGGTCGGGCTTTTCTATGCGGTTGTGCGGCAACACACAGCGCCCCTGCACGGTCGGCACAGGGGCGCTGGTTTTATGCAGCTGTTATTCGGTTACAGTGGCATGGTCCGCGGTGGTTTCTGCAGTAGGTGCAGAGGCCTGCGGGGTTTGCAAATTTTCTAACCCGGTCACGTTGATGTTGCGGTCGGTCTTGGCCTGGATGCTGTTGGCGCGGACGATCTCTTTCATGTCAATGCCGGTGGCTTCCTTCATGGCCTCCATGGTCTGGGCCATCAGCACGGGCACGTTGCCGGACACGCCCGACACACCGGAGGCATCGCCGCCGATGATGGACACCTTGTCGATGCTGGCAAGGGGCTGGGCCACGCTCTTGGCGATTTCGGGCAGCACCTTTATCATCATCTCGGCCACGGCGGCATCGTTGTACTGCTTGTAGGCTTCGGCTTTCTGCTTCATCGCTTCGGCTTCGGCCAGGCCTTTCCGGCGGATGGCCTCGGCTTCGGCTTTACCGACCAGTTCGATGCCTTCGGCCTCCTGCTGCTTGGCAAACTTGGCGGCCTCGGCAGCGCGCTCGGCCTCGTACTTCTGGGCTTCGGCTTCTTTCTGGCGGCGGTACAGCTCGGCGTCGGCCTGCTTGCGCACCTCGGCATCCAGCTTCCGCTGCTGCACTTCGGCTTCCTGGGCGGCCAGGTCGACCATCTTCTTCTGGCGGGCGATCTCGGCGTCGGCTTCGGATTCCTTGACCTCCTTGGCACGCAGGTTGGTCTGGATCATACCGGCGGCCTGGGCATCAGCGGCGGCCTTGTCGGCCTCGGCTTTCAGCTTGGACTTGGCCAGTTCCAGCTCGTTGTTGCGCTGGGCGATGGCCGTCTGGGCTTCGATCTCCTTCTCGTTGGCGGCCATGGCGGCGGCAGCCTTCGCGCAGGAGACATCGCGCTCGGCTTCGGCCTTGGCAATGGAGGCACGCTTTTTCACAAGCTCCTCCTGCTCCACGCCGATGGCCTCGATGACGCCGTGGTTGTGGCCCTGGGCATCGATGGCGTCCTTGACATCCTGCACGTTGAAGGTGACAACCTCCAGGCCCATCTTGGCCAGGTCCGGGCGGGCGTTTTCAACCACGCTGACGGCCATCTGCTTGCGGTTGGTCAAAATCTGGTCGACCGTCATCTCGCTGACGATCTCACGCAGGTTGCCTTGCAGCACATCATTGATCTTCTCGTTGATGTGGGCTTCGTCCATGCCCAAAAAGTTGGAGATGGCGGCCTGCTGGCGGCTGTTGATGTACTTTTTGATGTCATCGTACCCGGCGTTACGGACTTCCTCGTCCGAGACGGTGGAGTTCTCGCTGTAGACCTGCACGGTAACGACGCTGTCCAGCCAGAGGGAGACGCCCTCTTTGGTTTTTACGCCAGTTTCCGGCGTTTTTACGTCGATTTTCAGCAGGCGCATGTTCAGGCGGTCGGCACGCTGTACAACGGGCAGTACAAACACGCCGCGGCCGCACACCACCTTGGAGCGGGACAGGCCAAAGCCCGTTACCACGATAGCCTGGGTAGGCGGGGCTTTTTTGTAGCAGAGAAACGAGAACACGACCAGTGCCACCACAATGGCGGCGATAAGAATAGCAATCATCATTGATACATTCCTCCTTCGCTGATGATGGCTTTATTATACCGGCCGCGGGGGAAGGAATACAGGATGATTTTAGCAGAATAAGGCGGTCTATTTCTACTTTTGGGGAGAAATAGGGGATGAGGGGAAGTGGTCGTCAAGCTTCCTATATTATAATAACTTGACTACTTGAATAGTGGTTTTCACCTGGCCGGGAGAAAGCAAACAACATATATACGTTATTTATTATACTATATTTCTTAATATACCTTTTGTTGTGTTTTATAACTAAATGTATATTAACACATATATTTACGTATATACGTTATTTTTTGTGCCAGTCAGAAAGTACAAACCAGTATTCAAGTAATCAAGTATATATAAGGAACCTGACAAGTAGTTGCCAACAAAAAAGGCTTCCTCTGTGAGACAGACTTCCCCGATACGGGGGAGGTGGCACGAAGTGCCAGAAAGGGAGCGCTGTCAGCGAAGCTGACTGAGGGAGAGAGAAATAAATCAGCTGCTGCTAAATTCCAGGCTCTCTCCCCCACCGCCTGCGGCGGAGCCCCTTCCCAAGGGGAACCTTTTGCCTTATTTATGCAGCTGCTGTATCAAATCCATATCCGCCACCCACAGGGGCAGCACCCCCGCCGGGCGGCCAGATGGCCGGAGGCTTCGGCGGCCTGTATCATCGAGAGGGCCGCCCGGTCCTTGACGCTGCCGGTGGGGTTGAAGAACTCCAGCTTGGCCAGCAGATGCGCACCGCACTGCTGCTGCCGCTCAAAGCGGTCCAGCTCCATCAGCGGTGTGTGGCCCACCAATTCCTCGATGGAATGTACAATACCCGCCATGGCCTGCTTCCTCCCTTACACTTAAATGCTGTAATCGTAGTCATCGGTGACGGTCCGCAAAAAGCGCTTGCTTGCCTCCTGCCGGGGGTGCAGGAAAAATTCTTTTGCGGGGGCTTCCTCAGCGACGACGCCGTTTTCCATAAAGATGATGCGGTCGGACACGTTGCGGGCAAAGCCCATCTCGTGGGTGACGACCACCAACGTCAGGCCGTCGGCGGCCAGCTGGGTGATGGTGTTCAGCACCTCGCGGGTCAGCTCCGGGTCAAGGGCGGAGGTAGGCTCGTCAAACAGCAGCACTTCGGGCTTGAAGGCGATGGCGCGGGCGATGGCCACGCGCTGCTGCTGCCCGCCGGAGAGCTGGTCGGGGTAAAAGTCTTTGCGGTGGAGCATACCCACCTTTTCCAGCACCTCGTCGGCGGTCTTATCGGCGGTGGCGCGGTCCACGCCACGGGCGGTAATAAGGCCCTCCAGCACATTCTGCTTGACGGTCATGTTGCGGAAGAGGTTGAAGTTCTGGAACACATAGCCCATCTTCATCCGCAGGGCACGGATTTCGCTGTGCTTTAATTGGGTGATGTCCTTTTCAAAGTCATCAAACCGGATGGTGCCGCTGTCGGCCTTCTGCAAAAAGCTGATGCAGCGCAGCAGCGTTGTTTTACCGGAACCACTGCTGCCCAGGATCGAGATGACCTCGCCCTTGTTGACATTGAGGTCCACGCCTTTCAGCACCTGGGTGGTGCCGTAGCTGCAATGCAGGTCTTTTACTTCCAGCATGGTGATGTGCTCCTTTGCTTTGGGTCACGCCAGATGATCCGGCGTGACGTCCAGAATATCGTTGAAGTAGTTGTTGGCGATCATCATCACGCCCATGGCGGTGACGACCACGATCTGCTCCTCGTTGAAGTAAGTCTTGAGCCTGGTAAAGAGCTCCTCGGGCACATGCTTGGGGTCGTTGGCAATGGCGCGGCCGTAGTCGATGAGGACCTGCTCCTCGGGGGTGAACTTGAAGGTATCAAAGTCAATGCCGTTCTTTTTCAGCAGGTTGCGGAAGTAGATGCTGCACACCAGGCACCCGTTGGCCTGAGAGATGGCGTACTCGTAAAAATCAGCGGCACGCTTGCCGATGAGGCGGGCCAGCTCGTCATCCAGTGCGTAGGAGCCAGCCTCCACCGCATTGAAGGCGGCAGCATTGTGCAGCAGGGTGCGCTTTTCGGCAGTAATGGTATGGCCCTCGGCCACATGTTCGGCCACAATCTTTTGAATCGCTTCGGGGGCGGTTTCGATGTTGATTTCACTGATTCTTGCCATAATTACGCAGGCTCCTTTTCCAGTTGTTTTTGTACGGCGGATTGCTGTTTCGGCTGTTTCCAGGCAAGGCGCTTTTCCAGCACGCTCTGCAGCAGAGTCAGCACGGTATTAAGCATTAAGTAAACAAAGGCGGCTTCGCAATAGAGCGCAAAAGGTTCAAAGGTGCGGGAGGCAATCTGCTGGGCGGCCTTGAACATTTCCACCACCGTGATGCTGGCAGCCAGCGAGCTGTCCTTCGTCAGGCCGATGAGGGTGCTGAACAGCGTGGGGAAGGCCACCCGTGCAGCCTGGGGCAGAATCACCCGCAGCATGATCTGGCCGGAACTCAGGCCGATCATGTACCCGGCCTCCCACTGGCCTTCCGGCACCGACTGGATGGCGGCGCGGATGGTCTCGGACATATAGGCCGCGTAGTTCAGCGAGAAGGCGATGACCGCCGACGGGAACGCATCCAGCGTGATGCCTAAGGACGGCAGGCCGAAGAAGATGATGTACATCTGGACGATCAGCGGCGTACCGCGGAACACCCAGACATACACGCGGGCCAGCGGCTTAAGCACCGGGATCTTTTGAATTTGAATCAGCGCCAGCAGGAAACCCAGCACCAGGCTCAGGATGTAGATGCACACGGTAAGGGGGATGGTGACCTGCACACAGTACAGGACCAGCCGGGGAAACGAGGATACCAGAATATCCAGCAGTCTTTGCGTCATTGCGAATCACCTGCAATCAATTGCTGTAAGCGGAGTTGGTGTAATCACCGCCCAGATATTTTTCAGAAATCTCTTTCAAGGTGCCTTCCTCGCGGAGTTCGGCCAGCGCAGCGTTGATAGCGTCCAGGAACTCCGGCTCACCCTTGCGGACGGGGATGGCGATGACGTCCTCGGAGTTTGGGATGACGAAGGCGGCCTTCAGCTTATCGGCGGCGTCTGGGTGCTCATCCAGGTAAGCGTTCAGCACCGGAACGCTGATGCCCAGGAAGTCGGCGCGGCCGGAGAGGACCAGGTCGATGGCCTCGGCGCTGGTATCGATGCCCACCACCTCGGCGCCGTTCTCCTCGTACCAGGGGATGAAGGCATTGGTGGTGTTGGTGGCAATCTTCTTGCCGTTCAGGTCCTCGGGGCCGTTGATGCTGTCATCGTCGGCACGCACGACCACGCGGCGGGCTTCGTAGTAGTAGGGGTCGGAGAAGTCGTATTTTTCGGCGCGCTCGTCGGTGATGCTGACGCTGTTGATGACCGTATCAAAGCGGCCGGTGTCAATACCGATGAGCAGCGAGTCCCAGGCGGCCTCCTGGAACTCGACCTCGACGCCCAGCTTTTCGGCCAGGGCCTTGCCCAGTTCCACGTCCAGGCCGGTCAGCTCGCCGTTATCATCGTGGTAGGTGAACGGCGGGTAAGTACCTTCGACACCGATGACCAGCTTGCCGTTGGCCTTGACTTTTTCCAGCTCGTTTTCACCGGAGGTTTCAGCCGTGGAGGCGGCGGTGTCGGTAGAAGTTGCTGCAGAAGAAGCGCTGCTGCCGCAGCCGGCCAGGGCGGCGGTCAAGGTAAGTGCGGCCAGCGCAGCGGCGGACTTTTTCAAGATTTTTTTCATGGTAGTTTCCCCTCTGTCATTTTTCTATGTTCTTGTGTTTCGTTTCGGCGGTTCAACGTACCCGAACAGGTAAAACAAAAGCCCGGGGGCTTTTACAGGCTCCCAGGCACACAGCAACCGATGTTGTACAGTTACACTTTAAACATCGACAAAGCACAAGCAAGACGAATGTGCCCGGCCATACGGATATGCCTGGGAGCAAAACATTCGACAACACATGCGGACGGCGGCGATGGCATGGATGGTATACATGGCACATTTCTCCTTTCGTCTTTGTTCGTGCTTCCTGTTCGGATTCATTGGCAGTATCATACACCTATTTACCTACTATGTCAATATGTTAGTAGGTAAATAATGCAAAAATATTTGCAGAAACTTACAAAAATACGGCAGCACGCTTGTTTATTGTGCTGCCGTTGGATGGTTTTATTCGTGTAAAATGGCCTTCAGGTCGGTTTTGGGGTCGCTGGTGGGGGTCAGGTGGTAGTTCTCCACCAGAAATTGTAATACATTTGGTGAGACAAACGCCGGGATGGTGGGGCCTAAATAGATGTGCTGCAGACCCAGATAGAGCAGCGTCAACAGGATGCAGACGGCTTTCTGCTCGTACCAGGAGAGCACCAGCGTCAGTGGCAGGTCGTTGACCCCACAGCCGAAGGCCTCGGCCAGGGCCATGGCAATGCGGATCGCGCTGTAGGCATCGTTGCACTGGCCGCAATCCAAGATGCGCGGGATGCCCCCGATGCTGCCCAGGTCCATATCGTTCAGCCGGTATTTACCGCAGGCCAAGGTCAAAATCAGCGTATCTGCGGGGGTCATGCGGGCAAAGTCAGTGTAATAACTGCGGCTGGGAGCCGCGCCGTCGCACCCGCCGATGAGGAAGATGTGGCGAATTTTGCCGCTTTTCACCAGCTGCACGATCTCCCCCGCATGGGCCAGCACGGCGTTGCGGGCAAAGCCGGTGGTGACGGTGTGGCCGCCGTTCATGCCGGTCATGGGATGGTCATCCGGGTAGCCGCCGCACTCCAGCGCCTTTTCAATGACCGGCGTAAAATCCTTGTCCACGCCGATGTGGGGGATCTCCGGGTAGGAGACCACCGAGGTGGTGAACACCCGGTCGCAGTAGCTTTGCCGCACCGGCATCAGGCAGTTGGTGGTAAACAGAATGGGCGCCGGGATATTGTGGAACTCGGTCTGCTGGTTCTGCCATCCGGTGCCAAAGTTGCCCTTTAAGTGGGGGTACTTTTTCAGCTCCGGGTAACCGTGGGCAGGCAGCATCTCGCTGTGGGTGTAGATGTTGATGCCCTTGCCCTCGGTCTGCTCCAGCAGCAGCTTTAAATCGTGCAGGTCGTGGCCGCTTACCACGATGAACGGTCCTTTTTCAATCGTCAGCGGCACGGTGACGGGCACCGGGTCGCCGTAGGCTTCGGTGTTGGCGGCGTCCAACAGGGCCATGCAGGCCAGGTTGACCTCGCCGGTTTTCAGCACCAGTTTTAGCAGGTCATCCGGTGATTTTTCCTCACCCAGGGCGGCCAGTGCCTCGTAGAAATAGCGGTTCACGGCGGGGTCGGTCTTGCCCAGGGCGCGGGCGTGGTAGGCATAGGCTGCCATGCCCTTGAGGCCGAACAAGATCAGCGATTTCAGCGACCGCACGTCCTCCCCTGCCCGCCAAAGCTCGGCCATATCATAATCCGCAAAGTAGGTGGTGCTGACGGCGGCTTTCTCTTTCTCTATATCGTTTTTGATTTGCAGGATCGTCTCGTTATTGAAGTTCACGTTGGTGATGGTGGTAAACAGCCCTTTCAGCATCAGCTCGTCGGTGCGGTCGGTGGCTGTCCCCGCCTGCACCGCCTGCGCAAGGCCGATCAGCGCGCCGATGACTTCATCCTGATAGTTGGCGGTATCAGCCTTTTTGCCGCACACCCCGGCCTTACCATCGCACCCGGTATTGTGCGCCGTCTGCTGGCACTGGAAACAAAACATCTCTTGCATGTGGTTGCCCCCCTTACAGAATATCACTATAAGGCTGCCTTGGGGATTGCTGCTTATTATACTCACTATATGTGTCAGCCGCTAAAATCGGCCAAAGCACTGGCTATTAAATCTATTGGCGGCGAAGATATAGACGGCTCCTCTTTCTGCAAATCCGGAGTACGCCCATGACTCTGCTTTTCTAAGTATTCCTGCACGATTTGCTCAATCAAGTCGCGGTCTGTCTGCTGAAAAGACTTCGTCGCTGCCTTTTCATAACACAGAATTGCATCGGCAAGATACTGCGCCTTGCCCCTGTCACGCTGCCGTTCCAAGTATTCTACGGCACGCACATGGTCTGGATTTTCCATGTCAAAGCGAACTGTAAAGCGTCCCCGGTCCTTTTTCAGCTTCATGGTTCATCACGCCCCTGTCACTGTGCAGCGGTAAAGATACTCAAATCCTTTGGCGTTAGCATTCACGTCCTCCACAAAGACGAGGTGTGCCACCTTGCCGGATGCCTCGATTTGCCGCCGCAGCAGGCAAGCCCCGCCGCCCACGAAGATCACGCGTCCCGTGCGCAGGTCAAGCTGGCGCTCACGCAGTGCGCCCAGCATATCATTGACGAACTCCTGCGCCTGATATTCCACCAGCGCGGCGACTTCTTCCCCGTAGCTGCTCCCCTGCCCCTGCAAGAGAATGGCATCCACATCGGTTTCTTCCAGCAGTACATCCAAATCTGAACTTGCCTTGGAGCGGATACGGTTGTACAGCAGAATCACGCCGTTTTCCAGTGAATCACAGGTGGACAGGTCGGCGCGGCCATTCTTCAACAGCAGATAGTCCGCCGTGAAACCGCCCACATCCAGAATCAGCGCACGCGGCACGGTTGCCAGCTCGCCCAGCATCATGGCCGCCGCTGCAAATGCCTGCGGATAGCACTGCACATCGCGGATCAGGATACTGTACAACTTGTCACGGTAGGAGAAGTAGATGGGGTCCTTGCGCTTGAAGTAGCGCACGAACGCTTTGTTCTGTGCGCCGAAGTGTGCGGGCGGCAGACCGATGGCAAGGTCAATGGGCATCAACCCGGAGGTATACGCGCCCTGCGCTTCGATTTCCTCCGCGATGGCAAACAGCGACAGAATAAAGAAACGCTCGTCTGTGGTTTTGTCCTTCTGGTACGGGATGCGCTGTGCGGACAGCGTATAGTAACTGCCGCCGTATTTCAGTACGTCCCTACCGTAAGGTCTGGTTTTGCTTTTCTGTACACCGGAAACAATGGCGTTTCCGTGGACAGTTTTGACCTGTTTGTTGCCGTGGTCGATAGCAATAAGCATAACATCAGCTCCTTTCGATGCTTATATTTACCTTATACGTTTTGAATACGTCATTTCCCAACAAATTTACGCATTATTTTTTCTTGTACGCAATGATGCGCATTATTTATTTGTTTGCATTTCCCTGACGGGTGCGCTATAATGGGCAAAGTAAGTAAAAACACAGGAGTCCGTCATGAATAAAACGCTTGAAATCAGTGCCATGCAGTATGATTTTCATACCTTGCTGAAAGTTTCCGATATATGCGGCCTTACCGGCGAAATCGGCTTCCATGATACAGACACAGGCTACCTCGTCAGCTTTCCCGATGATGACGGCAAGGCCGAGCAGCGGATGGCCGAGTACAAGAAGCGGCTTGTCGATCTTGAAAACAATATCTGGAATCGGTAATTTATGTGACCCGCCGGGGAAAATTCAATACAATTAAAGTAACAGCCCCTTCTACTGAGATTGCATCAGCGGAAGGGGCTGTATTTATATTGTATTCAGTATTTCCAACGCCCTTGATAGGGGCATCACTTTCTGGCACTTAGCCTTTTGGGAGTCATATCTTACTTTCTTACCGTCCGGCATTACTGCTATGGCGTTTTCTGTCAGGACGGCTGCTTTCAATTTGGGAACATAGCGGTGTACCTTTCCCTGCCGATCAATCTTGGCATGAGGCATGATGAGTTCCGCTGTTCCCAGCTTGATTTTTGCTTCTTTCGGCAGCGGTGAAAGCCACTTGTAGGTTTCGCGCTCAAAAGCGGTATCCCACATAGAATACTGATAAATGCGCCCACCGAAGAAATTGTCCTGCTGTTCCCTATATTCAAAGTGTTCTGTCTGCTGCGTTACCATCTGCGCCACACGGGCGGCATTCAGTTCCATTTCCTCTAAGCGGATGTACTCATGCCGTTGGTGTTCACAGTAATAGCCACAGCTGATATTGACCGCTGCAGTTTCCAGATACGGCGCAATATAGGATATATCACTGCATGAACCACCCGCTGTTTCAAATCCGAACGAGGTGATGAAGTCCTCAAACTCCGGGTTATCGCAGCGGTAAAACACGGCATCATTGCTGCCCCGGCGGTCAAGCTCTACGATGTAGTTTACCTGCGGTTGCAAAGAGCCTCTTGTGAATTTCTTTGCACCTACGCAGCCGACTTCTTCGTCCTCACAGAACAGCACATGACAGTTTGCTGTACGCAGGATCTGTAAAATTATCCAGACCCCGCATCGGTCATCGCCGCCGATTCCCTGCGGTGACATAGCTACAGCCCCATCTGCCGAATAGCATACCTGTTCGACAGGCTGACGGTGAACCGTGTCCATGTGAGCCACCAGCAGGACGGGGATTGTTCCCTCGGCATACAGGTAGCCGGGCTTATCGGTAACGGGGTAACCCCTGCTTTTCAGCTCGGCTTTTAGCCTCTTTTTCAATTCCATCTGCGGCAGACGCAGAATGGTTTCAAACGTCAATTCTTGCATGGATTCCTCCTTTATGCGGCAAGGCCGTTCATCTGGTTCGGGCAGAATCGATTGGCACCGATGGAAAGGCAGTCTCCATGAATCGTACAGTTTCTGCATACGCCAACAACCTGCTCATAGCAGGCAGGGCATATCCCACGCTGCTCACCGGAACGAGCAATTCCGATACGCGGCATACCGATAAACTTTTCTTTGCATACCGTACATTCATAGCTGCACTCATTGCAATAAAAGTGCTCATCAATATAGCGCCCATATCCATGCACTGTTTTGCCGCAGCCTTTGCAGACAAACATACTGCCGCATTCTGCACAGCGTATCGAGCGGTGATTCTTCTGTTCCCCGCCGCAGCAGACACATCGAGCCACGGAACCAATCGTCATTTTGCCATAGTCGGTCTCCCCTTTCAGCAGAGAAGCAACCGCATACCCATACGCATAGTCAGGATAGTGGTTGCTGTCCGCCGCAGATTCGCAGTAAGGTTCGGTTTCTTTTCCTCGCTTGATCGACCACAAGTTCGGCTTGTCAAGGCAAGTTGCAATCGCCTGCTGGACGATGCTGCGATACAGGGTTTTCTGGTCTTCCAAATCTGTAGGATACAGGCGTGATTGCAGCAAAACATTATCCTTATAGCAGAAAATTTCTCGCGTGATGCGAGGGGCTGTATGGAAGTCCTGCGTGTACTCGTCACTGACCGTGAAGAAAATCATACTAACGGCATCGCCCATATAGGACTGGCAGCCACCGCGATAGCCGCCACCATCCAGGCAATGGCAGGAACTCCAAGTGTTGTCGCGGTTAGACATTTCGAGAAAATCGCAGGGGTGGATTGACAGCACTGCGGTTTTCTCAATATGCGCCGGGTTCAGGGCATCGGCCAGCCGTGCAAACAGCGCGTTGTAAGGTTTGACCGTGCGCATATAACGGTTGTCCGGCTCGCCTGCTTCCGCTTCTTCCTCGATTTGGTCAAGATGGAATTTCAGGCAAAGTCGATTGATAATGCGGCTCGCCTTTTGCCCCGGTGCGCACTTGATGCCGCCGTACTGCCTGATTGTGTCCAAGCGATACTCGTTCGGTATCCGGGCATAGTCCGCGGTTGCCGCACGCAGGGCTGTTTCAAGGTTTTCGTACACAGTATCATCGGCGCAGGCTCTGCGGCCCAGTTCCAGTATAGCGGCGCGCGTTTCATCTACCGTGATGCGGTCGATTTCTCGGCGTTCCTCCACCCGGAACACGATTGCCAGTTCTTTCTCATTCCACAGCGGATGCTTGCGAAGAAGCTGCAAAAGCCCCTGCTTCTGTTCGTACCATTGTGTAAGGTTTGCCGTGACGCCTTCTTCTGAAAACGGCTTCTGATACTTGTGCATGACCTCGTAAAATTGCTGTTTGAGTTCGTCCATCATTGTAATCTCGCCTTTCTTGATTTTCTATGTTTAACGCCGGGCGGCGCTAAACCAAAACAAAAAAGCGAGAACAACTTCTTCTCGCTGCCAATAGCAGCACAAAAGTCATTCTCGCTTTATGCGGGGCATCCCCCGGCGGATAAAAAATGCCCGCAATGCACAGACCAGACGGTCAACGGCATTGCAGGCACAAAGTACAAAAAATAACAACGTGCGTCATTGCAAATTGCTTTGCAGGACGCATAAATCACTTACAAGAATATGATACCATAATTTGCGGAAAACGTCAATTTGCTGCTGAGGATATTTCGAGGCACCTCTAAAAAACAGCCTATGTACTTTATTTTTCCGGTTTGCGGTTCTATGATTTGGTCAAAATTCTATTTTTCTATTGTTTCTACAGTAACACCCGACTCAGACAAAAGATTCCCACATAACATGCCAGATAATAAACTTTTGCTTTGCGAGTAAAATCCCCTATTAAAAATACGTAGACAAAAATTCCATAGCACAGTAACACTATACCGTGAACTGGCAACAATTTTAGTGAACCATCTCCCAGAAACATTTCCGCAACAAAGGCAATAAACATCGGCGGAAGCAATGTCGCACTTATATCAATCAATTCGTGAATCTCAAACTTTTGTTTTTTAAGGATATCTGTTGTAGAATAACATACGCCATAATTCCCATCAAACTTCCCAATGTGTTTACAATAAAATCATCTATATCTACGACACCGGTTTTTAGAATGAACTGCGCACTTTCTATGAAGAATGTTGTCAAGCATGACATTCCAACTGCCTTATATACGCGAAAATGCTTCTGGTAATAGCAGTAAATTATTCCAAACGGCACAAACATTACCATATTATAAAGCATGTCCCATGAAATAGGATTGCGACCATATTGCAAGTTCTCTCTAACACTATGGAACGGCAGTAGATTAATTTCTTCCACCCGTGTTAGTTGACCACCCATAATTGTCATAATCACGTTAAAACGAGATACACACATACTAAATACTATCATAAAATATAGTATAGTCATAAACTGGAAGCTATGTTTTCTTCTGCTTTTCATAAACGGTTGCCTCTCCAATGTGTTTGTTATGGTTTTTGCTGGCGGGTTTCCTTCGATTGATTGTTCTGCGCCATATTTCCCATATGGTACTTATTCGTTTGCAAAAACATTGTTTCCGTCCAGGTAAAAGTAAGGTTCTTCCCTCTCTACAAATCCATTGATGGCTATGAAACCAATTTGCTTGACCGTGAGTCCTTTGATTTCTTCCACTTGCTGAACCTCACGATGAATTTCATCAAGGGGCATCGGCTGGGCATAATATTTTGCTTCGTAAATCTCATATCCGTCTGCAAATTCCAGGGCGACATCAAACTCACCATTCTTTCGATGGGCGGGGTCGTCATAGTAATAGCTGCCAATATTGCGTACCCCCTTCATTTTACCGGAACGAACCTGATGGCTGAAATAGTCGCGGCAGATACCCTCAAATCGGCGGGAGATAAAATCCGTCAGGGCTGGCGCTATATACTCATCATAGAATGCTTCGGCCCCCAAAACCTGCAAGGCACTGGCATTCTTGTAGATAAAAGTAAAGTAAAACCGCAATAGATTGTCGTTGATTTCAAAAGTGGACTTCTTATTATCTCCAATCTTGTTGATAGGGCTATTGCGCGCGATGATTTCAAGGTCGATCAGCGATTTTATTTGTTTGGAGAGGTTGCCGGTCTTTTTTACATCCAGCTTATCTTCAATTTCTGTGTACCGCTTCTTCCCGTTTCCAATGACCGAGAAGATACGCTCGGCATTGATTTTGACAGAGTAATCCGAGAGCAGCAGTTGGCTGGCATAGAGATAGACAGCACTCATAGGGTTGAGGATCGTGCTGATAATGTTTTCCCGAATTGTAGCCGTAGGTTGCAGCGCTTGATTGACAAAAGGCGAGCCACCAAAAACGGCATAGTGCGCCGCCTTATCATAGGGAGTTTTGTCAGGATAGAATTTTGCAGCTTCCAAATAGTTCAGCTCGTTGAGCTTGATCGTTACAGCAAAACGGCCATACAGGGCATTCTTTTCCTGCAACGCATCTTTCATCATGCCGATGTGGGAGCCGGAGAGAATGAGTTCAATATTGACCAGCCGATTATCAATGATGTTTTGGAAGATGGAATCGACAGTTGCGGAGTCGTTCATAGCTTTGAGATAGGGGTATTCATCAATGACGACAACGATTTTCTCCGGCAGAGCATTCAGATATGCGAACACATCCTGCAAGGTACCAAAATTCAATGGCACAGGTAGGATTTTTGCCCGGACCAATTCCTGCACAAACCCGCTGATGTTGTCTTGCATTGTACCTTTCAGGCACTCAAAGTAAACCGTCCGATAGCTGCTCGATTTGAGTGCTTTCTGAATCAGGGTGGTCTTGCCAACTCGACGTTTGCCATAGACCATTGCTGCTTTTCCAATATAGTCTTGCTGTAAAAGCGCCAGTTCTTTCTCACGGCCAATAAACATATCGTGCCTCCAAAATCGTTGAATTGCAATTCATTGAATTTCATTTCAGCATTATTGTAGCATCAACTCTATAGAAAAGCAAGTACCTAAATGAAAAAGCAATACTCTTTTTCCCAAACAAAAGCCTCCAACCTATGCACAATACCGCATAGATTGGAGGCTTTCTCATATCAGGTGGTTATCTTTCTTGGTGGGGGAGTTCTTCATTCTCAACCCCAGCCAACTTTCCAGCGTCTGCAAATCGCTGAACAGAATGTCGTAGACCTCATCACTTACCAGCGGCGTATGGGCTTCATACGCCGCACGGCAGCGGTTCAGGCGGTCTGTCAGTTCCCGTAGTTTTCCGATGAAAGCGGCTTTTTCCTGCCATTCCTCAGTTTTCATTGGCTTTTGGGGGCGCATCGGCCGAAATTCAACTCGTGGATCACCGACAGGATGGTTTCATCGTCATCCCAGTCGGCAGAAAACGCTGTCGGCGCGTAGGGGCCGTCCAGTAAGACCATTACTCTCCCCTGCTCTATGCGCAGGGTCACATCCTTGCGCCGGGCGCAGACGATGGCGAGATTTCCAAGTTGCTTCATAAGACAAGCACTTCCTTTCTTACGCGGCCTGCAAAGCCATTGGCAGCACCTTGCGGCTCCACAGGTCAACAAACTTTTTTACTTCTTCCGTAGGGTCGCTGTTGTGGTCGCCATGGATTTGCTCGATTTTACCATTGCGCACCTCCACGGTCACATACGGCTTTTTTGGTTCTTCCACGCGGCGGACAAACACGATCAGACATTTTTTCGCTGCCACTCGCTCAATATAGGTGCCGACACAGTGGTGCAAAGCCTGTCCTTCTGCGATGAGGTCATCGGTTTGCTTGGGGCAGACAATTTGCAGTTTCTTTGAAGTGAGGTTAGCCTTTTCTGCCAAATGCTCATATACTTCACGAAATGCACGCTTTGTTTGCTCGTCCCTACACTTCTTAATGTATCGGCTCAACTCGTCATGGGCCTCATTGCAGTGTTTGGGAAACAAAACCTGACTGCTTTTCATATCATAATTCTGTTCTTGACACATTTGCAGATAGTCGCTGTAAGTCGAGATTGCTTCTTCCATCGGGGAACGATAGAGGAAAGCCCGCTTCAGCTGCATATAGTCTGGCAGCTGGCTGTCCATATAGCGCATGAATTTTCTTGCCGTCATATAGGCAAACCACTGCGTTGGAACCGTATGCACATGATTTTTGAGCTGCCACTGTAAAAGTTCCTGCCGACTGCGCAAATTAAGCTTCGTGTATTGCTGGTATGCTCTCAATGTATCGATGCCAGCATTTAACTCACGCAGCATGGTCAAATCTTCTTTGTTGACCCGTAAAATGCGGTGTGTGCGTTTTTGCGTGTCATCAATTTCTGATCCCATACCGTGCCGATACACAATGTCTGCGACGATGTGCTCGAATCCGACTTTGACAAGATGCTCAATGAGTTTTGGATAGCGCCGATATACGCGCAGATAGGTACTGACCTGCATTGCCTCCTTCGTAGGTTCATAGAACTGCCGGAGTGCGCAATACTGCCACGGTGTTCCCTGCAAGGCTCTTTTCAGTGATGGCAGGTAAACCGCCCCGGTATCATCGGCTTCATAACTGCTTGTATAGGGAGAAAACCTCGGACGGTTTCCTCTCCGCCAGTGTGTTGCGCTATCATAACCGCTGTCATAATAGAACGCTTCTGTGTCGGTGCCTTCTTTCCCAACGACGCGGATAAATAACCTTGCGTTCTCATAAATTTCTTTCGCAGGCGTATTCTTTTTTTCCTTATATGCCCAGCGTACCTTGAAGATCCGTATCAGCAATTCTTCATCGCTGATTTTTTGAATAACCTGGCAGGTTTCCCTGTCCTCATGGTAGGCGGCTCTTCTCCCCTGCGCTTTGGCGATTGCCTTTTGTTTGCATTGCGGGCAGACAAAGATTTTTCCGGTTTTCGGCTTTTTTATCACAGAAAACTTCTCGCAATAGGTACAAAAAACCTGCGTTGCTGGCTGGTTCCTGTCATACGAATAAAACAGATAGTGCGGCATGACATTTTGGTCAATCCAGTGTGCCAAGTTTGAGGGTGCAGCCGGGACCTTTTTCATTTTCTCGACTATGTCCGCATCACGTTTGCAGCGGCGAGCTTTTGCCTGCTTATTACGGATGCTATACTGATAGTTCTGTAACTCCTTCAACACGGCGATGCCACTTACGTTGCGATGGATAAAGTCCGCGATTGCAGCGCCATCCGTCCCTTTATAGAAAACGCAGGATTCTCTAAAATTATAGAAACTTTCATCGGCAAGGCTCATCAGCATGGCATCCCGCCACTTGACGTTCCCCTCGGCATCACGCTCCAGCGTGGCAAAGGTATCCTTGCCCTGAAACACGACCCACTTCGGCATACGGTCATTTGTTTTCAGGCGTTCACAGTCATAGAAGTAAACTGTCAGCACCCTATGCCCGCCAAGCAGTTTGACGGCAGCGGTGACAAGGTATTTCACCCGTTCCGTGTACAACACACTGGCATTTAGGCTGATGTGCAGCGGAACATTGGCTGCATGGCGGCAGGCTCGTTTGTCCAGTTTCATCCTGCTGCCTCCTCTGTGCCGAAGTCACCAAAGGTGAGCTGTTCTTCGTTCGCGGGTTTCGGGGCTGGTTTGGGCGCTGCTTTCTTGGGCTTATCTTTTTTGACTTTGCCTGCCTTGGGCATTTTCCCGTTGTAAGTTTTGGGGACAAACTTTTCTTCCGGTTCGGCATCCTCCTTGGCTTCGGCATCGCGGAAATATTCCCGCGCCCACTGGTAGCAGAGTTCGTCCGGCACATCGCCGCCGAAACCGCCGCCCATAGGCTTTTCGTCATTGTCCTTCATTTCCTGTTCCAGATACTCCCGCGCCTTGCGGTTGATGTAGTGGAAGCAATTCAGCATCTTTTTCTTGGGGTTCATCACAAGGCGGGCAAAAGCGGGGTCAGCCAGACACTCGGTCTGCACGTCCTCCATGACGCATAGCTTCATGTTGCGGCGGGTCAGGCGCTCGGTATCCTGCGAAACGCGGTTCATGGATGCCTGCATCACGTCATCATCCGACATAGCGGCAAGACGGTCCAGCTCCTGCTGCTCCCGCAGTTTCTTCTGTGCCTGTTTTGCTTCCCATTCGGCTTTGCGCTTGGCTTCGGCAGCATCAAATTCAGCCTTTTTGCGGGCTTCTTCCGCGTCCTCCGCTTGCTGGTCTGGCTTTGGGGGTTCAACCGGCTCAAATTCTTCGCTGAAAGAATCTACGGTTTCACTATCCGAAGATACCTCAAAAGCATCATCCTCGGCGTCGCGGTTCATCATATCAATTTCAGAGAGTATACCCATTGTTCTGTCCTTTCTAAAAAAGGCAGAGAGCTGCCCAACGGTAGCTCTCTGCCATAACTTTGCGCGGCATCAGGCCGCTTTTTCTTTTGCTTCTTCCTGCCGCAAAGCAAGCTGCCAGTCGTCTATGCCCTTGTAGGCAGTATTCCAGACAAGGCTTGTGCTTTGCAGCCCGGCTACGCGGGCAATCTGCTGAACCTTTTCGGCGGCAGATGCCACATATTCATTTTCTAACTTGTCCATGTCATAGGCTTCCACGACCAGCTTGGTGCCGTTCTGTGCCATGCAGCGCAGTGCGGATTCCAAGCCGTTCAAGCTGTTCACCCCTGCCACAGCAACAAACGAGCGTCCTGTCAGGCAGTAGGCAATATCGGCTTTGAGCAGCCCTTCCGTCACATATACGGTCTTGGCAAACGGCTCGCCCACAAAATGCAGCGGGCTGCCGGAGGTCACGCCATGCGGCTTGCCGATAGAAGACAGCCATATATACTTCGCCCCGCTTTTGCCCGGTGGGTCATCCCTGCGGCGTAGCGGCGTGTCCAGCCGTATCTGCATACCGCAAATAAGACCATCCATACCGACAGCCGGGAGCAGGATGCCCGCCGTGCGGCTGCCGAAGTTGATCGTCCACCGCCCGGCATCGTCTTGATAAAAGCCCGGCACACCCTGCAAGGTGCAGCCCTGCCGCCGCAGACGCTCGGCATAACTGCGGCACAGAAACGCAGGCGGGGTCGATTTGAACCCGAACCTTGCAATTTGTTCCTCGGTCAGCCCACGCCGCGGTGACAGCAGATGCGCCTTGTGCGTGGGTGTCAGCGGCAGCATGGAGAGCAGCAGCGAGTAGGTCTGGTGTATCTCCTGCGGAGCAGCGCGGGCATTTTGCTCCGGCTTTACCCCGATGCAGTCATTCACCCTTGGCCGGGGTGTGTACCGCCCCAGTGCCTCGCATATTTCACGGTAGGCATCGGCATTGCCGGTGCAGTTATAGCGGGCATACAGTGCCAGCATACCGCCCGCCGCGCCGCAGTGATTGCAGCGCCAGACATTTTTGTCTGTGTTGACGTTGAGCCTCCCGCGCTGGTCCCCGCAAAAAGGGCAATTCAGATACAGGCTCGACGGCAGACGGCGGCGGACGGTAAGCCCCAGCAGTTCTACCACATCGGCAATGCCAAACGGAAACGTATCGGAAGATGAGGTCATGCAAAGCGGCCTCCTTCCCGGTTATCCCGCCTGCTTCTCCTGCAAGCTGTCCCATATGATAGCCGCCGCTGCGCGGAGGATGTTGTTCTCTCCCTGATAGCCTTTCACATACCAGCGTAGGCTGGCGGCACGGCGGTCAGCCACCTGTGCCAATGTCCAGCCCCTGCAGGTGCCGCAGTCTACGATGACGTCCTGCGCCTGCTCGTAGGTCATCTGCTGACGGATCTCCTCCACCGGACTGCTTTGGGTGTATGCAGCGGCGGGCGGCTCCTGTTCCAGCGCAATGACATTCTGCGGCGGTTCTGCCGGGGTCCGCGCAGGCTGCACGGATTCCAGTTTGACAGTCTTGGGTTTCTCGATGACCTCTGCCGTGACCTGTTCGGGAACAGGCATATCGTCCGCCATGATGGCGTCCAGCGGGTCAGCCTTGGCGGGATCCTGCGGGGTGGCTTTCACGGCTTCTGGCTGCTTCTGCGCAGGTTCTGCAACTTCTACCTTCGTCTGCACAGGCTTTGCAACCTCCGCTTTTGTTCCCATCGGCACCTCGCTGCCGTACTCTTCTGATTCAACGCCCACATCGACAAACTGGATGCCGAAGCCCGCATTGGAGAGCGCCGTATCCAGCGCTTCCTCCTGCGCAGCTTCCACATACAGCCCACCGGGCGTTGCGTCCAGCGTGCAGTTGGCAACGTAGCTACTCAGTGGTTCGGCATCCTCGCGGTCACGGTAGACCTTGGCCTCAAAAGTCGCCATCTTCTCGGTAATGCGCAGGGCGTTGAGCTTCAGCCGCCCCGTGGGGCAGGCCAGCCGGAACCACAGCTTTTTGTACCGCAGGTCAAGGCGCATCACGTCCTCCCCGGTTTTGCGGGAAGTTGTGCGGCGCAGAAATTTCAGCGGGTCAAAGCCGGGTACGTGGTTTAAGGATGTCACAGCGGCGTTGGTGGTGTACAGCATAGGTTCTTGATTCCCTTTCATGGGTGATTTCTCCCTTCATTATTACATTCAGCCGGCCTGTTGCAGTTCCGGCAGTGCGTTTCTTTCGGTGTGGTATGCCTTGCAGTACAGGCGGATGCGCTCGCCCAGCATGGTGTTGCGCTTGCTGATGTCCGCGCGGTGGACCGCCATAAACAGGATCGGCTTATGCCCCACAAGGATGACCTTTTTCTTGGCGCGGGTCACGGCTGTATACAACAAATTACGATACAGCATAATTGTGTGCGCCTTGACGATGGGGATAATGACAGTTTCATATTCGCTGCCCATTGCCTTATGAATCGTAGTAGCGTAAGCAAGGTCAACGTGCGCCAGTTGTTCTGCCGTGTAGTTCATCTTGCGGTCACCGCCAAAATCCATCTGTACGAGCCGTTCGCCTTTTCTGCCTGTGGCAATCCCGGTAATAAAACCGAGGTCACCGTTGGACACTTTCTCAGTGTTCTTTGTCTGCATAACGCGGTCATGGACGCGGAAAATGCGGCTGCCGATCTTCACTTCTTTCTCGGTCGAACGGAACGGGTTGACCCGTTCCCGGATGGCTCGGTTAAGCTGCTCGGATGCTGCCTCGCCTTTCTCGCGGAACGGCGAAAGGATCTGCACGTTCTCGATGCCACGCTCGGCGGCTTCCTTGCAGTAAATATCTTGGATGCGCCGCGCCGTCTCGATTTGCGTCGGGCTGTCCACAAACACAAAATCATTGCCGTAGTACAGCTTGGTGTTGCCCTCGTTGATAAACTTTGCGTTGTAGGCAATCAATCCGTCTTTCGACTGGCGGAAGATCCAATCCAGCACCGTGACAGGAACCATTCCGCTGTGGATCAGCTCGTAGAACACGTTACCGGCGCCCACACTGGGCAGCTGGTTCGGGTCACCTACAAGAACGACCCGCGTGTGCTGACCGACACGCTTGAAAAGCTGCTGTGCCAGCCACATATCCACCATAGAAAACTCGTCCACAATGGCGAGGTCGGCATCCACAAAGTGAACGCGCTCGCCATCGCCCACTTCTTCCCCGGTGCCAAGTCCCAGTGCGCTGTGCAGCGTGCGGGCTTCGTCTACGCCGGTGCTTTCCGCCATACGGCGGCTGGCGCGCCCTGTGGGAGCCATAAGGGCGAACTTTCCTTTCGGGTGCAGGTTTTTGAACACCTCGATGATGGCCTTTAATACGGTGGTTTTTCCGGTGCCGGGTGAGCCGGTGATAATCGTCAGCCCATGCTGAAATGCCGTGCGCACCGCCTGCTCTTGTTTTTGGGAAAGCGTAATGCCCAGGCTTTCGCGCACCGATTCCAGCGCAGATTCGATATTCTCGACCACACTGATGTTGGCAAGCCGCTCGGCAATCATGCGGGCGGTGTCATCCTCCTGCCCGAACACACGCGGGCTGTACAGGTACTGCTTGTAGGCGACCACTGCGCCGTGCAGAATCATCTGCCGCAGGGTTTCCTGCACTTCCTCGCCGCGGACGCGCTGTTCCGGGATGGGAATGGGCGCGTTGAGCAGCAGAAGTGTTTCCTTTACCAAATCTTCCGATGGCAAAAACAGATGCCCCGATTTACTGCGGGCATCCTCCAACGTGTACAGCACCGCGCCCTTGATGCGCTCGGCACTGTGCAGGCGGTTGTCCGTCTTGCGGACGATGCCGTCCACGCGCTTGAAGCCGAAGCCGGAAATTTGGCACAAATCATACGGGCATTTTTTGAGGATGTCCACGCACGCCGGGCCGAAGTGCTGATAGATTTTCAGCGCCGTAGCAGGCGTGATTTTGAACGGTCCCAAAAGGCTCATAAGGTTGCGCAGAACACGGCTCTCGGCGTAGGATTCCTCAATATCCTTGAGTTTGCCCTCAGTGATGCCGCGGATTTGCAGCAGCTTTTCCGGCTCGTTATCAAGGATGTTCAAGGTATCCGGACCGAACGTGGCAACAATGTCCTCTGCTGTCTTGGGGCCAATGCCCTTGATAAGCCCCGAACCCAAGTATGCCAGCAGACCGTCCGCTGTCTGCGGAACGATTTCCTGCCACTGCTCGACTTGCAGCTGATACCCGTACTTGCTCTCCACCCATTCGCCGTCCAGTTCCAGCTCCACCGCCTTAGTGCGGGGCAGTTCGTACCCCACCGCCGTAAAGCGCAGCATACGGTCGCCGTAGTAGCGACCGCTGCAAGCCTGCGGCGGGATGCGCGGGTCATTGGTTTTGACAACGATGATGGAGAATTTGTTTGCTTCATTGTAAAAAATCGTAGATTCGTAGGTGACACGGCAGCCGGTAATACCGCTGTGTTCCTGTTCACTGTCGTGCATAGGCACGCTCCCTTCTTTGTCAGGCGGCTTCGTCCGCCGCTTTTGCCTTAATGCAGAACCGCCGAGATTCCGATACCGTAACGTACTCATCGTAAATGTCGGGGTGCAGCAGTTTCATCCTTTGGAGATTGTCTTTCGTGATGCCTGTCCGGCTGACAGGGTTGTAGCTGATGGTGTACTGTGTACCGCCATACTCCCCCATCGCCATGCAGCTGCCGCCCAGTTTGGCAACCATCTGACCTTTCAGCCGCTGCATTTCTGCGTCCAGCATTTTGACCCGCGTTTCCACCTGCTGCTTTTGCTCCTGCAAGCGGAGGTACCGCAGCATGGTGGCAGACAGATTGTTGTCCAACTGGATGGCTGGAATTGTCTTATCCGCAGCACCTAAGCGGCGGCGCAGACTTTCTAGGATCAGGCTGCCGTCCTCGGTGTAGGGCGGCGGGATGCGAGTCAGGATATGGTCGTGCCAGAACTCGCGTTCCAGATAGATCATTTCCTGCTCGTATTCCCGGTCACGGTACAGGTGACGGATGATAACTTCGTCCTCATTGTTGCCATACAGACAGCAGTAGAAGATTTCGTCTATATCCATGACGGCCATGTAGTGCCGCCCCTGCGTTTCATAGTAGACGGGAACACATTCCTCGCCGTCTTTCCACCAGTGGTCTTTCGCGTTGTAGTTTGTGGTTTTTATTTCCAGAATCGCAATTTTTCCGTTTGGCAGGCGGACAAAGTAGTCCACATCTGCCAACATGAAGGGATACTGCGGGTGTTGGAACATTTTCTTGATCTGGAAAACTTCCAACCCGGTTTTCTTGGCGAAAATCCGGGCGACCAGCGGTTCCAGCAGATGCCCCATTTCCAGCGCCACCCAGTTGCCTGTATCATCGGCAACCGAAGCAATGTTCAGCTTGTCGTCGTACAGGTCGCGGGCAGTGCGAAACGGAGAAATGCCGAGGATCGCAGCGACATCGCTGCCGCCTATCCCCCGCCTGCGGTATGCCAGCCATTCCTGCTCGGTGAGGTTTTCGGTGCTGACCAGAACCTTGGGTTCTTGCCGTATGTGTTCCGGCATCTTCAGCCCCTTCTCTCGCGCTGGCGATAGGGGCGTTTGGGCCGGGTGCGCACATGGTACAGCCGATACTGCAAATTGCGCGGGATGGGTCTTGCCTTGCGCGGGCGCGTGATGCGCCGCGCGATGGCCTTGGGTCTTGCCTGTTCGTTCATTTGGTGTTCCACCTTTCCTATATAGAATGTATTTCTCAAAGCCGATTGGCCTTGAAACAAAATAAAAAAAGCGAGAATGACCGCAGGCAATGCCTGATGTTCACGGCAAACCGTGAACCACGATCCTTCTCGCTATGGTTGGGTGTTTTCCACCCCGTATAAAAAGAAAAGTGCCGGCAGCGCCCACCCAAAACAGGCAGGACAAGGCTGCTGGCACGAATTACAAACTTAAACAGCGTGTGCGCAAGGCACAAAAATCATTTACAGGTGGAGTATAGCACAAGAATGTCCGCCCTGTCAAGATGGTGAGATTTTGCATGATAAAAGCATAGTGTCCACATTACATCCGCGCAGCTTTTGTATATACCATCGTTGTTTTTCCTATTAAAATTAGAATACAGCAAGATTTATTTCTTAAATCGATGCTGTCACGCGCGCGAAGAAAAGCTGACACCACAAAGGCAATAGGAGACATTTATTATGCGAGATTCCGAAAGTGTACCCATTCATCTGAAGCTGACGCTTTCCATTAAGGAAGCATCTGAATACAGCAATATCGGCATCAACAAAATCGATGCCATGCTCAAACAACCCAACTGTCCTTTCGTGTTGTATGTAGGGTCAAAGAAATTGGTCAAACGCAAAGAATTTGAAGCCTACATCAGCAGCAAGCTGATTATTTAAGAGAGGTAATGCCGTTGAAAATAGGGATTTCATGTGCTATAATTTCAGTATCGCGTTGGATTCCCGCTTTGGAAAGGAGTCCACTATGGGTAAAAGCCTAAAGCGAAAAGAATGCGGAAAAGGCATACGCCAAAGAAAGGACGGGTTATATTCCGCAAGATACTATACCAAAGACGGGGAGCGGCGAGAAAAATATTTCAAGTCGCTGCCTGAAGCCAAGAATTGGCTTGCCGATACGAAATACGAATTGCGTCATCGCGTCATTACCTGCAACTCTGACATGTCCGTAGACAACTGGTTTGACTACTGGATCACGAACATCATCTGTAACCTTTCCCCGAACTGCATCCGCAACTATACGGAACGCTATAAGAGAAATGTTCAGCCACTGATTGGAACCATGTGCATGGGCGACGTAAAGCCGATGCACTGCCAGATTATTCTGAACCGCATGGAAAGTACTTACGCCGGTTCTACAATCCGTCAGACTTACATTGCTATGGGTACCATGTTCAAATCTGCTGTGATGAACGATATTATCGTCAAACATCCGATGAATGGCGTGCGCTATAACAAGCCGGTCCGTGCAGTGGACGATATTCGCTACCTTTCCGTTGAGGAACAGAAGCGCTTCCTTGCCGTAGCCAAGGATTCTCACAACTACCGGCAATATGCACTGCTGCTGGAAACCGGGCTGCGTACGGGTGAACTGATTGGTTTGACTTGGGATGCCATCAACTGGAAAAAGCGTACTCTTACCGTCAATAAAAGTTTGGAGTACCGCCACCACTTCAAGTACTGGCGTGCCGGGCCTCCCAAAACGGTGAAAAGCTACCGCACTATCCCCTTGACCGATACCGCATATCGTATTTTGAAGAGCTGCTATGATGAGCGCTTGACCCGTAAAGAGTCGCCCACGTTGCAGCAGATTCTGGAATACACAGATCGCCGTACCGGAAGGCAGATGTACTTCTGCATGCACGATTTGGTCTTTGTAAACTATCGAACCGGTGAGCCGATTAAGAACAGTTCCTATGACACCCACCTCTATAAGCTGTGCGAAAAAGCCGGCATTGCTCCCTTTGGGATGCATGCGCTGCGCCATACGTATGCTACCCGCGCGATTGAGCGCGGCATGCAGCCCAAGGTCTTGCAGCAGCTGCTGGGGCACGCCAGTATCAAGACGACGATGGACAAATACGTCCATGTTTCTGATGATTCAATGCAGAACGCCGTGCGTCTTTTTGAGGCAGCTGATAGTGAGAAAAAGGGGTAAACCTCGAAAATGGGGGTAAAATGGGGGTAAAACCCCAAATCCGGTAACAAAAAGCAACGATAATAAAGGAGATATGGAGAAATATGAAATTAGGAATCGTGGGTCTGCCCAACGTGGGCAAGTCTACCCTGTTCAATGCGCTGACCAGCACCCAGAACGCGCAGGCGGCCAACTACCCCTTCTGCACGATTGAGCCGAACTCCGGCATCGTGCCCGTGCCCGACCCGCGGCTGGACAAGCTGGCCGAGATCTGGCAGACCGACAAGAAAACGCCTGCCATCGTTGAGTTTGTTGACATTGCAGGTCTGGTCAAGGGTGCCAGCCAGGGCGCGGGTCTCGGCAACAAGTTTCTGGGCCACATCCGCGAGTGCGACGCCATCGTCCATGTTGTGCGCTGCTTCGACGATGACAACATCATTCATGTGGTCGAGGACGTCAACAAGCCCGAGAGCGTTGACCCCATCCGCGACATTGATGCCATCGACTTGGAGCTGATTCTGGCCGACCTCGAGGTCGTCAGCAACCGCCTGGGCCGCCAGCAGAAGGCTGCCAAGACCGGCAACAAGGCCGCTGCCGCCGAGGCTGCCTGGCTGGCCGACCTGGCCGCCTGGCTTGAGGGCGGCAAGCCCGCGCGCAGCTTTGACTTTGACGAGAGCGACGACGCCGTGAGGGCCGCCCGCAAGGAGTTGGGCCTGCTGTCCGCCAAGCCCGTCATCTACGCCTGCAACGTCGGTGAGGACGACCTGCTGGGCGGGCTGGACGAGAACCCGTACTTCCCGCTCGTTGCCGCCCGCGCCAAGGAGGAAAACGCCCAGGCCATCCCCATCTGCGCCAAGACCGAGGAGGACATTGCCGGTTCCACGCAGGAGGAAAAAATTGCGTTCCTGCAGGAAATGGGCATCGAGTCCACCGGTCTGGACAAGCTCATCAAGGCCAGCTACGAGCTGCTGGGCCTCATCAGCTTCCTGACCGACGGCAAGAAGGAATGCCGCGCCTGGACCATCAGGAAGGGCACCAAGGCCCCGCAGGCTGCCGGCAAGATCCACAGCGACTTTGAGCGCGGCTTCATCCGTGCGCAGGTCATCGCGTACAAAGACCTGGAGGACGCCGACTTCAACTATGCCGCCGTCAAGGCCAAGGGCCTGCAGCGTACCGAGGGCAAGGAGTACGTCGTGAACGACGGTGACGTTATCGAATTTTTGTTCAACGTTTAACGGAGGTTTTACCGTGATTATTGGCATTATGGGCGCTATGCCCGACGAAGTCGACCAGCTGTGCGCACGGCTGGAGAACGTGACCAAAGAGAACTACGCCGGGGTCGAGTACCACTGCGGCACGCTGCAGGGCAAGCAGGTCGTCGTCTGCTGCGCGGGCATGGGCAAGGCCAACGCCGCGTCCACCGTGCAGGTGCTTTGCACAAAATACGGCATTGATAAGCTGATTTTCAGCGGCATTGCGGGCAATATGACCAGCAGGATCGGCATCGGTGACGTCTGCGTCGGTGAGACCGTCGTCTACCACGACGCCGAGCTGAGCATGATCGCCCAGAGCGCACCGTTCCAGACCGAGTACCACGGCGATCCCGCGCTGGTGCAGGCCGCGCTCGACGCCTGCGCTGCCTGCGGCGTGAAGGCCATCGCGGGCAAGATCGCCACGGGCGACACCTTCGTCGGCGACGCCGAGACGAAAAAGGCGATTGAGGAAAAGTGCCACCCCGACTGCGTCGAAATGGAGGGTGCGGCGGTCAGCCAGATCGCGGGCCGCAACGGCGTGCCCTGCGTCATCCTGCGCGCCATGAGCGACAACGCCGACGAGAGCGGCTATGAGGTGCTCGTTGTCAAGCAGTTCAGCATCACCGAGTACGTTAAGACCGCGACAGAGATCGTGGCAAATATGATCGAAAGCCTGTAACAGGCAAAATAAAAGCGGCCATCTGAGAAACAGGTGGTCGCTTTTTGTTTTGCACAAATCTACCGACTTAAAAATATGCCTTGATCTGGAACTTATCTGCCGGGGCGGTGTCCTCGATTTTCAGATGCTCATGGTTAAAGTCAAACTTTACACTCTTGCAGTCGTCGGTGTTGCGGGTCAGGCGCAGCAGCTGGTCCACGCGCTTTTGCTCCTCCTTCGTGTAGAACAGGTAGCTCGCGCCCTGCTTGCGGGCGCGGCCCGTGCGGCCAATGCGGTGGGTGTAGTGCTCGTTTTCCTCGGGCACGTCGTAGTTGATGACGGCATCCACATCGGAAACATCAATGCCGCGCGCTGCCACATCGGTGGCGACCAGCACATCGATTTCCCCGGCCTTGAACCGCGTCATGATGCGGTTGCGCTCAGCCTGGGACAGGTCGCCGTGCAGGCAGTCCACGTTGAAGTTCAGCCGGGCAAGCTGGTTGGCCAGCATCCCCGTGTTGTACTTGGTGTTGCAGAAGATCATGACCCGCTTGTAGCCCTCGTCAATGATGATCTGCGCGGCGTCGGCCAGCTTGTCACGGCCCGTGGTCAGCAGCTTGTACTGGGCAATTTTCGGGCTGGAATCCTCGACGGGCTGGACGCTGACCTCGGCGGCGTTGTGCTGGTAGAGCCAGCCGATGTCCAGCACCTCACGGCTGATGGTCGCCGAGAACATCGACAGGCTCTCGCGGTGCTTCATCAGGTCGATGATGTACTTGACGTCCTTGTAAAAGCCCATGTTCAGCATCTCGTCGGCCTCGTCCAGCACAACGGTTTTGACGTCGGAGACATCAATGGCGTGGTGGCGGTAGTGGTCCATCAGGCGGCCCGGCGTGGCAACGACGATTTGGCAGCCGGCTTTGAGCTGGCGCTGCTGCTTGTCCATGCCCGCGCCGCCATAGACGCAGACGATTTTGATGTCAGGCAGAAACTGCGCCAGATTTTGCAGGTCCTGGGCGATCTGTTGGGCCAGCTCCCGCGTGGGGCTTAAAATGACGGCCTGCGGCTTGAGGCTGGCAGGATCGACCTTGGACAGAATGGGGATGCCGAACGCCACAGTCTTGCCGGTGCCCGTGGGGGCTTTGGCGATCATATCGTGCCCGGCCAGCATCAGCGGGATGGCCTTTTCCTGGATTTCGGTCATATCGGTAAAGCCCATCGCCTGTGTAGCGCGGATGATTTCGGGGGAAACGTTCGTAAGTTCGGTAAACTGCATGGTCGTACTGCCTTTCGGTTTTATTCGCCGCCTTGTAGGGACCGGGCATGCCCGACCCCTACAGCATTCTTTCCTGTTTTTATTATAGCAACATTTTTCTATCCCCGCAAGCCAAAAAAAGGCTTCCCCCGTGGGGGAAGCTCAGCGTGTCGAAAAACCTCCCTCTGCGAGGGAGGTGCCCCGAAGGGGCGGAGGGAGAGAACCTTGCCATAGCCCGAAATATTTCGGGCAGCCGTACAGTTCTCTCCCCCACCGCCTGCGGGCGGAGCCCCCTCGCAGAGGGGGCTAAGGGGTGAACGCACCTTTTTCGACAGTCTAGGCTTCCCCCGTGGGGGGAAGCTGTCACCGAAGGTGATTGATGAGGGGCAAGCTCGCCATTCTTGCCCGTTTGCGGTTGGCCCGCAGGAGGGCCGCCCCTCATCCGCCCTCGGGCAGGGCCTCGGGCACCTTCCCCCGCGGGGGAAGGCTTACTTATTTTTACTGGTTCTTCTTGCGGCCTTGCCGGAGGTTTTCTTCTCGGTCTGCGTCCGGGTCGGCTTGGCGGCGGCCTTCCTGGGCGCGGCCTTCGGCGTCGGGGCTGGGGTCTCCTTGTTCAGCAGGCGCTCGGGCACAGGGTCGAGCTTCCAGAGCTGGTTCTCGCCAAAGACATCCTGCCAGATCTGGGCCTGGGTGCCGTTCTCCACGCGCATTCCCACCAGGTCAATGACCTTATCGGCCAGGACGTTGCGCAGCTTGACCTTGCCGCCGCCCGCCTCCACGATCTGCCAGCGCTGACCCGCGCCCGCGGTCTGGGTCCACTGGTGGACCCAGGTGCCGTTGCAGACGCCGGACATGGCCAAGTCCATGACCTTGCCCGTAAAGCGGTTCCTGATGCGGTACTCGCCGTCCCCCGCTTCCACAAACTGCCACTGCTGCCAGGGCTGACCCTCGTAGCTCCACAGGCGGACGGACGCGCCGTTCTCGGTGTTGAAATCGGCCACTTCCAGCACGCGGCCATTGGCGGCGGCGATGGTATAATAGGCATCCGGGCGGATGACGGTCTGGGCTGATTTCCTCATGGTGAATCCTCCTTTTAGACAGAAAGCTGTACATTGTTCTGTCCGTTTTTTTCATTATAACACAACTGCGGCGCGCTGTTTTACCAAAATTTTGCGGTACTGTTTGGGCAATCCGCCAAGCACTTGGCCGGACGGCGCATTTTTTGTCAGTTTTTGCGGCTGCCGCACTTGCATTTTTTGTGCATATATTATATTATAGGGTATATGCTTGTTTTACGGCCATGCGGTGGCCGCTGTGGGGGGAGAGTTCAGCCATGAGAATTGCCTTGATTGCCCACGATTCCCGCAAGGAATTGATGGCTCAGTTCTGCACTGCCTATGTGCGCATTTTGTCTGAGAATGACCTGATCGCCACGGGCGTGACCGGCAAAATCGTCCATGATGCCACCGGTCTGCCGGTGCGCACGCTGTATCCGGGAGGCCGCGGCGGTGCCGAGCAGATCGCTGCCATGATCGGCTGCGGCGAGGTGGACATGCTGCTGTTCTTCCGTGACCCCGTCGGTGCCAAGCCCGGTGAGCCGAACGACATGATGCTGCTGCGCCTGTGCGACATGCACACGATCCCTGTCGCCACAAACATCGCCACCGCGGAGGTTCTGATCCACGGTCTGGAGAGAGGCGACCTGGCCTGGATCGAGCTGCAGCGTGGTCGGAAATAACTAAAAAAGCAACGCCCTGTCTTGAAAAAGGCAGGGCGTTTTATTGTATGGCTGTAGCAGGCTCCCGCGAGTCGTCGGGGAGGCCGACCCCTACAGTCTCTATAAATTACTGATACACGATCGCGCTCTTGACCCTGTTGGCGGCGTCGGCACCGGCCAGGATGCGGGCAAGCGCCAGCGCAAACGGGATGGCGGCACCGAGGGCCTCGCCGGTGACGATGCTGCCGTCGATGGTGAGGGGCAGTCCGGTGTAGCTGGCCCCTGCGGCGGTCAGGTCGGCGTCCATGCCGGGGTAGACCGTGGCCTTTTTGCCGTTCAGCACGCCGAACGCCGCCAGCGCGGTGGGCGCGGCGCAGATGGCGGCCACGACCTTACCCTCGGCGGCAAAGTCCCGGCAGACCCGGCGCACCGTGGCGTCGGCCTTCAGGTTGGGCACACCGGGGATGCCGCCGGGCAGGATGCAGGCGTCAAACACCGTGTAGTCCAGCTCCTCGGCCAGGGCGTCGGCCACAACGCTGATCTGGCGGGCACTCTTGACGATCTTCTCCCCGCCGACGGCGGCAATCGTGACCTCGACACCGGCGCGGCGCAGGATGTCCACGCAGAGCAGACCCTCGCACTCCTCAAGGCCGGGGGCAAAAAAGATAACAGCTTTAGACATACTAGCATCTCCTGTTCAGTTAAAAGGATGGAACGCACGGGTGATGCGCCAGATGCCCGGCAGCGGGCTTTTGAGTCCGCGCAGGGTCTGCACCAGCCCGACGAGGGACAGCACATCCACCAGCAGCGTCAGGGTCAGGCCCAGCTCACTGCCGTGGGGCAGGAAGCCGACGCAGGCGCAGACCGTGGCCAGCGCCAGCACAACAAGGCCCTGATTCAGGTGGAACTTTACAAACTCATCGTGCCGCCATTTTGTGCAGGCGGGGATGAGGATGAGCACATTCAGATAGCACAGCGCCGCCATCAGCTTAGCCGTGCGGGGCGGCTGCTCCGGCGCGGGCGCGGTTTGGGCGGGCTTGGCCGCCGGGGCCTGCGGGGCGGGGCGCTTTTTCTTTTTGCTTTTGTTTTGCTTTGCCACGGCTTACCTCCATCCGAACAGAAATGTAAAGCAGCGCCCCAGCTGACGCCGCCAGTCGGCCTCGCAGTGCCTGCCGTCCAGCTGGCAGTAGGGGTAGACCGTCGCGCCCCTGGCGGTCAGCAGGTTCGTGACCTCCAGCGCCTTGCCGGTGTACTGGGCCAGCGCGTGGCGGCCCTTGCCCTCGCGCTCGCCCCAGCTGATATAGACCCGCGTGCCGGGAGCCAGCTTTGCTTTTTTGATGTCGGCCTTCACCTCGGTAAAGCTGAACCGCACCGACGGCGACAGGCAGGCCGCGCGGCTGAACGTCTCGTTATGCGCCGTGACGCCGTACAGGCTCATCAGCCCGCCCATGCTCGACCCGCCGATGGCTGTGTTCTCCCGGTCCGGCAGCGTGGGGTATTTTGCGTCGATGAGCGGCTTTAATTCTTGAACCATCCAGTCCAGATACGCCTTGCCGCGGCCCTTTATATCGTATTCCTGCCACACAAAGTCGTAGGGGCTGTACTCCTCAAGCCGGGCGTTGCCCTCATGGTTGCACTCCGGCGCAACGATGATGGCCTGCGGGTGGGCGTCCATGTATTCCTTCAGGCCCCAGCAGGTGCCGTAGGTCGCGGTAGAGTCAAAAAACAGGTTGTGCCCGTCAAACATGTACACAACGGGGTAGCGCCTGCCGGACGACTGCCAGTCATCGGGCAGGTAAACAAAGGTGTTGCGGTCCAGCCCAAACGGTGTGATGTGGGCGGTAAAATTTTCGACCATGGGTATCTCTCCCCTTTTTGCTGGTTTATTTATAATTGTAGCGCATTTGCATGGCTTTTTCAATCAAACGGATTGTTTTTTGCGGGGCAAAGTGCTAGAATTTTTACAATTCAGAGGAAAGAGGAGAGTATACCCATGGAACAAGCAATCCAATCGGTACAATCGTTTTTCAAGCGCAAGGACGTCGTGATCTCGGCGCACCGCTACGGCATCGACGCCATGGGCGCGATGGCGCAGGGACTGTTCGCCAGTCTGCTGATCGGCACGATCATCAAGACGCTGGGCCAGCAGCTGGGGCTGGCGTTTCTGGTCACGGCGGGCGGCTATGCGGCGGCAGTCGCGGGCCCGGCCATGGCCGCGTCCATCGGCTACGCGCTGCACGCGCCGCAGCTGGTGCTGTTCAGCCTGATCGCCGTGGGCGGTGCTGCCAATGAGCTGGGCGGCGCAGGCGGCCCCCTGGCCGTCTACCTGATCGCCATCATTGCCGCCGAGGTCGGCAAGCTGGTCAGCAAGGAGACGAAGATTGACATTCTCGTGACCCCTGCCGTCACAATTCTGGTGGGCGTCGGCCTGAGCGCGCTGTTTGCGCCGTCCATCGGCGCGGTGGCGTCCGCCGTGGGCAGCCTCATCATGTGGGCCACCGAGCTGCAGCCGCTTCTGATGGGCATTGTGGTTTCTGTGCTGGTCGGCATGGCGCTGACGCTTCCCATCTCCAGTGCGGCCATCTGCGCAGCGCTGGGCCTGACGGGTCTGGCCGGCGGTGCCGCCGTGGCGGGCTGCTGCGCCCAGATGGTGGGCTTTGCGGTCATGAGCTATAAGGAGAACGGCGTCGGCGGTCTCGTCAGCCAGGGTCTGGGCACCAGCATGCTGCAGATGCCCAACATCCTGCGCAACCCCCGCACCTGGATTCCCCCGACGCTGGCCGCGGCCATCACCGGCCCCATTGCCACCTGCCTGTTTCATCTGGAGATGAACGGTCCTGCCGTTTCCTCCGGCATGGGCACCTGCGGTCTGGTCGGCCAGATCGGCGTTTACACCGGCTGGATCGAGAGCGGCAAGGCCGTGACGGCCTTTGACTGGATCGGTCTGGTGCTGATCTGCTTTGTCCTGCCCGCCGTGCTGAGCACGATCTTCTGCGAGGTTCTGCGGAAGAAGGGGTGGATCAAAGAAGGGGATTTGAAGCTGTAAGTACAAAAAGGCTTCCCCCGCGGGGGAAGCTGTCACCGAAGGTGACGGATGAGGGGCGGCTTTTCCGCGATTGCCCGTGAACGGGCTGCAGCGGGAAGGCCGCCCCTCATCCGGCCTACGGCCACCTTCCCCCAAGGGGGAAGGCTTTTCCTTTTTTAGGCAATACCGCATAATTCTAAGTGCCGATACGGCGAGCGAGGTGCGGCAGCTGCTAAGCCAAAAGCGCAGATAATACTTTGTGTATTATCGAGCATTTTGGCAACGCAGGTGCCGTGCCGCAGCCGCCGAAGCGGTGCTTAAGCCGTTAGGCGGGAATTGTGCGGTGTTGCCTTTACACAAACCCCCTCCAGGTCTCCTCGGCATCGCTCTGGAACGCGCCCAGTTCATGGCAGAGCTTGAAGGCGCCGGGGCTGGCCTCGGGGTAGTCGCGCTCGGCGCGCTTGCAGTCCAGCACGCCCTGGCCGCTGCCTTCGGCCAGCATCGTAGCCAGATTGCGGGTCGATTTGTCCATCATCGTCCGGGTGCGGATGCCCATGCTCACGCTCATACGGGCGGCGGCGCTCTGGCCGTGGGCCTCGGCCCCGATGGCGTCCAGCGCAGTGTGCGCAGCCTGATTGATGCGGCGGTACTCCCGCTTCTGGCGCAGCATCTCGTCCCTGAGCTTCTGGTCATGGGTCAGGCTCATCAGCTCATCCAGCGTGTTCTTGCCCATCTCGGTGTTCTGCACGATCTCCTGCAGCATTTTTTCATTATCGCTCTGCATAACAAAATCCCCCTTGTGTACGTTTGGCGGTCAATGCCAGTATGTACACAAGGGGGATGTTTTATTCGGTTTACAGGCGCTGCTGTGCCAGAGAGAGCGTCATATCCCAGGAGGCCGTCTCGCCCCACTCGGCGGAGGCGATGGCCACGGTAAAGCTGCCGCGGCGGGACAGCGAGATGTTGAACTCCCGGCGGGAGGCATTCATCGCCTCGTGCACAGCCCGGGCCATCCGGGCGGCGGGCGTGCCGACGGTGACGATGGCAAAGAAGCCGTCATTCAGGCGGGCCAGCACAGCCTTGTCGTGGTCGGGGCCGACGACCAGCTGCAAAATGCCGGACGCCATGTTCAGGCAGCAGTTCGCGGCAGAGTCGCTCTCCTGCTCGCGCAGCTGCCAGTACTCATTCACGCGGACCATCACCACACCCACGGGCTTGCCGTCCAGCGCAGCGCGCTCGGCGCGAGGGCGGAATGCCTCATTCAGGTAGACGGAATTGTAAACGCCGGTCACATAGTCGCGGCGCAGGTCATCCTGCATCTGGCTCAGCGCGCGGGTGAAGGCATCCTCCGCGCCGTCGGCCTGCAGGTTGCGGGGCAGCGGCATCCCCAGCAGCAGCACGCAGGGCGTGTCCGCCACCGTAATGCCCTGGGCAATGACGGTGCGCAGACCGTCCGCGGCCTTTTCGATCTTCAACCCGCGGCCTGCGGCGTCCAGCGCGGGCATCGCAGCCACCTTATTCAGCGGCTGCAAAGTAGCCGGGTCCAGCAGGCCCATGCGGGGGTCTGCGAGGGTCACGCTGTCAAACAGCTGCGCCAGAGCTGTCATCTCCGTCTGCAGCTCGTCAAGGGTGTAGTCCTGTTTCATGTTGCTTCCTAACCGCCGGATTCCCCGGCCTCGCACATCTCGGCTTTTGCATAATACAGTTTTATTTTACCACAGTGAAAAAGATTTTCCAAGATTCCCACTGTACAAACTTTCTTCGTCAAACCGATGGAATACCGTGCGAACTTCACAAATTACTTTGCTGCGCGGAAGTAGCGCTCCGTCAGGACGCGGATTTCAGCGGCCAGCGCAGGGGTCAGCTTTTTGGCATCGGCGCGCCACTGCCAGTTGCCCTGTGCCTGGCCCGGGGTGTTCATGCGGGCGGCGGCGGGCTCCTCCAGCCAGTCGGCCATCGGGATGATCGCCAGCGCCGCGGTGCTGGCCAGCACGCCGCGCAGCATACCGCGCACGGTGCCCTCCTGCTTCGTCAGGGCAAAGTAGTCCACGACCTGCTTGCGCTGGGCGGCGGTCAGCTCCTCGGCAAACCAGCCGGTCAGGGTGTTGTTGTCGTGGGTGCCGGGGTAGGCCACGCAGTTGCGCGGGTAGTTGTGGGGCAGGTCAACGCTGTCCTCACCGGTGAAGGCGAACTGCAGCACCTTCATGCCGGGGAAGCCGCTCTCCGCCAGCAGCTCGCGGACCGAGTCGAACATCTCGCCCAGATCCTCGGCCACGATGGGCAGGCTGCCCAGGGCGTTGTGCAGTGCGCGGAACAGCTCCATGCGCGGGCCCTGCTCCCAGCGCCCGTTGCGGGCCGTCGTCTCCCCTGCCGGGATGGCCCAGTAGGTGTCAAAGCCGCGGAAGTGGTCGATGCGCAGGATGTCATAGATGGACAGCGCATGGCGGATGCGCAGGATCCACCACGCATAGCCGGTGCGGCGGTGGTAGTCCCAGTCGTAGAGCGGGTTGCCCCACAGCTGGCCGTCGGCGGCAAAGTAGTCCGGCGGGCAGCCTGCAACGCGGCGGGGCTTGCCCTCGGCGTCGGTCTCAAACAGCTCACGGCCTGCCCAGGCGTCGGCGGAGTCGGCGGCGACATAAATGGGAATATCGCCCATGATGGCGACGCCCTTCTCCTTGGCGTAGGCGTGCAGGGCACGCCACTGGCGGTCAAACTCATATTGCAGGAACGCCCAGAACTCGATTTCCCCGGCGTGTTCGGCCTTGAATTCAGCCAGCGCCTCCGGCTCACGCACGCGCAGGGCGCGGGGCCACTGCTGCCAGTCCACCATGCCGTTGGCCTCCTTGATGGCCATGTACAGGCAGTAGTCGGGCAGCCAGTCGCTGCTCAAAAACCGGAAGCGGTACCAGTCGTCGGGGTAGGGCGTCTCGTAGCCGGGCACGGGGCGCTTTTTCAGGAAGTTCGCGTAGGCTTTGCGCAGCACAGCGAAGCGCTTTTCGTAGAGGGTGCCGTAGTCCACATGAGCCGCGTCGCCGCCCCAGTTGATGGCAGCGTAGTCCTTTTTGGTCAGCAGGCCGTCGGCGGCCAGCAGGTCCAGATCAATAAAGTAGGGGTTGCCCGCGAAGGCGGAGCAGCTCTGGTACGGGCTGTCGGCGTAGCCGGTGGGGCCGACGGGCAAAATCTGCCAGATGGTCTGCCCGGCCTTGGCCAGAAAGTCCACAAAGTCATGGGCCGGCTTGCCCATGCTGCCGATGCCATACCCGCCGGGCAGACTCGAGATCGGCATCAGAATGCCGCTGCAGCGTTTGAATTCCATAGTGTTTTTCCTCTTCTCTGTATGTATCGCCTTTCGGCGTTGTGTGCGGTTTGCGTTGCGGTGGCTTCCCCCTCGGGGGGGAGCTGCCTGCGGCCCCGCCCGCGGACTGATGAGGGGCGAGTTACCGTGGCTGCCCGTAAGCGAGATGTTGTGGGAAAGTTGCCCCTCATCCGGCCCTGCGGGGCCACCTGCTCCCCTTCTGGCGCTACGCGCCACCTCCCCCGTACCGGGGGAGTCTGTCCCTCGGGGGAAGGCTTGGGGTCGTCTTACTCCGCCGCCCCCAGCGCGGCCAATGCACCATCCACAAAGGCGGTGCGCTCGGCCTTGGTGTGCTTTTCGCTGTCCTGCAGGGTCAGTTCGTTGGCAGTCAGGGCATCGGCGGCTGCAGTGTCCAGCGCCACGCCGGGCAGGATGCCCGTGCCAACCTGCTGCACCTGCATGGCCGTGACCGCCGTCGTGCCGGCAGCCGTGTTCCATGGCGTGACGACGCCCAGTGTCTCGGTCAGGGCGTCCTCTCCCGCGCCGTTGGAGTAGAGCCACAGCGCGGCGCTCTTGGCGGCCTTCAGGCCGTCGGCGCTCGTCCCGGCATTGATGGCAATGCTGCCCACATCGGCCAGAACGGGGTAGTTCAGCAGCCCCTCGGCGTTGTAATCCTCGGCGGTCAGGTCGCTGTCGTCCAGCTGGCACTTGAACGGTACCAGCACCAGTCCGTTGCAGGTGTCTGCGCCGTACTCGGCCAGCAGGTCGGTCAGCTTGGCGCGGCGGAAGATCCCCTCCCCACCGTCGGCGGCCATGTGATCCCATTCCAGCGTCACGGCGCTGTAGACGCCGTTCAGCGGGCCGGTCAGCGCGTCCGCCGTGTAGGTGCCGTCGGCGGCCAGCAGCGCCGCCGTGTAGCCGGACGCGCGGTCCAGCGGCGCGGCAAAGACACCGGTGGCCGTAAGGCTGCCGGGGCGTGCGTCGGGCAGGGTGTAGTCCGCGCCGCTCAGGGTCACCGTGGCGGCCTTCGGCTCGGCCATCCAGGCGGAGAGCGTCTCGACAAAGTCGCTCCACTCCTCCCAGTTTGCGGTCTGCAGAGCCGCCGCAGCGCCGTCGCCCAGCAGGGCGTTCAGCACATCGGCGCGCGCCCAGTAGCCGTACAGGCTGCGGCCCAGCGGCAGGGCATTGGCGTTCTCGGTAATACCGGCGCGGGCGGCAGCGGCGGCCAGCAGTGTGTCGCTCGTCACATCCAGCAGACTGCCGCCCGGCGCGTGGTCGGTCAGCAGCAGGTCCGCCGACGCGGCTTCGTCGGTCAGCGTCAGCGCAACGCCCTGTGCCTCCGCGTAGGCCTGTGCCGCCGGGGCCAGCGAGGCTGAAGTGTAAACTTTCAGCGTCTGGGGCGCGGCAGCGGCGGCGGTTTCAATCGTAGCGGTGTTCTCGGCGGGCAGCGCCGCAGCACAGCCTGCCAGCAGCAGCGCGGGCAGAGCCAGCGCCGCAGATTTGATTTTTTGCATGAAGCAGTTTTCCCTCGCAAATGGTTGTAAAAATTCAGTCTATCCTTTATTATATAGGATAAGATGGTTTTTTTCTACACCTGTTTTATGTTATAATAAGAAAAATCGCAAAAATTTAAGGGAGCGTTTCTTTCTGTGACAGAAAAATTATACGAAGTAGATTCCTATGTGCAAAATTTCGCCGCGCAGGTCGTAAGCTGCACCCCCGTGCCCGGCGGCTTTGCTGTGGTGCTGGACCGCACGGCCTTCTTCCCCGAGGGCGGCGGCCAGCCCTGTGACACCGGGCGGCTTGGCGGCGCACGGGTGCTGGCCGTGCATACCGACGGCGAGACCATCACCCACACGACGGACACACCGCTGACCGCGGGCGAGACCGTGGACGGCTGCCTTGACTGGCCCGCGCGGCTGGACGCCATGCAGCAGCACACCGGTGAGCATATCCTGAGCGGCGCGCTGCACCGGCTGTTCGGGGCCGAGAACGTGGGGTTCCACATCGGCAGCCCGTATGTGCGGATGGACACAAGCATCCCGCTGACGCAGGAACAGCTGGCACAGGCCGAGGCCGAGGCCAACGCCGCCGTGCGCGCGGACACACCCGTACACTGCTGGGTGCCTGACCCGGAGACGCTGGCCCGCACCGACTACCGCAGCAAAAAGGAGCTGACCGGCGACGTGCGGCTGGTGGAGGCCGGCGGCGACTGCTGCGCCTGCTGCGGCACCCACCTGACCCGCACCGGCGAGGTCGGGCTGATCAAAATCATCTCCTTTGCCCACTATAAGAGCGGGATGCGGCTGGCCGTGGCCTGCGGGCAGCGCGCTTACGACGCGGTAGCGGGCATCTGGGCCGACACCGAGGCCGCCGGACGGCTGCTGTCCAGCCCTGTCGGCTCGCTGACGCCCGCTCTGGAACGCCTGCAAAACGGCGAGGCTGCCTTAAAGGCCCGGCTGGCCGCGCTGCAAAACACGCTGGCTGCCGCCTGCGCGGAGGCTGCTGCGCCCGGCACCCCCGCCGTCTTATGGGTGGACGGTGCCGACGGCGACGGCCTGCGCCGCGTGGCGATGGCAATCACCGCCAAAACCAACGCCCCCTGCTGCACGCTGGGCCCGGGCGGGCAGGGCCTTGCCTACGCGCTGGCCGCCGCCCCCGGCGGCGATGTGCGGGAAACCTGCAAGGCGCTGAACGCCGCCTATCAGGGCCGCGGCGGCGGCAAGCCCGGCTTCTGTCAGGGGAGTTTGGCGGAAGGCAGTTTTGAACAAGTCAAGGCGTTTTTGTTGAAAAGCCTTCTCCTTCGGGAGAAGGTGGCCGAGGCCCCGACCGAGGCCGGATGAGGGCAGAGCTTTCGAGACTGCCCGGCAGCGGGCAGTACGGCAGACTCTCCCCTCATCAGTCCGCTTCGCGGACAGCTTCTCCCCCAAGGGAGAAGCCCTTACTCTACAACCACACAAGGAGACCTCATTATGCGCATGCGTTTTAAACCCTACGCACGGCCGGAGCTGCTGGCCTGCGATTTCCATGTCCATGAGCCGCTGACCCACGGCGGCCACTGGCATGAGCTTTACGCCCGGCCCGACCAGCCGTGGCATCTTGAGCTTGGCTGCGGCAAGGGCGGCTTTCTGGCCCAGATTGCCCCGGCCCACCCGGACATCAACTATTTAGGCATCGACATCACCGACAAGGTGCTGATTTTGGCCAAGCGCAAGGTCGAGGCCGCCTACGCCGCGCGCGGGATCCCCGCCGACAACGTGAAAATTGCCAGCCTTGACATTGAGCGCCTCGGCAATGCCTTCACGCCGGAGGACCGTGTTTCGCGCATCTACATCAATTTCTGCAACCCGTGGAGCAAGAATGCGGGCAGCAACAAGCACCGCCTGACCCACCCGCGCCAGCTTTTGCAGTACCGCCAACTGATGGACGAGGGTGCGGAGATCTGGTTCAAGACCGACGACGACGACCTGTTCCGCGACAGCCTTTCCTACTTCCCTGCCGCCGGGTTTGAGATCACCTGGCAGACCTTCGACCTGCACAAAAACGAGCCGGGCTGGAACCTGCGCACCGAGCATGAGGGCATGTTCAGCGAGCAGGGCATCCCCATCAAGGCGCTGATTGCCCGCAAGGGACCCGACAGCACCGTGACCTGGGTGGAGCCGAAGGCGCTGGCCAAGCAGCAGGAGGCCGAAGATGACGCCGACTGAATTTGCCGTTAAAACGCTGTATTGGTTCTTCCTGTATGGCTTCATCGGCTGGGGCGTCGAGGTCGTCTATGCCGCCATCAAGACGCATAAGCTCGTCAACCGCGGGTTTCTCTGCGGGCCGATCTGCCCGATCTACGGCTTTGGCATGGTGGGGCTGATCTACAGCGTCAGCCTGATCCCGATGCCGGACAGCGGCAGCATGAGCGCGGTTGCCATCTTTTTCATCGGTATGATCCTGACCACCGCCATCGAGCTGGTCGGCGGCTGGGCACTGTTCAAAATCTACCACATCCGCTGGTGGGACTACTCCAACATGAAGTTCAACCTCGGCGGGTACATCTGCCCGCAGTTCTCGCTGCTGTGGGGTCTGGGCAGCGTGCTGATGATCAAGGTCGTCCACCCGCTCTTAGCCCGCGGCTCCAGCCCGATGCCGTTCAACATCATGCTGATTGTGGACGTTGTGCTGTTGGTTTTGTTTGTTGTGGACGTTGCGGCCTCCACCGCTGCGGCCATTGGCCTGAACAAGTACCTGCGCGAAATTGACGAGCTGCGCGCCAAGCTGCGCGTGACCAGCGACAAGCTGACCACCGTGCTGGGCACCGGCGCCATGACCGCCGACACGATTCTGGACGAGCAGAAGCTGCAGCTGGCCCTGGCCAAGCTGGAGGGCCGCGAGAACGCCGACGTGCTGCGCGCCGAGCTGACGATCCGTGCGGCTGCCCTGCGCGAGAAGCTGACCTCCGCCGAGCACGACCACCTTGGTACCCGCCGTCTGCTGCGTGCCTTCCCTGACATGAAGAGCCTGAACTACGCGGACACGCTGGCCGCGACCCGCGCCGCCATGCTCCGCCTGCGGGAGCTGGCTGCTGCCGCGAAGGACGCCGCCAGAGAGACCGCCGCCAACGCGAAGGAGAAAATCAAGAAGGCGTAATATTTTATCAACAAAGCCGCCCGGGTTTGTGGAAAACCCGGGCGGCTGTTTTGTATGTATGCAGGGGCCGGGCATACCCGGCTCTGCCGTGCAAGGCTAACGGGCACTTGCAGGAAGGCCGCGGGCCGCATATATGCGGCCCCTGCCCTCTGCCCCTCACGCCTTCTTCTTATCAAATGCGATCTGCAGCACCAGCCAGGCCGCGACAAGGCAGACCACCGAGATCAGCCCCAGCATCTGCCAGGAGTGGGTCAGGTTTTCCACCGTGGCGTCGTACATCGGGCCGTCCAGACCTGCCTGCAGCCAGGCCATACGGCTGTTCAGGTCGGTGGATGCGCCCAGCGCGCCCATGCCCCAGCGGCAGACGATGATGTTGGAGATCGTCGCCGCCGCGCCCGTCACGGTGAACATGATGTTGCTGAAAACGACCTGCCCGATCATAAGCACCAGCACGGCCAGTATCGCGCTCTCGCCGCTGGTGAACAGCGCCGAGATCAGCAGGCCGATGCAGCTGGACGAGAACATCGTCAGCAAAACCGTGATAAAGATTTCCATATCCGTTTCCAGCAGCAGGTGGTTCTGCGGCACATGCACGATGGAAACAAAGCCGAAGGCCAGGATAGCCGCCTGCAAAACCTCGACCAGCAGCAGCACCGCCGCCTTGCTCAGCACGACTGCGGGCAGGCTGACGCCGACGGATGCCTCGCGCAGGATGATCTCGCGCTCCCTGCAGATCTCGCGGTAGGAGTTCAGCGTACCCATAAACGTCGCCATAGCGGCTAAAATAAAGAGCGCCGTCCGGCTGCCGATGTTGACAAGGTTCGAGGTAAAGCAGTTCGGGTCCGCCGTCAGCTTGACGACCAGCACCATGAACGGCGACTGCAGCGTCAGGCTGGCCAGCAGCAGCTTATCGTTCCAGATCAGCTGTAAATTGCGTTCAACCAGAACCACGAACTGGCGCAGGAATTTCAAAAATTTTACTGGCTGCATCGCTTGTCTGCCTCCTGCGCTGCCTCCGGGCAGACCGCCAGCAGGCGGTTGAACTCGGGGGTCGTAAAGTATTTTTCACGGTAGTGCTCGATCTGCGCGGGGTCGCGCAGCTTTTCAAAAATGTCGCTCGTCATCTCAACGTCAAAGTACTCGTTCAGCTTTTCGGGCGCACCGTAGTAGCACAGCACGCCGCCGACGCCCAAAAACGCGATTTTGTCGCAGAGGTTGATGTTGGACATGTTGTGGGTGACCATCAGCACCGTGCAGTTCTGGTGGCTCAGGCGGCGGCACAGCTCCATCATGCTCCGGTCCAAATCGGGCGAAAGGCCGCTCGTCGGCTCGTCCAGGATCAGCAAACGCGGGTTCGCCAGCAGCTCCATGGCGATGGAAACACGCTTTTTCTGGCCGCCGGACAGCTTGGAGATGAACGTCTTTTCACGCCCCTGCAGATCGACAGCCTCAATGGCGTGGGCCACGGCGGCAGCGATCTCGGCGCGGGTCGCATCGTGGGCAATGCGCAGCTTGGCCGTGTAGGTCAGGCTCTGCTCCACGGTCAGGTTGTCGTGCATGATGTCCTTCTGCGGCACGTAACCGAGCGCGGCCTCAAAGGCGTTGCGGTTGGAGCGGGTGTCCAGCCCGTCAAACTTCACGCTGCCCGCCGTGCAGGGGGCCGTGCCCGTGATGCAGGTCAGCAGGCTCGATTTGCCCGTGCCGGAGCCGCCCACCAGCACGACAAAGCTGTTGGGCTCGACCTGCAGGCTTGTGCCGTCCACGATGTTCAGCGGCTTGCCGGTGTTGGCATTCTTAACCGTTTTGTATACATTTACAAGCTGTATGCTTATGCCGCTCTGGTGGGCATGGTAGTGGAGCATCCCACCCGTGAAGGCAAAAACCTGCGCAGGCACGTTGATGACTGCGCCGTTGCGCAGCACCGTGCGGGTCACGCGGACGCCGTCCACATAGGTGCCGTTCGTCGAGCCGAGGTCATGCAGCTCGTAGTGGCCGTCCTTGTACAAAATCTCGCAGTGATGGCGGGAGACGCGGTCATTGACGAGCTTGATGTCGCAGTCGTCGCCGCGCCCGATGAGTACGCGGCGCTTGCGGCGGATGTCTGTCTCGCGCAGGACGGCGTCGGTGGTCTGCTCCTTTTTCGGGGCCATGCCATCGCCCTGCACGCTGGTGATCTCCTCGACGCGGAAGGTGATCTCCTGCGTGTCCGCGTCGCCGTCGGTGTTCAGGCCGATGACGTCGCCGCTCTGCAAAATACTCGTCTCGCCGGGCTCAAGATAGCGGTTGTTGTACCAGGTGCGGTAGTCGCTGCCGCCGTCGGTGACACCCCACTGACCGTCCGCAAAGCTGACGGTGAACTGGTGGTCGCCGACGTTGTTGCGGCGCAGCACGTACTCGCACTGGGCGCTGCGCCCAAAGCGGTAGCTGCCCGCGGGCAGCGTGATGCGCTGCTTATTGCGCAGCTCGGTGATCAAAATTACGATCTCGCTCGTCATGGCGCGCCCCCTTACCAGTGGAACTCCGCGCCGCAGAACGGCACAAATTTCATCGCTGCATCGCCCATGCGCAGCGTCTCGCCGCCGGTGAGCGGCTGGGGCGTGAGCACCGCGTCCCCGCCCAGATAGCACAGCTCCTGCGACGAGCCGGGCAGCAGGGTGAAGGCAGACTTTTCCTCATCGTAGACCAGCACCGCCCGGCGGGTGCTCAGCGGGGCGTCGGCGCTCAGGGTCACAGGCGTGCCGTCGGCGTCCAGTCCCAGGAAGCTGCGGCCCACACCCAGACGCAGATCGCGCCCCTTCGCCGGGCCGTCCAGCACAACAAGCCAACCCGTAACCGGCCCTGCCGGGGCCGCTGTCTCCACCGCAGCGGGCTGCTCGGCTTCGCCCGTGCGGACGATGGAACGATCCCTGAGCAGGTCGGTGTTGCAGTAGGGGCATTCCGGATATTTGTCACTGTCGTAGAAGTGACCGTTTTCGCATTTTGTCAATTTCATGGTGAAGTGGCTCCTTTGGGAGGGGGTTGAACGGTTGGTTGGTGTGAGGCGGCACGTTGGCGGCAGTCGGCCGGGAGGCTGCGGAGGGGTCAAGACCCCTCCCTACGGAATGAGCCATAAAAGGGATATGGCGGTAAGTGTCGGGCCGGGCATGCCCGGCCCCTACGGACTGCTGTTTCCGGCAGCGGGGGTTCGGGGGCGTGCAGCCCCCAAGTCGCGGGTCCGCTGCGTCGAAACAGCGGCAGTTTTCTTTGGTTCTTTCTTTTGCTGCCAAAAGAAAGAACAACCTTCCGGGAGACTGCCGTTCCTCTCACAGCACCAGCCTGACCGTAGTCTTGCCGATCCGCAGCGTATCATTGTTCTGCAAACGGTGCTCGCCGTCGATGCGCTCACCGTTGACGTAGACCTTGGCCCGGTCAGAGAGCGGCTGCACGAGCAGCGCGTCCCCCTGCGCGGCCAACACACAATGCTGCGGGGAGACCTTGCGGTCCGGCAGACAGAGGTCACACTGCGCGGCGTCGCTGCCGATAATCAAGCTGCTTTCCACCATGCCGGCCCAGCGGCTCTCGGCAATCGAGGAGCGCTGGCTCCAGAACAGCGTGACCCAGCGGCGGGGCAAGGCGTTCGGCTCCCCCGCACCGGCCAGCAGATGCTCGGCCTCGGCCTCCTGCTCGGCGGCGCGGTCCCGGCGGCGCACGCCCCACCAGCTGCCCAGCAGCACCAGCAGCAGCACCGCCGCAATCAGCAGCGGCACCCGGAACCGGGCAAAATAAAAGGCTCTGTCCCGCGGCCAGACGAATACCTTGAACGTGGCTGTGTCGCGGCTGCTGCTGACGTTGGCCGCGCTCATCTTGCCGGACACCCGGTTCAGCGCTACCGTGTAGTCGCCTTTGTAGAGCGGCTCGATTTCCAGCTCCGCCGTGCGGGCATCCTCGCTGATCGTCACGGATTTGACCTGCACGCGCCAGTTCCATATATCTTTGCTCCGCACCTCATAAAGCTGCGGTTTGTTCGCGTTCTCGTTGATGGGCTGGTTGAAGGTCAGGCGCAGCTTGTCGCGGCGCAGCGTTTCGACCTTCGTCACCTGGGGCTTGGCCAGACGGTAGCCCATGTAGACGGTCTGGCTGCTCCTGATGGCGCTGCCCAGCTGCGGCATGGCCAGCGTCAGTGTTTCGAGGCGCTCACCGTAGAGGCTTTCGGGCACCTCGGTCTTGATTTCCAGCGCTGTGGCGAGGTATTCCTGCTTTTTCTTCAGCTCGTCGCCCAGTGTCGAGGCTTCGCACAAAACCAGCCTGCCGTCGGCGGCGCTTTCCAGCGTCTCAAACGCACCCGGCCTGTCGGTCATCAGGTAGATGTACGCCGCCATACCGATCTGGTCGCTCACGTCGCTGGCCAGCGTTGCAAACAGGGTCATATTCGTCAGCACCTGCCCGGCGTCGGTCACGATCATGGCCGCCTTGCGGGGGGCCAGCGCCTGATAGTCGCTTTGCAGCTCACTGTAGACCGCCGAAATCAGCCGGGCCGTGTCCATGCTGCCCTCGACCTGCTCGATGCTGCCCAGCGTCTTGTACATCAGGTTCTTGTCCGACGTTGCCGGCAGCACGCACTCGGTACTGCCTGCCGTCGTGTACAGCATCAGCTGGTCATCGTCGCCCATCGCGTTGATGAGCTTGCGCACCCCGCCAAGCATCGTATAAAACTCCGATGGTGCGATGCTTTTGCTGTTGTCCAGCGCCAGAATGTAGCAGATCGGGTCGCTGGCCGCCGCCACAGAGCGGACCTCCAGCCTGCGGTCTCCGAGCGTCAGCTCCGGGCCTGCCGCCTGCACCTTGATGGGTGAGTAGGAGTTGCCGTCCCCGTCCAATGCGTAAAAGTAGACGTCCAGCTCCGGCACATTGACATAGACCTGCTCCATCTTGAAGCTGCCCGCGCCCGACATGCCGACGGTGGTTTCCGCCGCCGCGCCGAACGCGCCCAGCGCTGCCAGCAGCAGCACCAGCAGCGTGCAGAGCCAGAGTTTATGCTGTCTCATGGGGTCCTCCCCTCGTGTGGTCAATCACCGATTTTTCTATGCAGGGCGCGCAGCGCCATGATGGCCTTGCGGCGGCGCTTCGTTTGGGCCTTTGCGGTTTTTTGCGGGGCAGGGGCCGCCGGGGCCGTCGGGCGGGTCATCGGCGCGGGGACCACACTGCCGCTCTCCTCGTCGTCCTCGTCGGCCAGCGTGATGCTGGGCATCAGGGGGCGGTGCGGGGTGGGCGGGGGCGGCGTGCCCTCGTCCAGAATCGGCTCTCCCTGCTGGCGCAGGATCGGGTAAGAGAAGATTGCGCCGGGAATCTCCACTTCCTCATGGGCGTCGCCGGGCTGGGGGTTTGGAGTGGTGTCAAAATAATCCGGCGACGGCGTGACGACCGTGTTCGTCCGCGGCTCCTCGTCGTCCAGGCCGGGCGCTACAACGCGGTTCGCGTCCGGGGCGGGCGGCTCCTCCGCGGGGGCTTCCTCGCTGCCGCGCAGCGCAGATGCCGCTGCATCGACCTTGTTGGCCGACAGATCCAGCCGCGGTTCGGCATCCGCCTCGGCCAGCTCCTCCTTATGGGGGACCAGCGGGGCGTTCTGGCTGGCGTACTCCTGCGTTTTTTGCAGTTCCTCGATCATTTTTGCCAGATAGTCCATCATCTCGCCGCGGGTCTTTTCCATCTCCGAGATGCGGCTCTTTAGATCCTGCAGCCGCAGACGGTGGGCGTTCTGGATCTCGCGCGTTTCGTCGGTGGCGGACTGCACCATCTTGCGGGCCTGGGCAATGGCCTGCTCACGCGCAAGCTGGTCGATGGCTTCGGCCTTGAGGTTCGTGTCCTTCAAAATCTGGTCCGCGTCGTCCCGGGCCTGCTGGCGGATGCGCGCAGCCTCGGCCTCAGCGTCGGCAATGACCTTATCACGGTCCGCGATGACCTGCTGGCGGGCCTGGTCATGGGCGCGCCCCTTGACGCGCAGCGCGGAGTTTGCCTCCTCGCAGCGCTCGGTCAGCTCCTTATTTTCCCGCGTCAGGTCGCTGTTTTTCAGGCGCAGCATATCGACCTGGTTCGTCAGCGAATGGCTGCGCTCCTTCACGGTGGAGAACTGCGTTTCGAGATTGGCACGGTAGCTTTGCAGCTTATCCACCTGCCCGGCCAGCGTGGCGTTCTGGGTCGAGAGGGTCTGGTTCTGCATGACCAGTCCCTGGGCGTGGCGGCGCAGGGCGTCGTTCTCCTGCCGGAGCGTGCGCAGCTCCGACGTCATGGCGGTCAGGTGCTGCTCATAATCGGCGCAGAGGTCCTCCATGGCCTGATGCACGTCCTCCGGCTCATAGCCGCCAAAGCGCGCCTTGCGCATACCGCTCTGCTCTATGTAATTGTCGATGTCGATTTTGGGCATTGGTAACTACTCCCAACTAAAATTTACATATACTCCATTTTATTATAGAGCAAGATGTGACGTAAAGCAAGGGAAAAGGCAAAAAAGGCGCTGCTTTGCCGCACACAAAAAAACCGCCCGCTCCATGGCGGAGCGGGCGGCGAAAAGCCTAATGATTCAGTTCAAATCAAGCGTTGGCCTGGGAAGCAGCAACAGCGCAGGCGACGGTCATACCGACCATCGGGTTGTTGCCGGCACCGATCAGACCCATCATCTCGACGTGAGCCGGGACGGAGGAGGAGCCAGCGAACTGGGCATCACCGTGCATACGGCCCATGGAGTCGGTCAGGCCGTAGGAGGCAGGGCCGGCAGCGACGTTGTCGGGATGCAGGGTACGGCCCGTGCCGCCGCCGGAAGCGACGGAGAAGTACTTCTTGCCGTTCTCGATAGCCCACTTCTTGTAGGTACCGGCGACCAGATGCTGGAAGCGGGTGGGGTTGGTGGAGTTACCGGTGATGGAAACCTCAACGCCCTCAGCCTTCATGATGGCAACACCCTCCAGAACGTCGTTGGCGCCGTAGCACTTGACAGCAGCGCGCTCGCCGTCGGAGTAAGGGATGGTCTCGACGACCTTGAGCTCGCCGGTGGCGAAGTCATAGTCGGTCTTGACGTAGGTGAAGCCGTTGATACGGCTGATGATCTGGGCAGCGTCCTTGCCCAGGCCGTTCAGGATGACGCGCAGGGGCTCCTTGCGGACCTTGTTGGCGGTACGGGCAATGCCGATAGCGCCCTCAGCGGCGGCGAAGGACTCGTGGCCGGCCAGGAAGGCGAAGCAATGGGTGTCCTCATGCAGCAGCATGGCACCCAGGTTGCCGTGGCCCAGGCCAACCTTACGCTGTTCAGCAACAGAGCCGGGGATGGTGAAAGCTTCCAGGCCTTCGCCGATGGCAGCAGCGCAGTCAGCAGCGCTCTTCAGGCCGCGCTTGACAGCAATGGCAGTGCCCAGGGTGTAAGCCCAGACGGCGTTATCGAAGCAGATGGGCTGGATGCCGCGGATGATCTTATCGCAGTCGATGCCCTTGGCCAGCAGCATCTCGTTGCAGGCGTCGAGGCTCTCCAGACCGTTGGCCTTCAGGCAGGCCTCGATCTTGGGCATACGGCGATTCTGGGATTCAAAAGTTGCCATAATCTATGTTCCTCCCTCTCTTATTCTTCACGCGGGTCGATGTACTTGACAGCGCCCTGCTCGGCAGAGAAGCGGCCGTAGGTGCCGATGTTCTTCTCGTAGGCTTCCTTCGGGTCCTTGCCGTGACGGATGTCCTCCATCATCTTGCCCAGACGGACGAACTGATAGCCGATGACCTGGTTGTCCTTGTCCAGAGCGGTCTTGAGGATGTAGCCCTCGGTCAGCTCCAGATAGCGGACACCCTTGGCCTTGGTGGAGAAAATGGTACCGGTCATGGAACGCAGGCCCTTGCCCAGGTCGTCCAGACCAGCGCCGACAGGCAGGCCGTTCTCGGAGAAGGCGGTCTGGCTGCGGCCGTAGACGATCTGCAGGAACAGCTCACGCATAGCAACGTTGATAGCGTCGCAGACGAGGTCGGTGTTCAGAGCCTCCAGAATGGTCTTGCCGGGCAGGATCTCGCCTGCCATAGCGGCAGAGTGGGTCATGCCGGAGCAGCCGATGGTCTCAACGAGGGCCTCCTCGATGATGCCGTTCTTGATGTTCAGGCTCAGCTTGCAGGTACCCTGCTGGGGAGCACACCAGCCCACACCATGGGTGTAGCCGCTGATATCCTCAATTTTATACGCCTTGACCCACTGGCCCTCTTCGGGGATGGGCGCGGGACCGTGCTTGGGTCCTTTTGTGATCGGGCACATTGCGTTGACCTGTGCGGAGTATTCGATCATAATTTTCTCTCCTTTGCATATTGTTAGGCTTTTCACAGCTATCTTTATTATAAAGGGTCGAATCCTGTTTTTCAAGACGTTAGTTTATGCTAACCTTTTGTTTTTTCGCATTTTGTGCCCCCGGGCGGCATAGCGGGCGGCGAAACCGCATGGCGCAGTTGGGAGAGAGGCGTGCGGAGTGCAGGGGCCGATGCCCGCATCGGCCCGCGGCATACGGGAATGTGCCGGGTCGTGATAAAGCGGCAAAAGCCCCTCCGGCCTCGCCACGCAAAAAAGCGCCGCCCTTTTCCCCAAGAGCGGCACTTCCCTATTCAAAACCGTTCAGTACAAAAACCCAAAAATCACCCGCGACGCTGCGCCGCAAACTGCCATCATCACAACGGCGGCAAGGATGGGCGGCAGCCATTGCCGGGCCAGACCGTGGTGATCCGCCGGGACGTCGGGCTTCGCCTTTTTGCCATGCTTTGCCGGGGCCTTTTCTGCCGCGGCATCCCCTTTCTCCGGCAGGCAGAACACCTGCAAAAGCGCGAAAAGCAGCATAATTTCCGGGAAGATCATCGACACGCGAATCGAAATGACCGCATGGGCCAGGTAACTGATCAGCGCCAGCGTGACGGGCGCTACGCCGGGGCGCAGCCAGTTCTGCGCGGCCCTGCGCAGGTGCGCAATGACAAACCACAGCCACGCCGCCAGCCCGGCAGCGCCGGTGGTCAGCAGCAGCTCCAGATATTCGTTATGGGCGGCATAGAACGTTTTCATCCGGTCCGTGATGCCCGCGCCCGCCCAATCGGCCACCGCCGTGTGCATCATGCCGGGGCCGACGCCCAGCAGCTTGCGCCAAACGGGCTGCGCCAGCCAGCTTTCCACCGTGATGCGCCAGGCCGTGCCGCGGTAGGTGCCCCAATTGTCGTTGAAGATCAGCACATCGTCCAGGCGGCCCAGACTCGGGAAGCCCGGCACACAATTGGCCAGCAGCGTCAGCACCGCCGCACCGGCGACGATCCCCCCCGCCAGCACGCGGCCCGGCCTGTACAGCGGCAGCTCCCGCCCGCGCAGGCCAAAATACAGCGCGGCCCAGACCACAAGGCAGACCACAAACCCGCGCTGCGCCACATGGCCCAGCGCCGCCAGCATCGGCTTGCCGCCCTGGGTGTAGACATGGGTGCGCATATACTGCATCCATCCGGCGTGGAAGAAGAAGAACGCCCCGATGACCGCCAGCCGCCGCAGCGTGCGGGTCGTAAAATTTTTCTGGCAGATCAGCACGAGCGCCGCCACGCCGACGCCGAGCATCAGCCCCTCGGCATCCACCACGGCCAGCGCCAGCCCGCCGAAAAATGCCGGAATACCGTAAAATACCGTGTGCCGCGGCCCGCGCGCGACGAGGAACGCATAGAACACAAGCGGCAGCGCAAACGCCATGAACCCGGAGCAGAAGTTTTTCTGTCCCAGCGTCGAGAAAAACTGTGCGCGCTCGACAACTGCCGTGTCCACATACGTGCCGATGAGGTCGATATTAAAGATGTTGAGCACATACAGCACTGTGACCAGCGCCGTCGTGACGCCGACGCAGAACGTCAGCCCGTTCAGAATTTTCTGCGGCGCAAACGCGCGGACAGCCAGATACCCCGCCGCCGTGAACAGCACCATCATACAGCCGCCGTAGTAGCCGCCAAGCCCCCAGAACGAGGCCCCCGGCGAGAGGGAGAGCACGGTGGACACCACGCCCGACGCCGTGACCGCGCCCAGCGCCCAAAGTGCGGGGTCGGCTTTCCACGGCAGGCGGCCCTGATCCGGCCTGGCGCCGACGCAGGCCAGTGCGCCGAGCCAGAGCGCGAACGCCCAGCTCAGGGTGCAGATGCCCGTGAATTTGACAACGCCGAGGTTGGAGAATTTATCGATATACAGCGGGAACACGCAAAGCGCGGCCAGCAGAAACGCCGTGGCCGAGCGCGCGGCCAGCTTGCGCAGTTGTTGGGATTGGGTCATAGAAAGCCTCTTGAAATACATACTTTGTTATCGGAGCCGCTATGTAGGGGCCGCACATGTGCGGCCCGCCGCCTAACGGAAAACGCCCATCTGCAGGAAGGCCGCGGGCCGGGCATGCCCGGCCCCTACATGTCTCCCGGCAACACCATATTTTACCCCGTGCCACGCAAAATTTCAACCATTCTCCACAGGTTTTACAAGACTGACACAAATCAGCCCCGCTGCGGCACAGATCCCGGCCAGCCAGTGCCGGGCGGCCAGGGGCAGGGCCTGCGCACCGATATAGCTCAAAATGCTGCCGCCGCTCATGCCCAAAGCAATAAACCCGTAGTTCACCCCGGCGTGGGGCAGGCCGAACAGGTCGGTGTTGAAGGACGGCTGTACCGCCGCGCCGCCCGAGTAGAAAAACGTGAGCACCGCGTAGGCCGCCAGCACCCACCACTGCCCCGCAAACGCAAACCACGCACTGCCCGCGGCCAGGCCGAGATACACCGCGTACAGCACCGGCTTGCGGCCCAGCCTGTCACTGACAGCAGGCAGCAGCATCCGCCCCGCCGCGCTGGCCGCCGACCCCAGCACGATGCTGTACGGCGCGGCGGACTCCGGCAGACCGCGCTCGGCTGCGATCTTGAAAATTTCCGGGCTGAACAGCAGCACCGCCGGGGCCGACAGCGCCACCGCCGCCGCGCACAGCTTATACTGCGGCGTGCGGAGCATCTGTTTGTAATCAAGTCCCGGCTGCGGCGGGCCGCTCTGCGCTTTGGGCGGCGGGTCCTGCAAAATCAGCGCCCCCGCGCCGCAGACGACGAGCATGACCGCCCCTAACGCGGCAAAGCAGACCCGGATGCCCCACGCCCCGCCGACACCCCTGACGAACACCGTAAAAAACGCGCCGGACAGCCCCATGGCGACGCCCGCCACGCCGGTGGCCCAGCCCTTTTTGTCCTGATACCACTTCTGCGCACACGCCAGCACCGCCGGGGCTAAAAACGCGCTGCCCAGCCCCGCGGGCACACTGTAGACGACGAGAAACAGCGCGGCGTTCGCGGGCGGCACGAGCGCCGCCGCAAAGAACCCGCCCGCCAGCAGCACCGTGCCCCACAGCCCGGCAAACCGCGGGCCGCGGGCGTCCTGCAAAAGCCCGCCCACTGCGCAGCCGACACCGTAGGCCGCAACAAGCACCGCGAACGCCAGCATGGCCTGCCCGCGGGAAAACCCGTACCCCTGCATGACAGGCTGCTGGAACACGCCCCACGCCGCCGGGATGCCGGTGAGCAGCTGTGCCGCCGCCCCTGCCGCCAGGATATACGGCCCGCGATTTTGTTTTGGCACACGTATCCCCTCCCCTTTTCGGGTTAGTATGCCCGGTTTGGATTGACAAAATGCAGCGCAAAAGGTATCATTATAAAGTATATAAAAGCAAAGAGCCTTCCCCCAGCGGGGGAAGGTGGCCAAGGCCCCGCCCGAGGCCGGATGAGGGGCGGCTTTGCCATCATTGCCCGTTTACGGGTTGCAATGGCAAGGTTTGTCCTTCATCAGTCACCTGCGGTGACAGCTTCCCCCTCAGGGGGGAGCCATTATACAGTATAAGGAGAATACCATGAAAACTCAGCCTTTAAAAGGTATGCGCGATCTGCTCCCGCGGGAGCAGGCGCTGCGTGACTATATCCAGGGCCAGATTTTGGCCACCTACCGCGCCGCCGGTTTCCAGCGCATCTCCACCCCCATTCTGGAGGACATGGAGAATCTGGACAAGAGCGACGGCGGCGACAACCTGAACCTGATCTTCAAGGTCCTCAAGCGCGGCGACAAGCTCGAGCATGCGCTGGCAAGCGGCGACGAGAAGCAGCTGTCCGACATGGGTCTGCGCTATGACCTGACCCTGCCGCTGTCCCGCTACTACGCGGCCAACCGCAACGAGCTGCCCAGCCCGTTCAAGGTCATCCAGACGGACCGCGTCTACCGCGCCGAGCGCCCGCAGAAGGGCCGTCTGCGCGAGTTCGTCCAGTGCGACATCGACATTCTGGGCGACTCCTCCCCCAACGCCGAGGTCGAGCTGATCGACGTGACCGCCCGCGCCCTGCTGAAGATCGGCTTCACCGGCTTCACTGTCAACATCAATGACCGCCGCATCCTGCGCGCGATGCTCGAGAAGATGGGCTTTGCCGCTGACCAGCTGGACTCCGTCTGCATCAGCTTTGACAAGATGGACAAGATCGGTGCGGACGGCGTTAAGGCCGAGCTGACCGAGAAGGGCTTTGCCGCCGAGGCCGTGCAGGCGCTGGACGACTTCCTGCGCGCGGGCGATTTCAGCCTGGACACCGTCGCCGCCAGGGTCGACGACGAGGCGCTGACCGCCGACCTGCGCTATGTCATCGCCGCCAGCGAGAAGGTCGCGGGCGGGCGCTACGGCATTGCCTACGCCCCCAGCCTCGTGCGCGGGCAGGGCTACTACACCGGCATGGTGTTTGAGGTCACCTGCCCGCAGTTCAGCGGGGCCGTGGCCGGCGGCGGACGCTACGACAACATGGTCGGCAAGTTCATCGGCCAGCAGGTGCCCGCCGTGGGCTTCTCCATCGGGTTCGAGCGCGTCTGCGGCATTTTGCTGGAGCAGGGCTACCAGATCCCCGGCGCGAAGCCGAAGATGGCGCTGCTCTACCTGAAGGACGCCGACTTTGCCGCCGTGCTGGCCAAGGCCGAATCCTTACGCGCCGACTACGACGTGACCGTGCTGCCCCAGGCGAAGAAGCTGGGCAAGCAGTTCGGCACGCTGGAGGCCGCGGGCTACAACGCCGTTGCCTTTGCCGACAACGACGACGTGAAGCTGCTTGGGCAGAAGGCCGAATAATTGCTGTAAAATTTGTGGGATGTGCCGAAAGTACGGTACATCCCACTTTTTTGTATTTGCTTTGTAACACACAGGGCGCGTTTTCCGTGTTATATTGGTGAAAAGGGAAATATAGGATGCCTTCCCCCTTGGGGGAAGGTGGCCGAGGCCCCGTCCGAGGCCGGATGAGGGACGAGCTTACCGCTATTGCCCGCAAACGGCTTAGTATCGCAGGATCCGCCCTCATCAGTCAGTGGTCGGGGCCACTGACTGCTTTCCCCGAGGGGGGAGCCTTTACAAAGGAAAGGAGCATCCAACCATGAAAAAACGCATCGTCCGTATCACCGCTGCCCTGTGCGCCGCCGCACTGCTGGCGGGCTGCGGGAGCAGCATCGGCAGCAAAGACGGCGGGTACTACGCCACCAAAGCCGCCGCGCAGGAGAGCTACGCCAATTACGACAGCGCCGCGGGCAGTGTGGACAGCGGCCTTGTGCCGGAGAACGCCGCCGAGGCCGCCACTGACGAGACCGCACAGAAGATCATCTACAACGCCAGTCTTTCGATGGAGTCCACCGACTTTGACACGACCCGCGAGGCCCTGATGACCGCCGTCGAGGCCAACGGCGCATGGCTGGAATCCACAAGCCTGTACGGCACCGAGAAGGACCATGACCGTACCGCCGACTACACCGTGCGTGTGCCGGTGGGCAGCTACCGCGCGTTTCTGGCCGCCGTGGGCGACGCGGGCAGCGTGCTCAACATCAGCGAGAGCGCCGAGAACATCACGAGCAGCTACATAGACGTGCAGGCGCGGCTGTCCGCGCTGGAGGCCCAGCGGGACCGCCTGAACGCGCTGGCTGACCAGGCCGAGACGACGGCGGATCTATTGGAGATCGAGAGCCAGCTCTCCGACGTGCAGTACCAGCTGGAAAACTACACCCGCCAGCTGCGCAGCATGGACCAGCAGGTCAGTTACTCCACCGTGGACATCTACCTGCGGGAGGTCGCCACCCTGACCCCCACCGGCGTGACCTTCGGTGAGCGGATCGCCGACGCCTTCGGCGGCGGCTGGGATGCCTTTGTCGGGTTCCTGCAGGGTCTGGTCATCGCGCTGGTCTACCTGTGGCCGGTGCTGCTGATCGCAGCGGCCGTGGTGTTCATCCTGCGCAAGGTCTGGAAAAAGCGGCCCCAGAAGGAAAAGCTGCCCAAGCCCGCGCAGACGCCCCCGCCCGCCGAGTACCCGGTGAAGCCGGGCGACGAGCCGAAGCCGAAATACTGACAGAAAACACAAAACCTGCCCAGCCGCGTGATATGCGGTTGGGCAGGTTTTTATCTTTGTGTGCGGTAGGGGCGAGGCATGCCTCGCCCTGCACCTACCCGCAAAAGGGAAGCCTGCGGGCAGGCTGCGGGCCGGACATGTCCGGCCCCTACAGCGCAATTACTTCTGACTTAGTCCTTCAGCTCACGGAGGGGTCAAGACCCCTCCCTACAAAGCATCCGTATACGGCAGTTTGTAGGGAGCGGTCTTGACCGCTCCGGCTGCCTTGCGGTGGCCACATGATAGTGGGAAAGCCTTAGTCCTTCAGCGTCAGCGCGATGCTCAGATCCTTGAGCTGCTGCTCATCGACGACGTCGGGGGCACCGCTCATCGGCTCACCGGCGTTCTGCACCTTCGGGAAGGCGATGACATCGCGGATGGAGTCCTTTTTGAGCATCAGCATGACCATGCGGTCCAGGCCGTAGGCCATACCGCCGTGCGGCGGCGCACCGAACTTGTAGGCGTCCATCAGGAAGCCGAAGCTCTCGCGGGCCTTCTCCTCGGTAAAGCCGAGAGCGTGGAACATACGGTCCTGCAATGCGGGATCATTGATACGCATCGAGCCGCCGCCCATCTCGACACCGTTCAGTACGATGTCGTAGGCCACGGCATGGCAGGCACCCGGGTCGCTCTCGACCTTGTCCAGGTCCTCGGCCTTGGGCAGGGTGAACGGGTGGTGCATCGCCATCCAGCGGCCCTCCTGCTCACTGTACTCAAACAGCGGGAAGTCCACGACCCACAGGAAGTTGAACTTGTCAGGGTCGATCAGGCCGTGCTTGCGGGCGATGTCCAGACGGACCTGACCCAGTGCGGTGCAGGCCTTGACCCAGTCGGTGTCGCTGACCAGCAGCAGCACGTCGCCGGTCTCGGCGTTCAGCGCGGCGTACAGGGCGGCCTTCTCGGCGTCTGTCAGGAACTTTTCAAAGCTGGAGGACGTGCCGTCGGCGGTCAGGCGGCTGTAGGCCAGACCCTTGGCGCCGTAGGTCTTGGCGACCTCGCCGAGCTTGTCGATGTTCTTGCGGGAGAGCTTGTCGGCCAGACCCTTGGCGTTGATGGCGCGGATCGTGCCGCCGGCCTCCAGCACAGCGGCGAAGGGCTTGAACTCGGTGCCCCTGAACACCTCGGTCACATCCTGAATCTCAAGGCCAAAGCGGGTGTCGGGCTTGTCGGAGCCGAAACGACCCATGGCCTCGTCCCACGGCATGCGATAGAACGGGGTCTCGACGTCGACGTTCAGCATTTCCTTCCACAGGCGCTTGATGAGGCCCTCGTTCAGGGTCATGATGTCGTCCTCGGAGACAAAGCTCATCTCCTCATCCACCTGGGTGAACTCGGGCTGGCGGTCTGCGCGCAGATCCTCGTCGCGGTAGCAGTGGGCCAGCTGGAAGTAGCGGTCAAAGCCGGACAGCATCAAAATCTGCTTGTAGAGCTGCGGGCTCTGGGGCAGCGCGTAGAAGTGGCCCGGCTGCACACGGCTGGGAACGAGATAATCGCGCGCGCCCTCGGGCGTGGACTTGATGAGGGTGGGCGTCTCGATCTCGGTGAAATGGTTCTCGCAGAAATAGTTGCGGATGATCTGCATGATCTTGCTGCGCAGCACGATGGGTTCATGCATGGACGGACGGCGCAGGTCCAGATAGCGGTAGCGCAGGCGCAGGTCGTCGTTGACGTTGATCTCGTCGCGCAGCTCAAACGGCGTGGTCTGGGCCTCGCTCAGGATGCGCAGCTCGCTGACGTAGAGCTCTACGTCGCCGGTTGCGATCTTATCGGTCTTGGCGGCGCGCTCACGCAGCTTGCCGCGGCAGATAACAACGTACTCGCTTTTCAGGCTCTCGGCCTTGGCGAAAACGTCCTTCGGCGTATCCTCATCGAACACCAGCTGCAAAATGCCGGTGGTATCGCGCAGGTCGGCAAAGATGATGCCGCCCTTGTCGCGGGCGCGGGCGATGGAGCCGCAGACGGTCATTTCCTGACCGGCCATGGCAAGCGTGACTTCGCCGCAATAGTTTGTGCGGCGCAGACTGCCCAAAGTTTCCATATTTCCTGTCCCCTTTACGGTTTTATCTTTTACTAAAATATTATTATAACGCGCCGCTGTGCATTTGGCAAGAGGGCGGCGGGCAAACACGTGCGGATTTTGCCGGATTTCCGGCTAATTTGTTTTGCAAAGCGTATTGACAATTTTCTTTTTGCCTGCTATAATAGTAAAGCTGTGAGCACCACAGTGTATACGTGCCTGTAGCTCAGTTGGTAGAGCATCTGACTTTTAATCAGAGGGCCCAGGATTCGAGTTCCTGCAGGCGCACCAAGACCGGTTGAAACCGCAAGGTTTCAACCGGTTTTTGCGTTGCTGCGGGCGTATGGACCGGGTATGGCGGGCGGCTGCTTACGGGCAGGCCGCGGGCCGCATATATGCGGCCCCTACATGGCAGCAATGGTTTTTTCGGAATATCTCCGCCCGCAAAAAAGGCATGTACGACCTATCCAATCGTACATGCCTTTTTATTTTGTATTCATTTCCACAGCAGGAACAGCACGGCCAGCAGCACACCTAAACCCACCAGATACACCCCGGCAATGGCCAGGGTGGCCTTCAGCACACCCATGACGGCCCAAAATTTTTCTTTGGGCGTCCAGTCGGGGGCCTGCTCCCAGGGGCGGTCATTCGCCGGCTCCGGGGGCGGGGCGTCCGCCTTGCGGCGGTGGGGGCGCAGCGTCGGCGCAGGGCCGATGCCGCTCATATCGGCGATGGTGCGGCCATCGTCCTCGAAGTCGTCGCGCTTCCTCATTTTTCGTACAGGTGGCAGACCACGTAATGGCCCGGCTCGACCTCACGCTGCTTCGGCGCTTCGGTCTTGCAGCGCTCCGTAGCATAGGGGCAGCGGGTGTGGAACTTGCAGCCGGACGGCGGGTTGGCCGGGGACGGGATGGAGCCCTGCAGCACCACGCGCTCGCGCTTGACAGTCGGGTCCGGGATGGGAATGGCCGAGAACAGCGCCTTGGTGTAGGGGTGCAGCGGGTGGGCAAAAATGTCGTCGGTCTCGCCGTACTCCACCAGATTGCCCAGGTACATAACGCCGACAGTGTCGGAGATATGCTCGACGACGGACAGATCGTGGGAGATGAAAAGATACGTCAGGTTGCGCTTTTCCTGCAAGGATTTCAGCAGGTTGATGATCTGCGCCTGAATGGAGACGTCCAGCGCGGAGACCGGCTCATCGCAGACGACGAACTCGGGGTTCAGGGCCAGCGCACGGGCAATGCAGATACGCTGGCGCTGGCCGCCGGAGAACTCGTGCGGGTAGCGGGTCTTGTGGTAGGGCTGCAGGCCGCAGTCGTCCATGACCTGGTCAATATAGTCGTTGAACTCGTTCTTCGGCACAAGGTTGTGCTCGCGCACGGCCTCGCCGATGATCTCGCCGACGGGCAGACGCGGGGACAGGCTGGAGAACGGGTCCTGGAAGATGATCTGCATCTTGGTGCGCAGCTCACGCATCTCGGCGGGGGTCATGTCGTAGACCTCCTTGCCGTTGAACAGCACCTGGCCGCCGGTCTTTTCGCCGCCCAAGCGCAGGATCGTGCGGCCCGTGGTGGACTTGCCGCAGCCGGACTCGCCGACAAGGCCCATCGTGCAGCCGCGGCGCAGGTTGAACGTCACGCCGTCCACGGCCTTGACGTGGCCCACGGTCTGGGACAGCAGGCCGCCCTTGATGGGGAAATATTTCTTGAGGTGGTTGACCATCAGGATATACTGAGGGTCATAGGTGACGGGGGTGTAATCGTTTTCAATCAGGTGCTTACCCTTGTTTGCCATGCGTCACTCACCCGCCTTTCTGTTTTCTTCATAGTAGCGGTAGCAGCTGACCTTGTGCGTCGGGGACAGGCTGATCTCGCAGGGGTACTCGCCGCTGCAGCAGGGCAGCTGCAGCTCGCAGCGGTCCTTGAAGTAGCAGTAGTTCGGCATATCAACGGGGTTGGGGACCTTGCCGGGGATGGAGTACAGGCGGTCCACTTTTTTGCCGACAACGGGCTTGGACGCCATCAGGCCGATGGTGTAGGGGTGGCTCGGGTGGGCAAAGATCTCCTCGACAGTGCCCTTCTCGACGACACGGCCCGCGTACATGACGACGACATAGTCGGCCATCTCGGCAATGACGCCCAGGTCATGCGTGATGAGCATGATGGACGAATTGATGCGGTCCTTCAGGCTGCGCAGCAGGTCGAGGATCTGTGCCTGGATCGTCACGTCCAGCGCGGTGGTCGGCTCGTCGGCAATGATGATCTTCGGGTTGCAGGCCAGCGCCATGGCGATCATGACGCGCTGGCGCATACCGCCGGACAGCTCATGGGGGTACATCGCGTAGACGCCCTCGCTGTTGGCGATGCCGACCATCTCGAGCATCTCGATGGTGCGCTTCTTGATGTCCTCCTTCGTCTTGCCCTCGCCCTCGTGCAGGGCGATGACCTCGTCGATCTGGGCACCGATGCGGAACACCGGGTTCAGGCTTGTCATAGGCTCCTGGAAGATCATCGAGATATAGTTGCCGCGCAGGCCCTGCATCTTGTCCGCCGGGGTCTTGGCAATGTCGTAGGCCTTGTCATTGCCGAGGTTCAGCCGGATGGCACCCTCGACGATCTGGCCCTGGGGGCGCTGCAAAAGCTGCATCAGGGACAGGCTGGTGACAGACTTGCCGCAGCCGGACTCGCCGACGACGCCGACGGTCTTGCCGATGGGCACTTCAAACGAGACGCCGTCGACGCTCTTGACGACGCCGGTGTCGGTGAAGAAGTAGGTGTGCAGGTTATCGAACTCCACCGCGTTGGCGGGGCCCTTCATCTGGGTGGTGTACTCGGACTCGGGCACGTTGCGGCGCTTGCGGCGCTTTTCGTACTGGTCCGTGATGCGGCGGTTTTCCTTGGAGATACGCCGCGACTCTTTGGCGGAAAGGTATCCGTCCTGATTTTTAGCCATCGTGTGTTTCTCCTTCCAATCAGCGTTTCATCTTGGGGTCAAACGCATCGCGCAGACCGTCGCCCACAAAGTTGAAGCCCAGAACGGTGAGCAGCAGGCAGACACCGGCAGGGATCCAGATGAACAGGTAGTTCGTCATGACGTAGGCGTTGTTGACGTCGTTGATGATGTTGCCCCAGGAGGCAAACGGGTACTTGACGCCCAGACCCAGGAAGGACAGCGTGGCTTCGGTCAGGATGGTGGAGCCGAGGCCCATCGTGCAGGTGACGATCAGCTGCGGGATGACGTTGGGGATCAGATGGCGGAAGATGCGGTGCCAGACCTTGATGCCGCAGGCCTCGGTGGCCAGCATGAACTCCTGCTCGCGCAGGGAGAGGATCTGGCCGCGGACCAGACGGGCAATGCTCGGCCAGCCGAGGAAGCCCAGGATCAGCATCAGGTACATCATGCGCTTCCAGGAATCGACGCGCATCGCGTCCATGGCCGCACCGATGATGATGATGACGGGCATCGAGGGGATGCAGTAGAAAACATCGACGACACGCATAATAATGTTGTCGATCCAGCCGCCGAAGTAGCCGGAGATGCCGCCCATCAGGATGCCGAGGGACGCTTCAATGACAACAACGATGAAGCCGATGATCAGCGAGACACGTCCGCCGTACATCAGGCGGGTCAGCATGTCCATACCGTTCGTGTCGGTGCCGAGCCAGTGCTCTTTGCTGGGGGCGGCGTAGCGGTCATAAACGTAGGTCTCGGTCATCTGCTTGACGCTCCAGACCTTGGTGGAGGCGTCGTAGACAATGTCATACTCGGCCTCGTTGCCCTCGGCGTCTGTGTAATTGAACTTGGCGGCGTTGTCGTCGATGGCCTCCTCGAGGCGGTCCTTGAAGTCACGGGTGACGACGACGCTGGAATCGGCGGCGGAGACGACGAAGCGGCTGACGTAGCCCAGCTCCTCACCGCCTGCGAGGATGTTGCCGTCCGCGTCGAGGGTGTAGTCCACGCCGTCGGCGGCGAACTCCTTCTCCCCTGCCGCCATGGCGGTCAGGGCAGCCAGCTTGACGTCAAAGCTGAACTTCGGCGCACCGTCGGCCTCGTTCACGAGGTCGCGGCTGGCGTAGCCCATGATGTCCCTTCCCTGGTAGACAACGTAAAAGTCGTCGCTCTGGATGTCGACGGTGTAGTCAACATCCTTATAGTTGAATTCCGTATTGCCCTTCTTGACGGCCTCCAGTGCCTTGCTCTGGGCGATGGAGCCGAAGTTCTGCCCATCGGCCACAACAAAGCGCATCGTATCGTTGCGGGTAACGCCGACAAACTCCTTGGACATCTGGGTGTAGGTGAAGAACTGCTCGTCCTGGCCGTAGGGGCTGACAAGGCCGCCGACGAAGGAGAACAGGAACATGGCCACCAGAATGGACAGGCCGACGACAGCCAGACGGTTGCGGAAGAACCGCTTGGCGACGAGCGCGCCCGGGGACAAAACCTTGACGCGGCGGTCATCGTTCAGGGAGTACTGCTCCTGCTTCGGGTTCTGGTTCTGCGTATTTTCGCTCATGGGTGTGCAGTCTCCTTTCTTTAAGAAATGCGCACGCGCGGATCGACCACGCCGTACAGAATATCGGTCAGCAGGTTGCTGGCCAGCGTCAGCACCGCCATGAAGGACAGGTAGAACATCGTGAACGGGATGTCGCCCGCGACCATGGACTGGTAAGAGACGTAGCCGATGCCCGGGATGGAGAACAGTGTCTCGGTGATGAGGGCGCCGCTGAACAGGCCGGGCAGGCTGCCGCCGATGATCGTGACCAGCGGGATCAGCGTGTTGCGGAAGGCGTGCTTATAGATGACCGTGCGCTCCGACAGGCCCTTGGCGCGGGCCGTGCGGATGTAGTCGGCGTTCAGGACCTCGAGCATGTTCGTGCGGGTATAGCGCATGTAACCGCCGATGGAGACAATGACCAGCGTGACGATGGGCAGGACCAGATGGTTGGCCTTGTCCAGGAACTGGCCCATCGAATCCAGCTGGGCATAATCGCGTCCGACGAGGCCGTACAGGTCGAACCAGCCGAGCTTGACCGAGAAGAACAGCTTGAGCAGCGTGGCAAAGAAGAAGGTGGGCAGCGAAATACCGACCAGCGCCACAGAGGTGATGACATAGTCCGCGCGGCTGTACTGCTTGGTAGCAGCCAGCACGCCGAGGGGCACGGCGATCACGAGGGACAGCACAAAGGAGATGCCGCCCATGATGACAGACAGGCCGATGACCTCGGTGAATTTCTGGGTGGCAGGCACGTTCCACTTCCAGCTGTCGCCGAAGTTGCCGACAACGGCCTTGCTCAGCCAGGTGAAGAAGCCGGGGATGATGTCCAGGTCAAGGCCGTAGGAAGCGTTGAGCTGGGCAAGCCATTCCTCATAGGGCTTGGCGCCGGGGGCCTGAGCCAGCTGCATTGCCATTGTCTCGGCAAAGGAGCTGGGCAGGCTGCGGATCAGCGCATAGATAATGAACATGACACAGAACAGGATCAGTACCGACTGCGCGACACGCTTGATGATGTAGTTTCGCAAGAGTTTTCGTTCCTTCCTTGCACGGTTAAACCGCGTTTATTTTGCAGGGAAATGCCGTAATGTGGGCATCCCCATCCCACGCAGGGACGACGCCCTGCGTGGGAGTGGGACGACCATATTAGTGGTATAGGGGGAAGAATGGCGATTGCCGCCGGGCAGAGGGCCGGGCATGCCCGGCCCCTACAGGGCAGCGCATTCGTAGGGGCGCATTCTATATGCGCCCGCACAGGCTGCCCGCTCCCCCTTTCCTCGGTTCGTCCAATACAGCAAGCAACCGCCCTTGGCGGGCGGTCACCTGCTTTCACAACGGTAAGTTGAACTTAGTTCAGCTCGAGGTTGTTCAGCTCAGACTTGTAGGTCCAGTACGGGGTCTGATCCTTCGCGATGGTGTCGATGTTGACACGCTCGGAGGAGAAGATCGTAGCCTCGCTGCGCTGGTAGACGGGCAGCTCGACGCCCCAATCTAGGATGATCTCCATGGCCTCTTTGTACATGGTCTTGCGGACCTCCTGGTCGGTGGTCGCGCGGGCAGCCATGATCAGCTCGTCCAGGTCAGTGTCGTTGATGGCGTAGTAGTTGGTAGCGCCCTGGCTGTGGTACAGCTGGTACATATCGGGGTCATTGGTGGACTGCCAGGCTGCGACCCAGCCCTCGGCAGCGCCGGACTGGTAAGAAGCGAACAGGTCAGAAGCGTTGGCCATATCGTTGACAGTCAGGGTGAAGCCGATGGTCTTGAGAGCGGCGGCAGCGTTGGTCAGGGTCTGGAAGGAGGGGTGATCACCGTTGCCGGAAGCACCGATGTTGATCTGATACTCCATCTTGGCACCGGCGGGAGCGGCAGTGATCTGGCCGTTCGCGACGGTGTAACCGGCAGCCTCGAAGTAGCCCAGGGCAGCCTGCAGAGCGGCGGCGTACTTGTCCTCGCTCTTCATGTCGGAGGTGTAGATCTCGTTGCCGTCCACGTCGGTGGAGTAGGCGATCTGGTAGCCGTCGTCGGTGACGGACGGGGCAGCCCAGGAGGTGTTGGAGATCGGGTAGTTGATGACGGTGGCGGTGTCGCCGTAGTAGGAGTCGATGCCCTCATCGCGGTAAGCGGCGATGACGGTCATGATGGCCTTGCGCAGATCCTTGGAGGCCTGGGAGGAGGGGTCGCCGCCGACGTTGACGTTCTTGGAGCTCAGGGCGATGTAGCCGTAGCCGCGGTAGTCCTTCAGGCGGGTGGTGATGACGGGGCCGTCCTCACCCTCGACGCCGTTGATGTCGGCAATCTGGTCAGCAACCTCCAGAGAGTAGGAAGGATCGGAGATGTCGATGGTGCCGGCCTGAACGCCGGTGATCTTATCGGCCTCCTGGGTCTCCTTCATGTTGACGTGGGCGACCTTGGGTGCGCCGTCATAGTAGGAGGGGTTGGCATCCAGATAGACAACGCCGTCGCTGTACTTGGAGAAGGTGAACATACCGGCACCCATGGGAGCGCTGGTCTTGGCGCGGACGCTGCTCAGGTCGCCCTTGGCAAAGCCGAAGGAGTTGTTGTCGTAGTCGTACAGGCTCTCATCACCGTAGTAGTGCAGCGGGGCGATGGGCATCTGCAGCTGGTAGATCATGATGGTGGACAGCTCGGTGGTGGTCAGCGTCATGCTGTAGTCACCGGTCTTGACGATACCGGCCACAGAAGCAACGGCGTCACCGACGTTGACACCGGTGGTGGAGTATGCGTAGACGTCCTCGGGGATCAGGTCAGACAGGGCGGTACCGGCAGTCTCGGCCTCCATGGCAGAGAAGTTCCAGTCGTAGTTCGCGCCGATCAGCTCGAACATATCCTTCGCGGTTGCGCCTGCGGGCAGCTCGCCCAGGTTCCAGGCGGAGGCGGCACCGGCAGCATCGTTAGCGTCGGCGGCAGCGCCGTTCTCAACGCAGTAGTCGATGATCTCCTGGGCAAACTTCACACCGCCGTCGTTGACAGCGTCCCAGAAAGCCTTCTGCTGCTCGGCAGTGAAGTTCGTGTTGTCGGTGTTGTCCTCGCCGGCCTCAGCGATCAGCTTGGACAGCGTGGTCATGGAGCTGCGGTACTCGTCCAGACCAACGATGGGGGTGGAGTACATGGTTACAGAACCATCATACGTAGGATCGAGGAAAACATACATCGAGAAGATGACGTCGTCGATGGTGACAGGCTCGCCGTCGGAGAACTTCAGGTCCTCGCGCAGCTTGATGTCATAGGTAACGGTGCCGTCGGCGTTCTCGGTGACAACGCAGTCGGCAGGGCCGTGGTAGGTGTAGTCAGTGCCGTTGTACTCGCGGGTCTCGCCCTCGATGCCGTTCAGGACCATCTCACCCTTACGGTCAGCGCCCAGCAGGGCGATCTGGGTCAGGTCGATGACATCCTGGTCAGAGGCAGAAGCAGCAAAGAAGGGGCTGAACTTGCTCTCAAAGCCGGTCTCGGCCAGAACGAGCGTACCGTCGGAAGCGGCAGCGGTGGATGCCTCGGCAGTGGCCGTGCTGGTACCCTCACTGGACGCAGTCGCAGCGGAAGAAGCAGCACCGCCGCAGCCTGCCAGCATGCCGACGCTGAGAGCGGCAGCAGATGCCAGTGCAATGGCTTGCTTGGTGTTTTTCATGTGGTAAAACCTCCTATAAATTTGCCCTCACCCACAAATCAATATTGCGCTCCCCAAGAGCGCAACACGAGAAAGGGGAACCCCCCTCTCCGCACCCTGTATCTCTTTACAGCGTACACTTGTCGATAATGGCTTAGCTTATAAGATACCTTAAAATTGACAAAAAGTCAACCATAAATCACGCTTTTGCTGCTTTTTGTACCTTTTGCTGAATTTGAGAGGAAAATTTTGTAACCCCCAAAGTCTTTTCCCCCTGGGGGAAGACTTTTCCTGCTCATCTAAAAAAGCGTGCCCTGCGTTTTTTCTGCGGAGCACGCTCTATTATAATAATGTATAATTATTCTTCTTTTTCCCACGGCATCCGCTTGAGGAGCCGCGCAGCAGCGGCAAAAGCAGCGCAGGAGAGCAGTTCAAAAAGTATAAAAACACCTTGCATTCCCCAAAGCAGCTGTGCGTCCGCCGCAAACACAGCCACCCCCTGCCCCGCGGAGGCAGCAGCGCAGAGTACCGCTGTCGCCCTGCATAAAGAGGGCAATTTTTGTGCGGTCTGTTCGTGGATATAAGCCCGCACACGCGCGCCGCCACGGGTCAGCCGCACCAGCAGCACCACCGCATACAGCGCCAGCACCAGTGCCGCCATGTAGGGCAGCAGCAGGTACACAGGTGCGTGGGCCGTGGCCCCGGGCAGTGCGCCCGCGCCGACGGTCAGCGCAGCCCCGCCGCCGCAAAACAGCCACAGCAAAGCCAGCACCCTGCTGTGAGGGTGCTCGCCCGCATAGCGGTAATGCGCGCCGCGATACTGATAATTGCCGTTCAGATCCTTTTCAAAGTCGTCGAGATAGGCGCGCTTCTTTTTCTTCTCGCGCTCGCGGTCCGCCATCAGACAATCCCCGTCAGGTCGTAGCTGTCCAGCCACGCCTTGGCCGCCTCGCTGACGCCGCGCAGGCAGCTTTCCTCAAACGGCGTGGTCAGGCCGGCGTTTTTCAGCAGTTCGGTGAAGGTGCGGCTGCCGCCCTGCTTCGTGTAGGCCATGTAGTGGCTCCACGCATCGGCGCGGTCCTTTTGCAGCATCGCCCAGAACTGCAGGCTGACGGTCTGGGCCAGACAGTAGTCGATGTAGTAGAACGGGCTCTGATAAATGTGCATCTGGCGCTGCCAGTACTCACCCGCGCCGTAGAACGGGATCTCGCCGTCCAGACGCATCCAGGGCTGATAGATGGCAGCCAGCTTTTTCCATTCTTCGTGGCGCTGGGCCGGGGTCAGCTCGGGGTTCTCGTAGACGATGTGCTGGAAATGGTCCACCATTGTGCCGTAGGGGATGAAGGTCAGCGCACCCGCCAGATGGCTGTAGCGGAACTTGCTGGCATCCGCGCCGAAGAAGCCATCGGCCCACGGCCAGGCGAAGAACTCCATCGACATCGAGTGGACCTCGCAGGCCTCCATGCTGGGCCATACGTAGGAGTACGGGATGCGGTCACGGTTCATGTAGGCGGCAAAGGCGTGGCCGGCCTCGTGGGTCACGACCTCGACGTCGTGCTGGGTGCCGTTGAAGTTGGCAAAAATAAACGGCATTTCGTAATCGCCCAGGCCCGTGCAGTAGCCACCGCCCGCCTTGCCGGGGGTGGACAGCACGTCCATGAGCTGGTCGTCCAGCATTTTGTTGAAGAACACGCCGGTCTCGGGGGAAAGCTCCTCATAGAACTTTTTGCCCTGCTTGAGGATGGCGTCGGCGTCGCCCGCCGGGCGAGGGTTGCCGCTGCGGAACATCAGGGCATTGTCGGCTGCGTTCATCGGGTACTGCTTGCCCAGCCGCCCGGCCTGCTCGCGGTAGATGCTGTCGGCCAGCGGCACGATGTACTTGACGACGGCGGCGCGGAACTTTTCCACATCGGCCTTCGTGTAGCAGTTGCGGCCCATGCGGTAGTAGCCCAGCGTGGTGTAACCCTCATAGCCGAGCTTTTTGCCCATGGTGTCACGCAGGTGGACGAGCTGGTCGTAGAGGCCGTCAAACTCGGCCCCGTGTTCTTTGTACCATGCGCCCTCGGCCTTCCAGGCGGCCAGACGGCGGGCATCGTCGGGGTCGTTCTTGAACGGGGACAGCTGGCTCAGCGTGTAGATGCCGCCCTCAAACGGGATCTGCGCCGACGCGATCAGCTTGCCGTACTCGGTGGTCAGCTTGTTTTCCTGTGCCATCTCGTCGAGGATGTCGGGCGAGAACGCCTTGTCCGCGATCTCGGCGTTGACGAACATCAGGTCGCCGTACTCGGCGGTGAAGTCAGCGCGGAACGGCGAATCGAGCATCGCGCGGCTCCAGGCGTTCTGGCATTCCTGCAGCTGGGGAGTGGCCTCGTTCCAGAAGTTCATCTCCTCATCGTAGAATTTGTCGCGGGTGTCAATCGTATTGCGCACGCTGGCCAGCTGGGCAAGCGTGTCCACATGCTTGTTGAGCTTTTCCTCCTCCAGAAAAACGGCGTGGGCCTCGGCGTAGGTGGCAGCCGCCTTGAAGCGGGCCAGCAGGTCAGCAAACTGCTGCTTGACGGCGTCCAGGTCGGGGCGGGCATAGGGCATTTCCGAAAATTTCATAGTGTAGCTCCTTTACGGACAGTTTTGTCTGTATTATAGCACAGCGGCGGGCAAAAAGCAAAGAAGCGGAATTTGCATTTCTGTATAAAAATCCTGCGTTTTCATCTTGCAAATTTGGCGCATGTTGAGTATAATAGGGCTAGTAATATCATAATGAAGGGGAGAATTGAAATGCCGATCTCTGAGCCTACCGCCGTTTTTTCCATCCGTGATGACCGTGATATGGAGATCAAGCAGGCGGTGCTGCAGGTGTACCGTGCGCTGGAGGAGAAGGGCTACAACCCCATCAATCAGCTCGTCGGCTACATCCTGTCGGAGGACCCTACCTACATCACGACCTACAAGAACGCCCGCGCCATCATCCGCCGCATTGACCGCGACGACCTGCTGCAAGCGCTGGTCCGTGATTTTGTGAAGCACTAAAACAGTAGAATGTAAAAAATCTCCCGCGTATCGGTTAGGATACGCGGGAGATTTTTTTACTTCAAAGCCTCCCCCCGAGGGGGGGTGAAGGTGGCCCCGCAGGGCCGGATGAGGGGCGAGTTTGCCGTAGTTTCCCGTTTATGGGTTATAATGGCAAACCTGCCCCTCATCAGTCAGCGGGCGGGGCCGCTGACAGCTTCCCCCGAGGGGGAAGCCTTTTTACTCTGCGAAAAAAGCGTTCTGCACGGCGTTGAGGACGGCGGCACGGCCTGCGGTAAAGTTCACGCCGCCCTGCAGATAGCAGGTGTAGGGCGCGCGCAGCGGGCCGTCGCAGCTGATTTCAATCGTGCTGCCCTCGGTAAAGCTGCCGGAGGCCATGACGACCTTGTCGGTGTAACCCGGCTCGTCGGCAGGCTCAGGGCTGGCAAAGCTGTCCACGGGGCTGTTGTGCTGGATGCCCGCGCAGAAGCCGGTCAGCGCGGCGGCACTGCCCGAGTCAAAGCAGGTCACAATGTCGTTGTGGTCGGCGGTGTAGCGCGGCACGGGATTGACGCCCGCCAGCTCCAGCAGACACTGGGCATAGATGGCAGTTTTCAGCGCCTCGCAGACGACGCCCGGCGCGTAGTAGAAGCCGAGGAAGGTATCCCGCAGGCTGTCCTGCGTGCAGCCCAGGTCCCCGCCGATGCCGGGCGCAGTGAAGCGGTGGCTGCACTTTTCGACAAGGTCCTTACGGCCCGCAATGTAGCCGCCCGTAGGGGTGATGCCGCCGCCGGGGTTCTTGATGAAGCTGCCCGCCATGATGTCCGCGCCGAAGGCGACGGGCTCGGCGGTCTGGGTGAACTCACCGTAGCAGTTGTCCACGAAAATCACCGCGTTCGGGTTGGCTTTGCGGGCGGTGTCCGCGACCTTTTGAATCGTGGCAAGGTCAAACGCATTGCGCTGGGTGTAGCCGCGGCTGCGCTGGATGTGTACCACCGTGGCGGTCCTGGCCTTCTCGGCGATCAGGTCATAGTCGGGGGTGAAGTCCGGCAGCAGCGGGCACTCGTCGTAGTTCACGCCAAACTCCCGCAGCGTGCCGCAGCCCTTGCCCGCGTCTCCGATGCCGATGACGCCTTCCAGCGTGTCATAAGGGCGGCCCGTGGCGGCCAGCAGGGTGTCGCCGGTGCGCAGCAGACCGAACAGCGCGACGGTCAGCGTGTGGGTGCCGCTCATGAATTGCGGGCGCACCAGTGCGGCCTCGGCCCCCATGCAGCGGGCAAAGACCTCCTCCAGCTTGTTGCGGCTGTCGTCCCAGACGCCGTAGCCGCTGGACCCCCAGAAATGCCGTGCCTCGACGCCGCAGTCGGTGAAGGCACGCAGCATTTTGAGCTGGTTGTAATCGCGGATCTCCTCCACATGGGCAAACTGCGCACGGCAGAGGTCGAGGGCCTTGCGGTCCAGCGCCAGCACTTCGGGGCGCAGGTCGTAAAATTGTTCGATCATGTAGTATTCCAATCTGTAGTATAATGTTGAATTTTGCCGATTTGTAAAAAACCAAGCTGTGCATAAAAGCCGCACAGCGCCGGGAAGCAGGCGAACCGCACCGCGCGTTCGGCGGCCAGCTCATTCGCCAGCCCGACGATCAAATACCGCGCCAGCCCCCTGCCCTGCCACGCGGGGTCGGTCACGCCCGCGGCCATGTAGCTCTCGGTATCGCTCTGCTCGTAGCAGCCCACCGTGCAGACGGGTCTGCCGTTGTGCAGCAGCGCACGGCAGGTGCCCACCCCGTGGGCCAGCGCCGTGCAGGCCGCGGAGTAGAACTCGTCGGCCTCGGCGTCGCTCTCGGCAAAGACAAGGCGGCTGACCGGCAGCATCGACGGCGCTTTGTCCGGGACAAGCTCCGCCGGGGGCGCGGGCGGCAGCGGCAGGGCACGGCCCTTTGGCAGCTCCCACAGCGTCAGCGGCGCGGCAGGCTGCCAACCGGGCAGGGTCAGCGGGTGCTCGGTTCGCAGGGTGTCGGCGTGCAGAAAGCGGAGAAAGCCCGTCAATTCCTCGCAGGCGTCCTCCCCCGCTTCCCCGCCGGGCAGCGCACCGCAGAGCACCGCCGACCCGCCGCGCAGCTCCAGCACCGCGGAGCCGGGCAGCAGGTAGAACGCCCACCCGCTGGAAGGGTGGCTGCCGAACAGGTGCAGGTGCGTGCCGAGGGTGGATTCAAAGTAGGGCTTGTGGGCGATGCGGCGGAGGAATTCGGTTTGAAGCTCGGGGGTGGAAGCGGATTGAATCATAGGGGTCCTTTTTCGGGTCAAGTTACGGGTGGCGGGCAGGCGGCAGAGTCCTTCAGCCGCTTACTTCAAATTCTTCACGATATTCTTATAATCCCGTCCTCTGACCTCAAAATTCGGGTACAAGTCAAACGACGCGGAGGCGGGCGAGAGACTGACGACATCGCCCGGTTTGGCGGCACCGCGCGCCAGCTCGACGGCGTGCTGCATACTGTCGGCGTGCAGGATGGTCAGGCCGCTCCCGGCAAAGCCATCGCACTCGCGGACGGCCTTCTCGATGCGGGGGCCGGTAGCGCCCATCAGCACCAGCGTCTTGACGTGGGCGAGGACCTCCGGAGCCAGCGGCTCATAGGGGATCTTTTTGTCGTAGCCGCCCGCGATCAGGATGATCTTCTGGTCAAAGCTGCGCAGACCCGCAATCGTGCGCGTGGGGCTGGACGCGATGGAGTCATTGTAGTAGGTCACGCCGTCCAGCGTGCGGACCGGCTCAATGCGGTGCTCGACGCCGGTGAAGGTCGAGCCGACCTGACGCATGGCCTCGATGGGCACGCGCCCCCAGACGGCGGCGCAGGCGGCCAGCAGGTTTTCCACATTGTGGAGGCCGCGCAGTTGAATCTCCTTGCGGGGCAGGATCGGCGTCACAACGCCGTTCTCGGCATAGCAGAGCGTGTCGTCGCTCTCTCGCAGGAACGCGCCCCTGTCGGTCTCGTGCAGGCGGGTGAACCAGACCTGCTCGCCCTTGCAGTCCTTCTCCATGCCGCGGGTGATGTCGTTCTCAAAGCCCAGCACGGCACGGCAGGGCGGGGTCTGCCACAGCAGAATGTTGCGCTTGGCGTCGATGTACTCCTGCATATCCTTGTGGTGGTCGAGGTGGTTGGGGGTCACGTTCGTGACGACAGCCACCTTCGGGCTGCGGCGCATGCTGATGAGCTGGAAGCTGGACAGCTCGACGACGGCCACGGCGTCGGAGGTCACGTCGGCCAGCTGGGGCAGCAGCGCCGCACCGATGTTGCCGCCCAAAAAGACCTTGCGGCCCGCAGCCTCGAACATCTTGGAGATCAGCGTCGTCGTCGTTGTCTTGCCATCGGAGCCGGTCACGGCCACGATCTCGCAGGGGCAAAACTCAAAGAAAAGCTCCACCTCGCTCGTGACCATTGCGCCGGCTTTCAGCGCGGCCTGCAGTGCGGGCTTGTAGTACTCATAGCCCGGCGTGCGCATGATGATGTCCTGCCCGGCGAAGCCGTCGGTATAATGCTCGCCCAAACTCAAATTCACCTTCAGGCGGCGCAGCGTGTCGGCGTAGTCACCGAAGTCGTCCAGGCTCTTTTTCTGGTCGCAGAGCGTGACCTGCGCGCCCAGCTCGACAAACTGCTCAATGCAGCGCTTGTGGCTGACACCCGCACCGATAAAAGCAACCTTTTTGCCCTGAATAAGCTCTTGCAGCTGTTGGATCGGCAGCATAAATATCTCTCCTCTGGCGTAGTTTCTACTTGTATTATATACAAAATGCCGTATTTCTGCAACAAAATTCGGCCCGCCAAGGCGGACCGAAGGAAAATCATGATTACTGCTCGCCGCCCATGGGGATGCCGTGCTTGTCCAGCAGGGTGCGGATCTTGGTCATCGGGTCAATGATGGAGGAAACGCTCTTGTCATGGTTGATGGCGGCAATGAAGTAGGCGGTGTACTTGGAGACGTCCACGTCGTAGTACCACTCGCGCTCCAGCAGTTCGGGCTTGCGGTAGGTCAGGTTCGTGCCCAGAACGGCCTTGATGATGCCGTCGTTGTAGGCCTTGTCGAACTTCTCCAGACCGGCGGTGAACAGCGGGAAGGTGCAGCAGGTGAAGATGTTGCGGGCACCGCGCATCTTCAGCTCGTAGGCGATGTCCAGCATGGACTCGCCGGAGGCGATGATGTCGTCGGCGATAAAGACGTCCTTGCCCTCAACGCTCTCGCCCAGATACTCATGGGCGACGATGGGGTTGCGGCCGTTGACGATGCGGCTGTAGTCGCGGCGCTTGTAGAACATGCCCAGGTTGCAGCCCAGCACGCTGGAATAGTACATGTTGCGGTTCATGGCGCCCTCGTCGGGAGAGACGATCATGAAGTTATCCTTGTGGAAGGAAACGTCCGGCACATGATGCAGCAGGCACTTGAGCACCTGATAGGTGGGCATGACGTTGTCGAAGCTCATGGTGGGCACGGCGTTCATAACGCGGGGGTCATGGGCGTCAAACGTGATGATGTTCTTGACACCGACGTCGCGCAGCTGCTGCAGCGCAAAGGCGCAGTCCAGGCTCTCACGGCTGACGCGGCGATGCTGGCGGCCGCCGTACAGGCTGGGCATGATGACGCTGATGCGGTGGGCGCGGCCGGCAACGGCCTGGATCAGACGCATCAGGTTCTGGAAGTGGTCGTCCGGGGAGAGATGGTTCTCATATCCGAACAACTGATAGGTAACGCTGTAGTTGCCCGGATCGACGAAGATATACAGGTCGTCGCCGCGGGTGGACGCCTTGACGAGACCCTTTGCGTCGCCGGACTGGAAACGCGGGCAGTCGGACGGGATGATGAAGGTGTCGACATCCGTGTTGCCGACCTCGCGCGCCCAGCGGACGAGGTGACTGTCAACGAGTTTGCAAAGCTCCTCTGCGCCGGGACAGGCAATCAGACCGAGATCGGCGATTGCGTCCTCTTTGGCAAAGAAATCACGCGGGCCAAGATTCTGTTCAGCCATTACAGGTACTCCTTACTTCCATCTTGTGTTGTCAATACCACAGGGGCGCGGCGTGCCGCAACGCCCCATTTACTAGTATTGTAGCACAGCGGCGGCATAAAATCAGCCCTGCAAGGCAAGAATTTCTGCATTTTCGACATTTTCCGCGGTTTAAACATTGTAAGCCACGCAAGTAGCAAAAAATTCTGGCGGATTTTACAAAAAATTTGCAAACGGACATTTGGCAGGAGGGTTGCCGGGTCTTTTATGGGGCGGAGGTGCAAAAAACGCGCCCGCCGGGTTTCCCTCGGCGGGCGCAGTGCGGTTTATGGGTATTTACTTTTCGTTCTCGTCCTGGACCTTGCGGGGGGTCAGGCGGACCTCCTGGACGCGGCGATTCGTGGCGCGGGTGACGGTGCCGTCAAAGTCGCCCCAGATGAACTTATCGCCCACCTTGGGCAGACGGCTCAGCTTCTCCTGGACCAGACCGCCAATGGCGACGGCGTCAATGTCGTCGTCCTCCTTGATGCCCAGCTCGTCGGCGGTGTCGTCAACACTGGCGCTGCCGGAAATCAGCCAGCTGCCGTCGGACTGCTGGCGGACGTCCTCGACCACGTCGTCGTGTTCGTCCCAAATCTCACCGACCAGCTCCTCGAGAATATCCTCCAGCGTGATGATGCCCGCCGTGCCGCCGTACTCGTCGACGACAACAGCCATGTGGTGCTTGCTCTCGCGCAGGGTGCGCAGCAGCGCAGAAATCTGGGTCACGCTCGTCGTGTAGAGTGTCGGGCCGATCAGGTCCTCCAGCTTGACATTTTTGTCATGCTTCTGCAGGGCCGCAAAACAGTCCTTCTCATGTACGACACCGATGATATTGTCAATCGTATCGTGGTAAACCGGCAGACGGGAATAGCCGCTCTCGGCAAAGCGCTCGGTGACCTCGTCCATCGGGGTGTCGTCGGCCACGGCCACAACATCCACGCGGGGGGTCAGCACATCCTGGGCCTCGACGTCGTCAAACTCGATGGCGCTGCGGATCAGCTCACTCTCGCGGTTCGTCAGCTCGCCGTCCTTCTCGGCCTCGCTGACCATGGTCACCAGCTCACCCTCGGTGATGGTGTCCTTTTCTCCGGTATCAAACCGTTTGGCAAGGAACTTTTTCCACGCACCGAACAGGGCGTTCAGCGGTGTAAAAATCGTGACCAGCGCACTGAGCACGGGGGCAAAGCCCATGGCCAGAGTTTCGGGCATTTCCTTGGCCATGCTCTTGGGGGTGATCTCGCCAAAGGTCAGGACCAGCAGGGTCATGACGACCGTCGAGACGGTAGGGCCGTAAACACCGCCGACAAGGCGGGTAAACAGCACGGTGGCAAGAGAGGACGCACCGATATTGACAATGTTATTGCCGATCAGAATGGTGCTGAGCAGGCTGTCGTAGCGCTCAACCAGCGCCAGCGTGTGCGCTGCTTTGGCGTCGCCGTCCTCCGCCTTGCTCCGCAGGCGGATCTCATTCAGCGAGTTATACGCTGTTTCTGCCGCCGAGAAAAACGCAGACAAACCGATCAGGATTATCAGTGCGACGATCATAAATATACTGCCATCGTCCATTGGGGAACTATCAACTCTTTCTGTATGTTATTTATGTGTAGAACTACACATTTTGTCTATTATAACATAGATATGCACGCAACGCAAAGGGTACGCCGTCAAATTTGTGTAAAAACGTGTTTTTATCTAATAATTTATAATTTCTTCGGTTCCTTCTTTGCAAAGAAGGAACAAAAAAGACCTTGCGGCAGGCATACACTGACGGGACGCCGAGGCTGCCGCTCCCCTGCTGCATCATTTTTTGCTCTCCCGCAGGATAAAAAGCCTCCCCACAGCGTGTGGAGGTGGCCCGTAGGGGCGAAGGGAGAGAACATTGCCATTGCTCGAAATATTTCGGGCAGCCGTACAGTTCTCTCCCCCACCGCCTGCGGGCGGAGCCCCCTCCCAGAGGGGGCCAAGGGGAGGACGCGCCTTTTTCTACAGTCTGAGCCTCCCCACAGCGTGGGGAGGTGTCCGAGCAAAGCGATGGCCAGAGGGGCTTTGCACGCTCTCCCCCGGCTTACAGCTCCACCCTCATGTACACCAACTCCTGATAGTCCCCGTTCCGCTTGCGGAATCCGCGTGGGTTGCGCCCATACTCCACAAAGCCCAGCTTTTTATACAGCGCAATCGCCCGTGCGTTGTCCGCCACCACGTCCAGCTCCAGCTGCAGATACCCGGCCTGCCGGGCGCAGTCGATGCACGCCGCTGTCAGGGCATAGCCGATTCCCTGCCCCCAGTATGCCTGCAAAATGCCGATGCCAAATTCCGCACGGTGCGCCAGCTTGCACGGCTTACCCACCGCGCTGATGCCCGCCGTCCCGGCCAGCTGGCCGTCCACAAACGCCAGAATTTCGATCTCCCGCGCACTCTTCGTTGCCTGGGCCAGAAACTCCGCTTCCTGCTCGGCAGTCATGCTGCTCTCGTCGGGGTAAGTCAGCAGGTATTCCGTCTCCGCGTGCGTTTTGTTAAACACTGCCAGCGCAGCATCCCCGTCTGGTGCGTCACCATTGCGCAGATAAAGCTCGCTGCCGGTTTTGGTCGTAAGGATTTTGGTGTATTGCATCGTGTTCCTCCTATATTTATATGCTGTTATCGGACGGTACAAGCGGGCCGGGCATGCCCGGCCCCTACCCTACGGCAAAAAATTTGCCCCGCAGCTACCGCGAAAACAGGCGGGTGGATATGGAATCCGCCCCTACAGTATACCATATCGTCACCAATAAAAAACACCGCTTACCCTCAACAGGCAAGCGGTGTCTTTTTATCAAGTTATCTGACTAATCAGACCAGCTCGATGATAGCCATCTCGGCGGCGTCGCCGCGACGAGGGCCGGTCTTGTAGATGCGGGTGTAGCCGCCATTGCGGTCAGCGTACTTGGGGCCGATCTCATCAATGACCTTCTTGGCAACGTCCTCCTTGGTGATGTAGGAGAAGACCTGACGCTTTGCGTGCAGATCGTCCTGCTTACCGAGGGTGACCATCTTCTCGGCCATGGAACGAACTTCCTTGGCGCGGGTAACGGTGGTCTCGATCTTGCCGTTCTCAAACAGGTAGGTCACCATAGCGCGCAGCATAGCGTTGCGGCTGTCGGTGGCACGACCGAGTTTACGGGTACCGGGCATTTCGATTCACTCCTTATCAATAGAATCCGCGTGTCGCGGGGGGTTAGTTTTCGTCTTCCTTGGTCAGAGAGAAACCAAGGCTGTCCAGCTTTGCCATGACCTCTTCGAGAGACTTGCGGCCCAGGTTGCGGACCTTCATCATCTCGTCCTCGCTCTTGCCGATGAGGTCACCAACCGTGTTGATGCCGGCACGCTTGAGGCAGTTGAAGGAACGGACGCTCAGGTCCAGCTCCTCAATCGTCATCTCCAGTGCCTTCTCACGGCCCTGGTCGTCGTTGTCCACCATGATCTCGGTCTCGCCGGTCTCATCGCAGAGGTTCACGAACAGGTTCAGGTGCTCGGTCAGCACGCGGGCCGCCAGGCTCAGGGCCTCCTGCGCATTGCAGGTGCCGTCGGTCCAGACTTCCATAATCAGCTTATCGAAGTCGGTGATCTGGCCCACACGGGTACGATCCACCGTGTAGTTGACCTTGAGGACGGGGGTGTAGATGCTGTCCACAGGCAGGGTGCTGATGTCGTTCTTCTCGATCAGCGCCTGCTTGTTCTTCTCAGCAGGAACGTAGCCGCGGCCCTTGTCAAAGGTCAGCTCCATGACCAGCTTAGCGCCCTCGCCCAAGGTGGCGATGTGCCACTCGGGGTTCAGGATCTCGAGGTCGTCGCCGCCCTTGATGGTGCCGGCAGTGACCTCGCAGGGGCCAACGGCCTCCACGCGGACGGTCTTGGGGGCTTCGCCGTAGATCTTGGCAGCGATGCCTTTGAGGTTCAGGACGATTTCGGTGACATCCTCACGCACGCCCTCGATGGTGGTGAACTCATGCACCACACCGTCGATCTTGACGCTGGTGACAGCCACACCGGGCAGAGAGGACAGAAGCACACGACGCAAGCTGTTGCCCAAGGTCGTGCCGAAGCCGCGCTCGAGGGGCTCGACGACGAACTTACCGTAGCGGCCATCCGGGGAAAGGGCAGCCGTTTCGATCTTGGGGCGTTCGATCTCCATCATAAAAACCCTCCTTGTTAAGCCGATGCCCGAAGGCACCGGTTCGGTTGGAAAAATCGTAGAAAACAGTTAAGAGGATTACTTGGAGTACAACTCGACGATGAGGTGCTCTGCGATGGGCACATCGATGTCCTCACGAACGGGCAGCTTGGTGACAGTGCCCTTCAGGGCGTTCTTGTCACGCTCCAGCCAGGAGGGCAGCAGCACGACAGGAGCCTCCTCGCCCAGCAGCTTGCTGAACTTGACGGAGGAACGGCTGGACTCGATGACTTCGATCACATCGCCCGGCTTGACCTGGTAAGAGGGGATGTTGACACGCTTGCCATTGACAGTGAAGTGGTTGTGGGAAACCAGCTGGCGGGCGTCGCGGCGGGTCTTGGCAAAGCCCAGACGGTAGACGACGTTGTCGAGACGGCGCTCGACGAGGACCAGCAGGTTGACACCAGTCTGGCCGGGCATGCGGGAGGCCTTCTCGTAGTAGGTATGGAACTGGTTCTCCAGGATACCATAGACGAACTTGACCTTCTGCTTCTCGTTCAGCTGGGTGGCGTACTCGCTCTTCTTCTTTCTCATCTGGCCGCCGGGGTTACGATTGGTGGTCTTTTTGCCATAACCCATAACAGCAGGAGAAATGCCGAGAGCACGGCAGCGCTTAGCGATAGGTTGGGTATTCTTAGCCATATCTCATGTTCTCCTTTCAATCAAACGCGGCGGCGTTTGGGCGGGCGGCAGCCATTGTGGGGGATGGGGGTCACGTCACGGATCATGGTGACCTCCAGGCCGGTTGCCTGCAGGGCGCGGATAGCGCTCTCACGGCCGGAACCGGGGCCCTTAACGTAGACCTCAACGGTCTTCATGCCATGCTCGATGGCGGCCTTGGCAGCGACCTCAGCAGCGCTCTGCGCAGCGTAAGGAGTGCTCTTACGGGAGCCACGGAAGTTCAGCGCACCAGTGCTGCACCAGGAAACGGTGTTGCCCTGGGTGTCGGTGATGGTCACGATGGTATTGTTAAAGGTGCTCTGGATGTGAGCAGCACCGGCGCTGATATTCTTGCGCTCTTTTTTCTTAGTGCGGGTTTTTGCCGCAGTAGCTTTGTTAGCAGCCATGTCTCAGTTCCTCCTTACTTCTTTTTGTTAGCGACAGTGCGCTTGGGACCTTTGCAGGTACGCGCATTGGTCTTAGTGCGCTGGCCGCGGCAGGGAAGACCCTTGCGATGGCGCACACCACGGTAGCACTGGATCTCGGTCAGACGCTTGATGTCAAGCGCGACGTTACGGCGCAGGTCGCCTTCCACCATGATGTTGTTTTTGTCGATGTAGTCACGGATCTTGGCCTCTTCATCAGCGGTCAGATCCTTGACGCGGGTATCAGGGTTAATTCCGGTACCGGCGAGAATCTCGTCGGCAGTGGACTGGCCAATGCCGTAAACATAAGTCAGACCAACCTCGATCCGCTTCTCGCGAGGCAGATCAACACCAGCAATACGTGCCATAAAGCACCTCCATTAGTAACATCCCATGTCCTAGTCGGGGCCTGCGCCGGGAATCTACGCACTTGGCCCCCAAGCGTTTTGGGTACGGTTTCCAGGGTTTTAACCCCGGACCTTTAGCCCTGACGCTGCTTATGCTTCGGATTGGCGCAGATGATCATCACGCGGCCTTTGCGCTTGATGACCTTGCACTTCTCGCAAATGGGTTTCACGGAAGGTTTTACCTTCATGATGTTAACCTCCTTTATAACACAAGGCGCTTCTTACTTGGAACGCCAGGTGATCCGGGCTTTGGTCAGGTCGTAGGGAGACATTTCCATCGTGACCTTGTCGCCGGGCAGGATGCGGATGAAGTTGGTCCGCAGCTTGCCGGAAATGTGAGCCATAACCACATGGCCGTTGGGCTTACCCTCTTTGTTGAGGAGTTCAACCTTGAACACAGTGTTGGGCATGGCCTCCCGAACGATACCTTCTACTTCGATGACATCTTCTTTAGACAAGCTGATTGCCTCCTTGAAGGGTTCCGTCAGTTCTGCGCCGCGTCATAGGCACGGATCGCATCCCTGAGTTGTTGATCGCTTTTCAGAAGCTCGTTCTCAAGAACGGTGGTCGTAGGTGCAACGTGCTGCTTCTTTTTGCGCTTGGGGTTGTCCAGCTTGCGCAGGTCCCCGTCCGCGAGCAGAAGCATCTGTTCCTCCACAGCCAGAACAGCCAGTGTGCGGGTCTTATCCCGCCCGGCTTTCGAGCGGACCAGTTGGCCTTTTACAAAGTCCATCCGGGTTCCTCCCAGCCGTGGGTCAGGACCTCGGCGCCAGCCGTGGTGATGGCCATGGTGTGCTCAAAGTGAGCCGCCAGGCCGCCGTCACACGTCTTGACCGTCCAGCCGTCCTTCAGCGTCTTTACCGCGTACTTGTACTGGCATACCATCGGCTCAACGGCAATGCACATGCCCGGCACCAGACGCGGACCGCGTCCGGCATTGCCGAAGTTCGGGACCTCCGGGTCCTCGTGCAGTTCCTTGCCGACACCGTGGCCGACGAAGGTACGCACGACGGAGAAACCGTTCTCCTCGACATAGGACTGTACAGCGTGACCGATATCCCCTACCCGATTGCCGCCGCACGCCATCTCAATGCCGCGATGCAGGCTTTCTTTGGTAACATCCAGCAGCCGCTGGGCCTCGAGGTCGATCTTGCCGCACGCATAGGTGCAGGCATTATCGCCGTTGAAGCCGTCGATCTTGCAGCCGGTGTCGATCGAGACGATGTCGCCGGGGCGGATCTGCTGCTGTTTGTTGGGGATGCCGTGAATGACCGTGTCATTCACGCTGATGCACGCCGTGGCCGGGAAGCCGTACAGGTGCAGGAAATTGGGTCTTGCACCGTGGCGCACGATAAAGTCATAGATGATTTTGTCGATCTCTGCGGTAGTGATACCGGGTTCAATCGCTTCGCCGCCAGCCTTCAAGGCAGCAGCGCTGATCGCGCATGCCTTGCGCATTTTCTGCAGCTCGGCAGCGTTTTTGATTTGGATCATGGATGATCAAGCCTCCAAAAGCTTGAGAAGGAACGCAGTCGTGGCCTCGATGGAACCCTGGTCGGGTACCTCCACAAGCTTGCCGCGCTGGCGATAGAACTCGACCAGCGGCTCGGTCTGCTCGTGGTAAGCCTTCAGGCGATCCAGTACGGTGGCAGGCTCATCATCCTTGCGGATGGCAAGCTCACCGCCGCAGCGGTCACAAACGCCCTCTTTGGCACTGGGTTTGTTGACGATGTGGTAGCTGGCGCCGCATTTTGCGCAAACGCGGCGGCCGGACATGCGGCGGGTGATGGCCTCGTCGGGAACGATCAGGTTCACGACCTTGTCGATCTCCACGCCCATCTGCTCCAGGGCCTCGCCCTGGGCAATCGTGCGCGGCATACCGTCGAGGATAAAGCCCTTCGCGCAGTCAGGCTCGGCCAGGCGCTCCTTCACGATGCCGACGATCACGTCGTCAGGCACCAGAGCACCGGCGTCCATAAAGCCTTTTGCCTTTTTGCCCATCGGGGTGCCGTCCTTGACGGCGGCACGCAGAATGTTGCCGGTGGAAATGGTCGGGATGCCCAGTTTATCGCAGAGGATCTCTGCCTGAGTTCCCTTGCCGGCGCCGGGGGCGCCCAAAAGGATCAGTTTCATCGCACATTCCCTTTCTCTTATTCCAAGAACCCTTTGTGGTAACGGGCGGTCATATAGCCTTCCAGAGAACGGCCGGTCTCAAGCGCCACACCCACGACGATCAGCAGCGTAGTACCACCCAGCTGGATGGAGGTGCCGGTGATGTTGCCGAGGATGATGGGGAAGCCTGCCACGATGGCCAGGAAGACCGCGCCGATCAGAGTGATCTTGGACAGGGTCTTCGTGATGAAATCGCTGGTGGGCTTGCCCGGACGGATGCCGGGGATGGTGCCGTTGTTCTTACGGAGCTGGTTGGCAATGTCCACGGGGTTGTACTGGATCGCAACGTAGAAGTAGTTGAACGCAACGATCAGCAGCACGTAAACGATGAGGTAAAGAGCGCTGTTGTAATTGAACACGCTGAAGAAAGCGTACAGCGCCGGATGCGAAGAAGCATCCAGATTGATGAACCGGAAGATCAGACCGGGCAGGCTGCACAGCGTCGAGGCAAAGATGATGGGCATAACGCCGGTCATGTTGACCTTGATGGGGATGTAGCTGGCCTGACCGCCGTACATCTTGCGGCCCATAACGCGCTTGGCATACTGGACCGGAATGCGGCGCTCCGCGTTCGTCAGGATGACGACGAAGACCACAGCGACCAGGGCCAGAACGACCAGCAGGGGCAGCATGATGTAGAAGAACGGCTCACCGTTCTGGGCGCGGGCCAGGATGTTGGTCGTAGCAGTGTAGATGCTGGACCAGCGGGCCACGATGCCTGCGAAGATCATCAGCGAGAGACCGTTGCCGATACCCTTGGAGTCGATCTGGTTGCCCATCCAGGTGCAGAGCTGAGAGCCTGCCGTGAAGGACAGCACGATAACGACTGCGCTGAAGATGCCCGCAAAGCCCTCCGTGTAGGACAGAGCGCCCATATTGCGGATGATGAAGTAGTAGCCGATGGACAGCATCAAACCGATGCCCGCGCCAACATAGTTGGTGATGCGGCGCATCTTGCGCTGGCCCTCCTCACCTTCCTTGGCGAGGTTTTCCAGATACGGAATGGCTACCGCCAGCAGCTGCATAATGATGGAGGCATTGATGGCGGGCTGCACACCCAGGGCGAACAACGTGCATTCGCTCAGAGCGCCGCCGCTCATCATGTTCAGGTACTCCAGCATATCGCCGTTGCCGCCGGCGAACATCGAGGTAAGTGCGCCTGCGCTGATGTACGGCACAGGGAGCGCACAGCCGAGACGGAACAGGACGAGGATCAGAAGGGTGAACAGAAGACGCTTGCGCAGATCTTCAATCTTCCATGCGTTACGGAAGGTTTCCAGCACCTTACATCACCTCAGCCTTCCCGCCTGCTTTCTCGATTTTTTCCTTGGCGGAGGCTGTATAAGCAGCGACCTTGACATTCAAAGCCTTGGTCAGCTCGCCATTGCCCAGCACCTTGACGCCGTCCAGCGTCTTGGAGATGATGCCGGCCTTCAGCAGGGCCTCGGTATCAACGGTAGCACCGGCCTCGAACTTCTCGAGGTCAGACACCTTGATGGTAACATACTTGGTTGCGAAAATGTTGTTGAAACCGCGCTTCGGCAGACGACGCTGCAGAGGCATCTGGCCGCCTTCGAAGCCAGCCTTCTTGACGCCGCTGCGGGCCTTCTGGCCCTTGTGGCCGAAGCCAGCGGTCTTGCCGTTGCCGGAACCAGCACCGCGGCCCTTGCGGGTCACGGCCTTACGGGCGCCGGCGGAAGCTTTCAGTTCGTGAAGTTTCATGCTTGCACCTCCTTGCATTAGCCCTTGGTCACGACGACCAGGTGAGCGATCTTGGCGATCTTGCCCTGGGTAGCCGCGTTGTCGGGCTGCTCGGTAACCTCACCGGGGCGGTTCAGACCCAGGGAGTGCGCAACGGCGATCTGCTCTTTGCCGCGGCCGATCAGGCTCTTGGCGAGACGAATGGTAACTTTCTCCATTGTGGTACCCTCCTTAGCCCAAGATCTCGGCAACGGTCTTGCCGCGCTTAGCAGCGACGCTCTCGGCGTCGGTCAGGCCGCACAGGCCTGCGAAGGTAGCAGCAGTGACGTTGATGGGGTTGTTGGAACGCAGGCTCTTGGCGCGGATGTCCTTGATGCCGGCGCACTCGAGCACGGCACGGACGGGGCCGCCGGCCAGAACGCCGGTACCGGGGGCAGCGGGACGCATCAGGACGCGGCCTGCGCCGAACTCGCCGACGATCTCGTGAGGAATGGTGGTGCCCTTCAGGCAGACCTTGCGCATGTTCTTCTTGGCAGCGCCCTCACCCTTGCGGATAGCCTCGGGAACCTCGCCGGACTTGCCGACGCCGTAGCCGATGTTGCCCTTGCCGTCGCCCACGACGATCAGAGCAGCGAACTTCATGACGCGGCCGCCCTTGACAGTCTTGGAAACGCGGTTGATGGAGACGACCTTGGTGATCATGCCGTCATCTTCTTGTCTTCTCTGCATGGCCATTGTATCTTCTCCCTCCTTACAGCTTCAGACCGGCCTCGCGGGCACCCTCAGCGAGAGCCTGCACACGGCCGTGGTAAACGAAGCCGCCACGATCGTAGACGACCTCAGTGATGCCCTTCTCGAGGCACTTCTTGGCGATGTTCTCGCCAACCTTCTTAGCAGCTTCGACGTTGCCGCCGTAAGCGTTGAAATCTTTGTCCATGCTGGAAGCGCTGGCCAGGGTCACGCCCTGCTCATCATCGATGACCTGAGCGTAGATGTGCTTGGCAGAGCGGAAAACATCCAGACGGGGACGAGCAGCAGTGCCGCTGATCTTGCCGCGGACACGACGGTGGCGGCGCAGACGAGCAACGTTCTTATCAGCCTTGTTGACCATAATGTTTCTCCTCTCCTATTATTTACCCTTGCCGGCTTTGCCTTCCTTGCGGATGACATACTCGCCAACATAGCGGATGCCCTTGCCCTTGTACGGCTCGGGCGGGCGGACACCGCGGACCTCGGCAGCGAACTGGCCGACCTCCTGCTTGTCGATACCGGTGATGCTGAAATGCAGAGCATCCTTCAGCTCGATCTTGATGGTATCGGTGTCCTCAAACTCAACGGGATGAGAGAAGCCCAGGGTCAGGGTCAGCTTGCTGCCCTGCTTGGCGGCACGATAGCCGACACCCTGAATTTCCAGATCCTTGCGGAAGCCCTCGGTAACACCGACGACCATGTTATGGATCAGGGTGCGGGTCAGGCCATGGAGGCTGCGTGCCTCCTTCTCGTCATTGGGGCGGGTAACCAAAATCTCATTGCCCTCGACAGCAACAGTCATCAGAGGATGAAACTTGGAATGCAGGGTACCCTTGGGGCCCTTAACGGTGATAGCGTGCTCGGCCGCATCGACCTTCACTTCCACACCGGCGGGAATGACGATGGGTTTTCTTCCAATTCTCGACATTGTCTATACCCCTTTCTTACCACACAAAGGCGAGAACTTCACCGCCGACGTGAGCAGCGCGGGCTGCCTTGTCGGTCATGACGCCTTTAGAGGTGGAGATGATTGCGGTGCCCAGGCCCTTCATGACCTTGGGCATATCCTCGCAGTTGGTGTAAATACGCAGGCCCGGCTTAGAAACGCGCTTCAGGCCGGCGATGACCGGAGTACCGTTCTCCTGGTACTTCAGGGTCAGGGTGATGGTCCCCTGCTTATTGTCCTCGGTCACTTTCATACCCTTGATGTAGCCCTCGTCAACCAGGATCTGGCAGATCGCCTTCTTCAGGTTAGATGCGGGGATATCCACGGAAGGGTGTTTGGCAGTGCTAGCATTGCGGATGCGGGTCAGCAGGTCCGCGATAGGATCGGTGATTTGCATGCCACTAACCTCCTTAGGTTGTGATAAATTTGTTGTTGATGTTTCGTTATGGGAGCAAACGCTCCCTTACAGTGAAGAAAGCAGATTACCAGGACGCCTTCTTGACGCCGGGGATCTCGCCCTTATAGGCCAACTCGCGGAAGCAGATACGGCAGACGCCATACTTACGCAGGTAAGCATGCGGACGGCCGCAAATCTTGCAACGGTTGTATTCACGGGTGGAGAACTTGGCAGGACGCTGCTGCTTGATCTTCATAGAAGTTTTTGCCATTCGTTGTTCCTCCCTGATCAGTTGGCGAACGGAGCGCCCAGAGCCTTCAGCAGCTCCTTGGCTTCCTCGTCCGTCTTAGCGGTGGTGACGAAGCAGATATCCATGCCGCGGACTGCATCGACCTTATCAAAGTCGATTTCCGGGAAGATGATCTGCTCCTTCAGACCGAAGGCGTAGTTGCCGCGGCCGTCGAAGCTGTTGCCGTTAATGCCGCGGAAGTCGCGGACACGGGGCAGAGCAACGTTGAACAGGCGGTCAACGAACTCGTACATACGCTCACCACGCAGGGTGACCTTTGCGCCGATGGGCATGCCCTCGCGCAGCTTGAAGTTTGCAACGCTCTTGCGGGCCTTGCAGACGATAGCCTTCTGGCCGGTGATCTGGCCCAGGTCGGCGACGATGGCGTCGATGACCTTGGCGTTCTCTTTGGCCTCACCAGCGGCAACGTTGATGATGACCTTATCCAGCTTGGGGATCTGCATAACGCTCTTGTAGCCGAACTTCTTGTTCAGGGCCGGAGCGATCTCGTTGACATACTGTTCTTGCAAACGTGCCATTGTGTACTCCTCCCTTACAGTTCAGCGCCGCACTTGCGGCAAACGCGGACGGTCTTGCCGTCCTTGACAGAATGGCCCACGCGGGTGGCCTTGCCACACTTGGGGCAGACGGGCATGACCTTGCAGGCGTAGATAGCGCCCTCGGCCTTGACGATGCCGCCCTGCTCACCCTGACGGCGAGGCTTGACGTGCTTCGTGACCATGTTCAGGCCCTCGACAATGACCTTACCCTCTTTCGGGGAGGTCTGCAGGACCTTGCCGGTCTTGCCCTTGTCCTTGCCGGAGATGACCATGACGTTGTCGCCGGTTTTAACATGAAGATTGTTCATTTAATTAAAACCTCCTTACAGCGATTCCGGAGCCAGGCTCAGGATCTTGGTGAAGCCGGCGTCGCGCAGCTCGCGAGCGACGGGTCCAAAGATACGAGTGCCCTTGGGGCTCTTGTCGGCCATGACGATAACGGCGGCGTTCTCATCAAAGCGGATGTAGGAGCCGTCGTCACGGCGCAGGCCGTGCTTGCTACGGACGATGACGGCCTTGACCACGTCGCCCTTCTTCACGGTACCACCGGGAGCAGCCTTCTTGACGCTGCAAACCACGATGTCACCGATGTTTGCGTATCTCTTGCGGGTACCGCCCAGTACACGGAAGCACATTAACTCCTTGGCACCGGTGTTGTCGGCCACTTTGAGATAAGTTTGCATCTGAACCATCTTTCAGGTCCTCCTTTCAAAGTACCAGGCTTATTTCGCTTTCTCCAGGATCTTGACGAGACGCCAGTTGACCTGCTTGGAAATCTTGCGGGTCTCCATGATCTCAACGCGGTCGCCGATGCCGGCTTCGTTGTTTTCGTCATGAACCTTGAACTTCTTGGTACGCTTCAAGATCTTCTTGTAGAGGGGGTGCTGAACGCTGTCCTTAACAGCAACAACGATGGTCTTATCCATCTTGTCGGAAACGACAACGCCCACACGGGTCTTTCTCAGATTACGTTCCATGTTTTACCCTCCCTCTTACGCGTTTTTAACGTTCTTCTCTGCCATGATGGTCATCACGCGGGCGATGTCCTTCTTCACAGCATCGATGCGAACGGGGTTATCCAGCTGGTTGATGGCGTGCTGAAAGCGCAGGTTGAAGAGCTCGGCCTTCAGGTCCTTGAGCTGCTTGTTCAGTTCGACATCGGTCATTTCACGCAGTTCCTTGGCTTTCATTCAGCGTCACCCTCCTTTACGGTGTCAAGCTCTTCGCGCTTGACAAATTTGCAGCGGATCGGCAGCTTGTTGCTGGCCAGGCGCAGAGACTCACGAGCGGTAGCCTCATCAACGTCGGCGAGCTCAAACAGCACGCGGCCCGGCTTAACCACAGCAACCCAGTACTCCGGGCTGCCTTTACCAGAACCCATTCGGGTGCCGGCCGGCTTTTCAGTAACGGGCTTATCGGGGAAGATCTTGATCCAGACCTTGCCGCCACGCTTGATATAACGAGTCATAGCAACACGAGCAGCTTCGATCTGGTTGGAAGTGATCCATGCCGGCTCCAGAGCAACCAGACCGTACTGGCCCTGGTTGACAGTATTGCCACGCATGGCCTTACCGGTCATGCGGCCACGCTGAACGCGGCGGTATTTAACACGCTTCGGCAGTAACATTACTGTTTGCCTCCTTCCTTCTTAGCAGGGGCTTTGGCGCCCTTCAGGATCTCGCCTTTGTAGATCCAAACCTTGACGCCGACCTTGCCGTAGGTGGTGTTGGCCTCGGCGAAGCCATAGTCGATATCAGCGCGCAGGGTCTGCAGGGGGATGGTGCCCTCATGGTAGCTCTCAACGCGGGCGATATCAGCGCCAGCCAGACGGCCGGAGCAGGTAACCTTGATACCCTTGGCAGGCACGCCGCCGCGGGGCTGCATTGCATTGCGGATAACCTGCTTCATAGCGCGGCGGAACGCAATGCGGCGCTCCAGCTGGGAAGCAACATCCTCAGCAACCAGCTGAGCGTTGGTGGTGGTGCCCTTAACCTCAACAATGTTCAGGTTAACGTTCTTGCCGGTCAGCTTAGCCAGCTGCTTTTCGATCTTTGCGCTCTCAGCGCCGCCCTTGCCGATAACGATGCCCGGCTTGGCGCAGAAGACGTTGACCTTAACGCGGGGGGTGCCGGTCTGGCTGTCCACGGTGCGCTCGATCTCGATCTTGGGAACGCCAGCAGCGTACAGCTGCTTCTTCAGGGTCTTGCGGATCTTGTGATCCTCAACGAGGGTGTCGCCGAATTCCTGCTTAGAGGTAAACCAGCGGCTGTCCCAATCTTTAATAACGCCCACGCGCATGCCATGGGGATTAACTTTCTGGCCCATTTGTTTACCTCCTTAGTTTTTCTCTTTCAGCACAACAGTCATGTGGCTGGTGCGCTTCAGGATGCGGTATGCACGGCCCTGTGCGCGCGGCATAATGCGCTTCAGGGTCGGGCCGGGGCAGACATAGCATTCCGCAACATACAGGTTGTTGCGATCCATATCAAAATTGTTTTCCGCGTTAGCGGCAGCAGAGTTCACCAGTTTGAGAAGGGGCTCACAAGCGGCCTTCGGGGTGTACTGCAGAATCGCCTGAGCTTCAGCCAGCGGCTTATTACGGATGAGATCCATCACGATAGAAACCTTGCGGGGGCTGATGCGGGCGTAACGGAGCGTTGCCCGTGCTTCCATGTTGTGTTCCTCCTCTCTTATTTGGCGACGGTCTTACCGCCGCCGTGGCCAGTGAACTTGCGGGTGGGAGCAAACTCACCCAGTTTGTGGCCAACCATATCCTCGGTAACGTATACGGGCACATGCTTGCGGCCGTCATGGACAGCAAAGGTGTGGCCGACGAATTCGGGGAAGATGGTGGAGGAGCGGCTCCAGGTCTTGACGACGCTCTTCTTACCGGCCTCGTTCATCGCTTCAACTTTCTTCATCAGAGAATCCGCGACGTAAGGGCCCTTTTTGGTGCTACGAGACATATCTTATTTCCTCCCTTAACCGTTGGCGCGCTTCACAATGAACTTGTTGGAGCGAGCATGATGTTTGCGAGTCTTGAGACCCATTGCCGGCTTGCCCCACGGGGTGCGCGGGCTGTCGTGACCAACCGGGGCGCGGCCTTCGCCACCGCCGTGCGGGTGATCGCAGGGGTTCATGACGGAACCACGGCTGCCGGGGCGAACGCCCATGTGGCGCTTGCGGCCAGCCTTGCCCAGGTTGACGTTCTCGTGGTCGAGGTTGGAAACAACGCCGATGGTGGCGATGCAGTTCAGACGAACGTTGCGCATCTCACCGGAGGGCAGACGGACCAGAGCGTAACCATTCTCCTTAGCCATCAGCTGCGCCATAACGCCAGCGGAACGGACCAGCTGGCCGCCCTTGCCGGGATACAGCTCGATGTTGTGGATCATGGTACCAACGGGGATGTTCTCGAAGGGCAGAGCGTTGCCGGGCTTGATGTCAGCGTTGGGGCCAGCCATGATGGTGTCGCCAACCTTCAGACCATCGGGAGCCAGGATGTAGCTCTTGGCGCCGTCCTCGTACTCAACGAGTGCGATGAAGGCGGAACGGTTCGGGTCATACTCCAGCGTCTTGACGGTGGCGGGGACATCAAACTTGTTGCGCTTGAAGTCGATGACACGGTACTTGACGCGGTTGCCGCCGCCGTGATGGCGGACGGTGATCTTGCCGGTGTTGTTGCGGCCGGCATGCTTCTTCTTGGACTCGAGCAGGCTGCGCTCCGGATCGACCTTGGACAGCACGCTGTAGTCAGTAACAGTCATGCCACGGCGACCGGGGGTAGTCGGCTTGTACTTCTTGATAGCCATGTTGATCTCCTTGTTGTTATCTTATGAATTTTTATCGGGGTCATATCCCCATAACCGGACCCCTCGGCGGGGTCCTCAAGACGGCCTTGCGGCCATCCGGTCATCAAACCATGGAGTTGAAGAACTCGATCTCCTTGGAGTCGGCAGTCAGGGTGACGATGGCCTTCTTGCTCTTGGCAGTGTAGCCAGCGTGCATGCCCTGGCGGCGATAGCGACCACGGACGGAGATGGTGTTGACCTTGGCGACCTTCACGCCGAACAGCTCTTCAACAGCGTTGGCGATGTCGATCTTGGTGGCGTCGGTAGCGACCTTGAAGGTGTACTTCTTGTCAGCGATGCCAGCCATGGAGTTCTCGGTGATGACGGGGGCGAGAACGATGTCCTGTGCGAATTTCATCACGCATATACCTCCTCAAGTTTCTTGGCAGCGTCAACGCTCAGGATGAGCTTGTCGGCGTTGACAACATCGTAGGTGTTGATGCCGGTAGCGGCGGTCTGGACACCGGGGATGTTGGCGGCGCTCTTGACGAACTTGGCGTCCAGAGTGTCATTGACGATCAGGTTCTTCTTGCCTGCGCCGACAGCGGCCAGGAAAGCAACGACGGTCTTGGTCTTGTACTCGTCAGCGGCGATCTTGTCGACCAGGATCATGTTGCCGTTGGCAGCCTTGTCAGACAGGGCGCTGAGCAGAGCCAGACGCTTGACCTTCTTGTTGATGGTGTAGTAGTAGCTGCGGGGCTTGGGGCCCAGAGCAACACCGCCGTGGGTCCACTGCGGAGCACGGATAGAGCCCTGACGAGCGTGGCCGGTGCCCTTCTGGCGCCAAGGCTTCTTGCCGCCGCCGCGGACTTCCTTGCGGATCTTGGTGTTCTGGGTGCCCTGGCGCTGGTTAGCCAGGAAGTTGACGACTGCCTCGTGGACAGCCTTCTCGTTCGGGGTGATCCCGAACACGGCGTCGGAAAGCTCAACGGTGGAAACCTTCTTGCCGTTCATATCGACGACATCAAACTGTGCCATTGTGTTTTCCTCCTTTACGCTTTCACGCTGTCGTGGATGGTCACGACCGAGCCCTTCGGGCCGGGGATCGCACCCTTGATCGCGATCAGATTGTTCTCAGCATCGACTTTAACGATGCTCAGGTTCTGGACGGTCACGCGGACCGCACCCATGTGGCCGGGCAGACGCTTGCCCTTGAACACGCGGGACGGGCTGGAAGTGGAACCGTTAGAACCGGCATGACGTGCAACAGGGCCGGTGCCGTGGCTCTCACGCAGGCGGTGCTGGCCAAAGCGCTTGATAACGCCCTGATAGCCCTTGCCCTTGCTGGTGCCGACAACGTCAACCTTGTCGCCCTCTGCGAAGACATCAGCCTTGAGGATGTCGCCGACGTTGACGGCAGCGATGTCATCAAAACGGAACTCACGCAGGGTGCGCTTGGGAGCGACGTCAGCCTTGTCGAAGTGACCCTTGGCGGCCTTGTTGACCTTCTTGGCGCTCACTTCGCCGTAGCCCATCTGAACAGCCTGGTAGCCGTCAGACTCAACGGTCTTCTTCTGCACGACGGTGCAGGGGCCGGCCTCGATGATGGTGACCGGAACGACCTTGCCGTTGGCGTCGAACAGCTGGGTCATGCCCAGCTTCTTGCCGATGATACCTTTTTGCATTGTGTTTGTCCTCCTGTAAAGGTTATTGGTTGGTGGTTTCCCATCAACATGACCTCTCCGCTGTTTGCATTGCAGCGAGATGGTGCTTTACCGTGTCTTTCCATTACACGCCGACCGTTCACGAATCACGGCCGCGCGTATCGGCCATTATAATGTAGAAACTCGATTACAGCTTGATCTCGATGTCAACGCCGGCGGGGAGCTGCAGGCTCATGAGAGCCTCGACCGTCTTGTTGGACGGCTTCAGAATGTCGATCAGACGCTTGTGCGTGCGGGTCTCGAACTGCTCACGGCTGTCCTTGTACTTGTGGACAGCGCGCAGGATCGTGACGACCTCCTTGTCGGTGGGCAGAGGGATCGGGCCGGAAACGCGAGCGCCAGTGCGCTTAGCGGTCTCCACGATCTTCTGTGCCGCAGCATCGATCAGGGATGCATCGTAGCTCTTCAGACGGATTCTGATTTTTTCTTTGACTGCCATTGCATTCGCCTCCTATAAAATTTTGCGCCTTAGGCGAGCCGATAAATTACACACGTTTCCGGGTGTTCAACCCTTTCGCATGACAAAATCCGGTGAACCGTGTTCGCACAGTTCTCCCGGAAAGAATCATCACAAAGTAAGGTGAACATTGGTCCGCACCGCAGAATGCAGTGGCGTACATATCCCTTTGTTTCCGTAATTCTTTCGCCCGGTTCTAAGATCGGACATACTCCGCGGAAAAACCCGCCAGCCTTTCGGCTTTACGGCGGCAACCTCCCGCATCAACGCATATCGCGGCTTGCGCAGCTTGCTTATTCTGCACAAGCCTTCCGCAGCCAAGATGTATTATAGCACACGTCTCCCGGTGTTGCAAGTGTTTTTTGGCATTTTTATAAAATTTTTTTGAGAAATTTTTACGTTATGCCGAAAGTAGTGGAGGTTGTACGAGTTTTCAACAGAGTGCATGGTTTTTGGGGAAAGTAGTTCTGTTTTTCAGGCAAATCGCAGGGAAAACCATTGCTTTGTAGGGGCCGCACATGTGCGGCCCGCAGCTGTACGGCAGACGACCTCCTGCGGGAAGGCCGCGGGCCGGGCGCTTGTCGGCGCACAACGAGCGCCGACAGTTTGCAAGCAAACACGCTCGTGCGGTTGTTTGCCCCGCAGGGGCAAACATTGTTCGCGCCCCGGTTTCGTTCCACTCAACCGTGGTCCTACGCTCACAACCCCGCAATGCCCGGCCCCTACAGCTTAGCTCGGCAGCTCCAGCGCATCCACCCGCCAGCCATTCTCCGTCGGCACCAACCGCACCGCCGTTACAGTGGCGGTATCGGGCACAATCGTCTCCTCCCCTGCCCAGCCTTTAAAATCGTCGCTCTCGCAGGTCAGTGAGAGCTGCCAGAATGCAAGGCTGCCGTCGGGCTGCAGCTCCGGTTCGGTGAAAAGATGCCCGCAGTAGGCAATGTTGCCGCCGCGGTCACCGTCCAGCGTCAGGATGGTGTCGTTTTCGCCCTCGGCAAAGGGTGCGGGGTCCATGCTCAGCATATCGTCCACCCAGGCATCGGAGTAGACCGTGTGCAGAAAGCTGCCGAACTCCGAGAACTTCGTGTAAAACGCGCCATCCGCCGCGCGGTAGTTGAAAAACCCAACCGGCTCGTCCAGTTTCTCATAGGGCAAAAAGCCCGCGTGCATCCCCCACCAGTGATACTGGAAGTAATACGCCGAGGCCAGCGCGGCCCGGGCCTGCTTGTCCAGCGACGCGGGAACATCGCAGACTTCGGTGCGGTCATAGTAGCTCTCGACCCACGGTGCATTGACTGTGACCGTCACCACATTGTTCATGGGCAGGGTGTAGGGGTCGGCCTGTACTTTCAGGCCCCAGTAGCACCCGCTGGCGCGGCTGTATTTGTCCTGCCAGTCCGGGTTCAGCTCCTTTAAGTTTTCCACCGTGGTGTGGAAAATCTCCGCTGCTTCTTCCAGCGTCTGTGCATTATAGCGGAGCGTCACGCCGTCCGTGGGCCAGGCGGCCTTTTCCTGCGGCTGTGGCTTATGCGGTGCGCTGAACGTGTAGTCCGGCATCGTGCAGCCTGCACCGTCCCGCCAATCGTCGAAGGAGACCTCATCGTACACCGCCATCGTCGGCGCAGGCGTCGGGGACGGCGTGGGTTCCTGGGTTATGACAGGCGTTGCGGTAGGTTCGGGGGTAGCCGCCACACTGTCCGCTGGGGCAGACGTGCAGGCGGTAAGTAAAACAAGAGATATAAGAATCGGAAAATTTTTCTTCATATTGCGTACCTCATATTATAGTTGCCCTGTAGGGGCCGCACATGTGCGGCCCGCAGCAGTATGGCAGACGACCTCCTGCGGGAAAGCCGCGGGCCGGGCATGCCCGGCCCCTACCGTGCGGCAGATTGTAGGGGGCGCTGTCCGCATCGGCCTGCGGGGCGTCGGGGACGCCGCCCCCTACATTTACCGTTTTTTCAGCTGCTCCTCCAGCCCTTCACGCGGCGTCACGTAGACCGTCGTGTAGACCTCGTACAGCACCATGCCCGGTTTCGCCCCGTTGGCCTTCCATATATTTTTGACCTCGGTGGTGTCCACGGCGACCTTTGCACCGCCGTTCTGGCTCGAATGCAGGACGGCCAGCTCGGCGGCCTCCTGTTTGGTTGTGTCGGGGATATCCTCTCCGCGGCTCATAACGACGCAGTGGCTGCCGGGTGCCTTCTGGACGTGGAACCACAGGTCCTTGCCGCGGGCGGTGTGCAGGGTCAGCTTGTCGTTCTGCAGGTTGTTGCGCCCCACCAGGATCTCAAAGCCGTCGCTCGAGGTATACCGCAGGAAGTCCGCAGGCTTCTGCTTGCGGTCCCGCTGCTTGTAATACTTTAAGTAGCCCTGGCTTTTCAGCTCGGCGCGGATCTCGTTCAGCGCCATCTCACCGGGGGCGCTCTCCACCTCATACAGCACCGTGCGCAGATACTCGATCTCGGCCTCGCCCTCCACCAGCAGCTTTTGCAGCATGGCGTGGGCGGTCTGCTTCTTTTTATAATCGCGGAAATACTTCTGCGCGTTCTCGTTGCCGCCCAGGCGCGGATCCAAGCGTATGGTCACATCCTCGCCGGTGTAGTAGTTCTGCACGGTCACCTGCCGGTCACCCTTGTGGATGGCCCAGAGGTTCGCCTGCAAAAGCTCGCCGTACAGGCGCAGCGTGTCGGCCTTGGCGGACTGGCTCAGTTCCTCCTTCCGCGCGGCCTGCTTGCGGACGGCGCGGTCATACATATTGTGGACGGCCTTGTACAGCTCACGGCTTTTCTGGCGCAGGCGCTCGGCGCGGTCCTTCGTGGCGTAGTAGTCCTCGAGCATCTCGCTGTAGGACGGATACCGGGTCAAAATCGCCGCGCTGCCGTACTGCTGCGGCACAAAGAAGCTGAACTCCACGGGCTTCGGTGCGCCGTCCGGCTGGGGCAGACGCACCGCGGTGGGCGTGCCGCCGTGGGCGTGCTCGTCCTTCAATTCGTCGATGGCCGCGGCCAGCCCGGCCTTCTCCTCGGCGGTCAGGTCGCAGGCCAGCGCGGGCGTTTCCCCCAGTGCGCGGCAGACAGCCTCCCGCACGACGACGGGGCCGACGCCCGCCACCGTCTTGCCCAGCGCCTGTGCAACGGGCAAGTCCTTCTCGCACGCAGCGGCCACGATGGCGGCGGCGCTCGTCTCCAAAAAGTCAGGCCGCGCGGGCTTGGGCGGCAGCGTGTAGGCCAGACCCGGCAGCAGCTGGCGGACCTCGCTGTCGTCAAAGTCCACCCGCTTGAGGGCATCAATGATGCGCCCGCCCTGCACGAGCACCAGATTGGAGTAGCGGCCCATCAGCTCGACGGCCAGCGTGTTCGTGACCAAGTCGCCCATCTCGTTCGTGCAGCGGAAGTCAAAATAAACGATGCGGTCCCCCGCCTCGCGGCGCAGCTCAATGAGCCGCCCGCCGGTCAGGTGCTTGCGCAGCAGCATACAGAAGCCCGGCGGCGTGAGCGGGTTCTCGAAGCTCTCCTTCGTCAGGCAGACGCGGGCCGAGCCGCTGCGGGCCGACAGCAGCAGACGGTGGGTCTCGGTGCGGGTGCGCAGTGTCATAAGCACCTCGTCGCGGGTCGGCTCAAAGATTTTGTCGATCTTGGCATCGAGCAGCGTGTTTTTCAGTTCACCGGCGACCAGCGCCAGCGTTGCGGCATCAAGGGACATGGGAATGGCTCCTTATTATAATAGGTAGGAATACGGATCAGCATCAGCCTCGGCGTGGGCGACGGTGAGGGCCGGGAACTGCTTTTCCAGCTGGACGGCCAGCACATCGGCAATGGCGTGCTCGGTGCCCCAGTGGCCCGCGACCACAAGGCCGATGCCCTTCTGCCTGGCCAGCAGCGCAATGTGGTGGGCTGCCTCGCCGGTGACAAGGCAGTCCGCGCCGCGCGCGATGGCTTCCTCTAAGTAACTGCCGCCCCCGCCGCTGACCTCGGCCAGGCAGGTGACAGGCTTTTGGCCGTTCACGTACTTGACGCCGCTGTGCAGCGTGGCGGCGCAGAATTTGGCCAGCGCCTCCACCGTGGTGGGCATCGTGGTTCCGATGCGCCCGCAGCCTTCGGCGAAGCTCTCGCGGCCTTCGGCGGCGATGCCGAGGATGTCGCAGAGTGTATCGTTGACGCCGCCCGGGGCCGCGTCAAGGTTTGTGTGCATACAGATGGCCGAGATGCCGTTTTTCATCAGCAGGGCGGGCACATCATCGGCAGCCAGCGTCCTGAGCGGATGGAAGATGACCGGGTGATGGCTGACAATAAGCTGGCAGTCGTTTTCGACAGCCTCCCGCACGACGGCGGGGGTGATGTCCAGCGTGGTCAGCACACCGTCCACGGGCTGACCCGCATCGACGAGCAGGCCGACGTTATCCCAATCCAATGCCAGCTCCTGCGGGGCCACCGCCCGCAGAAAGCCCAAAATCTGCTGTACGCTTACTGACATGTTTTTACCTCCTGATGGATTCTGTTTTACCGCAGGCTTGCAGAAATTGCCCGTCTGCGGGTGCCTGATTTGACGCTGCGGGCCGGGCATACCCGGCCACTACGGCGAGGCGATGGGGAACGCTGTGGCTTTTTCCGCTGTGGGCAGGGGCGGATCTTATATCCGCCCGCGGGCGTTTACCGTGCCGCTAACGCATCTAATTCGGCGATGAGTTCCCCCACCGCGTCCCGCTCTGTTCCCTCCGGCAGACCCAAACGGTACTTTTTCAGCTTCTCATTCTGCACGGCGTAATACTCGCTGCACCCGGGCTGGCCGTTCGTCAGGCCGGTCAGGCAGAACAGCCCGTCCGGCTCGCGGGCGGCACCCGTGTACTGCGCGTTCATGACGGCGTACCACCGGCCTGCGGCTTGGCAGAGGGTCTCGGCCCGCAGTGCAAAGCCGCGGCGGGCCAGCCAGCGGCGCAGGATGCTGTGCTTCGTCGCGGGGACCAGCACCAAATTGTACCGCGCATCGAACACCCAGGGCGCCGCCTCCAGAATCTCAATGATCGTCTCCGCGCCCATACCGGCGATGATGATGTCATCGACCTCGCCGGGTTCTAAAACCGAAAGCCCGCTGCCCAAGCGGCACTGCACCTTATCCCCGTAGGGCGCACAGGTCACACGGGCCTTTTCCAGCGGGCCGGGGCGCAGGTCGCAAGCCAAAACAAGCGGGCAGCGTCCGCTGCCCGCCAGTGCGGCGCTTAATTTGCCGTGATCGCAGCCGATGTCCGCCGCCGCGTGCCCCGGACGTACAAAATCATAGGCAGCGGCCAGGCGGGCATCGAGCCGCGGCGCATTACAGGTGTGCAAAGTAGTCGTTCAGCTCGTCGACGAGCTCGTCGGCGTCAACGCCGTGGACAGCACAGGCTTCCTCGACGGTCTCACCATGGGAGGCCATGCAGCCCAGGCAGTGCATACCGGTGGACAGGAAGATGGGCACGCAGCCCTGGGTGGGGTCGTTGTTCAGGATCTCGGCGATGATGGTATTCTTCGTAACAGTCATGAGAGTGTCTCCTTTATAATAGTGTAGGCAGATTTATGATACCGGCTGCCAGCTTGCGTATAGGCTATAGCCCTGCAGCAGGGTCAACAGTGTACAGGCGGTGACGGCCAGTGCCGCCCCGCGGGAAAGGTCGCGCCGCGCACAAACGCTGCGGTTTCCCTTGACGAGCAGAAGCGCCAGCGGCAGCACGGGCAGCCAGTAGCGGCCCTGCATACCGAACAGCGTTTCATAGTTGATGGGCGTCCAGTTCAGCGCCACGACGAGCGACGCCGCCGCAACGCAGAGGATGATGCCCAGCACGCCGAAGCCGGTGCGGCGGCCCAGCAGCGGCTCATCCGGTTCGTCCTGCACCGGCAGGGCTGCCGCCAGCAATGCCAGCACCAGCCCGACGCCCAGCAGCCAGCTGACGTCGATGCGGTAAACGATCGGCTCCCCCAGCGTCGTGCCCAGAATGCCCTGCAGCCAGAGCGCACCCTGCGCGGGGATCGTGCGCAGTAAGAGCTTCGCCGTGGCGGGCAGGTTGCGGCAGATGTACCCCAGCGAGAACGTCCAGATGGAATCGCCGTTGGGATTCGTCATCAGCAGCTGGTCGGGGGCCAGCCCGCCGCCCATGCGGGACAGCGCAAGCACCCCGCCGACGACGGCCAGCACAACGGCACAGGCCAGCGCGCCTTTGAACAGGCGCAGCTTTTTGGCGTCATTCTGTACCTTTTCATACAGACGGCGCGTCAGTGCCAGCAGCAGGATAATGCCCACCGCGCCGACGGCCAGAAGCATCTGATTCATGTCGCGGGCGGCATAGGCCAGCTCACCGAGGTTGGCGGAGAGCCACAGGCAGCCCGCCAGCACGAGCACAGCCTCCCGGATCAGCTGCCCGGAGCGCACGCGCGCACCAAACGAGCCCCAGACAAATTCCGTCGGCCCCACAAGGTTGTCCGCCGGGATGATAAAGCAGAGCAGCACCACCGGCAGGTAGATGGCCTTGGCCGGGCCGACGGCCCCGCCGAGGGCGATGAGCAGGATTTTTTCCCACCACACAGCTTTTTTGGTGCGCAGCCGCAGGCAGAGCGCCGTGTAGCAGAACACCATGCCCAGCACCGACGCATCGGGCGAGAGACTGCCCGCCAGCTGCAGCGGCATCGGCAGCAGCGCAATGCAGGCCAGCAGCCCGCGCACCGCCGCCGGGGCCAGCGCCACAGCCAGCACGGCCAGCAGCAGATAGAAAATCAGGTTGAACGTCCGCGCCTGACGCAGCATCGTATAAAAGTTAGCACCGGCATTGCGGGCCAGCCGGATGCCCAGCGCCTGCGGCAGGTAGTTGCCGCTGCCCTGCCCGGCCTTGGCCTCGCTGACGGCGGTCAGCGCGTCGGGACCGCCGGCTTCATTTTGACGGGCCAGTGCCTCGGCCTTGTAGGCCAGAATGCCGATCTGGCCGCTGCGGGTGCCGAAGTGCGGCGCATCGCTCTCCCGCACCAACAGACAGTCGTTTTCGTCGGCGGGCGTCTCGCCGCCCAGGCGGCTGGCCAGCTCATAGGCTGCGGCCAGGTGGGTGTATTCATCGGGCGCGACGAGCGCCGGGGTGACGCGCACAAACAGCAGTCCGCACGCAAGGCCGACCACCGCCACGGTCAGCGGCAGCGGGGCACGCAGGCCGAACAGCAGCACGGCGGCAAACGCTGCGAATGCCAGCAGCGGGGCCAGCCCGTTTGCCAAATCGGACGGCCAGCTGCCGGTATCGTCGGTCATATACTGCAATGCCAGCGTGGCGTCGGCATCAACGCCGTCCGCGGTCAGGGCCAGCGCCCCCACCGTTCCGGTGCTGGCCCAGAGGCCGAGCGGCCCCTCCCACTCGACGACGTTATAGATGTGCAGGTAGAGTGTTTCCGCCTGTGCCGCCGTGTAGGCCGTGCCGAAGGCAAAGCCCGTGAAGTTGTCGTCAAAAATGTTGGCGTAGTTGCCCGCCGCCTCGCGCAGGATCGTGCCGTCGGCATCACACAGATCGACCATGACCATACCGGCGCGGTACAGCTCCCCGTGGGTGCTGAACCGCAGGCGGCAGCCATAGAGCGTCTGCCCCGCCTCCAGCGGGACGGCCTGCCAAAGCCCGTCCTCGGGTACATCAATGATCTGGGTATAGTCATCGTTTGCGATTTCATAGACCGGCTCATTGCCGATGCGCAGCTGCAAATCATAGCCGACCCAGCGGCAGAGCAGCCAGACCGCCGCAGCGGCAGCCAGCGCCGCCACAGCGCTGGCGAGGACGCGGCGCAGGGTGAGTTTTTGTTTCATAGGCATTGCCTTTCTGGCAGGATGTACAGGGATCAGTGCTATTATACCGCATAGGGCACAAAAACGCAAATCACCGCTGCAATTGGTAGAGATACCAGGTCACTTCGCCCTCGCCGCCGTCATAACTGCACCGGTCAATGACCGCATACTGCGGGAAATCACCGTGCAGGTCGCCGGTCAGCGCCACGACGTAGTCCACAGCACCGGCCTTCAATACGGCCTGCTGGTCGGTCCACTGGTCGTCCAGCGGCATGTTCGTCACGCAGAAATATTTGCAGGGCGGCAGCACGCCCGCTGCCGTGTAAAAGCCGCCGTCCAGCGTGCCGTAGTTCAGCAAGCTGCCACCGTTGATCTGCGCTGCAAAGCGGTATTGGGGCAGGTCGGCGCGGGCGCGGCCCCGCAGTGCCCGGTTGGGCGTCAGGGCATAGCAGGCGGCAGCGCACGCGGCCAGCACAGCCCAGGGCAGCGCGGTACGGACGGGCGCGGGGGTCTTTTCCGCAAGGCGGACCAGCGGCACAAGGCCCAGCGGCGCAAAGACCGCCAGCACCAGCCCGTAATAGACCAGGTAGCCGCCCATCAGACTGGTAGCAGCCAGCCCCGCGGCCAGTGCGGCCACGCCCCCCGCTGCGGCAAAACGCCGGGTCAGCAGCGCCCAGAGCAGGAACGCCGCCAGCAGCAGCGCGGCGGGCAAGCCGTCCCGCACCGCCCACCACAGGTGCTGTGCCAGCGCGGGCAGACCGCCGCCCTCCCCCTTATAAAGGAAGAGATTGTCATAAAAGTAGGCGGTGAACCAGTCCCCCAGCGCGCCGTGTACGCCGAAGTAGACGACCCACGGCAGCGTGGCCAGCGCCATGCCGCCGAGGTACGCCCCCACGCTGCGGCCCAGCTGCGCAAGCCAGCCGCGCCGCAGGTAGAGCACCGCCAGCACCACGACCCACGCGAGGTAGAAGCCCAGCACCGTGTACTTGAGCCAGAGCGCGCACCCGGCCAGAAGGCCCTGCACACAGACCGCGCGCAGCGGCTTGGCGCCGGGACTGTGCAGCGCCCTGACCAGGCTGAACAGCGCCGCCGCCAGAAACGGCAGCAGCAGCTCCTCGGCACTGCCGCCGTGTGAGAACGCGCGGCTGGCCGCCATGCCCGCTGCGGGCAGCGCCATCCACCACACCGAAAGGCGGCGGCCCGCCAGCAGCTCCGCCGTGCGCAGACCTGTGTACAGAAACGACGTCATGGCGATGATTTCCAGCACCAGCACGCCGCGGAAGTCCGTGCCGCCTACAAGGCCCGCCAGCCCGTACAGCAGGTAGAGCACCGGGCCCTTGTGGTCGAACACGTCACGGTAAAGCACCCTGCCGCCGAGCATGGAGCGGCCCATCGTGAAGAAGATGTTTGCGTCCATCCAGTCGTTGAAGGCGTAGAGCGGCGACGACTTGCTGCACAGAGCCAGCAGCACCGCCGACAGCGCCGCCAGCCGGACGACGCGCGGCAGCCTTGAGAGAGTTTTTTTCATTCTATCAACCTGTAATCGTCCCGATAACAAACCACGCCCCGGCGGTAAGGCCGGGGCGCGGAATGGAACATTCAACTCAGTTTACATGCAAAAGCGCGTAAATCAGCCGTTCTCCTTCATCTTAGCGAAGCACTCGCTGCAGTAGACCGGACGGTCCTCGCGAGGCTGGAAGGGAACCTTGCAGGCCTTGCCGCAGCTGGCGCAGGTAGCGTCGAACATCTGGCGCTCGCCGCGGGTAGAGTTCTTGCGGGCATCACGGCAGGGCTTGCAGCGCTGGGGCTGGTTCTCGAAACCACGGCTGGCGTAGAACTCCTGCTCGCCGGCGGTCCAAACGAACTCCTTGCCGCAATCCTTGCATACCAAAGTCTTGTCTTCGAACATAGTGGGTATCTCCTCTGTGTTTATTTTGCCCGCGGAAGAATCTAAAACAACGCAATGGGAATGGACCAACTGAACTGATTTTAGGCGCTACTGGGGGCAGGTTGATATATGACGCAGGCAAATCGCCTGAATCCTAGGTTGTGGGCGCACCGCGCAGCTTGCGGCGCGCACGGGCCAGCGCATTGGCCACGTTTTTGGCGGGAAGTCCCAGCTCCCGCGCGGTCTGCGCGGGGGTGCGGCCTTCCAGCCCGGCCATTAAAACCGTGCGTTCCAGCGCGGAAAGCTCGGTCTGCATACGGCGGAGCGTGTCCGCGTACTGTTCGCCGAAGATAGCAAGCTCCTCGGGGCCGGGGCGGGTGTCGGTGCTTTCCTCGGCGGCGGGCAGCGGCACGCTGTAGTTCAGCGGCGCGTGCTTTTTGCGCAGAGCCGCCCGGCGGGCGTCCTGCTGCGCGTGGCGGATGCAGGCCGCAGCGTAGGCCGTGAAAGTCTGCCCGGCAGCGGGGTCAAACCCGCGCACAGCATGGAACAGGCCGATCAGACCCTCCTGCACGGCATCGTCAAAATCGAGGCCGGGGGCAGTGCATTCCGCCGCACCCTTGCGGATGGCCGGCATCATGCGGGCGATCAGTGCGGCAAGCGCGTTCTCGTCCCCCTGCTGTGCGCGGGCGGGCAGATCCTGATCGAGTAAAGGCATAACGTCCCTCCGGGTATATGCGAACAATCTAATAATAGCCGGATTTTCCCCATTTGTCAATCTTTTTTTCGGTTGAAAAGGATACGCTCCCCTGCCTCCCTCTGCGAGGGAGGTGGCCCCGCAGGGCCGGAGGGAGAGAACCCTGCGGCCGCCCGAAATATTTCGGGCAATGGTAAGCTCTCTCCCCCACCCGCTGCGGCGGGAGCCCCCTCGCAGAGGGGGCCAAGGGGCGTTATAAGTAGCTCATTTCCTCTTTCCGGCGTCCGGCCAGATCGGGGTTGTCGAGGACGGCACCGGCGCCGAGGGCTACACAGTCCAGGGGGCTTTCGGCAATGTGGACCTCGATGCCCGTCTCATTCTGGATGAGGGTATCCAGCCCGCGAAGCAGCGCACCGCCGCCGGAAAGCATGATACCGCGGTCAATGATGTCGCTGGACAGCTCGGGCGGGGTGCATTCCAGCGTGTCCTTGATGGCCTCGACGATGCGCAGCAGGCAGTCGTTCATGGCGTCGCGGACCTCCTCGGAGCGGATCAGAATGTCCTTCGGCAGGCCGTCCACAAGGTTGCGGCCTTTGATTTCCATGCTGGTCTCGGGGTCCTGCGGGCAGGCCGAGCCGATCTCGATCTTGATCTGCTCTGCCGTGCGCTCACCGACCAGCAGGTTGTATTTGCGCTTGATGAAAGCGATGATGCTCTGGTCCAGCGCGTCGCCCGCGCAGCGCACGCTGCGGCTGGCGACGATGCCCGACAGGCTGATGACCGCGACCTCCGCCGTGCCGCCGCCGATGTCCACGATCATGCTGCCGACGGCGTCGGTGGTGGGCAGACCGCTGCCGATGGCGGCGGCCATCGGCTCCTCGATGACCGTGACCTGGCGTGCGCCCGCCTTGGCTGCAGCCTGGCGCACGGCGCGGCGCTCGACCTCGGTCACACCGGAGGGCACGCAGATGACGACCCGGGGGCGGGCCAGAATGCTGTTGCCGCAGGCCTGACGGATGAAGCTCTGCAGCATGGCCGCGGTAACGTCAAAATCCGCAATAACGCCGTCCTTGAGGGGGCGCACCGCCACGATGGAGCCGGGTGCGCGGCCAATGACCGCCTTGGCCTCATGGCCGACGCTGCGCACCCGCAGCTCGTCGCTGCGCGGGTCCACGGCGACGACGCTTGGCTCGCGCATGATGATGCCGCGGCCCTTCATGTACACAAGGGTGTTGGCGGTGCCCAGATCAATGCCGATGTCTTTGGTAAACATAGCGTGTATTCTCCCGAAAAAGCATGTAAAAAAGTTGCAGATTTTTCCCATACAGACTCCCGTTTCCGGGGCTGTCCGGGTCAGGTAAGCTCGCGCAGCAGCTGCGCCGTGCGGTGAACCGGCAGCCCCATGATGTTGTAGTAGCATCCTTCGATGCCCGCACACCACAGCGCCGCGTGTCCTTGGATGGCATAGGCTCCCGCCTTGTCGTAGGGCTCCGGCGTGCGCACGTAGGCGCACAGGTCGTCCTCCGCGATAGGCGAGAAATGGACAACGGTTGTCTCGACAGTGGCGGCGGCACGGCGGCCCCGGCAGATGCAGACACCGGTGTGGACGCGGTGCTCACGCCCGGAGAGCGCGCGCAGCATCCGCACGGCGTCGGCCTCGTCCTTCGGCTTGCCGAACACCTCGCCCTCGCACTCGACCACCGTATCAAAGCCGCAGACGACATCATCGGGGTTTTCCTCGGCCACGGCGCGGGCCTTGGCGGTGGCCAGAGCCTTGGCGAGGTGCGCCGGGGAATCTGCCGCGATCTTCGTCTCGTCCACGTCGCTGGTGATGACAGTATAGTCGGGGGTGATAAGGGACATCAGCTCACGCCGGCGCGGACTGCCGGAGGCAAGGATCAGAGCCATAGTGTGCTTCCTTTCTGGTCTATTATAAAAAGTCGGAGTGTGCAGAGTTTGCCGAAACAAGGTGTGAGCAGAAATTTTAGGAAAAGGGCACTGCCGGAAGGTTCTCTCCCTCCGGCGCTGCGGCGCCACCTCCCTCGCAGAGGGAGGCAAGGGGCTCTTGGCCCCCTCTGCGAGGGGGCTCCGCCCGCAGGCGGTGGGGGAGAGAACCTCGCGGCGAATGCCGTTTATTTCCCCGTCGACCCAAACCCGCCTGCACCGCGTGCGGTGTCTGTCAGCTCATCGGCGGGTGCAAACGCTGCCTGCCAGACAGGGGCAATGCAGAGCTGGGCGACGCGCTCACCGGGCTGGATGGTGTAGGGTTCGTTGGACAGGTTCACCATCGGCACGCGCAGCTCACCGCGGTAGTCGCTGTCAATGACACCGACGCCGTTCGCCATGCAGAGACCGTGCTTGATGGACAGGCCGCTGCGGGCGTAGACAAGGGCGACGCACGCGGGGCCGGGCAGCTCGATGGCAAGGCCGGTGGGCACGAGGGCGCGCTGCATCGGGGCCAGCGTCAGCGGTGTATCCAGCACCGCGCACAGGTCCGCCGCCGCCGCGCCGGGCGTAGCGTACTGCGGCACAACGGCGCGGGCATCCAATTTTTTGTACTTCACAATAGGGGTCATGGGAGCCTCCAAAAGAGAGGAGTTAGGATAGAGGAGATGTTTCCGGCGTAAGGCCGCAGCCTTCCCGGCAGTTCATCTCCTATCTTCTCTCTCCTATCTGATAGTTTTAGTTATTCGTATAGTATAACCCACGCGTAAACTCGCTGTCAAACGGTTGGGCGTTGAAAAGCAGGTCCAAAATCTGGGATACGCGGGCGGGGGTCTCTGTCGTGAAGGCCGCTACCGCCACATCCACGGGCAGCTCACGCAGGCGCTCGCCCATGTAGAGCGGCACCGGGTTGAACACTGTGCGCACGCCTGCCCCGCTGGGGGCCGAGCAGGTCACGGTGAAGTCGCGGCCCTTGCGGTCCCGCAGCGTGCCGCCGCCCGGACATTTGCCGCAGTCGCGCACATTGCGCAGGGGGCAGGCGCGGGTCAGCATCAGCGGCAGATGGCCGTAGCAGAGCGCCGCCGTGGGCACGCCGGGGGCCACGGCCTGCATGGCCGTCAGCGCGGTCTCGGGCTGCAAAAGCATGCCCTGCACCCCCAGGGACGCATACCGCGCGGCGCTCATCGGGTTCGTGACGTTCAGGCCCAGACCGCCGTACAGCGTCCAGCCGTCGGTATAGCGCAGCTGTGCGGGGTTGTTGACCACCGCCCCGGCAAAACCCGCGTCCTGCAGGGCGTCCAGCCGCGCGGCGGTCTTTTGCTCGAGCCTGCCGAACATGACCCGCGGCAGCTCCAGCAGCGTTTTCCCCCGCCATGCCTCGGGGATGCTCTCGGCTTCGGTGATCGGGAAAATCAGGTATTGCAGCTTCTCCGCCGCCTCCGCCGGGCACTGGGCCGCATTGGCAAAGCGGGCGGCCAGCGCGGGCAGTTGCCCCACGGTATGGGCGGGATAGGTCGGCATTTCAAATGCCTGTACGGCGTGGGGCGTGACCTCGCTGCGCTTTTCCAGCAGCTTGTCCAGCGCCTCGCGGCGCAGCTCGTTCCAGGCGGCACCGGGCAGGAAGCCGAAGCCCCCCTCCCCCGGCGCGGCGGCAAGGCCGTCCATGACAAACGGCGTGCCGCCGGTCTTGCCGAGGGCGCGCTCAATACCGGGCAGCGGGTCCTTCTGGGCAGGCTGCGGCTCGTCGGCGCTGTAAACGCTGACCCTGTGGCCGTCGTCGTCGCGGGCGGTCAGCTTGACGCCGCCGTCCTCCACGCCGCCGCTCAATTCATAGTGTACGGGCACGCGCTGCAGCTCGCGGCGGAACAGCTCGCGTGCCTTGGGCGTGGCGGCGCGGGTCGCCGCGGCGTCGGCCTCGGTGCGCACGCCGAACATCTTGCCGTCGTTGCGGTTCGTCAGGTAGCCGTCGGTGAAGCCCGAGCGCGAGAAGATGTCCCGCACGAGCTTTTCGTCGTAGGGCTGGCCCGCGCAGGCCGCGCGGCAGGCTGTGACGACTGCCGCCGCGTACTCGGGCGTGCGCAGGCGGCCCTCGATCTTCACGCTGGCGACACCCGCGTCCATCAGCTCCCGCAGGTGCGGGATGTAGTCCATGTCCTTTAAGCTCAAATGGCAGGCACGGCCCGGCTGGCCGGGTTTTAAACCGGCACTTGCGTCAAACGGCAGACGGCAGGGACCCGCACAGGCGCCGCGGTTGCCGCTGCGCCCGCCGAGGAACGCGCTCATCATGCACTGGCCGGACACGCTCATGCAGAGCGCGCCGTGGACAAAGACCTCGACCTCGATGGGGCTGGCCTCGCAGACGGCACGAATCTCCTCCAGCGACAGCTCACGCGCCAGAATGACGCGGTCATAGCCCAGCGCGGCAAGCTCCTTAGCGCCCTCGGGCGTGTGGACGCTCATCTGGGTCGAGCCGTGCAGGTGCAGCGTCGGTGCAATACTTTTGACCAGCTGCGCCGTCGCCAGGTCGTCCGCAATGACGGCGTCCGCCCCGGCTGCAGCCACAGCGCGCACGGCATCGGCCAGGCCGGACAACTCCCGGTCATAGACCAGCGTATTCAGCGTCACATGCACCTTGACGCCGCGGGCATGGCAGAACGCCACGGCCTCCCGCAGCTCGTCGGGGGTAAAGTTGCCCGCCGTGCGGCGCGCGTTAAAGCCCGTCAGCCCCAGATAAACAGCATCAGCGCCGCTGAAAACAGCGGCGCCAAGCATCTCGCGGTTGCCCGCCGGGGCTAAAATCTCGGGGCGGCTCATTCGTCCTCCGCCGGAAACTGATTGCGGCGCAGGCGGCGCTCCAGCTCATCCACACGGCGTTTGAGCGACGCATTCTCACGGCGGGCCTCCTCGGCAGCCATCTTGGCGCTGGCCGCATCCTCGAGGTAGTCCTTGATCTGGCGGCGCATATTGTCGGCGCTGCCGCTGGCCTTTTCCAGCTCATCACGATAGTTCAGCGCGGTCATGACTGCCGCCGTCGTGATGGAGACCGAGTTCGAGGACGCCATCAGCTCGTTCATGTCCAGGTTCAGTCGGTCCGCGAGGTTCTTCATGTAATCCTCGCTCTCGCTCGTGTTGACTACATAGCTGGAACCGCAGATGTTCAGCCGCACTTTTGAGGTAGCCATACCCATAATCATACTCCTTCCGGTCTCTGCACGCCTTTATTTACAGTGGGGGCGCAGAATCTTACATCTATTATAGTACAAATTACCGATTTGCAAAAGCCCTTTTTGACGGAATTGTATAAAAAAACCGCAAACAGGCAATTTTGACTTGCGCAATCCGCTAAATATCGTTATAATCTATAGAGTGGTTTATTGAAAGCACTGAAAAGAGCGCAAAAATCATGAATTCTCATGACTGCAAAGAAGGAGAGAACGATTTTGAAATACACAAAGCGTGAATTTGAGAAGCTGCTCAAGGACAAGCTGATGAGTGAGTGCAACGTCACCATCGACGCCGCCTCCGCTGACCAGATCTACCGCTGCCTGGCCATGATCACCCGCCAGATCATGTCTGACCGCCAGAAGCAGTACCAGTCCAAGGTCCTGGGCGAGGGCAAGAAGCAGGTCTACTACCTCTGCATGGAGTTCCTCATGGGCCGCAGCCTGCGCACGAGCCTGTTCAACCTTGGCCTGAACGAGGTTGCCGAGAGCGTACTGGCTGATGCCGACGTCAAGATCGACACCATCTATGAGCAGGAGCCCGATGCGGGCCTGGGCAACGGCGGTCTGGGCCGCCTGGCCGCCTGCTATCTGGACGGCATGGCCACCGACGGCATCCCCGGCACCGGCTACTCCATCCTGTACGAGTACGGCATCTACAAGCAGAAGATCGTGGACGGCTGGCAGCAGGAGACTGCTGACAACTGGCTGCCCGGCGGTCAGGTCTGGATCAAGAGCCATCCCGATCAGGCCCAGGAGATCCGCTTTGACGGCCAGGCCATCGAGACCTGGGAGGGCGGCTTCCATCACGTCAAGTATGAGAACTACAACTCCGTTATCGCCGTGCCCAACGATATGTATGTCGCCGGTTACGGCTCCAACGGTGTTTCCAAGCTGCGTCTGTGGCAGGCTAAGGCCCCCAGCTTTGATATGAGCAGCTTCAACGCCGGCAACTACAACACGGCTATCAGCCAGTCTGCCTCTGCCGAGCTGATCTCCAAGATCCTCTACCCCAACGACAACCATACCGAGGGCAAGATCCTGCGCCTGCGCCAGCAGTACTTCTTCTCTGCCGCGTCCATCGCAGACATCCTGCAGAACCACCTGAACCAGTACGGCACGCTGGACAACCTGCCCGACAAGGTCGCCATCCAGCTGAACGATACCCACCCCACCGTCGCCATCCCCGAGATGATGCGCATCCTGCTGGACGAGTGCAGCTACGAGTGGGACGCTGCCTTCGACATCTGCCGCAAGGTCTTTGCCTACACCAACCACACCGTCATGAGCGAGGCACTGGAGAAGTGGAATGCAGACATCTTCCGCAACACCCTGCCCCGCATCTGGCAGATCGTCTGCGAGATGGACCGCCGCTGCCGCGCCGACCTGGCCAAGGCCTTCCCCGGCGACCAGGGCAAGATCGACTATATGGCGATCATCGGCGACAACCAGGTCCGCACCGCCAACATCTGCGCCTACACCTGCCACGCCATCAACGGCGTTTCCAAGCTGCACAGTGAGATCATCAAGGATAGCGTTTTCCATGATTACTTCCTGTACAAGCCGCAGGCATTCAAGAACGTCACGAACGGCATCGCCTACCGCCGCTGGCTGCTCTGCTCCAACCCGGGCCTGACCCATCTGCTGGAGGAGACCATCGGTGACGGCTTCAAGACCGACGCCTCCGAGCTGAAGAAGCTGGAGAAGTTCGTGGACGACAAGACCGTGCAGGCTGCCGCCGCCAAGGTCAAGCGCGAGAACAAGGCCAACTTTGCCAACTACCTGCAGAAGGCCACCGGCCAGGTCATTGACCCTGATTCTATCTTTGACTGCCAGGTCAAGCGTATGCACGAGTACAAGCGCCAGCACCTGAACGCGCTGAACATCGCTGCCGAGTACCTGTACCTGAAGAACAACCCCAACGCCGAGTTCACCCCCAAGACCTACATCTTCGGCGCGAAGGCCGCCCCCGGCTACTACATGGCCAAGCAGATGATCCGCATGATCTGCAAGCTGGGCAAGCTGATCGACGAGGATCCCGCTGTCCGCGGCAAGCTGCGCATCGTCTACCTCGAGGACTACTGCGTCAGCCTGTCCGAGCGCCTGATGCCCGCTTCCGAGGTCTCTGAGCAGATCTCTCTGGCCGGCACCGAGGCATCCGGCACCGGCAACATGAAGTTCATGCTGAACGGCGCGATCACGCTGGGCACGCTGGACGGCGCGAACGTTGAGATCGCCGACGCTGCCGGCCACGAGAACGAGATCATCTTCGGTATGCTGACCCCCGAGGTCAACGCGCTGAAGGGTATGGGCTACCATCCGAACGCCTTTATCAGCGGCGACAACACCGCGATGGCAGTTCTGGACTTCCTGGAGAAGGGCTGGAACGGCGAGAACTTCAGCGAGGTCACCAGCAACCTGCGCAACTCCGACCCGTACATGGTCATGGCGGACTTCAAGGACTACCGCCGTGCCCAGCACGACCTGCAGGAGCTGTACCGCGACAAGCAGAAGTGGAACCACATGAGCCTGAAGAACATCTCCAACGCAGGCATCTTCAGCGCAGACCGTTCCATCATGGACTATGCGCGTGACATCTGGGGCGCTACTCCCGTCAAATAATCTGGTTATCTGATTTTTGCCGTGCCCTGTTCGGGGCACGGCTTTTTTGTGCAGGCTTCCCCATCGGGGAAGCTGTCACCGAAGGTGACTGATGAGGGTCAAGTCTGCCCTGCCGCCCTTTTGCCGGGCCATAGCGGCAGGCTCTCCCCTCATCCGGCCCTCCGGGCCACCTTCTCCCCCAGGGGAGAAGGCTTTACGCTAACGTAAAGGGGAGACTTCCATGTCCCACACATTCTACAACAGCCTCGACCTCGCCTGCAAATCCCCGTTCGGGGCGGTGAAGGCCGGTCAGCCTGTGACCTTCAACCTGACCGTGCCGGAGGACCTCGGCTACGTTGACCCGCATCTGGTGCTGACGAAAGACTGCGAGGACCCCGTCCACTACCGCATGGAGTTCACGGGCCAGACACCCAAGGTCAACCACTTCGCGCTGACCGTCACGCCGACGACCTCGGGGCTGTACTTTTATCACTTTGATCTCTACACCGACTTCCGCCGCATCTACCGCACGCCGGGCGGTGAGGGTGTGCTCAGCTGGACTGACGGTCAGGACTGGCAGCTGACGGTCTACGAGCCGGACTTCAAGACGCCCGACTGGCTGAAAAACGGCACGATGTATCAGATTTTCCCGGACCGCTTCTGCGAGGGAAAGCCTAACAAAGCGATGCCGTTTGCAGACCGCATCTACCGCGCCGACAAGACCGGCGAGCCGTATTTCTGGCCCACCGAGCAGAGCGAGGGCTACCTGAACATGGACTATTACGGCGGCGACTTCGCGGGAATCCAACAAAAGCTGCCGTACCTGCGCGATTTAGGCGTGACCTGCATCTACCTGAACCCGATTTTTGAGGCCCACGCCAACCACCGCTACAACACGGCGGACTACCTCAAGGCCGACCCGCTGCTGGGCACGAACGAGGAGTTCAGCGCCCTGTGCGCCGCTGCCGCCAAGGAGGGCATCCGCATCATCCTGGACGGCGTGTTCAGCCACACGGGGTCGGATTCCCGCTACTTCAACCGCGAGGGCCGATACGGCCCGGGCGGCGCGTACCGGGACCGCAGCTCTCCCTACCGCAGCTGGTACGACTTTGACTCGGGCTATCCCTGCGGCTACCGCAGCTGGTGGGGCTTTGAGACGCTGCCCGAGGTGCAGGAGGAATCCCCCTCCTACGTGGAATTTATCTGCGGCAAGGGCGGCGTCATCGACACCTGGCTGAATCTGGGCGCGTCCGGCTTCCGGCTGGACGTAGCCGACGAGCTGCCCGACGATTTTATTGAAAAAATTCGCGCTGCCGTCAAATCCCACGGCGAGGACAAGCTGCTGCTGGGCGAAGTGTGGGAAGATGCGACGACGAAGGAGGCCTTTGGCCGCCGCCGCACCTACCTGCGCGGGCACGGTCTGGACGCCGTGATGAACTACCCGTTCCGCAGCGCCACGCTGGATTACCTGCACGGCGCGGACGTCACCGCCGTGGCCGACGCTCTGATGCAGATCTGCGAGCACTACCCTGCCCCGGCGCTGAACTGTGCGATGAATTTCCTGTCCACCCACGACACCGAGCGCGCCATCACGGCGATTGCGGGCGAGCCCTGCAATAACCGGGACCGCTACTGGCAGAGCAAGCGGGTCATTCCCTCCGGCCAGATGGACGCGGCCATCCGCAGACTGCTGCTGGGCTATGCGATGATCTTCACGCTGCCCGGCGTGCCCTGCGTCTACTACGGCGACGAGATCGCCATGCAGGGCTACCGCGACCCGTTCAACCGTGCGTTCTTTGACTGGAACTCCACCGAGCAGCGGCTGCGCGGCCCGATCAAAACACTGGCCGCCCTGCGCCGCAGCTGCGACGCCTTTGACGGCGGGCGGCTCGAGATTGTCCGTGCCGAGGGGGATATTCTCCACTACCGCCGCGTCGGCGTTGTCCAGACGGCGGAGATCATCCTGAACCGCGGCCCGCATCTGATTGCCGAGGAAGCCTTCGGCAAGAACACCGAGGTCAACCCCGGCGGCTTTACCGTGCTGGTCGAGGACAACCACCCGGAGCATGTGGGGTATTTTTCTGTCTACTAATCCGGGGACGGGTGCCTCCCTTGCCCCTCTCGGCCACACCCATTTATAGCAGTCTGTAGGGGCCGGGCATGCCCGGCCCGCAGCCTTACGCTAACACCCTTTTCCGCCTTACACCCCTTTTCACCCCGCATCGTAGCGGGGCGTCGGGGACGCCGCCCCCTACAAATTTGCCGCAAACCTTCTGGCTGCTTGCAGGGGAGGGATTCATCCCTCCCGTCTCCCTCACCCCCGCATCCCTCAAAAATTTCTCTTGCAAAATCCCCTTTTCCGCGTTATAATACCCTCAAGGTAAAAGGGAGTAAGGGACGCGCCCCTGCCGCGCGCCGTATCGCTTCGTCACCACGGGTGGCCTGCCGCCCCGGGGCATACTGTGAACACTGAGACTTTTGCTGCAGACTTTTTCTGCGGCAGGGGTCTTTTTTTGTACCCTGCCGCCCACAAACGGGAGGTATCATACATGCAATTTCTGCAAACCTTCGCCGGGCTGTTCGCCAACTTCGGCAATCTCACATGGCAGATGGTTGTCATGTGGGTCATCGGCGGCCTGCTGATTTACCTGGCCATCGCCAAAAAGATGGAGCCGAGTCTCTTGCTGCCTATGGGCTTCGGCGCGATCCTTGTCAATCTGCCGCTGTCCGGGGCCATCACGCAGGGGACTACCGTCGGCCCCATCAGCGCACTTTTTGACGCCGGTATGTCTAATGAGCTGTTCCCGCTGCTGCTTTTCATCGGCATCGGCGCAATGATCGACTTCGGCCCGCTGCTGGAAAAGCCGTGGCTCATGCTGTTCGGTGCGGCGGCGCAGTTCGGCATTTTTGTCACACTCGTGCTGGCGGGGCTGTTCTTTGACCTGCCCGACGCGGCGTCCATCGCGGTCATCGGCGCGGCGGACGGCCCGACGGCTATCTTCGTGGCGAACACCCTGGGCAGCAAATACCTGGGTGCCATCATGGTCGCGGCGTACAGCTACATGGCGCTTGTGCCCATCGTGCAGCCGCCGGTCATCCGCCTGTGCACGACCAAAAAAGAGCGGCTGATTCGGATGCCGTACCAGAAGGGCAGCGTCAGCAAAACCACCAAAATTTTGTTCCCGATTGTGGTCACTATGCTGGCCGGGCTTGTCGCGCCCGCCAGTGTGGCGCTGGTCGGCTTCCTCATGTTCGGCAACCTGCTGCGCGAGTGCGGCGTGCTGAACGCCCTGTCCGAGACCGCGCAGAACGTACTGGCGAACCTTATCACGATTGTGCTGGGCCTGACCGTGGCGGGCCAGATGACCGCCGACAAATTCGTCCGGCCCGACACACTGCTGATCCTGGCGCTGGGTCTGGTCGCGTTTATTTTTGACACCGCCGGCGGCGTTTTCTTCGCCAAGCTGTTGAATTTGTTCCTGCCCGAGGGCAAAAAAATCAACCCGATGATCGGCGCGGCAGGCATTTCTGCGTTCCCGATGAGCGGGCGCGTCGTCAACCAGATGGGCCTGGCTGAGGACAACCAGAATTTCCTGCTGATGTACTCGATCAGTGTCAACGTCTCGGGCCAGATCGCGTCGGTCATTGCCGGCGGCCTGATCCTGACCCTTATGAGCAGCTGCGTATAAGGAGGTCAACCCATGTCAACCGCACTTCTTCCCGTCACCCTCTCGATGCTCTGCGCCGGTATGGCCGGCATCTTCCTCGTCCTCGGCGTCCTCGTGCTGGGGGTGTATGCACTGAATAAGTTTTTCAGCGGAAAATAAAAAAGCTTCTCCGAATGGAGAAGCTCAACTTACAGGGGCGGGCATTGCTCGCCCCTGCTTTTTTATATTTTACAGGTTTACTCCTTCGCCACAAACACCACGCCGACCACGCCGGGACCGACATGGGTGCCGATGGTGGGGCCAAGCTGGGCCACACGGCCGCCGGTCAGTTGGAGATTCTGGTGCATGTAGTGGTGTACCGGTGCAATAAGCTGCTTATTATCGCTGTAGAGCAGCGTATAGCCGTAGCGCGGGTCAATACCGCCGAGCGCGTCCAGCTGCTTGAACATGGCGACCAGCGCGCCGGGGCGTCCGCGGCCCTTGTCCACGAGCTTGATCTCGCCGTCCTTCAGGGCCAGCACCGGCTTGATGCCCAGCGCACCGCCCACAATGGCAACGGCGGCGGGCAGTCGTCCGCCCTTTTGCAGGTGCTTGAGGCTGTCCACCACGGCGACGATGCGCACCCGCTTTTTGAACTGCTCCAGCACGGCGGCGATTTCCTCCGCCGTCAGGCCCTCCTCATCGCGCAGGCGCACCGCCTCACGGACAAGCAGCGCCTCAGCCTGCGAGGCCGCCTCAGAGTCCACGATATGCACCTGCAGACCGACATCGGCGGCGGCCAGATGCGCGCACTGGTAGGTGCCGGACAGCTTCTGGCCGATGGTGATCACAAGGACCTCATCCCCCGCTGCGGCGGCATCCTCATACACCTGCATAAAGCTGGCCGGGCTGGGCTGGCTTGTACGGGGCAGCTTGCTGTCCTCTGCCAGACGGACGAAAAATTCATCCTTCGTCATCGTGCCGTCATCGAGCTGGGTGGTGCCGTCTGCAAAGGTGACAGACAGCGGCACAACAAAGATGCCGGGGACGGACAGCTCCTCCGCGGTCAGATCTGCGGCGGAATCGGTAACAATACGGATCATGGCAGTAACTCCTTTATGGGCGTGCGGCAGCGCCGCATATTGTTGACTATTCAATAACTCGTTCAGTATACCACAGTTTTTCCGCGCTGTAAAGTGGATGAGGGCATAGAAAAAGCCCCCTTGCGGGGGCGGATTCTGGCAAAAATGACAGCGTGGAAAGCAAACAACCACACTGCAGGGGCCGGGTATACCAAATGGCCATTTGTGGGACAGCGGCGGGCGGATACGGAATCCGCCCCTACGGAAGATGTGATTTTGGAGGAAGCTATAAATAAGGGCAGAGGGCGGCGGCGCAAGGCGGCGGGCGGCATATATGCCGCCCCTACTGCTCTATAAGCTTTTTAGCAATGCAATACCCGCACACGGCCCGGCAGGGAGACTTCTCCCCTACTCCTCAATGCCCAGTAGCTCTGTGGCCGTATCCGGGTCAAGCTGCTGGACGGATTCGAGCTTGCGGGTGATGGCGCGGCTGCGAGGGCCGATCAGCTCCTCCAGATCGGAGCCGGTCTGATTCAGGTGGCGCTGCATCTGCTGCAGACCCGCGCCGAACTTTTCAAACTCGGTCTTGACCGCACCCAAGATCGTCCAGACCTCGCCGCTGCGCTTCTGGATGGCCAGCGTGCGGAAGCCCATCTGCAGGGCGTTGAGCAGCGCCGCCATTGTGGACGGCCCGGCCACCGTGATCTGGTAATCCCGCTGCAAAAGCTCCGTTACACCGCTGGAAACCACCTCGGCGTACAGCCCCTCAAACGGCAGGAACAGGATGCCGAAGCTCGTCGTGTAGGGCACCTCAATGTACTTGTCGTGGATGTCCCTGGCCTCGGCGCGCAGGACATTGTTCAGCGCCTTGCGCATGGCGGCCACAGCGGCAGCATCGCCGCGCTCCTGCGCCGCCTGCAAATGCGCGTAGGTATCGCCCGGGAATTTCGCGTCGATGGGCAGCCAGACCGTGCCGTTCTGCCCCGGCATCTTGATGGCGTACTCCACGCGGTTCGTGCTGCCGGGCACGGTGGCAACGTTGCAGGCGTACTGGCCGGGGGCCAGGATCTGCTCCAGAATCGCGCCGAGCTGCACCTCGCCCAGGATGCCGCGGGTCTTGACGCCGGACAGCACCTGCTTTAAGCTGCCCACGTCGGCGGCCAGATTCTGCATCTCGCCCAGACCCTTGTAGACCTGCTCAAGCTGAGCACTGACCGTTTTGAACGAGTCGTTGATGCGCTGCTGCAGCGTGTCCTGCAATTTTTCCTCGACTGTGCCGCGGATCTCATCCAGCTTTTTGTTGTTGTCGGCGCGGATCGTGTTCAGACCCTGCACCAGCGCGCCGCGCACACTGTCCATCCGGGTCGCATTGGAGTCCTCAAGATTTTTCAGCCGCGTTTCCATCATCGTCAGTTGGGCCAGCAGGGCATCGTTCGCGGCCTTCTGGCGGGCGGCCCCGGCTCGGTCAATGGATTCCAGCCGCGCCGTGCTGGCGGCGGCGTTCTGGCGCTGGTTCTCGGCCAGAACGGCAGAAAAATCCCGCAGCGTCGCCGTCGTTGTGCGGGCGCTCTCGCCCTGCATGGCGCGCAGCTGCTCGGCCAGCAGGTCGGTCTCGCTCTGCAAAACCGGCGTCACCGCGCGGACAAAGTCATCCGCCGTATCAATTTTCTGCTGCGGTTCGTCGTTTTTGTGCATCACCTTTGCCAGCACCACGGCCAGCAGGATGTCCCCCGCCACGGCCAGCACCAGCAGCACATACAAAATCCAGCTCATAGGCACCTCACCGGATCAGCAGCAGCGCCGCGCCGATCACAGCCAGCACCGCCGCAAAAAATTCCGTTTCCCAGCTTTTGCGCTCCACACAGCGGGCGTTGGGGTTGTACCAGACCTGCAGCACCTTCCCCTTGTCCTTGTCGTGCCTGAACCAGAAGGCGTCGTTCGTCTCCAGCTCCAGCCGCCGACCGTTGGCGTACAGCTCCACCAGATAGCGGTAGCCGCCCGCGCCCCGGCTGTTGCTGGTGGATGACGCACGGCGGCATTCCAGCACGCGGGCGGGCAGCAGCACGGCCCCGCGGACCGTGCGGTATTTTTCCACAATGGCGGCTGCGGCCAGTGCAAAAAGCACGGTGCCCAGCACGCGATACACAATCAGTAATGTTGTCGGCATGGCAGTCTCCCCAACATTTGATGCTTCTATGATACAACATTTCGGTGTTAAATGCAAGCAGTTTTAACACACTTTCGCACTTTAGTGTATTGACTTGTTTGGGCAAATTTGCTAGAATATTAAAAGATGCCAAGACCGAGCAAATGCAAATTTTACAAAGAAAGAGGTCGGCGCACCGCTGTGCGCCTTTACGCTATGCAGCAGAATGAACGTAACACCGCCCTGTATGAGGCGATCCTGCGACTGAACAGCCTGGATGAGTGCATCCGCTTTTTTGACGACCTGTGCGCCGTGACCGAGCTGCGCACGATGGAGCAGCGCTACGCTGTGGCCGGGTGCCTTTTGCAGGGCAAGGTCTACAGCGAGATCCGCCGCGAGACCGGCGCATCCAGCGCCACGGTCAGCCGCGTGAACCGTATGCTGAACTACGGCACCGGCAGCGTGGCCGAGAGCGTGCGCGAGGACCTGGCCGCACAGAGCGTCACCGCCGACACAAAGAAATAAGGAGGGTCCCATCATGTCCGTTTCGATTCAGGATTTCGGCAAGTCCACCAGCGGCCAGACCGTCAGGCTGGCGACGCTGAAAAACGATTTTATCGAGGTGCAGCTGCTGAGCTACGCCGCCATTATCCATCGCATCATCGTAAAAGACCGCAAGGGCAATCCCGTGGACGTCGTGCTGGGCTATGACACCGCCGCCGACTATGAGCTGAACACCGACAGCATGGGCGCCGCCGTGGGCCGCTTTGCCAACCGCATTGCGGGCGCACAGTTCCCGCTGTATGAGGAGATCGTCCATATCACGCCGAACCAGAACGGAAACTGTCTGCACAGCGGCCTGCACGGGTTCAATCACACGATGTTTGACGTGGCGCTGACCCCCGGCGAGACCGACAGCGTGACGATGACGGCCACGAGCCCCGCCGGGACAGACGGCTTCCCCGGCAATTTTGATCTGACCATCCAGTACAGCCTGGCCAAGAGCGGGCTGGTCATCCGCTACGGGGCGACCACCGACGCGCCCACCGTCTGCAATATGACGAACCACAGCTATTTTAACCTGAACGGCCACGCCAGCGGCAGTGCGCTGGGCCATCGCGTGACGGTGGACGCCGATTTTTACCTCGAGGCCGACGCCGCCAGCATCCCCACCGGGCGCAAGCTGCCGGTCAAGGGCACCCCGATGGACTTCACCGAAGAAAAGACGCTGGGGCTGGACATCAGCGCGGATTTCACCCCGCTGACCGATTGCTGCGGCTACGATCAGTGCTATGTCATCCGTGACAGCGGTCTGCGCCACGCCGCCTGGGCTGTCGGCCCCGAGACTGGCATCCGCATGGAGGTGCTGACGACCCTGCCGGGCGTCCACCTGTACACGGCCAACTTCCTGGCCCCGGTCACGGCGGGCAAGGACGGCGCACACTACGCTGCCCGGGATGCCGTCTGCTTTGAGACGGAGGACTTTCCCGACGCACCGAACCATCCGAACTTCCCCGACACGACACTGCTGCCGGGCAAGCCGTACAGCTCGACGACGATCTACCGGTTTGATTTGGCGGAGATGTGAAAACGGGCGAACGATGTTCGCCCCTACAGCACCCCTTTTTCACTCGCCTTGTAGGGAGGGGTCTTGACCCCTCCGCGGGCGGATATGGAATCCGCCCCTACGGACTAGAGGTCTGAGCTGTAGGGGCCGCACATGTGCGGCCCGCGGCCTTCCCACAGACGCTCGCCCGCCTTATCCTGCCGGGCCGGGCATACCCGGCCCCTACCGCGTAACCGTAAAAAAACCGCCCTGCACGTTTTTTCGTGCGGGGCGGTTCTTTTTTACTTCTCTTTGCTCAGCAAGATCCGGTCATTGTCCAGCGCGTGGCCGACGTTCTCTGCGAAGCGGTCCAGCAGGCCGTCCACGGTGGTGTGGGCGCGCTCCTCGCCGCTGATGTCCAGCACAATATGGCCGTGGTCCATCATCAGCGTACGGTTGCCCAGGGTCAGCGCGTCGTGCATATTGTGGGTGATCATCAGGCAGGTCAGGTGGTTTTCGGCCACGATTTTTTTTGTCAGCTCCAGCACCTTGTCCGCCGTGCCGGGGTCCAGCGCCGCCGTGTGCTCGTCAAGCAGCAGCAGCTTCGGCGTGACGAGGGTCGCCATCAGCAGGGTCAGCGCCTGGCGCTGGCCGCCGGACAGCAGACCCACGGGCTGCTTCATGCGGTCCTCAAGCCCCAGACCCAGCGCGGAGAGCTTTTCGGCAAACAGCTCCCGGTCCTTTTTGTTGATGCGGGAGAACGCCGAGGTGTGCCCCGACGCACGCAGGAAGGCCAGCGCCAGATTTTCCTCAATCGTCATGTGCGGGGCCGTGCCGCGCAGCGGGTCCTGAAACATGCGGCCAATCGCCTTGGAGCGCTTGAAGTCCGGCAGGAAGGTGATGTCCCTGCCGTCCAGTGTGATTGTGCCGGTGTCGGCGATGAACTCGCCCGCAATGGCGTTGAACAGCGTGGACTTGCCCGCGCCGTTGGAGCCGACAATCGTCGCAAAGTCGCCGTCGTCCAGATGCAGGTTCACGTTTTCGAGGGCGACCTTCTCATTGACAGTGCCCGGATTGAACGTTTTGCTGATGTTTTTCAGATCAAGCATGGCGGGCACCTCCCTTCTGGGCGTTGGCGCGGCGGCGGCGGAAATCTGCCTTGGCCTTGAGGGCCGGGGCTGCAATGGCCAGCGCGACGATGACGGCGGAGATCAGCTTCAGGCACTCCGACGGGACGTTGGCACGCAGAGCCAGCGCAATAATGAAGCGGTAGATGACACTGCCCGCGACGGCGGCCACAGCCTTGACCCACATGCCGCCGCGGCCAAAGAGCGTCTCGCCGATGATGAGCGAGGCCAGGCCGATGACGACCATGCCGGTGCCGAGGTTGATGTCCGCCGAGCGCTGGTACTGGGCCAGCACCGCGCCGGACAGCGCGGTCATGGCGTTGGCGATGCAGAGGCCCACCGTGATGGTGAAGGCGGTGTTGATGGACGACGCACGGACCATGTCCGGGTTATCGCCGGTAGCGCGGATGGACAGGCCCAACCGGGTGCCGAGGAACGCGATGAGCAGCGCGCAGACCACAACGGTGACAAGCGCCGCCACGATGAGCTTATAGGGTGCGCTCTCGCCCAAAATCCCCTGTGCAGCGGTAAAGACCGTTTTGGTTTTCAGCATGGGCACGTTGGAGGAGAAGCCCATGACCGCAAGGTTGACCGTGTACAGCCCCGTGTTGGTGATGATGCCCGCCAGAATCGACGGCACAGCGAGCTTTGTCTGCAAAAACGCGGTGATAAAGCCCGCCGCCGCACCGGCCAGCATGGCCAGCGGCAGCCCCAGGAACGGGTGGCCCGCCACGGCGGCGGTGGCCGACACGGCGCAGCCCAGCGTGAACGCACCGTCGGTGGTCATATCGGCGATGTTCAGCACGCGGAAGCTCAAAAACAGAGCCATAGCGACCAGCGCGTAGATAAAGCCCAGCTCCAGTGCATTCAGCACGGTGGCAACGGTAAACATAGGGTGACTTCCTCTCTGATTAAACTTGTCCCCCTCTGCGAGGGGGATGTCCGCAGGACAGGGGGAGAGAACCTTGCCACTGCCCGAAATATTTCGGGTGATGGCCAGGCTCTCTCCCCCACCGCCTGCGGGCGGAGCCCCCTCCCAGAGGGGCCGGGATTTTTTTATTCCGCCGTGGTGACCTCGACGACCTGACCGGCCAGGTCGTTGAAGGCGCTGTAGTCGATGCCCAGGGCGGCGGCGGTCTCGGTGTTGACGGTGATGATGCCGCCGTCCATGACGTGGTACGCGGGGACAACGCCGGTCTCGAGGATGTCGAGCGCCATGTCGGCGGTGTAGGTGCCCAGCTCGGTGTAGTTGACACCGCAGGTTGCAAACGCACCTGCCGTGACGAAGCTGTCCGCGCCGGTGTAGAACGGGATGCCGCCCTTGGTCAGCGTCTCGGAGACAGCGGCGGCAGCGGCCATGACCACGTTGTCCGTCGGGGTAAAGACGGCATCGACCTGGCCGACCATGCTGGACGCGGCGGTCATGATCTCGTCGTTGGTGTTGCCGGTCTTTTCGACGTAGGCAATGCCCTTGGCATCCAGATACGCCTTGGCCTCGGCAATCGGGGTCGTGGAGTTGGCCTCGGAGTTGGAGTAGAGCAGGCCGACGGTCTGGATGTCGGGCTGAACGGCGAACATCATATCCATGATGGACTGGGTGTTCAGTGCGTCGGACGTGCCGGTGACATAGTCGATGTCGGTCAGGTCTGCGGCGGCGGGGTCGGAGATGGCCGCGTAGATGACCGGGGTCTTGGTGGACTCGGCGGCGGTGGTCATGCACTGGGCGGCCAGCGTCGCGATGGGAATGATGGCGTCATAGCCGTCGGCGACGACCTGTGTGCCGATCTGGTTCAGCGTTGTGGCGTCGTTCTGGCCGTTGAAGTCCTTGTACTCGATCGTGATGCCCTTCTCGGCGGCCTTAGCGCCCAGCTCTTTCTCAATAGCCACGCGGATCTCGTCGAGGCTGGCGTGGTCGAGCTGCTGGACAATGGCGACCTTGTAGCTGTCAGCGGCGGCGGTGTCCGCGGTGCTCTCGGCAGCGGACGCGGTGGTCTCGGCGGAAGATGCGGCAGTGTTGGCGGTATCGGCGGTGAAGCCGCAGGCGGCCAGGCTGGTCATCATGGCGGCGGCGGACAGAACAGCAACATACTTTTTCATGGTAAATTCTCCTTAATTTGTAAATTGTAGTGAATGTCAGGTCTGTAGGGGCGGTCATTGCCCCTATAGTGCCCGGCGCGTTCCCGGGCCATCCAGATTTACAAATTCAGGCTTGCCATCGCTCTTTCATCAGGTTCATGTTCCCTCTCCCCCATTGTCAAAAACAAAACTGCCCTTGCACAGAACTTCTCCTGTGCAAGGGCAGATAAAACAAATCTGTGGTGCCACCTTGCTTGCCGTACTTACTATACAATCACGGCCACTCTGTAGGGAACCAACATTCCCCTGCTCTGTAACGGGAGCTGCCCGTCAACGGATACTGCGGGCCATGCCCGTTTCCCCGTGCCCTCCGCGAACCATTATGCAGACCCGCTCTGTATCCCCTTCCCAGCATCGGGGACTCTCTGTAACTGCGCTGTGTGCTTTACTTTCGCTTCATTGGTTTAAAGCATTTATACCACACACGGGCGTGATTGTCAACACCCAATTTCAAATTTTATTCAGATTCTGCGGATTCCGGCGACGCCATGTTGTTTTTATCCAGCACAAACAGTTTTTGCACCTGTTCGGCCACGGGGGTGTCGGTGTCCTTCAGCAGGCAGTTCTCCGTCAGGTAGGGGCTGTCCTCGCCGTCCAGCGCCAGCAGCATATCTTTTCCGCGCAGGGCGTCGCTGCCTAAGGCTTCGGTCAGGCTGTCAGCGTCCCAGGCGGTCTCGGTATCGTCGGGCGTGAAGCTGCCGGCGTTGCTCCAGGTGCCGTAGACTGCGCCAATGGCGCAGACGCGCTGCGGGTCCTCGTCCTCGCCGTATTTCTGCTTATCCAGCTGCGCCTGCAGCTCGGACGCCATGCTGCCCTCGGTCATCAGGGCGCTGGCCTCGTCGGTAAAGATCAGGATGCTGTCCTTCTTATAGGTTTTCAGCAGCTGCTTCGCGTCGTAGGTCGGCAGCTCACTGTCGTCCGCGACGTTCAGCGTGCCCTGCATGGCGTAGTACAGGCGGGACACGGCGGCGTAACTGCTGCCGAAGAACCGCTCCATCTGGCGCGGATATTTGGCCATCGCCGTCTTGAACCAGTAGACGGCATTGCTGGTCGTGCCGCTGCGCATGACCTGCACAGCCTCGGCGATCTCTGTCTCGGGCGTGTTGTAGCTCGCATTGGCCAGCACGGTCAGCGCTTTGCCCACTGTCGCACTGCGGGCATCTGCCCCCAGACCCGCGGCGTGGAAAACACCGGGGTAGCGCGTGCGGACGTGCTCCCACAGGGTGCGGGCGCTGTCGCGCCGGTCGGCGGGCAGCACGGACAGGTAGCTGTCCAGGCTCCCGGTATTGCCGGTCTGCAGATAGTTGTCCAGCAGCACGCCCGCGGCGGCACCGTCCGGCACGGCCACGACCCGCACGCCCGCGCTGTACAGCTTGTCGATCAGCGCACCGCGCAGCTCATTGCCGCGCAGGTTGTCGGTGTCGGCCACAAAGACGCGGTACTCGTCGCTGCCGAAGTCCGACGCATCGAGCGCATAAGTCATATCAATGCGGTGCAGATACTTATTATTGTACTCCTCCACGGGGTTGGTCACGTCGGCGCTCTCGCGGGTCGCAATGACCAGCTCGCCCGCGGCCTCGGCGGCGGCGGTCTCCGGCGTGGCGGCAATGACCTCCTCGGCGGTCTTATCATCGTACAAAAAGTCCTGCAATGCGTTAATATTCACGACCCAGTCTGGGTCGTACATCAGGCGGTCATCCATGCCCGTGCGGATGCCGTAGGTGCCCTGCAGCGGCATGGACATCTGCTGCACATCGCAGCCCAAAAAGCCCGGCAGCTGCACGAGCAGCGCGGCGATCTCGGACTTGGTAAAGTTCGTCTGGATCAGCGGCAGAATGGTGTTGAGCAGGTTGTCCAGCTCCATGACGCTGGCGTTCTGCACCTGATCCAGCACGGCCTTAATGACGGTGCGCTGGCGTTCGACGCGCTTCCAGTCGTTGTCGATCTTGCGCAGACGGGCGTATTGCAGCGCCGTGTAGCCGTCAAAATGGTTGGGGCCCGGGTCAACGTGGTTGACGATCAGCATCGAGTTGGAGGGGACCTCCCAGTTCAGGGCCTTGGCCTCCATCTCGGTAATATCAAGGTCTACGCCGCCGACGGCATCCACGATCTGGACGAAGGAGTTGAAGTTGACGCGGACGTAGTGGTCTACCTGCACGTTGAAGCAGTCCTCGATGGTTTTCATTGTCAGTTTTGCGCCGCCGTAGCGGAAAGTGTGGGTGATCCAGTCGTACTGGCCCTCATAGCCGTCCAGCAGAATCGGCACGCCGGTGCCGCGCTCGATGGAGACCAGCCGGATGACGTGATCCTTGATGTCGAGCGAGACCAGGATCATGCTGTCGGAGCGCGCGTCGTCGCTGAACTCGGTGGTGTCCTCCGTGCCGTCGAGCTGGTTCAGGTGGGTGAAGGCATCGGCGTCGTTGACGGCCTCGGTGCGCTCGTCGGTGCCGATGAGCAGGATGTTCAGCACGTTGTCGTCAGAGAACGGGCTGCCCTCGGGCATTGTCATCTCGCTTTCGGTGTGGGTCAGGCCGGTTCCGTCCAGGTCCTGGTCCTCGTCCGCGCCGATCTCACCCATCTCGCTGACGCTGCCGTCATCATAGCGCAGCAGGTCGAGCTTGCCGTTGACGTAAAGGGCCGCCAGCACAGCCAGCACGGCCAGAATGCCGACAACAATGACCGCGATTTTGCCACCCTTGGGCAGGCGCCGCCACGGGTTCCTTTTTAGCGCTCCATCGGTTGTTTTTTCGGTTTTCGTTTTCAGTTCGTTCATATTTTTACTTTCCCCTGTTGTTGCCTTACCTATAATCCTGTTGTGTAGGGGGCAATGGCCGCCCCTACATATATTCAGCGTGTCGAAAAACCTCCCTCTGCGAGGGGGCCAAGGGGTGAGCACACCTTTTTCGACAGGCTGATATATTACGTGCGTTTTAAGCGTTTGGCGATTTGCCGCACATCACAACAATAATACAAAAACGCCAGCCCTGCAAAGACGGTCAGTCCCAGTGCGCGCCAGGTGAACCAGCCGTGCTGGATGCTGTGGGTGCGCAGCACGATGAACCACGCCGGGGTCATCAGCGCGCAGAGCCCCAGCGGCAGTGCGCGTGCGAGCTGCTGCCTGTCCCGGATGCTGGCCGCAAACAGCGCCAGAAGCAGAACGACAGCCAGCACCAGCGGCCAGAACAGGTGTTTGCCCGCCAGTGTCGTATATACAAAATGTAAAATATTACCCCAGGTCAATTCCATGCCGTGCCAGCTGTCGGCGGCAGTGCGCACGCCCACCTGATGCAGCGCGTCGGCGATAACGTTCTGCCCGGTGACAAGCCCGGCCAGCACCCATTTGGATGCCCAGCAGAGCAGGTAGCCGACGCCCCACGTCAGGCTGCCGCCCACAACGATGCCGCACTGCCTTGTGCCGGCCCGCAGGCGCTGCTGCGGCTCAAGCAGCCAGCAGACAAGCGGCAGGCCAAGGGTCAGGACCGGCGTGACGAGCAGGTCGCAGAACGACGTCACAACGCCAAGAACCAGCAGTGCCAGGCAGACATCATCGCTGCGGCGGGGCTTGGCCAGCACCCAGACGCAGCCCGCGTAGGCAACGGCAAAGCAGGTGAAAAACTGTACCTGATGCGGTGCCCAGAACGCCGTGACCAGCAGCTGGCTGACCGCGAACCACACCGCGGCCCGCAGCCCGCAGCGGCGGCGCAGCAGCACCGCCACCGCGGCAAACAGCACCGCCAGCACCAGATACTGCACCACGCGCACGCCGGTGATGTCTGTGATCAGCAGCAGCGGGCGCAGCCAGATCAGGTAGCCGTGCCAGTACCGCGCGTAGGAGAACGGCACAAGCGCGGGCGCGTCGGTGCGCTGTGCGCCCGCGGCCCAGTCCCTTTCTATGTACCATTGCAGGTCGTCGGCCAGCGTCTCAAAGTTATCGACGTTGTAGGCCGTATTCGTCATCATGGCGGTCAGCGGCGGGGCCTCGTCGGCGGACGCGGCCTCGGTCAGCATGATCGTGTCGGTGTAGTTGTCCATCTGGAACAGCTTGAAGTTCAGATATTCCGGGTACAGCCCCTCACCGGCGATTTTCACCGCTGAGTCGTAGACATGGTCCCGCACCGGCTCCCCGGGCAGGGCGTAGGCCGCCAGCAGCAGCACAAAAAGCGCCGCCAGCGTCACGGCGAATGCCGCCAGCGCCCGCAGGGCAAAGGATGGTTTTTGGTTTTTTGGTTTTGCCATGCGGCACCCCTTTCACACAAAAATACAGCCTAATTATAAAACAAAACTCCCGCCGTTGCAACGGTGGGAGTGTGAAAAAAGGTTGAACAAATACGGGGAGGGTGTGTGGCCGGCGTAAACGGGCAGAGCCCCTCCGGCATCCCTACACCATATCCGTCTGCCTGGACACCGACAGCACGATGCCCATCTCCCCCAGCAGCATCAATAAGCTGGTGCCGCCCGACGAGAAAAACGGCAGGCTGATGCCGGTGTTCGGGATCGTGTTCGTCACAACGGCCATGTTCAGAATTGCCTGCAGCGTGACCTGCACGACGAACCCGACGACGAGCAGTGCGCCGAACTTATCCCGTGCGCGCACCGCAATCGACATGCCGCGCAAGAGCAGCAGCAAAAACAGCGCCACGACCAGCGCCGCCCCGATAAAACCAAGCTCCTCACACAAAATCGAAAAAATAAAGTCGTTCTGCGGCTCCGGCACGTACAGATATTTCTGTCGGCTGTTGCCCAGCCCCAGCCCGGCCAGCCCGCCCGACGCGATGGCGTAGAGGCTCTGGATCGTCTGGTGACCTTCGCCCAGCGGGTCGGCAAAGGGGTCGCGCCACGACGCGAGCCGGTCCGTGGCGTAAGGCACCAGCTCCGGCAGTGCAATGACCGCCGCCGCAATGGCCGCCGCGCCCAGCCCCCCGGCCAGCCCGAACCAGTGCAGCCCCGTGCCGCCCACAAACATCAGCACCGCGCCGATGGACAGGATCAGCAGCGTGCCGGACAGGTGCGGCTCCAGCAGCATAAGCACCGTGACGACCCCCAGAATCAACGCGAACGGCACAACGCCTGTGGAAAACGACTTCATCCTGTCGTGATTCAGTGAGATGATATGCGAGAACACCAGCACAATCGAGAATTTTGCGATTTCACTGGGCTGCAGCGTGCCCAGCCCTGGCAGCACGATCCACCGCTTGCAGCCGTTGTACTCCGGCATGAAAAGCACGATGGCAAGCAAAAGCAGCGAGATCCCCAGCATCGGCCAGGCCAGCCTGTGCCAGACGTGGTAGTCCACCAGGCTGGCCGCGTACATAGCCAGCACGCCCAGCGCCGCAAACAGCAGCTGCGGGCGGATGTAGGTGTAGGCGTCGCCGCGGCGGTAGAGCGCCACCGCGTACCCCGCGGAGAACAGCATGATGAGCCCGTAGCTCAACAACAGCAGCAAGATCAGCAGAAACGGTATGTCGAATGTCGGCAGCGATGCCGCCCGCGCCCGAATCCTTTGTAGAAGTGCAGCCATAACAAAGCCCCCTGCGCAGAGTGTACGCAGGGGGCGGCGGGTTTATGCTTTTGTCAGCGGTTCAAATCAAGGCTCAGCATCGTGTAGCCGTTGGCGCCGCTCTGGATGCTCTGGCCAATGGCCTCATAGCAGGCCTGCAGGACCTCCATGTTGGGCTGGGGCGCGTCCGGGTCGGTGATGGTCCCGGTGGCAAGAGCCTCGTTATAATTCTCAATAATCTGGGCACAGATGCGGCGGCGATCCCGCAGCGGTGTCAGCAGGTTGGCCATCCACTGCTGGTACATACCGTGGTAGTCGCTGCCGTGGTCAGCAAACAGAAAGTAATATTCCTGCTCGACCTCCATGGGCGACGCCTGGCAGCGGTAGAAATCCCCCAGTGCCTTGCGCTTTTTATCGGTGGAGTATTGCAGGATGTCCGACAGTCCATTGAGGAAAAGCTCTGGGTGCCGAATCCATTTGGAGTACGGCTCCACCTGCACTTTTAGTGCATCAAAGACGGCCAGAAAATCCTCAAGCGCGATCTTCATCTCGCCCTTTTCCCATTTCTGGATCGTGCGCTTATCCCGGCCCAGGCGGTCTGCCAGTTCCCGCTGTGAAACACCCGCTGCCTCCCTCGCAGCGGTCATTGCTTCTGCCACACGGCATCGATATGCGGACATAACATCTTCTCTCCCCTCAAAACGCGATTCACCGCCGGAAAAACAGCAAAGCGGCGGTGCAAAATGCGCCGCCAAAATTTCCGGCACTGGTTGTGTACTTTGCACACCGGGATATGCTATATTGTGAAGGGCGGCATCCATAAGTACACTAACACTACCATAATTTTACCCCAGTTACCATTTTTTGTCAATATATTTTGTTATGTAACATAGCAGGAGTGGGTGAAAATCGTGTATACCTATCGCGTTGTCTGTCAAAAGCTCTCCGCGCCCGAGCTCGGGCCCTACATTACCTACGGCATTCTGGCCGCGCGGGACCTCCGCGGTTGCCAGCAGGTCGTACAGTTTATCTCCGACGTATCGTTGGATCGCGCCTTCGTCGAGGCCCTCGCACGCCGCTGCACCGCCGCCCAGCTCGACCCCTGCCACCTGCTGGACGTGGTCGAGGATGCCATTGGCGGGTAAAGCCTTCCGCCCCCAAAGGCTCCGACCAGTGGCGAGGTGCGCCCTTTTGCCGGGTGTCCTATAGCGCAAGGGACACCTCTCACATGCTGTTCCCGGCAAGCGCAGTCCTTGCCCGGGTGTGTTTGCCGTGCGCCTTTTTATGCGGCCACCGCAACTTGCTTGTCAGCTCCTGCTCATACTCCGGCGTGTCAAAAAATCACATTCGTGGTCTATTGAATATCTAGGGGCGACCATTGGTCGCCCGCCAACTTGGCGCAGCAACGCCTTTTCCGGGTAAGTTTTTTTCACAGGCAAACGGGCACGGGCGAGCAATGCTCGCCCCTACAAGAGTTTTTTGACAGTCTGCATACTCAGGGAAGATATAAGATTCCATCTTCAGCTTGAACATTGGTGTGCCGCATAAGCTGACCCCGGCCCTTTTGGGCTCCGGATAAGGATAAAACCGCAAGCACACACACGACCAAATTCACGGACATTCCCGTTGAATTTGTGTTGTGTTTACGCTTTTTTTGTGGCGATCTTTGCGCAACAGTTGCGCAAAAACATCAGCAAAACTCTAACAAGTGCTGGGCGGTGTGTATAATAGCTGCCGAAAGCGCTTGTCATTGTGACGAATTCGACAAGTCAAAATTTTGCAATCTGCCAAAAGTCACTTGCTTGAATGTAGCCGTATTGAAATTCTCATCCCAAAGTATTATACTGCTTTTTATAAAAAGGCACACACAAGCATACCGTGTCTTACTTTTCCCGACGTAAGCGCAAATGTTTGCCCATCGGATTATATTCTCAAAAAAGACTGTAAATACAGCTCAGCTTGTGGAAAAAGTCCGTTTCCGTGCCAGATGTGCGCAGCGCATAAAATCGCGCCGAATGGCGCGCGTTCCCCCGATATATCGTGAGAACACACATATCATATATAGAAAAGGAGTCGAAGCAAATGACGAAAGCATTTTCTATCCTGCACCGTGCGGCGGCACTGCTTGTCGCCCTGTGCCTGCTGGTCGGTATGGCTCTGCCGGTTTATGCAGCTGAGGATGGGGCTTTATTTTTTGACGCAGGTTCGGAAACGATTCCGACCATTCCTGCCGCAGACACGTCAAGCGAGGGTGTAGAACCTGCGCAAGAGCCTATTGTATCCGACTTGGAAACGATTCCGGATGAAGGAGATACCCCGCCCACCGCGAACGAGCCGGGAACAGAAGCGGGAGACACGGTAAATAATACAGCAGCGGTTCCGAACAATGACGGCAAAACCCAGGAAGCGGCAGAAAATCAGACTCCCGCCGCCGATACGGACACCGCCCCTGCCGACCCAGCCTTGACGAACAAAACCCCTGCGGACACTTCCGATACGGCTGCCGCGCCAAACCATGCCATCAACGCAGAGGAAACCACGGCGGCAAAAACCAACACAGAGCAAGATGTTCTTTTTGCTGACGGGGACAACCCCAACGAAGAAGATACTATGCCTGCGGATGATTTGCCTGACAACGATGACGCGAACACGCCTGATACGATAGCGGACACGGGCGCATCGCAGGGCTTTATCCCGGCAACGACAACCATTTATTTTGCGGATAATGGCAGATACGATACCTATGTAGCTAAAAATCCAGATAAAAAGTGTACCATCCGTTTTTTGGCGCAAAATATATGCTCTAATAACAAAACTGACGACGTAGTCAAGGTCATGACGCTTACCGAAATGACAGACAATGGTCACAAGATTTTCAGCGTCACGCTGAATTCCGCGGACTATCCGGAGGGAGGATTTAATCGGCTTGCCTTCCAGTATTATGCGAATAATGACTGGAAAGAAGAAATCTACGCTTTTGGCGGTACGAGTAATAAAACCACTAGGGATCACTGGACAGCGATTGACCTGCTTGCCGGCAAAAAGTTTGTCAGAACAGGCGATGAATTAGAAAATAGCAGCGATCATTACAATACGGATTCATCTTACACCCCCACCCAATGGAAGCGCGTGGAGTACTATTACAAGGGTATGCCGCTTTACTTCAAAAATGCAAGCAGCACCGACCTTAACAACGTAACCGCAGTATTTTATAAACAAGATGAAACTGATGCAAACAAAACAATAGTAACCGCTCGTCAAGAAATCGGCACGGTGGAAGCGGGCAAGTTTTACGCACAGAAAATCCTGATCCCGAACAATGATTCACCGTTTGTACAGTTCACTTGGAACGGCGGCGAAAGCGACCTGTATAATTTCAGCACAGACCCCTACGACAACGTATCAACGTTCGACTTAACAAAAACCAATTGCTTTGTTTACAGCGCAGATTCTACATCTCCTTGGCAAAGTGCGGGCAGTGATTTGCTAAAGGCAAACAAAACCATTTACTTTGATGCCACGCTGTCCTCGTACGGTTATGAGGGCGAGGGTTTACAGCAACAGCCTATGCCGGGCATTGACAACAAAATGTTCTGCTTCCTGACGGATTCAGAGAACAACGTCACCTCACAGCCGATGAAGTTGGTAAAAGCCGACCCCTCCACCCCCGACCGCCAGCTGTGGTCTTGCCAGATTCCTGACGATAAAACTTACACCGCAGTGCAATTCTCCGCAGTGGATAGTACAACCACCATCGCAAAAGACAACAAGACCAAAAAGTACAGCACGGCAGAAATTCCCCCAACCCTGCAAGAACCCTGCTTCTTTGCCGACGATGGCGACCCTTCGGCTTACACATCAAGCAACGACGACGTTTTCCGCGACGGCTACTGGGGCGAGAAAGACTCCCTCCACGATGCCGAAAGCGGCAAAAGCGCGACCGTTGTGGACATTGATAACAGCGGCAAGTTCACCCAACAGGCGGGTACAAAGTATATCACCAGCACCCTGTACGATTACTACACCGACTACGAGCTGAACGGCTTGAACCGTGACAGCGCCCCGAACATTGACGGAAGTTCCCAACGCAGGTTTGTCACTTTTGAGCAGTTTGACCGCGCCCTCAGCAGTGCTTACACGAAAAGCGACAATGTCAAATACCCGCTTTACACCGGGCATTTCGAACCGACTGGAGGGGCGTCTTTCGCGGGTGTTGCCGGTGGTATGAAGCTGTATGGCTGGGATTCCAATACGAATAGCGACAAATACAAAATCTTTATGGCGGTAAACAACTCCACCTATGACGATAAGGGGGGGGCAACAGAGTGGTGATTACTCCCGCACCTTCCAAGGTCTTGTAGAAAGCAAGACTTCTGACGGTTCGGCAAACGGTCTGCCGCTGTTAAGAGCCAAGGATTCCATCACAACAAATGCGCTGGTTGACCCGCACTTTGATGAAGCATTCTTGCAAGGCAAAAACAGCTTTAACACCGTGCTGGGCAAGGTGTATAAGGATGTTTCCTTCCCGTTCACAAAGGACGCCGTTTTTAAGAGCAGTACCAACCCAAACGACCCAGAACAATACGCCGAATATTGGTACTACGACAGCAGCAAAGCCTCGCTGTATCTGAAGCAGGATAAGGGCGACGGCAAGTATTATCTGGAATCCCCTAAAGATAAGGGCAAACCCACCACGCACGCCAACTCAAAAAACATTAATCCATCAAGCGGCGCCACCCACGGCTTTTTCCCGTTTAACCAAACAGTTTCCACAGTCGGGGCGTCCCAATACAACTACGGCTTTGGCGCCAAGCTGCAATTTGACTTTACGCTTACAGAGGACGGCAATGTTGTTGTAAAAGACGCCAGCGGCAACAACACCACAGTCCCCATCAAGTTCTTCTTCTCCGGTGACGATGACGTGTGGGTCTACATTGACGGCAAGTTGGTTCTGGATGTCGGCGGTGCGCACGGCAAAGCGTCCGGTCTGCTGGAATTTGGCGCGAGCAGCACCGTAACCCCCTACGTCAGTTCCAACAAGAACACCGACACAAGCGACACCATGGTCTACCAGACTGATACCACCAAAACCGTCTGCTTCAACCAGACCCCTGTCACGTTCACCAAGACGACAACCGACCCCATCCAATTGGACAAACGCACCACCCACACCCTGACCATGTTCTATATGGAGCGCGGTATGTGGGACTCCAACATGGCGGTGGCGTTCAACTTCCCCGACAGCAACGAATTGCAGGTTGAAAAGGAGGTCAATGTCGACAAGGTAAACGACGCGTTCAAAGATTTATTTAAAGATCAAAAGCTCTTTACCTTTACCCTGCAAAACTTGGCTACACATTACGGCACAAAAGCAATCACCAACAACACCCCCGACCCCGTGGCAGTCGGCAGCGCTTTCTCCGCTAGCAGCAGTAATACTGACAGTACAACCATGGAAAAGGACGATAATCCGCCCGACACAAGCGGAACATACACTGGTCAAACCGTAAAATGGTACGCCCAAGGGTATGATAAAGGCAGCCAACACCGCGACCTGCGCTACGGCACTATGACGCTGGAAAAACCGCTCAGCATCGAAAACCGCGACTATTTGTCCTTTGACGTTTACGCCGTGGGCAACCCGGGTGACGGCGTTCTGTCCACCAACTACCTGTATCTGACCTTGGAGGACGACAGGGACAACCAGATGGGCTGCGATTTGACTAACGGCCAAAAGTCCTATCTGAACACCATGCTCAGCGGCAGCGTTGTGATGCAAAACAACCAATGGGTCACGGTCAAGCTGCAGCTGAGCAAAATGCCACAGGACGATGGCTTTGACCTGACCAAACTCACAGAAATCCGCATTGGCGATGACTACGAGCGTACGGTTTACTTCCGCAATTTTGTTTTTACCGCCAAGCCCGTGGCAAACAAAACGGTGGGCTTCTCGGTAGAGCAAGCGGATATCCCGGACTATGGCTCGGCGGGAAGCAATATCTTGAAGCCCGCCAGCGGCGCGATATTTACGTCCAGCGTAGCGAGCAGCGGCACGCAGGCGGTGGACACCGATGGCACGTTTGATTTGCAAGACGGCGAAACCGTGACCTTTACGGACCAGTTCCGCTGTGGCAGTTATATCTCGCTGCAAGAGGCGGAAAACACCGCCTTGTACGACACCCGCTGGGAAGTGTACGAGAACGGGACGTTGGTCAGCGCAGCGGGGACAAGTCCGTCTGTAAGCCCCCCAACCAGCTTCCCGCTGCAAGGCAGCGGCACAAACCCGGAGGACGGCAGAACCGAAAAGGCGGATAACCCACCAACAGACAACAGCTACGACGGCAACAAGCCCAAAGGCGCAAAGACGCTGGTGTTCCGCAGTTACGCCGCGCCGGAAGAAGAATTCCCCAAATTGAAGGTCAAGTTCATTAACACCGTCAAGGTCGGTAAGCTGGTAATTGAAAAGAAACAGGCGCCCGGCGAAGAACCGCTGACAGGCAACTACACGTTTACCGTCACCTTCAGCAACGTTGGCGGTATCGGCTTGGGCAGCGCGGACAGCGTACAACCAATGACCATTACCATTCCAATTGGCGAAAGCAGGGAAATTACCGGCATCCCCGTTGGCACACGCTTCCAGGTAGTTGAAACGCCCGCCGCTGACAGCAGCCTGAAAAGCGTAACCTGTACAGCCACTGACGCAAAGTTCGACGTGGACAATGGCGTGCGCGGCACGGTTACCAGCGATACGACACCCGTCACCGCCACCTTTACCAACACGGCACACCAATTGATGGATATTGAGGTGGAAAAGCAGTGGAAGGATGCAAAGGACAAACCGCTGACCGATAAACTGCCGGATATTTGGGTCAAGCTGGAGCGCCGCCATGTGAATGACACAACCGGCGCGTGGCAAGACGTGCCGTCTATGGACGCTGTCGAGCTAAAATACGACTATATGTCCAAAACGTGGACGCACACGTTTAAACGTCTGGACAAGACGGATGTCAACGACGGCAACACCCCCTATGTGTACCGCGTAGCGGAGTGCGCAAGCAAAGACGGCAAGTATAAGGCAGACGGTACGGTTACGATTGGCGCATACACCTACACCGCATCGCAAAAAACCGACACAACCGGCAAAATCACCCTGACCAACCAGCGCACCAACCCGAAATTTGCCCTGAACCTTACCAAAATGGGCATAGACGGTACAACCACTCCCCTGCTGGACGGTGTGGAGTTCAAGCTGGAAAAACTGAACGATAGCGGCGCGGCTGAAACAACCTATAACGGCGTGACGGGCAGCGATAGCACGAACCAAGGCAAATGCAGCTTTACGTCCCTGTCCCCCGGCAACTACCGCCTGACCGAGACCAAGACCGCCGAGGGCTACACCCTGCTGGCCGAGCCCATCGAATTTACGCTGACAGCGGACGGGCAATGCCGACGCGATGGCGCGGCGTTTGGCGCGAAAACCACAGATGCCGACGGCGTGTGCAACATTGCCCTGACCATTTACAACCGCAAGGGCTTTACCCTGCCGCACACGGGCGCGGACGCACCCAGCCTGTGGCTGCTGATAGGTTTGCCCGCGCTGGTGGCTGTGCTGCTGGTGCTGGTGTTCCGATACAATAAGAAAGGGGGCAAACATTCCTGAACCACCTAAAAAAGCCCTCTACACAAAACAATATAGAAAGAAAGAGGTATGCAACAAGATGAAACTGAAACGTTTATTTACCGCAGTCCTCAGCGCCGCCTTGACCCTGAGCCTCTGCGCCATGCCCGCCATGGCGGCAGACGACACGACGACGACGGATGTTTGGACACAGAACTCTGGCTCTATTACGATTCATAAATATGAATATAATGGAAATGACGCAAAGGAAAGCACCGGCGAAAATACAGATGAGAAAAATGTTCCTACTGATACCGCCAGACCATTGGAAGGTGCTACATTCAGCATTTATCAGGTTATGAATCGTACCCAGCTTCAGGCTTATTACGACGGTTTAAGTAACGTCTCCTCGGTTAAGGTTGAGGACTATCTGAACGATACCGAAGATGCAATCAAAGAGGGTCAGTCTTATTCCACCCCCTTTGTTCTACCACAAACGACTGACGAAAAGGGCCTTGCAACTTTCAACTCCCTTGAGCTTGGCTTGTATGTTGTGGTTGAGACGGCTACCCCCGATAAGGTTACAAGCCCTGTGAAGCCGTTTCTTGTTTCGGTTCCTATGACGAAGGCAAGCAACCTCAACGAGTGGTTGTACGATATCCACGTTTATCCCAAAAACGGCACGACTTATGGCGAAGTGAAGATTCATAAAACAGCTCGTGTTGGCAACGGTGCCGAAAGCCCACTCAAAGGTGTAACTTTTACTTTGGAAAAGTTCAGTGACACCGATAAAACATGGAAGCCCGTAACAGAGAGCGAGTCGGACAATACCAAATTTGATCTGAAAACAAATGAAGAGGGCATTGTTTCTGTAAGTGGTCTGTCTCAGGGTAAATACCGTTTTATCGAGCAGTCCATTGAAGGAAATACCCCCTACATCATCGATAAGAAGCCCATTGCATTTGAGGTAACCAAGAAGGGCGAAATCCAGTACAACGGCGAAAATGCTGCGCCAGCAATCGAAATTCCTGTTATCAATGAAGGCGCTGCTATTGAAAAAAAGATAGATAAAAACGATGCACTCACGAAGAGTACGGATTACAGCGTCGGTGACCATGTTCCGTACCAAATTAAGGTAACTGTACCGTGGAACATTGCGAAACTGACGACCTTTACCGTTACCGATAGGCCGACCAACCTAAAGTTTGACGGCAAGACGAGCGACTTCAGCGTTCAGTGTGAAAACACCGCTGTGGAGGAAGCGGCATATACTGTTGTGAATAGTGGCGACGGCTTTACCATTACCTTTATCCCTGCTAATATGACTGATTATGCCGGAAAAGACATCATTATCAAGTATACTGCAACTTTACAGGATACGGCAGACCAGACTACGACGGGCAACACAAACTCTGCTTCTCTCGTCTACACCAACAAAATCGGTGTAGACCTCAAGGGCAACCCGACAGAAGAAGACAAGAAAGAAACGAAAGACGAAGCTGTTGTTTACACCTTCAAAGTAAAGGTGCATAAAACTGCCGATGATACCCAAAAAGGACTGTCAGGCGTCGAGTTTGACCTGTACAAAGAAGATGCGAACGGTACCGTAAAGGATGATGCCGCAAGGGCATTGGGCTTGGATGCCAGCAAGAAATGGACCCAGATCAACAAAGAAAAGTTAGTAAGTGGTAAAGACGGTTATTTGGAGCAGGGCGGTCTGGCCAATGGCGACTACTACCTGGTTGAAACGAAGACCGCCGAGGGTTATAACCTGCTGAAATCTCCTGTCAAAGTTACCTTGAACATTAAGGAAACCACGACGTTTACAAAAGACGCTGACGGCACGATTACCAAGACAACAACCTTTACCGGTGGCGATGAACAGAACATCGGCGTGCACACGGTTAATGTTGTCAACCGCAAGGGCTTTACACTGCCTGTCACCGGCGGTTTCGGTACGCTGCTGTTCAGCGGTATCGGTGTGCTGCTGGTTCTGGCGGGCGTCGGCGTTCTGTTCAGCCTGAAAAAGAAATCCAACCGTGCGTAATGCACACCATCCAAACACCCACAGCAAAATAAACGGGTAATCCATAGGGGAAGGGCCGGAAACGGTTCTTCCCCTATGGGCGGTTGTGGCAGTGCGTCAACCCTTTACAGAAAGGCTCTTTGCAATGGAAACCACCGTCAAATTAAAACTTGGCTTTGCTGCGCTGATGATCGTCTCCGGCATCGGCGTGGCCATGTACCCCGTTGTCAGCAACGCGGTGGCACAGCGCCACGCAAGCTCGGTCATTGAAAGCTACAACGACAACGTGCAGTCGATGGACGCCGAGAAAATCGACGCCGCCAAGGAGGCTACGCGCCGCTACAACCAACAGCTGAACAATGCCATCGACCGCGACGCGGCGGGCGAAGCGGACGACATCGGCACGAGCTATGTGGACATGCTGGACGTGGGCGAGAGCCTTGGCTACATTACCATACCCAAAATTGACGTAAACCTGCCCATTTATGAGGGCACAAGCGACGATGTGCTGGTAAAGGGCGTCGGACATCTGGAAGGCTCCAGCTATCCGCTGGGCGGCGCGGGCACCCACAGTGTGCTGACGGGGCACCGCGGTCTGGCCGAGGCGGTACTGTTTACCGACCTGGACAAGCTGGGCGAGGGCGACCGTTTTTACCTCCACATCATGGACGAGGTGCTGGCGTATCAGGTAGACCAGGTCAAGGTCGTGGAGCCGGAAAACACCGAGGATTTGGAAATTATCCCCGGCGGGGACTACTGCACGCTGGTCACCTGCACACCCTATGCCATTAACACCCACCGTATGCTTGTGCGCGGCACCCGTGTGCCGTATACCGGAGAGGACGAGCAGCCCGACACGCCGCAGACCGTGCAGTACCAACAGCTGAATACCGGCAACGTGGTAAAGCGCATTGTGGACGCCTGGCCGTGGATCAGCGTGACGGGCAGTGTGGTTATCGGCGGCGAGGCGCTGCTGTTGCTGCTGCTGTTGCACCGCTGCAAAAAGCGCGAGGAGGAAGACTGATGAAACGCCTGTTTCTGCAAATTTTTGCATGGCTGGCAATTTTGCTGGGCGTTGGGCTGATGCTGCAACCCACGGTCAGCCGATATCTGACGGAGCAGAAAAGCACAAAAACCGTGCAAAAATTTGTGCAGGCCGCCGAAGCTGCCGCCCCCGCCGCGCCCGAAACCTCCGCCGCCGAACCCGCGCGCGCCTACCCCGAACTGTACGACGCGTTTCTGGCCTACAACCAACAGCTTTTTGCCCAAGGCCAAAGCGGCCTGAAAGACCCCTTTGCCTACGAGACCCCCGCCTTTGACCTGACGGGCTGCGGCTTGCCCGACGACGTTATCGCCGCGCTGTGGATACCGCGTCTGGACTTGGAACTGCCTGTTTATCTGGGGGCCAACGCGGCCAACATGGCCCGCGGCGGCGCGCTGCTGGGGCAGACCTCCATGCCGCTGGGCGGCGAAAACACCAACACCGTCATTGCCGCCCACCGCGGCTATTACGGCGCGGAAATGCTACGCAACGTGCAGCAGATACAAATCGACGACAAAATTACTATGACAACGCCGTGGGACACGCTGGTTTACCGCGTGTGCGAGCTGAAAATTATACAGCCGGACGACATAAACGCCGTGCTGATACAGCCCGGCCGCGACCTGCTTACCCTGACGACCTGCCACCCCTACACCCAAAACACCCAGCGCTACTTGGTGATAGCCGAGCGCGACCCCGACGCAGAGGCCGCCACCCATGCGGCAGACCTGGCCGAGTGTGACGAAACCTGGGACGCCGCACCGCGCCAAGTGACGGTGGAGGCCGACGGTACCTCCGCGCTGGAGGAAGTCACCCCCGAAAGTATCACTCCCCTGCCCCACGAGGGCGGCGGCGAAAACGAGGGCGGCGCGTACTCCAACTGGGTGATTTGGCTGGAAAACAACGCCCTGTGGGCGGGATGCCTGCTGATTGCCGCCGTGATCGGCTGTATGCTGATTTGGCGCAGGCATAGAAAGGATTGACCTATGCAGAATATCAACGAAAAGGCGCTGGCCGTTACAGCCGAGGTAAGCAAGGCGGTGCTGGGCAAGCCGGAAGTCGTGCTGAAAATCATGATGGCGATACTGGCCCGCGGCCATGTGCTGATTGAGGATATCCCCGGCGTGGGCAAAACTACGCTGGCACAGGCGTTTGCCCGCGCTATGGACCTGACCCAAAACCGCGTGCAGTTCACGCCGGACGTTCTGCCGTCCGACATTGTGGGGTTCTCGCTGTACCAAAAGGAAACCGGCAAATTTGTGTACCACCCCGGCGCGGTGATGTGCAACCTGTTTTTGGCCGATGAAATCAACCGTACCAGCGCCCGCACCCAGTCCGCCTTGCTGGAAGTCATGGAGGAAAGCGCCGTCACGGTGGACGGCGTGACGCGCGTTCTGCCGCAGCCGTTTACCGTTTTTGCAACGGAAAACCCCGTCGGCTCGGTGGGTACGCAGATGCTGCCGGAATCCCAGCTGGACCGTTTTATGGTCTGCGTGGTCATGGGCTACCCCGATGCGGAGGCGGAAATGGAGATTTTGTCCCGCCAGCCGCGCCGCGCCCTGCTGGACCGTGTGCAGCCGGTGATGGACAAGAACGACCTGCTGGCTATGCAGCAGCAGGTAGACGAAGTATATATGAGCGATGAAATCAGACGGTATATCGTGGAGCTCTCCTGCACAACGCGGCAGGACAGCCGCCTGATGCTGGGGCTTTCGCCCCGTGCGTCGCTGGCAGTGGCCGGTATGGCGCGCGCGGCGGCTTTTCTGGGCGGGCGCAATTATGTGGCCCCGCAGGATATTACCGCGATTTTTGCCGATGCGGCCCGCCACCGTCTGCGCCTGACCGAACAGGCCCGCACCGGCGGCGATACAGTGCAGAATATCCTTGACGATGTTCTGCACACCGTGCCGCGCCCCCGCCCGGAGAAACCGTTCCATGGCAGGTAAGGTGGGCTGCGCGCTGCTGCTGGCCGTGCTGTTTGCCGCGGCAGCGGTCAGCCGCACGTCGTTTGCGGTCTTTTTGGCGGCACTGGCGGTGCTGCTGGTCGGCTTTTTGGCGTGGTATGTCCGCACGCTGCGCAGGGATGTGACGGTAACGCTACAGCTGCCTGCCCGCCCCGTGCACCCCGACGAGGATTTTGCCGTACTGGTGAAACTGCACAACAACGGGCGGCGGCCCATGCCGGAGCTGCGTGTCGTTTTGCAGGCTGTGGACGCCGAAAGCGGAACGGCCATTGAACTGCCCTGCGGCGCGATGCTGGCCCCGCATCAGTGTGCCGATTTGCGCGTGACCCTGCGCGCAGCAAAAAGCGGTCTGTGGCGGTTCCGTGTGCGGGAAGTCACCGTGCGCGACCTGTTGGGGCTGTTTGCCGCGCACTGCGCCGTGCCGCCCCAAAGCAGAGAACTGTGTGTGCTGCCCCCCGCCGAGGGCGAGGACGACGGCGCAGGCACAAAACCGCAGAACTGCGCCGAAAAAGTGACTGCGGCGGGCTGCGATTTGACCGACGGCGTTTATGATCTGCGCCCCTACCGTGCAGGCGATTCACCGAAGCTGATCCACTGGAAACTGACCGCCCGCGTGGGCGAGTTGACCGTTCGCGAGCCGTTGGGCGCAACCTACCGCGCTGACCCTGCGGGCGGCGTTTTGGCAGAGGGGGCCGACGCACCGCAGCAGTTGCTGCACTTTGGGCAGGCCGCCGTAAAGCGGCTGCGCAGATTGACCCGCCGCAAGGACACCGACCCCGCTACGGGGCTGGTATTTGTGGACCGTGTGCTGCTGCCCCGCACCAAGGCCGCTGCCCACCCCATGGCGGAAACGGCGGCGGATCTGCTGATTTCGGAACTGCTGGCCTTGGGCTTACTGACGGCACTGAACGGTGCGTTTGCACTGGCATTGCCGATTTGGGTGTGGCTTGGCGTGGCGGCACTGTGTGCGGCGTGGCCGGCACTGCACCGCGTCCCGCTTTCCAAGGCGGGCCGTTACGGCGCGGCGCTGGCGCTGGCCGTGGGGTATCTGGTGCTGCTGTTTGCCGTACAGCAGCCGTTTTTGGCCGGTGCGGCACAGTGCGCGGATGCCGTCAGGCTGTGCTTGAATACACGCTTCAACGCAAATTTTGTGGTGTCCGCCTCGCCGGTTTCGGCGCAGATGGGCCTGTTTGCGCTGCTGACGGCAGTGCCGTTTACAATGTTTTTGGCCACGCTGACAGCCCGCCACACCGACGCGCTGCTGCTGGGGGCGGTGCTTCTGCCGATCGTGGTGTTCACGCTGTTGGCGGGGACGGGCCGTGCCGTTTTGGGCTGGCTGCTGCTTTTGCCGGGCTGGTTGGGAAGCTGTGCGGCGGCGCGGTCGCTGGTGCGCAAACGGCTGTGGCGCAGCAAGGATTCCGCTGTCTATGCCGCCAACCTGCAGACCCACCGCACAAACCAAAGGCTGGCCGGTGTCGGCATGGCTGCCATTTGCGCGGTGCTGTTTTTGCCTGCCCTGGCACTGCGCCCCGTGCTGATGCTGCCCTTGAACGCGCTGCAGCCTGTGACCGACAAAGTCTGCGCGGCCGGGCTGAGCGCGGCGATCGAGTGGCTGCCGAAAATCAGCGGCGGGGCACTGAATTTCCATGTCAGCGCTGCTGCGGGCGGCGTGGAGGACGGCAGCCTGACACGGGGCGACGGCCTGGCGCTGACGGGGCTGGAGGATATAATGGTCACGACCGACGCCAAGCCGGAGGAGACCGTCTACCTGCGCGGTTTTATCGGCGTGGACTATGACGGCACAAGCTGGCAGGCAGGGAATGCCGCTGCCTTCGACAGTGCCGCAGCGAACTGGAAAACCGACGGCGACGGGCGGCTTGCCATTGCGAACCTTCCGTTTTTGCGCGCGGCATACAGCGGCGCACAGCCGCAGCAAATGACCGTACAGCGTCTGCATGCAAACGATGCCTACACGTTTGCGCCGTACAACGCATATTTTAACGACTACTACACGCCGGACGGCGACGGAGCCATAGCGGGGCAGACCGTGCAGGACGATATGTTCTACTATTTTCCGCGCAAACAGGCGGAGGAGCTGCTGGCGGCCCGTGACGATGATGACGCGGGGGTGCTGGACCGCCTGGAAAGCGCCTACGCCGCGTATGTTCGTGCGCGCTGTCTGGATGTGCCCGACGGTGCCGGGTACGATGCCATAGACAAGGAACTGGCTGCGCTGGTGAAGGAGCGCAAACTCAGGGATGATGACATCGATGGCCGACGCGCACTGGTGCGCAGCTGGCTGAACGAGCACTGCCGTTACAGCGCGGACGCCGAGACACCCGACGACACCGATCCGCTGCTGTATTTCCTGAGCGAGAGCCACACGGGCAGCAGCACACAGTTTGCCTCGGCAGCGGTGCTGCTGTGCCGCATGGTGGGGCTGCCCGCCCGATATGTGGTAGGCTACGCCGCACCGCAAAGTCTGTTTACCGCTGCGGGCGACGGCAGCTGCCGTGCCGTTTTGCAGGATGATAACGCCCACGCCTGGGCAGAGATTTACCTTTCCGGGCAGGGCTGGACGCCGCTGGAGGTCACCCCCGGTATGACAGCCGAACTGACCGAGGGCGAGCTTGCCGCCGATGCCGCACAGGCAGGGCAAAATGCCGCAGACAGTGATACACCCCTGCCCGCGCGGCAGGAGGCCGACTCCCCTGCCGAAACGCCGCAAAGCGTCCCGCTTTTGTGGGTGCTGCCTACGGTTTTGCTGCTGCTCGTCTTGGCCTTGGCACTTCTGCGCCGTGCAAGGCGCACACCTTTGCAGACCGTACAGGCAGAATTTTGTGCGCTCCATCGCAAGATGCGGCGCTGCGGGCTGGCGGCGGAGGTGTCCTCTGACGAAGCGGCATTTGCGGAATTTCTGCAAACGCATTGCCCGCAGACGGACCGCGAAACCGTGCAGCACCTGCTGGATGCCGTACAGGCGGCACAGTTTGCGCCCGATCCATGCACCGCCGAAACCGCGCAGGAGATACAGACCCTGTGCCGTAAATTACGCAAAAAACTGTGCAGACGAACGGTGTGAGGGCTGTGCAAGGGGAAGCTTTACGCAAGAAATAATTGACGATTCGGCAAAAAACGATTATGATAATAGTAAATACATATCGGAGATGAGAAACCATGCCACCTTTGCCGAAGAACGACAAGCCGATCGATATCACGCAAATCGCGCAGGCGCTTGGCGTATCCAGGACAACCGTGTCCCGTGCCATATCCGGCAACGGACGCATCAGCGCAGCAACCCGCCAACGCGTGCTGGACTATGTAAAAGCGCATAACTATACCCCCAGTATGATGGCGCGCGGGCTGGTGAAGCGCTGCTCCTACAATATTTCGCTGGTGATTTCCACGCAATTTTCCGACTTTGAGCTGCCCTTTTTACGCAAGGTGATGCGCTCTGTCTATCAGGTTGCCGGGGATTCCGACTACGATGTCCTGCTGACGCTGGTGGACGAAAACGAAACCCGTCCTGTGGAGCGACTGCTGGATAACCGCAAAATCGATGGTCTGATCTTGACCCGCACACTGGAGCGTGACCCCTTGATCCCGCTGCTGAAGGCGCGCAAGGTGCCGTTTGTCGCCATCGGTCAGCCGGAGGACGATCAGGTACTTTCCGTTGACCATGACCAGGTGGGCGGCTGCCGTGAGATGACCAGTCTGCTGCTGATGAAGGGCATGAAGCATATCGCGCTGCTGGGCGGCAGTATGCTGTACACCGTCAACCAATCCCGATTGGAGGGTTTCCGCCAGGCTTATGTCAAGATGGGGCAAAAAATTGACGAAAGCCTGCTGTTTTTGGAGCTGGAAAGCGACGATTTGCGCATGGAGGCTGTGCAGCAGGCTGTAGAGCGCGGGGCGGATTGCATCCTGTGCATGGACGAACGGCTGGCACAGCTGACTCTGAATATGCTCAAGCAGCTGAACCTGCGCGTGCCGCAGGATATCCGGCTGGCGTCGCTGTATGATAATGAGAATCTGGTCAATACCGTGCCGCCCATCTCCGCCGTGCAGTTTAATGCGGATATCCTTGGCTTAAAAGCAACGCAGCAGCTGCTGTGCGCCTTGCAGGGGCAGCCTGTTGAAACCCGCATGGAGTTGGGTTACCAGGTAAGCCTGCGGGAATCGACGCAGACGTGAAATCCGAGCGCACACCGAGGGGTGTGCGCTTTTTTTGTCTAACCCATCAAACCGTGTACATTTTCAGGAAAATGTACAAAATGGGGCAAAATAAAACAAAAAGTCCCGAATTGCAGATACAAGCAATTCGGGACTTGATAGGATTTATAGAAGAACCTTAACTGTCAGGTCTTTCCAATTCCCCGGCCATAGTACGTAACCACGTGAATTTCGATAGGCGCGAGCCTGTTCGTAATTCAACTTAATGGTTATACTCGCTGGCAAATCAGCCGCGAGGCGACTTGATGGCAGCCTG